>Ga0209426_1000413_pt1 | contig 46997 bp, 40 predicted proteins | sample Deesub1362B_J571_FD_187697 | JGI IMG/M metagenome (GOLD analysis project Ga0209426, IMG submission 187697) | Deep oceanic, basalt-hosted subsurface ecosystem from Juan de Fuca Ridge flank, Pacific Ocean, CORK Borehole 1362B_J2.571 (SPAdes)... ...
CGATGACAGCTATATGGTAGGGGTTGACGTCAATTATCTGGCCATCTTTATCCGTCACGATGATTGACACCGGAGCCTTCTCGAAGATGCCGCGATATTTCTCCTCCCGCTCCCGCAGCTCCTCCTCCATCCGCTTGCGCTGGGTGATATTTTTGGCGATGTGTACGCAGCCGGTGACGTCGCCTTTCTCACTGAATATGGGGGAGGTGGATACCTCTAGGTAAACGCCCAGGTGGGGCTCAAAGAATTCCGCAGCGTGTGGCTTTCCTGTCTCAACGGTCAGCTTATGAGGGCAATTGGGGCAGGGCGCATTGGAGCCATGGATAAGGCGGTAACAGGTCTGGCCGATGAGCTCTTTGGGGCTCTGCTTGAAGGCTCGGGCAAAGGCCAGATTTACCCGGGTAATCTTGAAATTTAGGTCATGAATTGAGATCCAATCTGAGATGGCGTCAAAAGTCGTCCGCCACTCTTTGGCGGCTCGCTCCATCCCCGCCTCCACCTGCCTGTGCTCAGCTTCCGCCGCCTCCAGCTCAGCCACCCGCTGGCGTAGTTGCGCCAGTTTGCTTACCAGTTGCTCTTCTGTCCAGTTTTCTTTCATCTTGTGCATGGTGGCTTTCACTTTGGCACCTCGTGGCACACAGGTACCCCAGGCAAAGGCGGGCTTTCAAGCCGGTTTGCCTATATACCACCGGTACTATTTCTCTAGTGCAGGAGTACGTGCACTCCCTAGCTCTATTATGCTTGCTTTATAGGGGGAAAAGATACGCCAAACCGTAGTACTTTAGTCACGCCGAGTATAGTTAATTGGTCATAGCGGGGCAAAATCGGGCATACAAGGGCGCTTTACCGGGGAAGGAGATACCCCGGAAATCTGCGGGCTTGGCTTTTTAAGCGAATGAGACGGCCTACTTTGTGCCCACCGCTTGGTCTACGTACGTCTGAACGTACTGTTCGATGTATGAGGTCAGCGAGGCCTCCAGGGCGTTGATGGCCGTTTGCGTGGTTTGGGCGAAGGACTCAATGGCCACTTTGTTGGCCAGAATGGCCTTATTATTCTTGTTGATGGCCTCCCGGTTGGAATTGACCGAGGTGGTGAGCTGTTCAATGGCCTCTCGGTTGGCCTTTATCTCTGCGGAGAGGTCATACTGGGGGCCGCAGCCATTGATGATTATCCCGATAAGCAGCAGGGTTAGCAGCAGATTCCAGATAAGGAGTATTTTGTTCATCTTTCTCCACCTCACGCTCTATTTCGGTAGCGCTCGACGAAGCGAGCCATTCTTTTTAAGGCCTCCTCAATGTCAGGGAGAGAGGTGGCGTAGCAGCAGCGCACAAAACCCTCGCCCTGCCGTCCGAAGAGGTTGCCGGGCATGACCACCACTTTTTCCTCAAGGAGGAGCTTCTCGGTGAACTCCTCTGAGCTGAGCCCGGTGACTTGGATGGAGGGGAAGGCGTAGAAGGCGCCCTTGGGCTCGTGGCAGGCCAGCCCTATCTGGTTGAGGCCGCTGACGATCACCTTGCGGCGCTGGTCATACTCCGCCACCATCCGCTTGACATCTTCCTCGCCGTGCTGGAGGGCTTCCAGGGCGGCCATCTGGGCCATGCTGGGCGGGCTGAGCATGGTGTGCTGATGCACCTTGGTTATGGCCGCGATGAGCTCGGCCGGGCCAGCGGCGTAGCCCAGACGCCAGCCGGTCATGGCGTAGGCTTTGGAGAAGCCGTCAAGGAGGATGGTGCGCTCCTTCATCCCGGGCAGGCTGGCAAAGCAGGTGTGCTCCATCCCGTAGGTCAGGCGGCTGTAGATTTCATCCGAAATGACCAGCAGGTCATGTTTCTCCACCACCCTGGCGATCTCGGCCAGCTCCTCCTGGCACATCTGGGTGCCGGTGGGATTGGCCGGGTAGCCCAGGAGGAGCACCTTGGTCCTCGGGGTAATTGCGGCCTCAATCTGCTCTGCTCCCAGCTTGAAACCGCTCTCCGGCGTCGTCGGTACCGGCACCGGGACGCCATGGGCTAAGTAGATGCAGGACGGGTAGCAGACGTAGTACGGGTCGGACATGATGACCTCATCGCCGGGGTCCAGGATGGTGCGGAAGGCCAGGTCCATGGCCTGGCTTGAGCCCACAGTGATGACTATCTCGGTCTCAGGGTCATATCTTATGCCATAGCGTTTCTCCAGATGCTGGGCTATAGCCTGGCGTAGCTCGGGGAATCCGGCGGTCGGGGTGTAGCTGGTGATGCCTTGTTTCAGCGCCTCAATGCCAGCCTCACAGATGTGCCACGGGGTGGCAAAATCAGGCTCGCCCACGCTCAAAGAGATAAGCCCCTCTTTGCCCACCGAATGAAACAGGTTCAGGAACTTGGCGAAGCCCACATCGGAGACCTGGTCTACCTGCTTTGAAGTTCGTTTTTTCAGCTTGGCTGTGCGCTCACTGGCCATCTTGAAAGTTTCCTTCCTAGATTGAAATCTCTCTGGATGATGCTGGGGGTGAGTTTGGCTAAAATTATAGCCCTTATCACGAGAAATCACAATAGAGAGGCTCGCCCAGTTCGGGGGCTTTCTAGCCGCTGGTCCGTGCCTGGTAGCGGCGGGCTATCTCTATGGCCATGGTGGCAACTTCAACCGCGTCGTTACCCAGCGCCAGAAAGAGAGGCTCCTTTCCCCAGCCCGCTCCCTCGTAGAAGAGCCGGGGCACGGCACCGTATTTAGTGACCAGCTGCTTTACCTTCCAGGGCATGGAGCTTCCGTCACGCTCGGCCATCTCGGCGGGTTCATCGCTTCGGTCAAGCCAGCCGAAGAGGAGCCCTCGCTGGGAGCAGTACTCCTGCACCACTTCAATCACCACTTCGTCACATTTGAAGTTGAGGGCGGCGTTGATCTCAGGGGCGTATTTGCGCACCTCAATTATGCGCCGGGCCAGATGGTCTGAAACCCCCAGGGCGGGCATACCTGAGGCGTGGGGCATACCCTGGACCACTGTTATCCTCCCCTCAATGGCGGCCACCTCCTTGGGGGTGGTGGCCTGCCGTGGGGCGTAAACCAGATTCACCCTTACCTCAGGGATGAGGGCGGCAAATTCTGGGCATGCCTCCAGCTGTGCCACGGCCGCCGCCAGGTTGCCCAGCACTAGGTCAATCTCCTGCCTCCGGTTCATTTTGTCCTCCAGTGTCTCAAGACCTCGGCATGCCGCGGGCAGAACTCGTATCCGCTCTCCAGCTGGGCGAAGAGCATCTCCTCCTGCCAGTGGGCGTTATACAGCCGGCAGCCCTTATCCTGGCAGAAGGGCTCGCCGGTGAGCGCGTAGAAGACTGCCTGCATGGCATATCCCTTGGCCACCTCGGTCAGCCGCTCATCCCCGTAGTCAAGGAAACTGCCCCGGAACCGCTCTTTGAGCTCCAGCGGGTCCTTGCCCAGGCGCTCATATTGCTGCCTGGCTAGGTAGTATTCCCTCGGTTTGGCCGGGGCCTCCACCAGCCCGGAGGTTGAGATAAGGCAAGGGACCGCGTACAGGCTTGTCCTCAGGTGGTATCTTTTGTCCCCTTCATCCCAGGTGGCAAGCAGGCGGTTGGTGAAGATGATGTGGACATACTCGGGGCCGAGTTCTTCACCGGGGATAAGCTCGCAGAAGAGCCTTTGCAGCTTGAGGCCATCGTAGGGGACGCCAAAGGCCCGCGTTCTGCCCAGGATTCTTCTCCTTTCGTACTCTATCTCCGCGGGGAGGGGCTCTTGGCTGGGGGGTATCTTTCTCGTTATCTCCCCGATTTTGGCCTGGGCCATCCTGCGGGCGTAGTCTGAGACCTGCTCCGCAGGGAGATTGGGGGCAAAGGGGCTTCCCCTCAGCTCAGTTGCGGCCCCCGCCAGCTTTTGTGCCAGATACCCAGCGACCTCGGCGATATTGAGCGCCTCATCAGCGCCCTCATCGTAGAGCGCGATCCTCACTACACGGCTAGCCTCTCCTGCAGTTTCTCCGCGGCGACCTGAGCGGCCACCTCCCCGGAGAGAAGCATGGCCCCAAAGGTTGGCCCCATGCGCGGTAGTCCGTAGGTGGTTGATACCGCCATGCCGGCGACGACTAGCCCGGGATGCACCTCGCCGGTATGCTCAATGATCAGGTCTTCTGACCTCTCCACCCACATGGCGCCGTAGCCCTTGGTCTGAAACAGCCCCCGCTCCTCCAGTTTCTTTACCACCTGGGCATCATGTCCGGTGGCGTCAATCACTATGGCCGATTCTATGGCCACCGGGTCAACACAGGTTATCTCTCTGGGGAGTGCCGCCACGGGTGTCCAGTTGATCACCGCGCCGCAGACCTGACCATCTTCTCTCAAGACCAGGTCCTCAAAGACGGTCATGTTGGCGAATTTGACGCCGCTATCGCAGGCGGCGGCGATGAGTTTGGAGCAGGCATGCGGCCCATCCGCCACGAAGAGCCCCTCGCTGACCGCCTGGTAGGGGATGCCGAGCTCGTCCAAGACCCGCTCTGCGGGGTGTCTCACCGTCACCTTGTTCATCAGGTAGCCCCCGATCCAGAACCCGCCACCGAGGTAGTTGTTCCGCTCCACGATCAAGACCTTCTTCCCGGTTCGGGCCAGATTGCGGCCGGCCATCAGCCCGCTGGGGCCAGCCCCGATGATGATGCAATCGCTTTCCACATATTCCTGAAACTGCTTGGCGAACTCTGAGACGATGGCGCGAGTTATGTCCTTTTCTCCGGCGGCGCTGAACTTCTCCATAGTTACCTCCTTCTCTTTGGCTACCAGGGGGAGGATAGAGGGCAAAGAAAAAACCAGAAGCGGGAAGTTGGTGAAGACCTTCTGGCTTTAAGTGCCTACTTCCCTACGCTCGGATTACCGAGATCAGGTTCCAAGGGTCGTCCGCTAGCGGACCTCTCAGCCTTCCAGCTCCCCTAGTAGTCTATTCAATTGCTTATATATTATGAGGCAAAAGGCGGCGGCTGTCAAATGCCACGCCCGCCTAGCCTTGGCGCAGGCCGGGCAGGGTCAGCTGGCGATACTCGGTCTGGCAGGGGTTTCCCTCGGCGATGTATATCGTCCGCTCATCTAGGTCCATGACCATGGAAAAGAGCGTGGCCCACTGCTTGATCCCCTGGGCCCGAGGGTCAGCATGGCGGCAGATGGAGTGGGGGTGGCTGAAGTGGTCCCGGAACAGGCGCTGGAAGCTACTGACGTCAATCTCGCCTCTATCCTGCTCGAGAAGCTGGCGGGCACGGTGGCAGCGGAAAAGGGTGTCAGGATATAGTGTTTTTAGAATATCGGTGAAGTCCTCCCGGCTTATGAAGCTGAGGAAGTGGTTGCTGTGGGTGAGAATCCCCCCATTTGGGTAGAGCAAACCCACATCCCCCGGGGAGACTTCCAGGTCAATGGCCTCACCACCCTCCTGGGCGATGAGGAAATTCCCGGATAGGGTGGCTCTGGCGCTCAAAACCGCCTTCAGCGCCAGGCTGAAGCTGGGGGCGCTTAAGATAGCCCGTATCATGATGAGGAAGGGGGGCGCTTTGGACTCGAATTTGTCCCGGCTTGATGTCAGGCCGTTGAAGCACACCCCCAGCCCCGCCGAGTTCATGCCCCGGTGCGCCAGCACGCCAGCCTCCGGCTGGGTGACCACGGTCGGCTTTCCCGGTTGGGCCACCTCCAAAATCAAGTTCATCTCCTGAAATCGGGAGAGCCAGTCCCAGTTCTGCCCTAAGAGGGTGTGGCCGTTTCTGGTAACTTGAGGGTGAGCAGCGGCCGCAGTGCAGCCCTCACCTCCCTGTCTTGGGGCAATGCCCCGGGCGAAGTTGATCTCATATCGGGCGTTAACGGCGATGATTTCCTCAAGGGATAGGTCAGCTCCTCTGGCCACCCCTTCCAGTTCCTCCAGGATATCAGCGTCATAATGGCCGATGACGGGGACTAGTTTGCGGCACTGCTCCATGATTTCGGGGCGGGTGGCTCCCCATAGGGTGTGCCACATATCAAAGTAAAGCGCCACGTTGCGGCGAATTTGCTCCCTGGCCTGGGAACCATACTGCTGCCCGCAGTCAAAGGGCTTGCCCTTGACTGAGATTATGGGGAGTGGTGGCAAAGCTATCTCCTCCTATGGTGCTTCAGGCACAAACTCTCTGGGACGATTTTACCGCCTTGAAGCACCTTTCTTCAAGTTTATTTTAGGGGGAATTGGGGTGGCTCCTAGGGGGAGGCTGGGTGGCCAGCCGAGGGAATATTTGGTAGAATTTTCAGTGGGCGAAAGTCTAGCCAGTTTTTCTCCCGCCCGCAATATAAGCTAGCCTAAGTTCAAGTAATACGCGAGGGTACTATGAGAGAGTTGCCAGTTAGTGACCAGGATCATGAGCTGTGGTGGATGATACTCCACCTAAGGCGCGCCATGCATAAAATCAGGGCGAGGGAGCTTTATGAATACGGGATCACGCCGGAGGAGGCGGCGGTGTTGTTTGTGGTTCAGACTACCGGCGAGAGGGCTACGCCCGCAGAGATAGCGCGCCTTTTGCTGCGGGAGCCTCACTCCGTTTCGGCGCTGGTGAGCCGAATGCAGGCGGCGGGGCTGGTGCGCAAGGTCAAGGACCTGGAGAGGCGGAACCTGGTCAGGGTGGCGCTGACGGAAAAGGGCCGCCGGGCCTATAAGCAATCAACCCGGCGGGAGGTGGTGCACCGCGTAATGTCCTGCCTTTCCCCGCAGGAGCGCGAGCATCTTAAAAAACTCCTGCAGAAACTGTGCCAGCAGACGTTTAAAGAGCTTGGCCTGCGCCAGAAGCCCCCGTTCCTGTGCGCGCGGTGAGGTCAGCCGGGCTAGGTGAAGAAGAGCTCTGGCCCGTGGGTTTCAGGGTCAGTGCCCCGCTTCATCTCCAGGCCGGTTATCTCGGCGATGACGATTTCACAGTAGGAGAAAACCTCACAGTCCTCGATGAGGTGTCCTCCGTAGGCTCTGCCGTCATCAAGCCCGGATGAGACGGTGATGTGGCAGTGGATGTAGACCTCGTCGCCCTTTCTGGCGATATTGCCGGAAAGGGAGAGGAGCTCCAGAGGCTCCTTTTTGGGCGTATAGATGCGGTTCCGATCCATGACCGGGAACTTATCAGGGAACAGCCTCACGTTGCGCAGGGTTACCTGGCGGAGGCTGCCAGCTCCGGAGAGGATAACTCCTGAGCCAATGTTCTCCCGCCTGGCGATTTCCTCCAGAGACTTGAGCAGGTTCAAGCCTGGCCCGAGACGGAAGGCTATCACCCTGCCCAGATTTCCTCTGCCGATTCTTATCTTGTCCCAATCACTCATGGCTTCTCCAATTGATTTAGATTTGATGTCAAGGAGTGGGTTTTGGCATCAGCCCTTGGCTATGTTAAGCTCATGCTGGCCGCATGTCAAGCTATTCCACATTGGACTCCCGGGTATAGAGCCGCTCCTTCCAGCGCACCCCGACCCCGGCCGCCCAGCGGAAAATGGCGCAGAAGCCGGCCACGAAGAGAAAGGAGAGGCCGATCGGGTGCAGGAAAAGTGAGATGGCGGGCTCCTTGAAGCGATTGTCCACCAGCCAGCGCATAAACAAGACTATGGCCACCTGGGAGATAGCCAGTGCTCGCAGGCCGGTGGGAGCCATCACCACAAATAGCTCTCGCCAGAGGGCGTAGAAGGGCGCCAGAAAGAAGATATAGGCGCAAACCATCATCACCATCAGCGCTGCCGGGGATAGCAGAAGCACAGAGTATATCCACTTGATAAAGCCCTCCAGCATCGCCCCCACGTTGCGGTACATGTGGCAGGAGACCACCGAGGATAGGTCAACCGCCACCTGACGGCCCTGATGGCGGCTTACCTCAATTCCCAGCCAGACGTCTTCCATTATCTTGGACTTTACCGCGGCATGCCCCCCGATGCGCCAGTACTCCTCCCTGGGGAAAAGGAGAAACTGGCCGATGGCCAGAGACGGTCTGGGTTTGCCCGAGCGCTGCAGCCACCAGAGGGGGAACCAGCTGAAGATGATGAAGTACAGCACCGGGATGGCTGCCTTCTGGGGGAGGGAGGTTGCCAGCTGCCGGGGGAACCCGGAGAGCAGCGAGCACTTTGCCTCAAGCGCCCAGGCCAGGGTGCTGCGCAGCATGTGCGGGGCGTGGGTGGTATCAGCATCAACAAAGAGTAGCCAGGACCCCTTGGCCTGCTTGGCCAGCTGGTAGCAGGCGAAGGGTTTACCCGCCCAGTCTTCGGGCAGGGGCTCACCTCGTATCAGCCGGATGCGGCTATCCTGGGCTGCTATATCTTCCACAATGGCCGAGGTATTATCCGAGGAGTTATCGTCCAGCACTAGAATCTCAAAGTTGGGGTAATCTTGTTGCTGGAGGGATTCAAGGCAGGCGGCGATGTTCGCCTCTTCATCCCGGGCGGGAATGAGGACGGAGATGAGGGGAGCTGGCTCAGGGGCTTTGGCGTCTGAGCGGGGTGTTCGCAGGCTGCGCAGGTTCAGGGTGAGATTGAGCATGAAGATAACCAGACCAGCGATGACTATTCCCTGATACAGCATGCTTTCCCTCAGTCTAGGGAGCCGAAAAACTCTGGCTCCTTCATTTGCACCATTCTATGGGCTTCAGCCTGAATCTGGGCATTGTCTTCAGGCTATCATACTGCTTTACGGCAAAAACGGCGAGCACCCCCAGCATGAAGAGCGATTCCCACTGGTTCCCTCTGGCGACCACGAGGTAGGCAAGCGAGCCGGAGGGGGCGAGCATCACCGTCCAGGCGTCCGGCTCAATGCAGAGGAATCCCACCAGGATGAAGATGATAAAAATCGCCAGCAGTTCATGCTGAGGCAGCGCCAGGAGAACGCCGAAGGTAACGGCGATCGCCTTACCCCCTTTCAGCCGGAGGAACGGGGAGAAGGCGTGTCCCAATATGGCACTCAGGCCCACTGCCATGGCCACTTGCGGCGGAAAGCCAGAGAGGGAGTGGGCCAGGAAGACGAAGGGGAAGCCTTTGGCCACGTCCAGGGTCAGGGCAAGGAGCCCGGCGCGCCTATCTCCGGCGCGAAAAACGTTGGCGGCGCCGGGATTTCCATCTCCGTACTCCCTGATATCTTTGCCCAGAAGCCACTGCCCCACCCAGACCGAGAAGGGGCAGGCCCCCAGCCAAAAAGCGGCCATGAACAGTGATACCGCGCTCAGGACTTCCGTCACCGCGCTTCTGCCGATAAGCTAAAATACATAGCGTTTCTAGGTAGTATAATCCATAACCCTTCTCGCCGTAAAGTGGGGACTTGGGCTTAGTCCATCCTCAGCACCGCCGCCCCCTGGATTTTCCCCTGCTTGAGCCGGATGAGGGCCTCGTTGGCCGCTTCTAACTTGAACTCCTGAACCTCGGGGATAATGGGGATTTCCGCTGCCAGGGGGAGGAAGTCCTGGGCGTCCTTTCGGGTGATGTTGGCCACGCTTTTTATCTCCTTTTCCTCCCACAGCAGCCGGCCGTAGTCCAGCGGCGGGATGGGGGTCCGCTTTCTGATCACCGCCAGCACCAGCCGGCCCCCTTTCTCCAGAACCTTGAGGGCCTGGGGGACGGTCTCCCCCACCGGGGTGAAATCAATGGCGCAGTCAACCTTCTCTGGGGGCGTATCTTCAGCGCTCCCTGTCCAGGCAGCCCCCAGCTTCTCGGCCAGATGGCGGTGGGCTGGGCTGCGGCTGAAGACGAAGGTTGGGCATCCCCAGTACCTGGCTACCTGGATGACGATGTGGGCCGAGGCCCCGAAGCCAAAGAGCCCGAGAATTTGCCCCGGCTTTATCCCGGAGAGTTTGAGGTCACGGTAGCCGATGGCGCCGGCGCAGAGCAGAGGTGCCGCCTGGGAATCGGAAAATTGAGCCGGGATGGGATAGGCGAAGTCTTCCCGCACCACCATGTACTGGGCGTAGCCACCATCGGCGTGGCATCCGGTGCCCTGAAACTCGGGGCATAAATTTTCTCTACCCTCCCGGCAGAAGCGGCACCTCCCGCAGGCAGAGTAAATCCAGGCGATGCCAACTCTATCTCCGATTTTGAACTTGGTTGCCCCCGGGCCTAGGGCATCCACCCGGCCGATGATTTCATGCCCTAAAACTACGGGCAATTTGGGCTTGAGCCTGCCCTCAATCTCGTCAAGCTCAGTGTGGCAGACGCCGCAGGCGGAGATTTTGACCCGGATTTCTCTTGCTTCTGGCTGAGGTAGGGACAGGCTAGTCAGCTCCAGGGGCCGGTTTTCCACGGGCGAAATCGCTTTCAGGATTTGCGCCTTCATCAAGCCCTTTCCTTTTAAAGCCGCCGAATTTCACCAACACCCTAGCATTTTCTCCTGCGGCTGTCAAAGTGTGCCCGTAGACCTTGGGTACCGCCTCATTGACGGCTGCTGAGTTGAGTGCTATCCTTTGCCTTAAGACTGGGGAGGTGGTGAGAAGGAATGAAGAGGGAGAGTATCGTTCTCATCGGTATGGCTGGTGTGGGCAAGTCCACCATAGGTATGGCGCTGGCCAGGGCGCTGGGATTCAATTTCATTGATGTGGACAGGTACATCTCGGAGAAGGAGGGGAGGACGATACAGGAGATCATTGATGAGCAGGGCGATGAGGCTTTGCTCCAGATTGAGAAAGATAGGATGTACGAGATAGACCTATCCCGTGTGGTGGTGGCCCCAGGGGGCAGCATCATCTATCACCCTGACCTTATGGCATATCTCAAACAGAACGCCACTCTGGTTTACCTGGAGGATTCTTTTGAGAACATCGCCGGAAAGCTGGCTGGCGGGCTGGACCGGGGCATCGTGGGCCTAAAGCGCAAGCCACTAAGGCGGATTTACGAGGAGAGAAAGCCTCTTTATATCAAGTACGCCGATATCACCGTGAACTGTGAGGGCAAATCACAGGGCCAGGTAGTAAGTGAAATCCTGCAACATTTTTCGGGCTTGAGCAAGAAAGCTAATTAGCCTTCTTTTTCAGGTTTTGTGTGGCGGCGGCCACCCCTGCCCCCGGCTCCACTGAGTAACCTTCGTCAATGAGCAGCTTTTCCAGCGCCGAGAGCAGAAGCAGCACGTTCTCCTCGGTTGAGGAGTGCCCCATCAGCCCGATGCGCCAGACCTTGCCCTTGAGCGTTCCCAGGCCACCACCAATCTCAATGCCGAACTCATTGAGCAGCCGCTGCCTTATTCGCAGGTCATCAACGCCCTGGGGGATGCGCACCGTGGTCAGGGTGCTCAGGCGGTGCCCTGGCTGGGCATGCAGGGCGAGGCCCATCGCCTCCAGACCAGCGTGCAGCGCGGCGCCGTTCCTTGCGTGGCGCTGGATGCGAGCTTGGAGGCCCTCTTCAGCAATGAGCACCAGGGCTTCATGCAGGGCGTAGACCAGCAGGGCTGGCGCGGTGTGATGATAGACTCTGCCGTTACCCGCTAGCCAGTATTTGGCAAGCAGGGAGAGGTCGAGATAAAAGCTGGGTACTTGCGAGGAGCGCGCTTTTAGGGTGTCCAGCGCCCGCTGATTGGCGGTGAAGGGGGAAAGCCCAGGCGGACAGCTGATGCACTTCTGTGAGCCACTGTAGCAGATGTCAATGCCCCAGTCGTCCACCGCCAGCTCCTCCCCTCCCAGGGAGGTAACCGCGTCCACCAGAAACAGCGCCTCATACTCTTTGGCCAGCCGGGAGGCCTCGGCCAAGGGTTGCAGGACGCCGGTGGACGTCTCCGCCTGAACCAGGGCCAGGAGCTTTATCCGGGGCCGTGATTTTAGGGCGGCCTCAATCGCCTCCGGCTCAATGATGCGGCCCCACTCGGCATGGAGCGGGATGACCTCGGCACCGCACCTCAGCGCGTTGTTCACCATGCGCTCGCCGAAAAAGCCATTCACCCCGATGACGGCCACGTCACCTCTCTCCAGGAAGTTGCTGAAGCTAGCCTCCATGCCTGCCATACCGGTGGCTGATATGGGGAAGGTGAGCTCATTCTTGGTGCGGAAGAGGGAGCGCAGCAGCTGCATGGTGTCATCCATGATGGTGAGAAAGTAGGGGTCGAGGTATCCTAGCAGTGGCGCTGTCAAGGCGCGCTGGACGCGGGGGTGGATGTTGCTGGGGCCGGGGCCAAGGAGAATCCGTTCCGGGGGCTTTAGCTCCTGATATGTGATATCAGGCATCCGTGGTCACCTCTCTTCAACTTTTCTCGGGCGATTGGCGTTAAGATTTTATCAGAGTGTGGATAAGCTCATCAACCAGAGGCTTGGCCTCCTCCTCGGGCAGACAGTACTGCATTTTGGTGAATCTCTCTCGGAAACGGGCAACCTCCTCGGCGACGTCCTTCCCGTCAAGTATCACCGCGGCCATGTATTCCGCCAGCTCGGCGAAGTCAGCCTCCTTCATGCCGAACCGGGTCATCTCCTGGACGCCGGTGCGCAGCCCGCTGCTGGCGGTGAAGGCCTCGTCATCAGGCAGGGCCTGGTAGTTCAGGATGATGTTGTTCCGCTCCAATTTCTCGGCAACCTCAACTGCTTTGGCGTAGCCCACACGCAGGACAACCTGATGCGTCTCGGTGTAGCTGACCGCAGGGTCTCCCTCCACCTCCAGTCCCCGCTCTTTCAGCGCCCGGGCGAAGGCCTTGGCATTGGCGATGACCTGCTTCTGGTAATCGCGCCCGTAGGTGTTCATCTCGTAGGTGGCCATGAGCAGCCCGAGCAGGGTGCCCAGGTGATGGTTGCTCACGCTGCCAGGGAAGGCCCTTCTTACGATGCTCTGCCAGAGGTCAAAGTGCTCCGTCCCCTGACTCATGTTGCTGGCGATTATCCCCCGCTGGGTGCCGAAGAAGGTCTTGTGGGTGGAGGCGGTGATAAGGTCAGCCCCCTCCGAGAGGGGCTCCTGAAAATAGGGGCCGAGCAGCCCTAGCACGTGGGCGGCATCATACAGGATGATTGGTCTGGGCTTCATCCCGGCGGCAAGCTCGGCTATCTCTCTCACTGGCTCGCGGTGCAAAATCAAGCTTTTACCGAAGATAATGAGCTCCGGCTGATACCTGGCGAGGAGCTCGGCGGTTCTCTCCAGGTCTATCTGGTAGGGGTTATCCGCCCGAACCGGGAAGTTTACCACCGCCCACCTTTCCGTAACTGGGTCAATGGCCACGAAATCCCTCAGGGCCCCCATTGGCTGGGCGCTCAAATGCCCTCCCCTGCCAATGTGGTGGTTCATCACCCGGCGCAGTCTTCTGGGCTCCGCCCGGCGGTCAAGCCGGTTGAGGTAAGCGATGAGGCCGCTGAAGACGGTGGCGTTGGCCATCTGCCCGCTTATCGGCCTCGTCTCCACCTCAGAACAGCCCAGGAACTGTTTCAGCCTTTCCCTCAACTCCTGCTCCACCTCGGCGATAAACCTGGTGCCCTGATAGTAATAGGCCTCAACGTCTCCCAGCGCCTCCACCCTCTGGTGCTCGGCATACCGCCCGGAGGGGTCGGCGATGGTGAGCAGTCTCACCAGGGGTGAGGGCGTCTGCTCTGACGGTATCAGATTGATGGTCTGGTGCTGCCGCCACACGGTGTTGCTAGCGGCTTTTCTCACCAAGTTTCTGGACAGGTTCTCCACAGATTCCTCCCGCTCAGTTAGAATAGCATTTTCTGGCACCTCGGCAAGTATGGGGCGGGCGTAAGGTGCCGCCTCACTGCCGAGGTGTCTCTTGACAATAATGCCTGCTGCGGGTTTATCCCGAATCATGACGGTTACTCGCTGGCCCTCTTTTAGGTCGCCGTCAAGGTAGGCTAGACTTATCGTTCTCTTATCCCATTCGGCGCCGGGCTGGGCGCTGGTGCCGGCGCCCTCCATTATCCAGTAGGGGACCAGGGTGCCACTGGTCACGTGGCCCACCGGGCGGCCGTTGGCGCAGACCTGGCAGCCGGCCCGGGCGACGCCGCCGGATATGGCCAGGGGGAATATGGTTCTGGGCACAAGCTGTTTCTCTTTCGGAGTATCAAGCTGGCCCTGCTGGCGCAGCTTGAGCTCCTGGAACTGCTTGAGCAAGGCTTCCCGTCCGATAAATTCGCCCTTTAAGGGGCTGAAGCTCGTGGCCAGTCTGGCGATGGGCAGGGCGAATACCGGAACCTCCTTTCCCTCGGCGTCACTCCCCAGCTCGTGTCCGTAGAGAGGCAACCCCGCCTCCAATCTCAGGGTGTCCCTGGCGCCCAGCCCCACGGGCACGATGCCCTCCGGCGCGCCGGTTTCAAGAAGCTCACTCCACAGACGCGCCGCCACCTCTGCCGGCACAAAGAGCTCAAAGCCGAGGGGCTCGCCGGTGTAGCCGGTTCGGGCGATGGGCACCTTAACCCCGAAGAGTTCAGTGAGCACCAGTGTATTCCGTAGTGGCCCGGGGAGTTTGCTGACATCTCCCAGCACTGTGGCCAGCACTGCTTTTACTCTTGGCCCCTGCAGTGCCAGCATGGCGAGACCAGCGGTGTGGTCTTCCAAAGTGAGCCGGGGGAATCGCCGCCGGTGTTTTTCCAGCCACCGCCAGTCCTTTTCCGTATTGGCGGCGTTGGTCACCAGAAGGTATTCGGCTTCACCCATGCGGTAGAGGTAAGCATCGTCAATGGCCCCGCCGCTTTCATTGGGGATTATGGTGTAGTGGGATTGCCCCGGCTCCAGGGCGGCGACATTGCTGGTGAGGACGTATTGCAGGAAGGGAAGCGCATCCTGGCCGCTTATCCGGAACCTCCCCATATGGGAGATGTCAAAGAGCCCCCCGAATTTCCGGGTTGCCAGGTGCTCGGCGAGTATCCCCTGAGAATAGTGAAGGGGCATCTCCCAGCCGCCGAATTCAACCATCCTGGCTCCCAGCTTCAGATGCTCTTGATATAGAGGTGTCCGTTTCATGCTGACCTTCATCAAACCTGCGCCCTATCGGTCTTGGTTTTGAGGCCGGCCCTGTTCGGCCAGCTAATTAAAAAGGCCGAAGCAAGCTAGCTCCGGCCCAAATTGTGCCTGGAGATAAAGAGCTTTTCCATTGTTTCATTTTACGCTAGCTTGGTGGCTCTGGTCAAGGTGCGAGGTGTCATTTAAGGTGATAAGCCGGGTTTTGCCATCCTTTACCTCTATTATGCTCAGTGAGGCATTGCTCAGCTCAAAGCGGCGATAGATGCTGGTTGAGGCACCCAGGGCGTGGATGATGATCACTTTTAGCACCGCCTCGTGGCTCACGATGAGGACTTGTTTACCTTGGTTGGCGGCGACTATCCTCTCAAAGGCGCGCACCGCGCGCTCCGTCACCTGCCGGAAGCTCTCCCCATTGGGCATGGTGACCTCTGAAGGGTCAATTCGGGACTGCTTCCAGAGCTCGGGCCACCTCCGGCTGATCTCGTCCATGTGCAGCCCCTGCCAGTCGCCGAGCTTGATTTCAATCAGCTCGTCCATGACCTCAAGTTTCAGGTTATGGGGTTGGGCCAGGATGGCTGCTGTATTATAGGCTCTCCTCAGCGGGCTGGTATAGGCTGAGGCGATGGGGCGGCCTTGGAGCCTTGAGGCCAGGCTGGTGACCTGGGCGTAGCCCAGCTCGCTGATGTCTTCATCAGACCAGCCCATGAAGTAGCCGGTGACGTTTGACTCGGTTTGCCCGTGTCGCACCAGAAGCACAGTGGTGGTCATCTACACCTCCAAAATAAATGGTCGAAGAACGCAATCGCGGGATGCCGGGCCGGCTAGAACAGGCGCCAGTCCCTCAGGCCTTGCTGGATAACCGCTAGATATTCCTTTGAGGGCGGCGTCTCCTCCAGCTGGCCGGTCTTGATATAGGTGATGGCCTCAATCGGCTCATTATCTTCACCGAACACGGTGACCTTGAACCGCTGATAGTTACTTTCAAACCTGTCCAGCCGCCGCAAGCACTCCTCGGAGACCTCGTAGATTGCCCCGCGGACGCGCTCACCGCGAAATGGCTTGATGCTGGCAGTGCCGCCCCGCCACTGGCGGGACCAGCCGGCGAAAATGAGCTTATAGTTGGGCAGAGTGGCGGTGAAGAGGGGCTTGCTCCCTGGGCAGCGCTCCCGCATCTGCTTTTTATTGAGATTTGAGGCGTAGGCAAAATAGTACACAGCTCATCTCATTTTACAACTTTTGCCGCCCAGAGCGCCAGTGGCCCGGGGCTGGCTGAGTGATGGGTGGTGCATTTGACATTTGACATATTGTGGATCGCAGATATAATATGGACACAGGGCTCATAGCCGATAAGCACAAGCCTGGCGTACGGAGCGGCAGCGGTATATGTATTGGCAGCTAGCGAGACACATCAACCAGAAACGCCGGGGAGGTGGTGATCACGTTGGACAATATCGTGGCTATTATCTTGGCTGGTGGCCAAGGCGAGCGGTTGGGCATCTTGGCGGTGGAGCGGACCAAACCAGCCATCCCCTTTGCGGGTAAGTACCGCATCATTGATTTCACCCTCAGCAACTGCGTCAATTCCGGCATCTACAATGTGGCAGTCCTGACCCAGTATCAGCCGCGCTCGCTCACTGATCACATTGGCATTGGTTTGCCCTGGGGCTTTGCCCGTCCCGATGGCAAAATACAGCTGCTGCACCCGTATCTGGCGCGTGAGGAGGGGCGTGATTGGTACCGGGGAACCGCGGACGCGGTATATCAGAACCTGCAGTACATTGAGGAGCAAGGCGTTGGGCTGGTGCTCATCTTAAGCGGCGACCATGTCTACAAGATGGACTATGCTGACATGGTCAGGTTCCACGAGAAGAACCAAGCTGAGGTTACCCTGGCGGTCACCCGCCTGCCCAGGGAGGAGCTGCATGAGTTCGGCACGGTGACCATGGATGAGAGCGGGCAGGTTACCGGCTTTCAGGAAAAGGTGAAGGAGCCGAAGAGCGACTTTGTCTCCATGGGTGTTTACCTCTTCCAGAAGGATATCCTGCGCCAGCTATTGGAGGAGGATGCCCAGCGCCGCTCCTCAAAGCATGACTTTGGCCGGAATATTTTCCCTCAGCTGGTAGGTAACTGCCGGCTCTTTGCCTATAATTTTGAGGGGTACTGGCGCGATGTGGGCACGATACGAAGCTATTGGGAGGCGAATATGAAGCTGCTGGAGGTGCCTCCCTCCATCACCTTCAGCTCCGATTGGCCCATCCGCACCAAGGAAGACGAACCCAAGCCACCAGCCATCGTCTCCCAGCGGGGTGAAGTTATCAACAGCATGATATCCCATGGTTGTGTTATCGAGGGGCGGGTGGAGAATTCCGTCCTCTCACCCGGGGTGAGGGTGGCGCCGCATGCCGTGGTCAAGCACTCAATCATCATGAATGATACCGTCATTGGCCGGGAGAGCGTGGTTGACTATTCAATTCTGGACAAAGAGGTGGTGGTTGAGCCCAACTGCTACATTGGCTTCGGCGATGATTTCCAGCCCAACCGTGAGCAGCCTAAAGCGCTGAACAGCGGCATAACCGTGGTGGGCAAGGGGGCCAGGATACCGGAGGGGATGACCATAGGGCGCAACTGCGCCATCGCCTGTAACGTCATGGAGAAGGATTTCCGTGGCTCTCTGGTTCCCAGTGGTGAGACGGTCAGAGCCAAGCGGCATCGTGTGGCTCGTCGGGAATAGCCCGAGGGATGGTTGGAGGAGGCAAAGATGTCCGAATTGAGACAGGACCCCACCACCAAGGCGTGGGTGATACTGGCCCCAGAGAGAGCCAAGCGCCCCCAGCAGAGGCCCAAGGTGGGGCGTGCCGAGGAACTGCCTGATTGGGATGCGTCCTGTCCCTTTTGCCCGGGCAATGAGAGCCAGACGCCGGATGAGGTCTTCAGGCTGCCGGCATCGGAGCAGAGCTCGGCTTGGGAGGTAAGGGTAGTGCCCAACCGATTTGCCGCCCTTGTCCCCGGTGAAGATAGCCCGATGGTGGAGGAGGGGCATCTTTTCCGCAAAAAGGCGGGCATCGGGGCGCATGAGGTGATCATTGAGACCCCGTCTCATAATACGCCCATGCCGCTGATGTCCTATGAGCATGTGGAGAAGGTGCTCATCGCCTACCAAGAGAGATACAATGCCCTGAAGAGAAACCGGCAGCTCAAGTATATCACCATATTCAAAAACCACGGCTGGGCGTCAGGGACGTCTCTGGTGCATCCCCACTCTCAACTGGTGGCCACCCCGATAGTGGCGCCCTCCTATCACCGCGAATTTGACATCGCCCATGAGTACTACGTTGACGTGGGTGAATGTCTTTACTGCGATCTGCTCACCCAGGAGCTGGAGAAGGGGGAGAGAATCGTGGCGCAAACCGAGCAGTTCGTTATCCTGCACCCTTATGCCTCACGTGCCCCCTATGAGACTTGGCTAGTGCCCAAAAAGCACCTCGCCTCCTTTGGTCTCTTCGCCGGCATGTACCTTGCCGAGCTGGCCCGGGTGCTCAAAGATACCCTCTTCTGCCTATATCAGCGGCTGGATAATCCTGCCTACAATCTGGTGGTGGACAGCACCATCACCGAGGATGAGGAGGACCCGTACTATCACTGGCATATCAGGATAATCCCCAGGCTGACCACCCTGGCCGGATTTGAAATGGGCTCGGGCATCTACATCAACACCGCCATGCCCGAGGACACGGCAGGTCAAATGCGGAATTGCTTGCGCAGATTCCTCAAAGAGGGGAAAGTCTCTCTCACCCCAGCCTCTTAAGGCCTACCCCGTTTTGGAGGGTATGGTTTCATCCAGCCACCCCAGGAAAGCTTCCACCTCGCTCACTCCCCGCAGCACCAAGTCCACATGCTCGGTAACTTCAGGCGGAGTCTCTTCTCCAACCACCCCAATAGCCAGCCCCTGGAATTCGGCGCCGCGCGAGAGGCTGCGTATGGTGTCAAAAGCGTCAATATCGGCCACATCATCTCCCAGATAAACCGCGGACTTGAGATGGTAGCCCTCAATGAGCTCCCTGACCACCGAGCCCTTGCTTATTTCCAGGGGAGGGCGGAGCTCAATGACTGCCCTTGCCTTATCAATGTGGAACGCCTGGGCGGCGGGGGAACGGTCTATCGCCTTGAGGATGGTCTCCTTCACCTCCTCGCGGTTGGGCAGGGTGCGGTAGTGGAAGACAAGGCCAGCCCCCTTATCCTCAAACTTTACCCCCAAAGGCTTGAGAACGGGCCCCAGCTCCTCAATTACGACTCTGATTTTGGCGATGTAAGGCTGCGCCTCCGGCCTGACCTCAATTCTTCCCCCAACCCAGCGTTCCAGGCCGTGATTTCCGTTGTAAACTATGCCATCCACCCCCACCAGCTCTCTCAGCACTTTGATTAGTCTTCCGGAAATAGCCGCCACCAGAGGCAAGCGCGGGACCAACGACCGCAGATACTTCTGGCACCCTGGGGTGACCTTCACCTCCTCAGCGGTGGGGGCGATTTCGGCGATGGTGCCATCAACGTCAAAGATGAGGCCAAAGGCCGGCGTGAGCACCACCTTCTTCACCTGCTCCAGATTGGAAAAGAGATGATTCATCTTAAGTTCCACCTCGCTTTTAGTACAAGGATAGCTTTGCCGGATGCAGGTGTCAATCAGCAGAGGCTTTTCCTTGCTAAAGCAGGGTCTCTCTGTTATAATAGTCCACCATCATAAGCAGCACTTTGGGGGGATAGCCATGGAAAATGCTGAATCAAAAAAGGAGAAGGGAGGACGCCCCGGGCTCGACCTTATTTCCAAGAAGAACACCATGTATCTTCTCATTCTCACCCTCTGGGCCGTTTCCCTGGTCTTGCTGGCGGTTCATGCTGCCCTCACCTACGGCCTGCCCAAAACTGGCCTCCTCTGGTTTCTGGTGGTGCTGGCCGCTCTCTGTATGGCCGTCTTCTGGTTCTACGCCCTCTACCACTATGGGCTGGTGCTCTTCCGGCGAATCGGCCGGGTGAGTCCCGAGATGGTAAAGCCGGAGGGCGAGGAAAATTTGCCGCGCATCGCCCTCATTTACACCACGGTGGATGATTTCAAGTATGAGGCCGCCTTAAGTTGCGTTAGTCAAGACTACCCCAACTTTCACGTCTTCCTGATTGACGTAAGCCAAGGAAGGTGGGGCAGGGAGCAGGTGGAAGAATTCCACAAGAAGTTCCCAGATAAGACCACCATCTTCCGGCGGGAAAGACTGGAGGGATTTAAAGCCCGCAGCCTTAACCTCTGCCTTGAGGGCCCGGCCAAGGGTTACGAGTTCTTCGCCCTCTGTGATGCTGACGGGATACTGGCCAAGGATTTCCTCCGGAAGGCCGCGCTCTACATCCAGCAGGATGCGCGGATTGGCTTTGTCCAGGCCAACCACAACAGTGGCTCCAGCACCCGAAACGCCTTCACCGAGCACTTCCTTGCCGAAACGCAGATTCGCTGGGAGCATAACAACGTGCCTCGCAATCACTACGGGTTCCCCCTCATGCTGGGGCACGGGGTGCTTGTCCGCACCGAGGCCTACCTCAAGGCCGGGGGCTTCCCGGAGGTGGTTGCCGAGGATGTCGCCTTCACCATCGCCATGCGCCATGCCGGATATAGCGGGTTTTTCGCTGAGGATATCGTCTGCAGCGAGGGCGTTCCTGAAAATCTGGAGCAGATGAGAAAACGCACCTACCGCATGACCATGGCTGATACCGAGACCTTTGTCCGCCACACCGTGCCCTTCATTAAGTCCGCTTCGGCTTCCTTCGCCGAGAAGTGGGACATCATGGCCCATACCTTAAGGAGAACGGCCACCTCCCTGTTTCTGCCCTATCTCGTGCTCCTGTTGGCCACCTCCTTTGTCTCCCTCGGCGCCATGACCACTGCTGCCTGGGGGCTGGTGGTTTTCGGCTGGCTGGCGGGGGCAAGCGCACTAGCTCGGGTGATAGTCAGCCGCTACCGCACCCCGGCCAAGTTATTCCGGCACTTAAGCCAGGTAACCTGCGTCTACGTCTCCTTCTATCTGCACACCTTCATCGCCATCCTGGCCTTTCTTATCGCCAGAAGGGCTTACTTTCTGGTCACCGGAGCCAAGGTTGAGGAGAAGGCCCGCCCGCGGCTTACCCTGCGCCAGAGAATCGCCCGCCTCAACCCGAACAGCCGCTGGATGGTATCAACCTCGGTCATCCTGGCCCTGCTCCTGCTCGGTCTGGCCATCTATTCCTCGAACTTGGCGCTCATCGGGCTGGCCTTGGCCATGCTCTCACCACTGATTCAGGGCCGCTTTGGCTGGAAGCGGGTGCCGGCTGAGGCTACCGCTTGGCTGGCGCTGCTGCTCATTGTCGCCGGGGCAATTCTGGGGCCGCTGGGGATAATCGGCCCGCAGTGGCAGTTTTTGGTTCCGGTGGGCTTCTCAGTGATGATCCGGACTTAAAATTAAGGGTTTAAATAAATAAAGGGGGGAGCGAAAAGCTCCCCTTTTTATTTATGCCAGGCATGCTATTGGGTAAGGAACTGATAAACCAGGTGGTTGAATTCGTTGGAGCGTTCCCGGTGGGGGGCGTGGCGGCAGCGGGGGAAGATGCGCAGTTCAGAATCGGGAATCAGCTGGTGAGCGAGTTCAGCTTGGGATGTGGGGAGATAAGGGTCATTTTCTCCCCAGACGATCATCACTTTGGCTCTGAGCTCAGCCAGACGGTCAGCTAGCAGCCATTCTTTGGCTGATCTGGGTTTGAATTTGGGTTTATTTTCCTTGCCCAGCACCTTTTTCAGTCCCCCGAGCAGAAAGAGAAAGAGTCGGCCCTTACCGCTTATCGGCCCTAGACCAGCGCTATCTATCAGCACCACCTTTTTCACCTTTTGGGGAAAGTCCAGAGCTAGGGCGATGGCGAGCGTTCCGCCCAGAGAGTGGCCGATGATATGGGCCTCTTTGACGCCCACCGCCTCCATGAAATCCTTGAGGAAGGAGCTGAACCAGCTGGGGGAGACCGGCATCAGGGGTGGGTCACTCAGGCCAAAGCCGGGCAGGTCCGGCGCGTAGATGCGGAGGCCCTGGGCGAGGGGGATGAGGTTTTTCCGCCACTCACGCCAGTCATTGCCGCCGCCGTGAAGCAGAATAACCGGGGGGCCTTCCCCCAGGCACTTAAAGTGAATTTTAAGTCCCTTTATTTCTATCCAGTGACTGGGAACCTGAAGGTTGTTCACCATTATTTTTGCGCGGTCTCCATTTGCCCGAGCTGAATAATCTGGGGAATAGCGCTTTACGGGCTTCTTCAATGACGAACAAAGAGCCACCACCCAGGAGCACGATACCCCACCTATCGAGAGCCAGGGGCACGGTGCCGAAGGCCACCTGAAGGAAGGGGAGATAAACGACGGCTAGTTGCAGCATAACCGCCACCGAGATGGACATGAGCAGCCAGCGGTTACGCCAAACGCCTAATCTGAAGACAGTATATTCATCGGAGCGGGCGTTGAAGGCGCGGAACCATTCAAAGGCGACCACGGAGCAGAAGGCGATGGTGCGGGCTTCGGCTAAAGTCATTCTCATCTGGGCCCAGTTGAAGATGGCAAACACCCCGATGCCCATCATGGTTGCCATGAAGCCGATGCGCAGGAGTAGCCCTGGAAAGAGGAGGCCAACCTTGGGGTGGCGTGGGGGCTGTCTTAGCTCATCGCCAACTTTGGGCTCAAGCCCGAGGGGGACGGCGACGGCGGTGTCAGTCACCAAGTTGACCCAGATAATCTGCACCGCCAAAAGTGGCGCCTTGCCGACGAAGACGATGGTGAGGGCCAGGGCGAGCAGCTCTCCCAGGTTGGTGCTCAGCAGGAAGAAGATGACGTTGCGCAGCCGGTTGAAGATAACCCTGCCCTCCTCAACCGCGGCTACTACCGAGGTGAAGTTGTCGTCCGCCAGTATCATGTCTGAGCTTTCCTTGGCCACATCCGTCCCGGTGATGCCCATGGCGATGCCGATATCCGCCGCTTTAAGCGCCGGGGCATCATTGACCCCATCGCCGGTCATGGCCACCACGTGTCCACGGCGCTTGAGGGCGTTCACGATTCTCAGCTTGTGCAGAGGCTCAATACGGGCGAAGACCGAGATATCCTCAATCTGGCTGGCGAGCTCCTCATCGCTCATCTGCTGGAGCTCGGCGCCGGTGACTGTTTTCCCTGAGGGCAGGTTCAGCTTGCGGGCGATGGCCTCCGCGGTTACCTTGTGGTCACCGGTGATCATGATGACCCTGATGCCGGCTTGGCGGGCTAACCTTATCGCCTCTTTCGTCTCCTCACGGGGTGGGTCAGCCATCCCCATAAGACCCACGAAGACAAGACCGCCTCTGATATCCTCGTCTTTCAAATCTTCCAGTTCACGGGGAAGCTCAACGTAGCCGACGGCGATAACCCTGAGCGCCTGCTGGGCCAGGATGGTATTGGCCTCCATAATCGCGCTCACGTCAGCTTCAGTCAGGGGCACGGCTCTACCATCTTTGAGATGGTATTTGCTCAAAGAGAGGAGCCTCTCCACGGCTCCCTTAACATAGGCGACCCTGCCCCCATCCCGGGGGTGAAGCGTGGCCATATACTGTTTTTCGCTCTGAAATGGGATTTCATCCAGCCGGGGGAAGGCTTTCTCCAGCTTTTCCTTGTTTATCCCCGCCTTGGTGGCGGCGACAAGCAGAGCCCCTTCCGTAGGGTCGCCAAAGATATCGCAGCAGGCCTCCTTCTCTCCAATGAGCAGGGCATCATTGCACAGGGCGCCGATCTGTAAAAGCAGCTTAAGTGATGGCTCGCTCTGCGGGTCTACCACCTGCCCATCCCGGCGGAACTCCCCCTGGGGCGCATAGCCTTCCCCAGTCACCTCAATCCACTGGCCATTAAGATAGAGGCGCTGCACTGTCATCTCGTTCAGGGTGAGGGTCCCGGTCTTATCCGAGCAGATAACCGTGGCCGAGCCCAGCGTCTCCACGGCCACCAGCTTGCGGATGATGGCATTGCGGCGCGCCATGATGCGCATGCCCACCGCCAGCACCACCGTGACCACCGCCGGCAGCCCCTCTGGTATGGCGGAGACCGCCGCCGCCACTGCCAGCAGGAACACCTCCAGCCAAGCTAGCCCTTTGAGCACCCCGACCACCACCAGCAGAGCACAGATGCCCAAAAACAGGGTGACGATATACCGGCTCAGCTTGCTGATGTTCTTCTGGAGCGGCGTCCTCTCCTGCTTTATCTCCTGAATGGCGGTGGCGATCTGGCCGATGTCAGTGGCCATGCCGGTTCTCACCACCAGCGCCGTGGCCCGGCCATAGTTGACGATGGTGCCCATGTGCACCATGTTCTTTCTTTCCGCCAAGGGCACTGCACCATGCAGCGCTTCGGTGCTCTTGTCCACCGGCATTGATTCGCCGGTGAGCATGGCCTCATTGACCTTCAGGTTGGAGACCTCAATGAGCCTGGCGTCTGCTGGCACCTTGTCCCCGGTCTCAAGGAGCACTATGTCCCCGGGGACTATCTCCCGGGCTGGCATCAGCCTCACCTGGCCTTCTCGTCTCACCCTCGCCCTGGGGGCGGCCATCTGGATGAGCGCCTCCATGGCCTTCTCGGCGCGTGTCTCCTGAACGAAGCCGATGATGGCGTTGAGGATAAGCACCCCCATGATGACGCTGGCATCAAGGAAGTGGCCGACCGCGGCCGAGATGATGACGGCGACAAGGAGGACGTAGATCAGAGGGCTGAGGAACTGCCTGAGGAAGGCCAGCACCGGTGAGGTTTTCCGTCTGGCCATAAGCTCATTGGGCCCGTGTTTGAGCCAACGCACTTTAGCCTCGGCCTCGCTTAGGCCAGAGCGCCGGGAACTAAGCGCCGACAGCGCTTCATCCGGGCTGAGGGCGTGCCACTCCTGGTTCATAAGATAGCCTATCTCGAGAGTCCTGCAGGGTTTTATCCGCCAGGGTGATGCTAGCGGTGAGCCGCTCCAGCTTCCTTGCGGCAGAATTTGATCAGTTCAGCAAAGTTATTGATTCGGGCGGAATTATTAGTCTCCAGAAAGCCGTCATAGGTGAGGCTGATCCAGGGCTTATGGTAGGTGGCGCTGAACTTCTCGGCCATCGCCGCCACGATGCCGCCGGGCATGCAGCCGTGAGGCATCACCGATATCACCCCGGCGAACACGGTTGACTCAATCCATTCCACCCCGCTGCCGATGCTGAGCACCGCTTCGCTACCGCACCTGGGGGAAAGGTACAGGTCTGACTTGGCCAGGATGGCCGCCGTGGAAGGCTCCCTGCCGTTCAGCATCTCCTGGTAGTAACTTGAGACGCGGTGTTCATCGTGCTCCTGGATGAGCTTCTTGATGTAGCTAGTCAGCGCTTTCTTGAATTTACGGTCTTTGAGCGCATCCTCAACATTGCGGTGGGCGGTGTACTTGATCCATTCTCCCACCGGGGAGACGATGACCTCAAGGCCAGCATTCTCGCACTCCTTCACCAGGTCACGGTTGCTGAAGCGGTTGGAGCGCAGGAAAATCTCGCCATTGATGCCCACCAGCGGCCTCGGGGGCAGGTCAGGGTCAACCAGCTCCTTAAATTCAGCGGTTGCCCGCCGCAGCAGGTCATGGAAATTCTCCTTGCGGCTCACCCGGTCGGCTATCTGCTTTAAGTATTTATCAAAGAGAGCTTCGGCAGCCCCTTTCTCCTTCTCGTAGGGGCGGGTGCGCCAGAGAAGCCTTTCCAGACCATCCACGGCCACGATGCAGTTCCAGGCCAGACGCTCAAAATCAGGGTCAAGGTTAAGGTCACGGTAGGCATTATTGGATACCGAGGTTATCATGGGCAGGTCAAAGCCGAGCTCCTTCAGTATCCGGCCCTGTTCCACCACGTACTTCCCCAGGCGGCAGGGGCCGTAGGCGCCGGCCATAAACCCCTCGTAATTTTTCAAGTCCCCGCCGTTTTCATGGCAGAATTTGATAAAGTCACCTAGGGTTACCCGGTAGGGCAAGCATTCCGTGCCCGAGGTCACTAGGTTGCTGTAGAGCAGGGTGCGCTCGTCGGGTTCGGGGAGCACCAGCGCCTTAGCGCCGCAGGCGTTGACGGCGGCGCCGATGACCTCGGCGTGGGAGCACATCCTGGGGATGAGGAGCGTCTTTTCCCGGCTGATGAAGGCTGAAGCTTGGCGGCGAATATCCCGGGCTGGGGCTTCCGACTCTCTTGCGGCGCGGGCGTAGCCTTTAATCGTGTCCACAAAGGCCTCAAGGCGGGTGACAATGCCCGCTTCAGCGGCGTGCTCGTCGATCTCCAGCTCCCCCAAAGGTTTACCGCCCATAATATCTTCCAGCATCTTGAGGATGAAGGAGTTCGGGCCGCAGCCGAAGTTGGTCAGCACCAGCCCGTAAAGCTGGGGGTCTTGGGCGGTTATGGCGCCCCCGGCAATGAATTTGCTCTCGTAGAACCAGTAGGGGCGGTCCGAGTATTCCTTGGGGTCTACCGAGCCCAGGGGCAGAAAGTCAAGCGGAATTGGCACCACCCCAAGCTGCGCCAGCTTTTCGGCGATGCCAAGGTTTGCCCCGCAGTCCTGCGCCATGTAAGAGCGGGAGAAGAGTACTACCCCAAGTTGGTCACTCTGGCGCAATTGCCCTAAGAGTTTGCGGCCCAGTTCAGCACGGTCAGCCTCAAATCGGCGCTGTGCCTCAATCCCAGCTAGCGCCGCTTCCTTGCCCCGCCGCCGGCTGAAGCCGAGCTTTAGGGCCACCTGAGCCAGATTCTTGATCGTCTCCTCATCTCCCTGGCTGAAATCAATGATTGGTGTTAACAGGCGTTCGCCGAGGTTGAGAACGTGGCGCACGATGAAGGGTGAGGCCTGAACCAGCGGGCAGGCATACTTCTGGTTCTCTTGCCCCTCCTTCTGCCCCAGACGGATAAAGCAAGGGTAGAGGATGTAGTCAACCTTGTCCTTGATGGCGGCGATGTGGCCATGGAGCAATTTAAGTGGGAAGCAGCTATCCGTGTAGCTGAGTTCCACGGCCTGCTCCATAATCTCTTTGGTCGTGCCGTGGGAGAGAAGAACCCTCACCCCGAGCGCGTTCAAGAAACCGATGAGCAGCGGGGCGTAGTCATACACTAGAAGGGCCCGGGGAATCCCCACCACCGGCCCGGTGCCGGCATCTTCCCGGTAGTCCCGCAGGAGCAGCTTCTCCCTCTGGTCAAAGGCGGTTTTCCTTCTGGTCTGGTCTAAGGTGCTATCATAGCGGTCACAGCGGCTGCCATAGAAGGTGGCTTTCTCATTGGGCATCTGCATCCGGGTGATGGTGCAGTTGTTATCGCAGCCCTTGCAGGTGAAGGTGGAGAGGGCGCAATCACTCTCAATGACCTCCCTAAACCCCCGGAATTTTGAGCCTTGGCCGGATGTTTTCTCTTTGGCCAGAAGCGCCGCCCCGATGGCGCCGCTGACCTCACGGTGCTCGGCCACGGTGAGCCTTTTTCCTTCAAGTTGCTGGTGGAAGGCGGAGACGACCGCTTGATTGTAGAACACGGCTCCGGTGAGGATGATTTTACTACCCAGTTTTCGGTTGCCGACTACTTTGGAGAGGTAATTCTTGGCGATGGAGTTGGCCAGGCTAGCGGTGATTATCTCCAAGGGGATGCCTTCCTGCTGGGCGGAGGCGACCGCCTGTCCCATGAAGGCGGCACACCTTGTCCCCAGGTCAATGGTATGGGGGGCTCGGAAAGCAAGCGCGGCGAAATCCCCGTTATGCACCGAGATGCCGAGCATCTCCGCCAGCTCATCAATGAAACTGCCGGTGCCGGCGGCGCAGGCCTTGTTCATCTGGTAGTCAACGACCACGCCGTTGCGCTTGATGACCAGCTTGGAGTCCTGCCCCCCGATCTCAATGATGTCAGCCTCGGGGTCTATCTCGGCGGCGGCCCTGGTCTGGGCGGTGATCTCATTCTTGATGAGGTCAGCGCCGATGAAGCTGCCCACGAGGTATCTCCCCGAGCCGGTGACCCCCACGCCGGCGATGGCGACCTTGTCCGCGCCATCAAGAAGCAGGTGCTTAAACACCTGCTTTACCGCCTCAATGGGGCGGCCGGCAGTCATGAGGTAGCTCTTGGCCAAAACCTTCATGCCCGATTCATCAAGTATCACCGCCTTGGTGCTGGTGGAGCCAACGTCAACGCCCAGGTAGCCGGTACATGGGCTCTCTATCGTCTGATGGGCTCCGTTACCGGGAAGGCTGACTTTCTCTAGCTGGGGCATCTGAAAGTAGCGCTGCTGGGCGTCCGCCTCGGGGAGCAGGCTTATCCGCGCGCTTTTGCCTCGGGAGAGCAAGGCGGCGCCGAAGGCCTCAAGGTGAAGGAAGTTCTCGGGGACTATTACCTTTACCTCGTGTCCGTTCCTTGCCGAGAGCATCTCATTGAGCGCTTTGACGATGGCGCTGTTGGCGGCAACCCCGCCGACCAGATAAACTGGCTCGGCGAAGGTTCCCTTCTTGAGAGAGGCGACCATGCGGGCAATACTTTCACAGAGGGCGTAGAGCATGGCTTCCACCGGGACGCCCTTCTGCTGGAGGTGAATGAGGTCGCTCTTGGCGAAGACGCTGCATCTGGCGGCGATGCGGGGCGGGCTGCCCTGGCACTTGAGGGCAAGATGAGTCAGGTCATCAAGGCTGATGCCAAGGCGGTAAGCCTGCTGCTCCAGGAATCTCCCCGTGCCGGCGGCGCAGAGGGGGTTTGAGGCCACCTTCCACGGCTTTTTCAGCCCGTCTTCCAGCTCGATGACCAGCGAGGTCTGGCCACCAATCTGGATGATGGTTTTAACCTCAGGGTGGTGGTGAAGCAGCCCGGAGGCGATGGCCAGCGAGCTGCTGTACTCTGACCAGTTGAGTTCCTTGGGGATGACGTTCTTGCCTGAGCCGGAAACGCCAGCGCTGGCAATCTGCTCCCGGGGGAATTTCTCCCCCAGCCGGCCGAGCAGCGAGTTCACCGCTGTCTTGGGGTTGGCGGTTATCTTCTCAGTATCAAGCCAAAGAGCCCGGCCACTCTGGTCAATGAGACAGAGCTTGGCGTTAACCGAGCCGATGTCTATCCCCAGGGAATAATTCATATATACGTCAATTTTAACAGAAGCGAGCTTCATTGTGAAGGCGCAAGCCCAGCCTAGGTCTAGTAACCCAACCAGCCCTTACCTTTGAGCAGCCCGCGCACGTAGGCTATCTGGCCGACGTGCTGGAGGTCATCAGCCAGGATGCTGATCAGGCGTACCCCCACCGTCGGCAATGGCTGATACCACGGCTCATTCAGCTCGCGGTCAAGGTCACTTGCGGAAAGGGAGCGGAGATAACGCTTGGTTCGCTCCAGCACGGCTTGGTGATATTCCAGCAGGGTCTCGGCATCAGGGGACTTGAACTCCGCCACGTCTTTGGAACTGTGACCCCAGCCGATATCGTCCTCACTAGCGGCGCGGCCGAATCTGGCATGCCATCCCTCACTGACCCAGAGCTGTTTTACGCCCATAAGGTCAGCGATGTGGTCATCCTGCACCCGCGTCAGATGCCAGGCCAGCCACCCCATGCTGTTGCAGTCAGGGTGGGGTAGCTGGTTTAAGTCATCCTGAGTCATCCCTTTGAGCGCCTCTTCCAGCGCTTCTGATACCCGTCCGTAACCGTCAATAAGCAGCTCCTGCCATTCCATAGCCGCCTCCTTATTATATGGATAGTTGGTGTAGTTGACACTCTAGATTGGCTTTCCCCTTTTGTCAAGCTGGGGAAAGTCCTTAAGCGCTGTGATATAATAACGGCGGTGGATGACGTCACCACCGAGGAAAGGAGATAGCGATGAAATTGAGCCTTATTCAGATGAACTCTGGCCAGGACCGGGATGCCAATGTGGCGCGAGCTTGCCAGTTCATTGACCAGGCGGCGCAAGATAAGCCTGACCTGATAGTCCTGCCGGAGTTCTTTAACGCGCTTTACTTTGGGCAGTACCGGGACTACAAATACGTTCAGTGGGCGGAGCGGGACGATGGCTATACCATGACTCGCATTAAGAGTAAGGCGCAAGAGCATGGCGTTTACATCATTGCCACCGTTTATGAAGAAGAGGCCCCTGGTATTTACTTTGATACCGCCATGGTGGTGGACCCGCAGGGGCAGATAGTGGGCAAGTACCGCAAGACCCACCCGGCCGCCTACCGCGTTCTGGAGGCGCTTTACTACCGCTATGGTTCCAAGTACCCCATATTCCAAATCCAGGGCTGGAAGGTGGGGGTTCTCATCTGCTACGACCTCTTCTTCCCCGAGCCAGCCCGATGCATAACCCTCAAGGGGGCGGAGCTGGTGGTGGCGCCTTTTGCCGAGCCAGCCGGGTTTCTCTCACCATCAAGCAGCAACATCCCCGCCGATACCGGCGAGAAGGCGGTCAACACCGAGGCCTGGTATGACCTGTGGCGAGCACGGATGCGGGCGCGTGCCCTGGAGAATACGGTTTACCTAGCGGCATGCAACCATACTGGGCAGGAGGGGGAGGCGGTCTTTGGCGGTGGCACGCTGGTGGTGGACCCGAAAGGGAGGCTCATCGCCGAGGCTGGTGCTGGGGAGGGGATTATCACCACTGAGCTTGACCGCGAGTTCTTCTTGCAGGTCCGCCGGACCACACCCTTCCTGAGGGACCGCCGCCCTCACCTGTATAAGGCCATCACCAGTGAGACGGAAGACTTGCTTGGTGATTAAGCTTATTCTTCCTCCACCGGTACGTATAACGAGCCGCCGACCGGGTAAATCACTTCCAGGAATACGGTGACCTTGGCTGGCTGGTCGCCTGCCTCGGTATTGCGGAAGGTGAGGGTGTAGGTGTCTCCCTGGGTTTGCTCGGCCACAAAGGAAAACCTGTCCTGGGCTTCTGAGCTGAAGAGGAGGCTTTTGCCCGTGATGCGGAAGTCAATGCTCTCGCCTTTTTCCAGGTAGAAGTAGCCGTCTACTTTATCGCCCTGGGCCAGTTTGAGGAGTATGGCCACCTCATCCCCAGCGCCGATGTCAAATCTGAGCTGCTTCATTTCCCACTTTGCGCCAAGCTCCACCGCTTTGAGTATCTGGAGGTTGCTCGGGGCTGATTTCTGGGCCGTCTCCTGGGTGAGGCGTGATAGCTCCTCGCAGCCGAGGGTGGCGAGCATCAGCGATAGTAGCACTATGGCGATGATAATCTTCTTTCTCATTTCAAGCCCTCAAATATATTTGACTCATTATAACCCAAAATGGGGAGGAAATAGAATAGCTGGCGGGTTTCTTAGCTTGACGGGGTGGGGGCGAAGACACTAGACTTGGGGGTAAGGAGGACGTAGATGGCAGCGTTACCGATTCCGGTGATTTCGGTCAAGGGCAAGCCCTTTGAGCGTGGGCAGCAGTACGGCTCTCAGGCCCGCAAGCAAATCCAGAAGAACGTTGAGCTTTATTTTGACCTGTGGGCTTCCCTATGGGGGGCCAAGCGCCCCGAGGTTTTAAAGTGGTGCGCTGGGTTGATACCGGTCATTGGGGAATATGACGCTGAGATACTGGAGGAATTGAAGGGGGTGGCCAAGGGGGCAGACCTCTCCCTTGAGGAGATTGTGGCCCTGAATGCCAGGTATGAGATGGTCTTTGCTCAGAGTCTGGCGCCGCAATGCGGCGCTGGCTGCACCTCGGCGGCCGCCCTGCCCCAGGCGACCAAAAATGGCCACGTCTTCATCGGGCAGAACTGGGATTACAAGACTAGGTTCCAGGGGCTCAGCCTGATACTGGAGATTGAGCAAGAAGGTGGGCCGAACATCGTCACCCATACTGAAGCTGGCATCATCGCCCACCGGGGGCTAAATTCAGCGGGGGTGGCGGTGTGCCTCAATGCCCTAGTATCCAATCGGGATGAATTCGAGCCGACGACGCCCTTTTTGATTGTGGCGCGGGGCATCCTCAGCGCGGATAGCTTGAGTCTGGCGCTGAGGGCGGTTCTCAGGGCCAAGGTCACGGTATCCTTCAACTTCCTCATCGCCCATCGGGATGGTGAGGCCATTGACCTAGAGGTCTCCCCGGTGGACGTTGGTTTCCTGCATCCGGAGGGGGGCATCCTCACCCACTCCAATCACTTTATCGCCTTAAGCCACCGGGAAGATTTGCTCGACGTCTTCAAATCATGCGCTCCGGATACGCTCTTCCGCGCCCATCGGGCGCGCCAGCTTCTCGAGCAGGAGAGAGGCAAGATTGACGTGGCCAGTTTCCAGCGGGTGTTCAGCGACCACTTCAGCCACCCCAACTCCATCTGCCGCCATGCTGACCCCCGGGATGAGGAGCCGCAGCAGCTGGCCACCCTTTCCTCAGCGATAATGGACCTGGGGGCGCGCGCCTTCTACATCAGCGAGGGCGCTCCCTGCCAGCATGAGTATTATAAGCTCACCCCTAAGTGCCTGTGGAGAGACTGAACAGGCACCTGGCCATCCGGAAACTAAGAGTCATCTTTGGGTTTTTCGACTAGTAGCCCAGCTTTCGCTTTGGCGATGAGCTCATCCTCGCGCTTTATATCCTCCAGGGTCTTGGGCTTTACCTCTGGAGGTGGCGTTTCCAGGCCGTACTTCCACTTGAGGAAGCGAAGCCCAGTAATAGGGTAGAGGGCAGCGGTGAGCACATCACCGATGTCCTGGGTGAAATCTTTGACCAACTCTCTGGCTTTATCTAGTTCAGGCTCGAGCAGGTCTGCCGGGCGGCAGGTTACCGGGGTCTGACCTCGCTTGTAGTATTTGAGCACAATCTTCTGCACTTCAGGGTCAATCGGCGCCGGCGGTCTCCCATAGAGCCCGTAGCAATAGTCCATCACCTGGGTTGATATCAGCTTGTATCTCCCGGCGAGCACGTTCTGAACCGCCTGAACGCCCACAATTTGGCTAGTGGGTGTCACCAGAGGTGGGTAGCCCAGCTCCTTGCGCACCCTGGGCACCTCTTCATACACCTCTCTCAGCCGATGCAGGGCGTTGGACTGCTGCAGTTGGGCCACCAGATTGGAGATCATGCCGCCGGGAATCTGGTGCACCAGCACGTTGGTGTCAATCACGGACATCCGGGTGCGGTTTAAGAAATCACGGTACTTGGGGGCGATGGACTCAAGGTAATCTCCCAATTTAAGCAGGTGGGCCAGGTCAAGCTTGGGGTCTCGGGGGGTTCCCCGCAGGGCGGCGACGATGGGCTCCACGGCGGGTGCGGCGGAGCGCAGGGCGAAGGGGGCCAGCGCGGTGTCAATCACATCCACCCCGGCCTCAATCGCCTTGAGACAAGCCATGGCCCCCATGCCGCTGGTAAAATGAGTGTGGAGCTGGATCGGCACCTTGACCTCTTTCTTCAGCGCCGAAACTAGGGTATAGGCATCGTCAGGGGCGATAAGCCCCGCCATGTCCTTGATGCAGATGCTATCGGCGCCCATATCCTCAAGGATGCGCGCCTTCTTGAGATAGTAGTCAAGGTTGAACACCGGGCCGCCCATTTTGGGCTCGGTGAGGGAGTAGCAGATGGAAAGCTGGGCGTGCTTGCCGCATTCCTTGACTGCCTTGAGGGAGGTTTCCAGGTTGCGCTCATCATTCAGGGCGTCAAAGATGCGGAAGATGTCAATGCCGCACTCGGCGGCGTGGTGGACAAAGGCGGTAACCACATCATCGGCGTAGTTGCGGTAGCCAACCAGGTTCTGGCCTCGGAGGAGCATCTGGAGGGGAGTATTGGGCATCAGCTTCTTTAGAGCGCGGGGTCTCTCCCAGGGGTCTTCATTGAGGAACCGGCAGGCCACATCAAAGGTGGCCCCACCCCAGACCTCCATGGAGTAGAAGCCGGCCTTGTCCATCTCCTCGGCGATGGGTAGCATGTCCTCGGTGCGCATGCGTGTGGCTAGGTTAGACTGGTGCCCGTCGCGGAAGGTGAGGTCGGTGATTTTGATGGGGTTAGTATTTATATTGCCCATTCTTCGCTCTCCTTCTCTTTCCGTAATGCCGGATGACCAGTTTCTATTTTACACTGCTCTTTGTCCGATAGCAAAGGGGGTAACTCGGTCTATCTGCCTCCTTGTCAGCGCGGGGGGAAAGATTTATAATGGGAGAGATTTTTGACTTGATGAGCTAGATTTAAGCTTAGAGCACACGTTTGAGGGGAAACTGCCATTAGTAGATACCGGATTTTCACGCTCCTTGCTGGACTGTTACCACTTTTTGTCCTCGCCCACTTTGGCCACCACCTGATGATGGCGCTGCTTTCACCGCTTCTCCCTTTCATCCGCAGCGATTTATCTCTCACCTATACCGAGGTAGGCGGGCTGCTCTTCGCCTACAACATCGCCTATGGCGTCAGCCAACTTCCCGCGGGGTGGCTGGCTGACCGCATTGGCCCGCGTGTCATGCTCACCATCGGCGTGGCCGGGGTGGCCTTCGCCGGGCTTTTGATCGGTCTATCACCGAACTACATTGTGCTGGCGCTTTTTCTGGTTATTCTGGGGCTGATGGGGGGTGGTTACCATCCCGCGGCGTCACCGCTGGTCTCGGCATCGGTAAAACCAGAACATCGCGGCACGGCGCTGGGCCTGCATCAGATAGGTGGCACGGGCAGCTTCTTCCTGGCCCCACTGGTCGCCGCTGGTATTGCCAGCGCCCTGGGCTGGCGTGGCACCTTCCTTGCCATATCAATCCCCACCATCGCCTTCGGCATCATCTTATATGTGCTCTTGGGGCGGCTAAAATCGGCCGGCGCGGCCCGCAAAGGGGCGGCGGAGGCGGCTGCGGCGCCATCTGGGCCGGTGGACATGCGTCGGTTGTCAGCGTTTGTGGCGCTGGGGATTGCCAGCATGGTGCTGGTCTACTCCTCTCTCCAGTTCGTGCCACTTTACGCGGTTGACCGGCTCGGTGCTAGCGAGGAGTGGGGTGGGGCGCTCCTGTCCATCGCCTTTCTTGGTGGTCTCTTTGGTGGGCCTCTGGGTGGCTGGTTATCAGATCTATTAGGAAGGGTGCCGGTTATCATCGCCGTGGGGCTTGTTGCCGGGCCGGCGATATTTTTCTTAAATCAAGTATCTCTGGGCTTTGGCCTGTATGCCGTTCTGCTCATCATGGGCACGGCGATGCACGTGGGCATGCCGGTAGTGGAATCCTACATCATCCGCCACGTCTCGGCGCAGAGACGCTCCACGGTGCTGGGCATCTACTATATGGGAAGCCGGGGAGGCCCGGCGATAACCCTGCTGCTCGGCTATCTCCTGGATAAATACGGCTTCTATGCCACCTACAGCGGGGTGGCGGTGGTGCTATCCCTGATAACGCTGGTCTGCGCTGGCCTGCTCTGGGGAAAGCGCGGGTAACTTCCTAGGTGGGCTCTTTCATCTCCCCCCACCGGGCGGTGTATCTCTCCTTGGCCTGGGGGTTGACCACGGCCTTGGGCCACTCGCCCCGCATCACTCTAGCCACCTCCAGAACGGGACGGCGCCAGCGCTCGGCCTCGGAGTCTGGGGAGAAGAAGGCGGAGTGGGCGGTGCTGATGACGTTATCCAGGGCCAGCAGCGGGCTCTGGGGGTCGGGGGGCTCGGGGTCGGTGACATCCAGCGCCGCCATGGCGAGCCTCCCCTCTTTAAGGGCCTGATACAAGGCGCTCTCATCAACAAACCCGCCCCGGGCGGTGTTAATGAGACAGGCGGTGGGCTTCATCAGTTTGAAGGCTTCAGCGTTCATGATGTGCCTGGTCTGCGGGGTGAGCGCGGCGTGGATGGAGAGGAAGTCAGCTTCTTGAAGCAAGCGCTCCCAGTCCACCGGCTCCACGCCCATCTGGCGGGCCACTTCTGGGGGCACGTAGGGGTCATGGGCGATGACCCTCATCTGAAAGCCTTTGGCCTTGGGCACCAGTGCCCGGGCCACCCGGCCGAAGCCAAATAGCCCCAGCGTCTGGCCCTGAAGGCGGGACATCTCGGGCCAGATTTGGTTCTGAATCTCGACGCCGCTCGCCGAGAGTCCCCATTGCCCTTTCTTCACCGCCTGATTTAACTGAACTATCTTGCGGGAGCAGGCCAAAATCAGGGCCATGGCGTGGTCAGATACCTCCTCCACGCAGTAGTCGGGCACGTTGGTCACCAGGATGCCCCGCTCCGTGGCGGCGGCGATGTCTATGCTGTCATAGCCGATCTGAGTATTGCTGATGAGCCGGCACCGCTCCAGACTTTCAATGACCTTCCGCGGCACCGGCCGAATGCTGCCCACAGTAATCACGGCGTCAGCATCTCTGGCCAGGGCGATGAATTCCTCATCGGAGGCGCAGGGCTGACTAATGAACTCAGCGCCCAGCTTGCCGAACTGCTGAGGGTATTTGGCTGACTCGCCGCTCAGGGCAAAGGGTAGCACTACCTTGAAGCTGGCGGTATGGCGCATGGTGAGCTAGCTTTCCCTCTCGATGATAACCTCGGCCCCGGAGGTTACGTGCTTGAAGATGGTGGCATCGCCGATAATCCTGCCGAACACGGTGACCGGGCTCGCCGGGCGTGGTTTCTCCCCCTCGCTCATCGGCGTTGGGCCGAAGAAGATGCAGAGGGCTTTCCCCGGCGGCCAGTAGCCCAGGTCGCCAACCTCAACCAGCTCCTGCCCCGCCTCCAGGTCAACGCTTACCGGGATGGTGAAATATATCTCATCTCCCCAGAGGTTGGCGCGGCCCTTGATGGGCAATGCCTCCCAGATGGCCTGCGCGGTAGCGGTATCGTTAAGTTCGGCGATGGCCTCAGTCTGCCCCGCCTTGATGCGAATCCTTCTATCCATGCTGGAAACCTCCTTGAAACTATTTCTCCTAACCAGCCTGGGCAAATCAGTGTTTTAGTCTAGCATAACCAAAGCCGCCAATCAATATTGACAAGATTGACAAAGATACCCATCAGAACTAGGATGGATAACAAAATTTAGGATAAAGCGGTTAGCGTGAAAGCATATTTACTCCTGCTGGTCGGGGTGGTTTCGGTTTCCTTCGCCGCCATTTTCATCCGTTTGGCACAGGCGCCACCCTTGATCATCGCCGCCTACCGGCTGAGCATCGCTTCACTCCTCCTGCTCCCATTTACCGCCACCAAATCAGCCGGCAGCCTGAGAGAGCTAGCCAGGCGCGATCTGGTTTTGATATCGCTCTCCGGCCTTTTCCTGGCCCTGCATTTCTGGCTCTGGATTACCTCGCTGGAGTACACCTCCATCGCTAGCTCAGTGGTTCTGGTAACCTGCCATCCCGCCTTTGTCGCCGCCATCTCCTACTTTCTCTGGGGCGAGCGGTTGAAGAGGTTGACCATGGCTGGCATCGCCGTGGCGTTTATCGGCATCATCCTCATCAACTATGGTGGCTTCAGCTTTGGTCCGCGGGCCATCTTTGGTGACCTGCTGGCTCTGGTGGCTGGCTTCGCCATGGGGGGCTACCTCATCATAGCTGGGCAGCTCAGGGCCCGCATTGACATCCTGCCTTACCTCACCCTGGTCTATGCCGGCGCCGCGGTGATACTGCTGCTGGCCGTGGTGAGCTTTGGTTACAGCTTCACCGGCTATACCAAGATGACCTATGTTATGATGGTTCTCCTGGCCATCGTGCCCCAGCTTATCGGCCACTCTAGTTTCAATCTAGCGGTGCGCCTGATACCGGTGACCTTTGTCTCGGTGGCCATCCTTGGCGAGCCCGTGGGGGCGACCATTCTGGGCTATTTCATCCTGAACGAGGCGCCAACCGCTGGTGAGATAGTGGGCGGCGTGCTCATCCTAGCTGGGGTCTTCATCGTGCTGCGGGAAACCCCGAAGTATCTGGAGACAAGATAGGCTCGGTTTGACAAGGCGCGAGCAATGGTCTATGGTGATTACTAAAGCGGAGAGCGGCAGGATGAGCCATTCTGAATTTGGCCGCCGGGTGCAGGCGGTAGTTGATAATATCCGCCGGGTGGTGGTGGCCCGCCCGGAGGTTATCCGGATGAGCCTGGTGGGGCTGCTCTGCCGGGGCCACGTTCTGCTGGATGACTTCCCCGGGGTGGGTAAGACCCTTCTGGCCAAGGCGCTGGCGCAGTCACTGAAGGCTGACTTCAAGCGCATCCAGTTCACTCCGGACCTACTGCCCACGGACATCACCGGCGCCTCAATCTATAACCCATCTGACGGCAGCTTCAGGTTTGTGCCTGGGCCCATTTTTGCCAACATCGTGCTGGCTGACGAGATCAACCGCTCCAGCCCCCGCACCCAGGCAGCCCTGCTTGAGGCGATGGGTGAGGGGAATGTCACCTTTGATGGGGTGGTCCATCCCCTGCCCAAGCCCTTCTTCGTCATCGCCACCCGCAATCTCGCCGAGACCCACGGCACCTTCCCCCTCCCCCAGAGCCAGCTGGACCGCTTTCTGCTCTCCTTCGGCATCGGCTATCCTGGGCCGGAAGACGAGGTGGAAATTCTGGCGCGGCACGAACACGGGGAGATAAGTTTAAGCCCGGTGCTCACCGCTGATGACATCACCACCATGCAGGAGCGGGTGCTACAGGTTGAGGTGGCGCGCTCGGTGAAGGAATATATCGCCAATATCGTGGCGCAGACGAGGGCCAGCGCCGAGATAGCCATTGGCGCTAGCCCCCGCGGCGCCGTTTTTCTGCAGCGGGCAGCTCAGGCCAGAGCTGCCATGGAGGACAGGAACTTTGTCACCCCGGACGATGTCAAGGCGGTGGCTCCCGCCGTGCTCCGGCACCGCATCCTGCCCCGTTCCTCAGAGCCTGACTCCGCGGCGAAGTGCCTTGAGGCCATTCTGGAGAGCGTTCCGGTACCTCTGTAAGGAACACTCCCATGACCAAATCAGGCGTAAGTTTCATAGCTAGTGGCGTGTTCGTCTATTTCCTGGCCAGCCAGTCTCAGATCGGTTGGCTCTACCTGTTTGACACCGTTATCTGGAGTTTGCTTTTGCTCTCTGTCATCTTGCCTTGGTATAACCTCAGGTCATTGCGGGTGGAGCGCCAGGTGCTATTATCACCCAGCTCCGCCCGCCACTGGCAGCTGGGTGGCTCCCTGGAGGATGAGGAGGTTGAGGTACGGCTTAAAGTAACCAACCTGGGGCGCTTGGCCAGATACTTCATCAGGGTGGTGGAGGAATGTCCCTTTGACCAGCCTGGGAGAGGGAAGAGGGTATTTTTCATCACACGTCTTAAGCCCAAGTCCACGGTGGCACTCTCCTATACCGCCACCTGCTACCGGCGTGGGCACTACCCATCGGCCAGCACCGCTATAGAGTCCAGCGGCCCGCTGGGGCTGATGGTGCGGCGGCGTGTCCTTCGTCCCACGCTCAAGCTGACGGTCTACCCCCGCTACTACCCGATGGAGGGGCTGCCTGCCGCCGAGACTGCCTGGGCGGAATGGGGCCACGGCGCTAGGTCATCTGCCGCTGATGAGTTCTATGGCTCAAGGGAGTATCAGCCTGGAGAGCCGTTGAAGCATATCCACTGGCGCAATACCGCCCGGCTGGGCTATTTCATGCTCAAGCAATTTGAGCGGCAAAGCCAGGGCGGGTTAACTGTGGCCTTTGAGGCGGGGCGTGATTTCGGGGTGGGGAGGGAGACGACCCTGGAATATAGCATCAAGGTGGCGGCCAGCCTGGCCAGGCTGGCAGCTGACTGCGGACACAATATAGATATCATCACCGGGGAAACTCCTCTCCGCAACGCTGGGTGGCAGGAGGCGATGGAGTATCTGGCGCATCTGGAAGCCGGGACAAAGACCTCCCTGGCTGAGCTTGAGGCACCCGGGCCAGAGAGGACCTTGGTGGTCATTGTGCCGGCGACGGAGACCCATTTGATCCCGACGCTGGCGCAATTGGCCAGACGGACAAGGAGATTAGTGGTAGTGCTTTTGCGAGGTTTTGCCCCGGATGAGATGCCCGATGTGTTTCAGTCCGGGCTTAAAAGAGAGAACCTGGACATTGTCAGCTGCGTCCCGGGTGGCTTGGAGGAAGCCATAGAGGCGCTCGGCGCTCTTCTCAGCGCGGATAAAATAGCGGTGAGCTAGGTCCATGGGGAACACCAGGTATTCGGCCAGCTTTCGGATTTTCGCCTTTTTGGCCTTGAGCAGCGCCATCGCCGCGGTGGCCTGGACCATCAGGGATCCCCTGCTGCTGGCGGTGGGCATCCTTGGTCTGGCCGCTGGTCATTACTATAGCTGGCGGCGGCGTGATGCCTCAATACGCCGCAGCTTGATATTGCTCCTCTTTATGGGGCTCACCGTTTTCTTAGGCGGGGATATCCTGCGCTCTGGACTGAGCGATAGGCTGCTCTTATCACGCTACCTCATCTACGGATTGGTCATCGGCAGCTTTGACCTGATGCGGCCGAGGAACGTGGTCGCCAGCCTGATTCTGGGAGGCCTGCTCCTGGTGCTGGTGAGTGAACTAGCGCTCAACTTCTGGTTCCTGGTCTTTCCCGCTGCCTTCACTCTTCTAGCGCTGATGGCGGTTGTTTTCAGCCGCATTGAGGCGCAGTCAGGCGAGGTGGTGCTGGTCGGTGAGTTCAAGTGGCTCGATGCAGCCAGGTTATGGCTGGGCTTTGCCGCCGGCGTCTTGCTTTTGTCCGCCATCCTGTTTCTGTTTATGCCTCGGCTGGTGACTAGCCAGGTGGCCCAGGCCAGCTGGCTACCCAGCCGGCTGGACTTGGGCTTGGGTGGGCTGGCCATGCTCCCCAGCCGGCCGGGCGCTTCGGTGGCGCCCGGGATCCTCCCCTCCCTTCAGGGTAGGGAGTTCGGCGAGGGGGAGTATGCCACGCTGGGCTACGTTGGCTCGGCGGCAGATGTGCCGGTGATGCACGTGCGCAGCCAGGTATCCAGCTACTGGCGTGGCCTAATTTTGGACCGCTATGATGGGCGGGGGTGGCTCAAGACCTCCCCCCAGCTCACCTTGTGCGATGCCAGCCGCCGGGAATTTGTCTTCCCCGATTCCAAGATAAGAACCTCCCAGGAAAAAGTATATTGGCAGGCTTTCTATCTGCTCTCCGACCAACCCAATGCCGTATTCACCGGCTACTGGCCGGGGAGAATCTATCTGCCGCGGACCGTGCCCACTTTCTCGGAGAAGGGGACTTTATACCGCGCCCTTTCTCTGGTGCCGCGTCTCCAGCCCGATATCCTGCGCCGTGACCGCGTCGTCCCCGATGACGTGGCCAATCTGGCGCTGCCACCTATTACGGAGCGGACTGCGGCCCTGGCTGAGGCCATCGTTGCTGGTGCCCCCACCGATTATGACAAAGCCGCCAGACTGGAGCGCTTCCTGCTCACCAACTATCCCTATGACTTGAGCGTGGGCCCGCTGCCCCCGGGGCGTGATGCCGTGGACTACTTTCTCTTTGAGCAGCAGGCCGGTTACTGCTCACAGTTCGCCACCGCTATGGCGGTTATGGCCCGGCACGTGGGTCTGCCGGCCCGCGTTGCCGCCGGGTATCTCCCCGGCTATATTGACCCGATGACCGGAGCGCATGTGGTGCGGGCCGGGGATGCCCACGCCTGGGTGGAGATTCACTTCCAGTGGCATGGCTGGGTGGCTTTTGACCCCACGCCGAGGCCAGACGCTGCTATGGGCTTTGCTGCCGGGGGCAAGTGGCTGCACTTTGGTCTGGAGGACTTCACCGGGGTGAGCTTCGCTGGTTTGCTCTCCCCGCTGGCGACGAGCTTCTCCCTGGGGCCACTTGTTATACCGGGCTGGCTTTGGCTGACCTTGCCCGGCGCCGGGGTTGCCATCGGGGCGCTGCTTTTCCTCCTGGGGCGACGTAGAATGAAAGCCAAACCAGAGGCAGGAAGCTACACTGTTCTGGATGGGGAGGCAAGGAGGGCCATGCTGAGACTATATCGCCGCATGCTCGCTATCCTGGCGAAGAAAGGTTTCCCTCCGCGCCAGCCCCACCAGCCCCCTTATGAATACGCCAGGCTCATCCAGGCGCAGATTTCAGAAGGCAGGGATACGGTGGAGTGGCTGACCGAGGCCGCCACCAGCGCCGCCTACAATCCAGCCCCGTTTGACCCGGCAACCGTCCTGGAGGCGGAACAGAAGCTTGCTTCATTGAGGCAGGCATTTTCCAAGCTGAGGTGAGGTTACCCCTTGGCGCTGGCATCCTCCACTGGCGTCCCCTTTGGCGTGGCTTTCAAGATTAAGCCTAAGCTTTGTAGGGCCTCCTTCTGAAGTTCGCCCAGCCTCCGGTTGACAATGAGGCAGTCACGGGGATGGTCACCAAAGGGGGCAATCCTCCTTTCGCTCTCTATCATATAAAGCGTTCAATATAGTGTCCTCCGGAAATTGTTTATATCTGGCCGCTGGAGCGCAGCCAGTCAATATGCTTCTTTAAGCCCTCCCGCAGCGGGGTGAAGGAGAGCCCCAGTTCAGCGCGGGCTTTGCTGTTATCCATCCAGCACGGGCGGGAGAAGAAGCAAATAAAGTCCCGGGATATTAGCGGTGGCTGCTTGGTAACACGGGACATCACCTCGTAGACTAGACCTGCAGCGGGCGCTACCCAGCTGGGCAGCGTGGGAGGTGTCCATCGCCTCCCCTCCATCTCAGCTACCAGGCGGAGAACTTGAGAGCTGGAGATATTATCGCCCCCAGGAGATACCTCTCGCCCACCTTACCCCTCTCCATGGCCAGGATGTGCCCCTCGACCACATCGTCCACGTAAACGATGTTAGTCCTGATATTTATCAGCGCGGGCAGGCGTCGCTTGAGATAGGCGGCGAGCAACCTCCCCATTACCTTGGTATCCCCGGGCCCATAGACGCCGGTGGGCAGCACGCATACCACAGGCAGGCCCTTCTCGGCCAGTTCTCGGGCTATTTGCTCTCCCAGATACTTGGTGCGCTCATACTCGCAGACGAAGTAGCCCCGGTGAGGGGTTGTCTCGTTGAAGACCTCGCCGCTGGCCCCGGGCAGAGCTACCATGCTGCTGGTGTAGACCACCTTCTCCACCCCTGCCGCCAGCGCCGCCTCCAGCACGTTCCTGGTGCCCTCCACGTTGACCCGGTAGTACAGGCTGTAATCAGGAAGCCACCAGTCATAGACGTTGGCTAGGTGGTAGAGGTGGCTGCAGCCGGTCAGCGCTGCCTCCACCGATGGTCGGTCGGTGACATCGCCATAGGCGAATTCAACCGGTTGCCCTGAGAAGGGAGTGAGGTTGCTGGTCTTGCGCACCAGCAGGCGCAGCCGCTCTCCCCGCTCAAGCAGCCGCTTTACCAGGCGCTGTCCAATAAAGCCGGTACCCCCGGTAACCAGAGTTAGCATCTCTCTCCCTTGTTAACGGGCGTATCGGTGTTAGTGGTAAGTTTAGTTCTAGGGCCACTTAACGTCAAGCTGGGATACTCCTGCGCCTTGATGTGGGGGGCTCAAATTGCTACAATGGACTGGCTTTAAACTTGGCCAGGTCAAAGCAAGGAGGATGGGATAATGACGGAAGCTGCGGAAAAAGCCTATGAGCTGGGTAAGCACTATGAGAAGACCTACCGGGGCTGCAGCCAATGCGTCATCGCGGCGCTCCAAGACACCTTTGATATCAGGGATGATGCTATCTTCAAGGCAGCCACCGGCCTTGCCGGCGGCGGTAGCATGGCCACTGATGGCAGCTGCGGGGCCTACGTGGGGGCCATCATGGTCCTGGGCTATCTACTGGGCAGAGAGAGGGATAATTTCAGTGACCCTGAAGGCATCCGCTTTAGAACCCATGAGCTGGCGAGGAAGTTTCACGAGAGATACATTGACCAGTATGGCTCGGTGGTCTGCCGCGATATCCAGACCAAAGTCATGGGGAGGCCCTATTACCTCTGTGACCCGGAGGAATACCAGAAGTTCCACAACGCCGGAGCCCATGACGTCCACTGCCCTGAGGTGGTGGGGAAGGCGGCGCGGTGGATGGCGGAGATCATAGAGGCGGAAAACCTGGCCCCTCGGTCTTGAAAATGAAGAGATACTCGTTTCCCTCCCGCCGTTCGGCGGTGATGAGCGCACGTGGCATGGTCGCCTCCAGCCAGCCGCTGGCCACGCTGGCCGGGGTGAATATCCTCCAGCAGGGGGGTAATGCCGTGGATGCGGCCATCGCCACCGCGGCCGCCCTGAATGTGGTGGAACCCATGATGACCGGGCTGGGAGGGGACGTCTTCGCCCTCGTCTATCTTCACCAAAAAAGAGAGCTCAGAGCCTTGAACGCCAGCGGCCGGGCACCCTACGCCGCCAGCTTGGAGACCATGCGCCGCCTTGGCTACCAGAGGATGCCAGAGACGGGTATCCATACCGTGACCGTTCCCGGGGCGCTGGATGGATGGTGCACCTTACTTCGTGCCTGCGGGACGATGAGCTTATCCCAGGTGCTTGAGCCTGCCATCACCTTGGCTGAGCAAGGCTTTCCCGTGAGCGAACTTACTGCCCTCCGCTGGGAGGAAGGCCGCGCCAGGCTTGAGGCCAATGCCGCCGCTGCCCGTACCTATCTGCCGGCGGGAAGGGCGCCTGCCCCAGGTGAGGTTTTCCGGCAGCCAGACCTGGCTAGCACCTTCAAAAAGCTGGCGCAAGGGGGGCGTGACGTCTTCTACCAAGGGGAGATTGCCCAGGCCATCGCCGGCTGCTCTCAAGAGAACGGCGGGCTGATCACCATGCAGGACTTAAATGACCATGCTTCCACCTGGGTAAGCCCCATCAGCACCAGCTACCGCGGCTATGATATTTACCAATGCCCGCCCAACAGTCAGGGATTGATAACGCTGCTTGCCCTCAATATCCTTGAGGGCTATGACCTGAAATCTCTGGGGCATAACTCGCCCGAGTATCTCCACCTCCTGATAGAAGCCTTAAAATTAGCTTTTGCCGATGCCGAGCATTACGTGGCTGACCCTGACTTTGTGGATATCCCTCTGGAGAAACTGCTTTCCAAAGCTTACGCCGAGCAGAGAAGAAGCCTGATAGATAGAAATAAGGCGCTGCCCAAGGTGGCGGGCGCCGGGGACCGCGAGGGGGACACGGTTTATCTGGCGGTGGTAGATAAAGATGGCAACAGCGCTTCCTTCATCAATAGTCTCTATCAGGGGTTTGGCTCAGGCGTGGTGGTGGCGGGCACGGGCGTCTGTCTGCAGAACCGGGGCGCGCTCTTTTCCCTTGAGCCCGGCCACCCCAACTGCATCGCCCCGCACAAGCGTCCCTATCATACCATAATCCCGGCCATGGTCTTCAAGGATGGTGCGCTTTTCCTCACCTTTGGGGTGATGGGCGGCTTTATGCAGCCGCAGGGCCAGGTGCAGGTATTGCTCAACATCATCGACTTCGGCATGGATGTGCAGACGGCCCTGGATGCTCCCAGATTCAGGTATTTCCTAGAGCGAAATAGCTGTGCCTTTGAACCAGGTTTTGCCCCCGAGGTCCTCCAGGCGCTGGCGGATAAGGGGCACCGCATCATCAGGCTGGATGACCCTTACTCTCAGAAATTCGGTGGGGGACAGGCTATCATGGTGCACCCGGCGAGCGGGGCGCTCATCGCTGGCTCCGACCCGCGCAAGGACGGCTGTGCCCTCGGGCTCTGGTAGCTAGCCGCCCTAAAAAGCTTTGAGAAAGAAATTAACTCTGCTAACTAAAAGCGAGCAAACTGGCAGAGGGTATTGACAATTGCCCTGATTGGCCTATAATTAAAGTCTCAATCGGAAAACAGCCTTAAAAGATAATAGACCTGGGGGCTGGGGGAGGTGATTGGGATGGAACAGGGGCACCGAATCGCTAGCCTAATGGCGGCGGCCGGTGCCTTTTTATTTGGGGTTAAAAAAATTTGTAAAGGGGGTGGGTGAGATGGCTGGGGAGAAGATTGCCAGTATTATGCGGGACTTTGTTAAAACGCTTGAGACAGGGGACGTGGAGAAGGGGCTTTCCTTCCTCACTGAGGACGCGGTCTGGGTCAACCCTGACGGCACGTTTAGAGGCAAGGATGAGTTGAGGCGCTACCTGACCAACATGGCCCGGACTATGCAGGATGTGAAGGTTACCGAAACTGGTAACGGAATTATGGTGCAGGGGAATAAAGCCTTTTTTGAGCACGTCATATCGGGCACCTCCCAGGGCCAGAGATTTGAGGGGCTAGCCATGTGCGCCTACGAGTTCAAAGACGACAAACTCCAGGAAGTCAGGACAGCTTACGATAGGCTGTTGATGGCGCAGCAGGCAGCCACGGGGCTGGGAAAGTGGTTGGTGAACATCATCGTAAAGCAAGCGGAAAAAGGAGTGCGTTAGCCATTTCAGTTCCCAGGCGGTAACCTAGACCTTTTCCCTCGGGCTAATCGGAAAATAATTTTGGGAGGAGGTGGTGTCCATAGGTGGAGAGATTATTTATCTAAAATCTAAAACTAGCGGGGATTAATCTGCTCTTGAAAGGAGAATACCATGCCAATCTATATCAGTCTTGCCAATTGGACAGACCAGGGCATCAGGAATGTCAAAGACTCGCCCCAGCGGTACGAGGCCTTCAAGAAAGCCGTTGAGGCAGCTGGCGGGAAGGTGATAGGCTTCTACCTCACCCTGGGGAGGTACGACATGGTGGTCATTATTGAGGCTCCGAGCGATGAGGTGGCGGCGTCTGTAATTCTGGGTGTGGGCAGTAAGGGTAACGTCCGCACCGAGACCCTGAAGGCATTCCCTGAGGCTGAGTATCGGGGCATCATTGCCAAGGTGCCCTAGGATTTCTTTTAAGCCAGACCATAGAACTGGGGTCTGGTTCTGACCTCCTGGATGAAATCGGCCACGATGTCTTCCAGGCTCTTATAGAGTGGCTGCCAGCCCCATTCCTGGCGCGCCTTGGTGTCATCAATCGCCTTCATGCTCTGGTTGCGGTAAAATTCCATCACCAGCGGGTCTGGCTTATAGGTGACCTTGGCCTCAGGGATGAATTTCTTGATGGCCAGTTCCAGCTCCTTGGCGGTTGGTGCTGGCGATACTTCGGAGATATTGTAGCATACCGTCTTGATCTGTTCCTTGGGCGCGTCATACAGCATTAGCGTGGCGTGAATGGCATCCTTGAAGTAGGTAACCGGGACGGCGGTGTCCTCGGTGACGAAGCATTCAAAGGGCCGGCCCAGGACGGCGCTTTCGATCATCCAGGCGTTATACTGG
>Ga0209426_1000414_pt1 | contig 46829 bp, 37 predicted proteins | sample Deesub1362B_J571_FD_187697 | JGI IMG/M metagenome (GOLD analysis project Ga0209426, IMG submission 187697) | Deep oceanic, basalt-hosted subsurface ecosystem from Juan de Fuca Ridge flank, Pacific Ocean, CORK Borehole 1362B_J2.571 (SPAdes)... ...
TGGGTAGGTAACTGCCGCTGGCAAAGAAATCATAATAACGGTTCAGCACGTATTCGCTGGTAAAAACCTTACCTGTCTGCCTTTTAAAAGCGATAATCCGGTCGATTTGCTGGCGCAATAGCTGCAAATCAACCGGATCCTTTACCGATTTGCCCTCATCACCGGTTCGGAGCGGCGTATAAGCACTGAAATTGATCCGCACGTTCCAGCGGATGGCGTGTTCTGCAAGTTTCATCAGTTCCGGCACGGTTTCTTTGCGAATTACGCTGATCAAAGTGATATCTCGGTGCCCATAAGATGCCAGTTTCGGAAGCAATTCAGATAAGTGGGCATAAAGACCCGGAATCCCACGGTTTTCATCATGCCGTTCATCGGGAAAATCTAAAGAAATAGAAAATTCGTTCACCCCAATCTCTTTAAACCGCAGATATTTCTCCTCATTGAGCAACCAGGCATTGGTAACCAACACCACATAGGGGAGCTGCCCGTTGGTCTTAACGGCCCGTACAATGTCAAAAATATCGTCGCGGAGCAAAGGTTCTCCACCCGAAACCTGGGCAATCAAAGGACGAAGTTCCCTTACGACATCACCAAACCGCTCCGGCGGGGCCAGTTCCTCGCCTGGAATCATCCCTCCCTTATCGCAGTGGCGGCAATTGCAATTGCAGGAGTGAATGACCTCCAGAGAAATGGCCAGCGGATATTTGCGGATCAGGTTCAGTGCACCCTGCTTTACGATACCGGCAACCTGGAGAAAGTTCAGTTTCGCCATAGGCCATCTCCGCATTCTCAGTGAAGATGTTTCAGAAGCCAGCGTTCCAGATCATCAAACACCAGCGAGCGATCTTTCTCGTTGTGCAGCTCGTGCAGCATTCCCTCGTACCGGAGGATCTCTTTATCGTCACCCGGAACAGCAGCATACAGCGCTTCCACCGTCTGTGGTGCGAGAAATGGATCGTTCTCTCCGATTTGAATCAGTAACGGAATCCGGAGCTGTGCGGCTGCTTCACGGGCACGGTTCAATCCGGATGTTAGTTCCCTCAGAAAAGTGACCGGTAGCTGCGTTTCGCGTTCCGCTTTCTCTTCTTCTATCTGTTTCCGAAAAACCGGATCCTTTACAAGCATGCCAGGATCCGGATGGGTCAGGGTTATCCGCCTTTTGAAAATCCTCCGGAACATGGCCCAAAATCCCGTTTCCGGTTCTTCAATGCCAAACGCCTCCAGAGAGAACACGGGAGAAATCAACACAAGGCCGCGGAAAGCATCTGTGCCATGCACACAGGAAAGCAAGGCCACCCCTGCGCCGGTGTCGTATCCCAGCAGAAAAAGAGGGAGATTTTCCATTTCGGGTTCGCGGAAGTAAAGAACTGTCCGCTGGACAGAATCCAGAAGATCATCGAAACGGACCGTCATGCGGCCCGCCTCATCCGAACGGACAAATCCGGGCAAATCGAGGGTCAGGAGATGGAACCCGCGGCCTGTCAGATTTTCGGCCATGCGGGAAAAACGGCGGCTGCCGTCAAACAGACCGTGGACGGCCAGAACAGCTGCCTTCGGCTCGAAAGAAGACCACCACGCCCTGACATGCACGGTCTGATTCCGTCCGTTTTTAAACATCCCTTCTACAGAAGGTTTCATGATTTCACCCCTCTATTCAAGAATTTCCCATCCTTCACGCAGTGCCAGCTTTCTCAGTCGGCGCTCGGGGCTCACCGCAACAGGATGCCCCACCAACCGAAAAACTGGCAAATCGGCAAGTCGGTCTGCAAACGCCCAGGAATCCTTCCAATTGACGCTTTCAAAATCAATCACCTTGCGAAGCGCCAAAACTTTGTCCCTTCCAAACGGGTAAATCCCACAGATGCGGCCAGTAACCCGGTCATCCGCATACTCAAGATGCACTCCAACGGCCAGATCTGCACCCGCAGCGCTGGCTATTTCATCAACCAGTTCCTGCAGCGAACCGGAAAGCAAAATAACGAAATAATTTTTGCTTTTCAATTCCTTCAGGCGCAAAAGCACCCCATCGGAAAATAGCCTCTTCAATTCACTACGGGAAAAGCTCCTCACAAGTTTCTGAAATTCTTGTCTGCTCATCCCGCGCAGGTACATTTTGTTGCGCCCCTTGACCTGATCGATTCCGCCTTTCAGGAAATACCATGGTATCATCAGCAGGAAAAAGAAAAGGTTGCGTTTTTTCAGGCAACCGTTCCGGAACAAAAACCGAACAAACATCCGCTCGGCGGAAGTGCCCTGTATCAGGGTCCCATCCACATCAAAAATGGCAAGACGGATTTCTGCTTCATTCATCTCCAATTGCCCGGAGGGGAAAGCGCCGAACAAGAATCAGATGCCGGCCATCCACCAGCACAGGAATTCCCCTGAGGATGCAGAACACCAGCGCTGTGTAGACCAGAATCTGTACCGTTACCTCAAACACCTTTAGCAGACTTCCAGACACCAGCGGCACACCGGCAGCTGAAAACTTATTCAGTGCCAGCAATCCACCCAGCATGCCAAAGGCAAAGACCTTGCTCACCGCATAAGTGGCGCGGCTAAAATTGGAGCTAACCAGAAAGCGCCCCAGTCGGGATTTCATCATGGTCTTTTTCCCAAATGGGGTCTTTCCCGATTCGGAATACGCAACCGTCCGGATTAGATCCACCAGAAACCCGCGGGAGACTACAACGATGGGAATCCACACGCTGATCAGTCCGGCTGCCGCAAAGAAAATCCACAGAACATTTTCCACAATCCGGTCGCCGGCAATATCAAACAAAGCCCCGAAATCGGAGGCTACCCCATACTTCCGGGCAATGTAGCCGTCCAGCGAATCCAGGATAATGATCAGGATAACCAGGAAGAAAGCGACCGTGGCAGCAATTTCGTTCCACTGAAAGAGCAGAACGCTCAGGAACACGAGAAAGATCCGGAAAGCTGTGACGGAATTTGCCGATGAATACAGCAAGATATGTTTTGAACGTAAAGCCATTTTCTCGGCCCGGCGTTACAGTGCATTATCATTTTAAAGAAAACACTTTCCAGGCCAGATTGCAAGAAGATTGTGGAGAAAGGGCGGGCACAGCCTTCACGTGGTCCTATTCTTTGGACGCTACAAAAGCACGAAACTCGCCGGTCTTGCGGACAAGCACCCACAATTTGGCCTTTTCTCCGTAGCCGCGCACTCCAAAGGCATAAATCTCTCCCGGTGCAACGCCCAGACTTTCCGCTGTAACCACCGTTTCCAGATAGGTGCCCCGCAAATCACAGCGATAGATGCCGTAACGGTCTGCAATCAGAAGGTAGGATTGGCGAAAGATGCGGGTGGTTTCGCCATTCGTTTTGACTTCAATTCCCTCGTGGTCTTCCTCCACAAAGATGCGCGTGGGAAAGGTGAGGCGGACGGGTTTCCCCACATTTTCAGGAGAATTTACACCCGCTGTTCCAAAATGATAAAGGTACTTCCCGGATTTGTCCAGAACAACAACCCGGTGCACGGCAAAATCGGTAATATAAATGTTGCCTTCCACATCCAGCGCAATTCCCTCGGGCGATACAAAACGGCCCAGGTCGTATCCGTCCAGTTCCAGCTGCAGGAACGGCGATTCCTCGAAACGGGCTCCGCTGGCAGAGTAAAGCCGGAGGGCTTTCGGATTGGCAGCGTCCACTACCAGAAATAGATTGTGGCCGGGATGGAAAACCAAATCGCGAAGAGAGAGGCTCTCCTTCAGATCCTTCTCCAGATCGGAACCCTCCGGAATGGCCGTCAGGTCAGGTCGCAGAACGGCATTCCGGTCGACCCGGTTCAGCAAATTAATGAGTGTCAGATCCATCCGGCTGATGCCCGCTTCCGCAAACCTCACCCGTGGCGTCAGCGCGATCCATTCCCGCTGGGTCCCTGGATAGGTGACATCCACTTCTTTGAAAAATGGATAACTACCCGGTCCCTCCACGCTCAGTGTGACTCTTTCGCCCACGTAAAAAGGCTTTGTCCGGAACACACCCGCACGCACCGGCTCCAGTGTGATTCCGTTGACCGCAATTTTTACCCCCTGTGGATAGGCCCCGGCATCCAGTACAATAAACTCGAGTACCGAGGTTTCTTTCTTCAACATCTCATCGATGGGAGCCGGGAGCCCCGGAAAATTCCGTTCGGCAAAAATAGAGATGGCCGGCGCATTCACAGAAACTGCCATCCGCAAAGGCGGGAGTCCAAACTTGCGCATCACATCCAGACTTTCCTGGAGGTTCTGGAAAAGAATGAACTGGCGGTCTGCCAGCCGTTCATAACTGATAGACGGGTCTTGCAGCAGGTGGTCAGGAAAAACAACATCCCGGTAGCGCACTGCACCCAGCTCTCTGGAACCGTCGGCTCTGTTTTCGCAAAGGGCAATAGCAGCATCGGCGTTGGCGTACCAGAAATTTCCTTCCTGGCTTCCTTTTGTTTTCTGTTTCACCACCTCGTAACAGGCTTTTGCTGCCTCGCCATATCCTCTCAGCCGGAGAATCTCGGCAAAATAAAAAAGCGAGCGGAGACTTTTTTTCTCATTGATGAGCCGCACGAAGATCTTCTTAGCCTCATCGTAGCGTTCTGCGAAAAAGAGGCTTCTGGCCCTGACATAATCCGCTTCATCCTTATAGGGTGGCTGTACCTGGGCCATCAGATCAGCCGCTTCCAGAAAAATCTTTCTTTTTTCGTCCTCATCCCCCTGAATCTCTGCCAGCAGCGATTTTTCCAGCCCCTGATAAAACAGCGTTTCATTCCCTCCCTGAAAGTTGGTGTAATACAGGATACGTTCCAGGAGGGTTAAATAATGCAAGCGGTCACTTCCCACTACGGTAGCAGCACGGCGCAGCAGGTATTGCACAAGATCCAGCGCATCCTGAATCCAGTTCGGCGACCCCTGCTGGAGGACATTTTCCTGCACGGGTTCATCCAGCTCCAGAAGCACCAGCTTCTGTAGCAAGTTACGGCGGCGCTCCAGCGAAGCAATTTTTGGGTGGAACTGGTTCAGGAACCGGCGTAATTCCCGCAGTTTACCGGGATCTTTCCTGTAGCGTTGCAAATAAAGAACGGCACGCCAGTAGCGGGCGTAATCCAGAAGAGCCTGGCGCCTCAGGTCCACGACATTATGCAAGTAACGCTGGATGAATCGGGTGAGGTTCTCAATCCCTTCAGGCCGGTCAAGGACATATTGCACACTGCCCAGCCAGAAATAGGCCTCATGAATTCCCCTTCCATCGGACGGAAGGCACTGATAATAAGAACTGGACGCATCCTGTGCTGCCAGGCGGAGGAACTGTTCGTTGTTTCGCAAGCTCAGTGTGTTCTGATCCGCGTTTCCTTTTCGAAAGGCAATTTCATCATCAATGAGGCCCTTGGGCAGCTTGTAGAATACGTCCAAAAATTTCCGTTTGTCCTCCGGATCGCTGCTCAATAAATAGCGGTAAAAATACCGGACCCCATCAGAATACAAAATCAGCGGCCTGATCCGCGAACGGTATTCACTGGGAAATGCATTCAACCGATCGGCATAGACCGCAGTGGACAGCAGGTTCAGTGCCGTCCTTCTGGGCGATCCTTTTTTGTATTTGCTTTCAGTCACCGGAAAGAGATCATCAGGAATGGAACTGATAAACAGAGCCACTTCTACCTTTACATCCTGCATACGGACACCGGCCGCGGCTCTTAGGAAAGGATCCGCGCTCTGGTTTTTCCACACCCGGGAAAATTCGTTCTCCGCTTCCTCAAAAGCTGAAAGGGTCGCGCGAATGCTTTTCGAATCGGAGAATGAACTGAAAAACACCTCATTTTTGCGCAGCTGGGCCTCTCGAAACCGGGATTCCGCCTTCATAAAGGACGCGACCATAACAACGGAATCAGGCGCAGACCGCTGTCCTTCTTCAAAAGCCTTTGCCGCAAGGTTCAGCAATGTTAGCGGCTGTTCACCTGTTTCGGCCCGCCGGTAAAAACACCATCCTCTTTTCAGCAGAGAGGCATAATAGATCTTGGGGAAACGGGTCCGTGTTCCGGGAAAGCGCAAAACTCTACCAAATTCATCGCCCGCCTGGCGCAGCAACCTCCGCATCTGCCCAAGTTGTTCGCTCTGCATGGCCATGTTATAATAGCTTTCCCCCAGATAGTAACGGGCTATGTCCTCTTCAAGAGGATGAGAAGCAATCCAGTTTTTGATCTCCTGAACAGCCTCATCATATTTGCCCTGGTTAAACAACAGCATTCCCCTTGATCTGGAGAACTGTTGCGCTTCCAAAGAAGGCCCAAAAAGCACCAGAAAAAGGGAAACATATGTAAAGGCCCGAATGTATTTCATTTCCACTCCCTGAAGGCTACCGCTACCACGTTTTCACTTTTACCATCGATGGCGAAAAATCGTTTTCGATTAGATACAGTTTTCCCGTTCGAATGGGAATATCGGGGTCAATATCTTGCTTGCGCTTGAGTTTGGAAACATCAATCGTGACTTTTTTTCCAACGGCGCCCACATGAAAGCTAAAAATAACTGGTCCCTCCATATAGGGCGTGTAGGACCATGTTCTCAACACGGCGGCGATGAATTGCCCGGCCTGGGTATGCCCCGGACAATACACATCCCTGACAGAGTCAAACAGCAGCTGGCCATTGCTGCCAATCGTAGCCGTGATGCGGACATCGGCGGTCGGGTCAAGGGATTGAAGACGGCTCCAATCGAGCGCTCTCGTTCCCGGGCGGGAAAGATCGATCGAAAAGATTAACGGACGGATGATGGGACCCGTCAGCACCAGATTCCTCGTGCCCGGCCGCTGCGGGACAAAAACCTCCTCCTCGATTTCTCCGAGATCTCCATCATTGACGGGAATCCTTGACATCGCCACCATGTAATAAACAGATACCAGAAAAAGGATAGCGAGAATGCCGAGAAATACCCATGTAATTATTTTTTTCATGCCGCCCCGTTCTCAGCTACAATTGAGATCCAACATCCTTTCTTCAGTTCGTTCCTACCGCTGCGTCATCTGTGTGCTAAAACTCAATGATCACATTCCTTCTCCGGCCCAGCTCATCCTCAACAATCTGTTTCCGGATGCTTTTTGAATTGCGGATATCTTCCAGCGTGCCACCAACTAGTCCATACTGGATATTCCGGAATTTGGAACCGGTTAACATCTGGATAATCTCAATCACCCGTGCATATTCAATATCGTCCGGACAACGGATCATCACAAAATAATTTTGTTCTGGATGCGAATTTGCGAGCTGCAAAAGTCCAGAAATTCTCTCCTCAAGCAGTTTTCTGTATTCCTCCTCATCGGAAGCAGTGAACAGGCACCTTCTGAATAAAATCTCTTTCTTCCTTTGCAGTTTCTGATTTCTGGACAATCCACTCAGCCGATCCACCTGGGTAATTTCATTCACCAGACCCTGGGTTATGGAAGGATCCACATAAAAAAACCGGCGGTCATCAACCAGTTGGATCAGCACCTGCGCATAGCCTTCTTCATTCTTTGGCGTTGGTACAAGCAATTTCCGCTCTTCGTTGGGAAGCGATGCAAAAAAGATTGAGACAAGAAAAAAGATCAGCAGGATGAATACAACATCCATCAGAGAAATTAGCTGCATTTTACGCCGTGTCTCAGGCGGTCGTTTAAGAGGCATATTCCTCTCCTGCCACAAACATGGTACGAAAGATAATAACCGGGATCAGGTCACCCAGTTCACTGCACTTGGTCAAAATGTGATTTATCAGCCTGAACTTAACCGAACGGTCTGCTCGAATTTCAATGTTATTTGTGGGTTTGGGAACTCGCAAACGTTCCCTGGCGAAGCGTTCCAGCTGGGTATCAATAAGCTTTACCGCGTCAAGGTTGCGGAATTTTTGCTGCGGCAGCCGGTCGTATCCATACGGAACATATGCATACCGATTGTACTCCCGGGCAAAACGTCTAGCCTCTCCCAGGGTAATTCCCTTTTTCCGCAGCTGGATGTAACCATATTCCCTGAATGGCAAGAGTACATGAACAATATAGGCGTTAAGGGAATCGGATTCCGGCGCAGGTAAAATTTCAATCACAAGAGTTTCAACGCGTTCCGAAGGGTTTACCTTAAACTGCCCCTCAGCAAAAGGCAAAGTCAGCTCCAGCGCCGATTCCCCTTTCTTGGGCTGCACAGGCGAATAGGTCAGCAGAAAAAAGATCAAAAGCAGAAAGATTATATCGATAAACGTCGGTAATTCCAGATCTTTCTGCGATTCAAAACGGCGAAATGCCATGTTTCACCTTTGGAGTTCATCCAAATTCTTATAGCGTTTCGGAAACATCTACATAGATCTGTTCCCATTTGGCGTAAATCCAATCCAGCTTGTTTTTATAGACGTAATAAAGAATGATAAGAAAGATACCCACGCTCAATCCCAGGATGGTAGTCCAAAGAGCCTCATTGATTCCACCTGCCAGCTCTGTGATTTTCGTGGATGTATCCAGAAGCCCCTGCTGACTCTGAACAGCAAGTTTCCGGAAAGACACGGAAATCCCCGTTACTGTACCGAAAAGTCCGATCAGCGGCGCGGTGGCTCCCAGATTCCAGAGCCATTCCAGCTTCGATTTGCTCTTCAGCTGTTCAAGTTCCATCACCGCGCGGTTTTCGATAGCCCGATCCACCTCTTCCGAGGCAGCCAGAAATTTGAAGCCGTTGATCTCGTGATTCCGTAACCCGGCCTGAATGATGCGTGCTGTTGGATATTTTTCGTAAAAGGGCTCTACCTCTTTCTGAATCTCCTGAATGCGCACCCTTCCTTTATCACGCCACCAGGTGGCCACATTGGTCCGCAATTTATCAACATCAAGGATGCGGTCCCCTTCCATATTGGCAGGACGGTCCAGCTGAGAAGCTACTTCAGAAATAACCTGTTTCCACTTCCCAATAATCCCATTTTCACCGAAAAATTCATCTAAACTGCGCCGTTTAAACTCATACTCGTAATTAAACGGAGCAAAACTTGTGGTTAGGCGAAAAGGTTTCATGGGAAAGATTTTGGCCAAACTAAGAGACAGGGCACAGTAGATCCAAATAACGATTCCGATAATGAAAAACCACCATATTACATGAAAGGCTACTTTGCCAAGAATGGTTGAACGGTCAAATACCTGGCCGTACCCAAGGAGGGTTAAAGGAAATCGTCCGCTGATGGGCAAATACCCTATCCATGATGTTTCGTTCTCTTCACTCTGAACGGATGCCGTTGCTTTTTCTTCCTTTCCCGGCAGAATCCAGAATACACGCGACGTGAAGACACGGTTATCCCTGGAAATCCCCTGAATTTTGAAAAAGTATTTTTTTCCGATCTCCAGATTGCGGAGGGTTACTGTATCCACAGCTCCAACATTTTTGGAGCTAGCAGCCGAAAAACTGCTGTCATCCATAGAGTAGAGCAAAGTAAAAGAGGTAAACGCATCGGGTGAGGTCTCCACCCATTCATTATCTTTCCAGACAAGTACCCTCCACTGGATGTGGACGTCAGCCGATTTGGGCACACCCAGAAAATTTTTGTGAATTTTTGTATCCAGATTGCCGACGCGGATACGGTACTCTGTCTGAGCATTTGCCGTGCTAAACAAAACGCCGGCAAAAAACCAAAGAACCGTAAATCCCCTTATGGCCAACCAACGTCTCATGGCAGAGCTCCCAATTGAAGTTAGAGGTCCTCTCTTTTTATCTTCTGAAGATATTTCAGAAACCAGCTTTCCACAATCCGGTCTTTTTCGGACCGGTTGCCTTGAAGCAGCAATTCAAACTGCCGAGAAAAATCCAGATCGCCCAGGAGATCGGAGACTGGGTAAAAACGCTGTATTTCTGCAAATTGCACAATCGCTTCTGTCAGCAACGAATCGTTATCCTGCAAAACTCCCCGTTTCCACATCCCATATGCGCGCAGAAAGAGAATGTCATCACCAAGATTGAAATCTCCGAATGGCAGGCCGAACAGATCTTCCGGAACGGGAACCTCGGAAGGATTGTTTAAATCCACAAAGAGCGACTTCAGCTCCTCGTATTCCGAGCGAACCGCTGCAATCAGCCCCAAGGCAAATGACCCATAACCCGGACGTAATGAACTGCTTTCGTCCTGGGCTTCGCCCATTTTCCCTGCTGAAATAAGCGACAGCGTTCGTATGAAGCGAAACTCATCCCCGTACTCGGTCGTATCGAACAGGGCAAAATAGCGTTCCGTTTCTGCAATTACACGTGCATGCCGGCCGCGGGAATACAAGGCTTGCAGATAGTAGAGAAAAGATCTGGCATTCCTTTCGAATTCTTTTTGTTTCAGAAGGTCTTTCCGGACAATGGAAAATACCCTTTCATAATACGGAAATGCCTTCGACAATCCCAGCTTCTTGTCTTCATTCAAAACAATTTCCAGGTCTCCCATCCGGAGGGTAGCCAGCAGTGGGTAACCGCTATCGTTTGGATCTTTTGCCATACTGGCGCGGGCAAAATCTTGCCGGGCCAAAAGGAGCCGACCCTCTTTCAATTTCTGAAGGCCGCGCTCATACCAGGCAAAACTGGTAAACGGTGTGTAAGAAAAATCAAGCGAAAACTGCCGCCCATTCCGGCCAAGCACATCCTCTCCCGGTGCCGTTAGCGCCCAGTTGATCCTCGGCAACCATTGTGGATTGCCAAAGAAGTGCTTGTTGCTAGGCAGGTCAATGCTGACGCCAAAAGTGAAATCCTTCCGCGAATTGGCTCCCATCTGAATCTGGAAAGGTAGTTGTGAGATTTTTGTCAGATCGTATTCGATGCCAAGAAACCATTCGGCAGCGCGCTTGCTCTGGAGAACCTTTCCCACATCAAAGGCCAATAATGCGGCATCCATTAGAGGCCATCCTGTTCGCGGCTGTATTTTGCCCCCCAGGCGCGCCGAAACCGGGACAGGGTCCGATCCTCTTCCTGAAAACCCAAGATCAGGCTTGTTTACATTGCGGATAGTGGCTCCAAGCTCCAGCCAGTCCACCGACGGCAGGTACTTGAATCCCACATCAACAGAGGATGCACCGCCAGAAAACCCGAACAGGCTGTGTTTTATGAACTTAACATTCACACCTACACCCAAACGGTGATTCCCAAAAGCAAACGCCCGCGAAATAGCCACATAAAAAGCGGATTGTACATCCGAAAAGGTCTGGCCTGTGGGCCTGTTTTCGGCATCTCTCACTTCGTACCCATCACTGCTCAATCCCACATATCCCACACCAACATTCCAGCGCCGTAGCTCGCGTGCCCCGGCAGCTTCCGATTCCGGCGAAATAAACAGTTCGATGGGAACCGCCAGTCCCACATACTGAAACCGCGTGTCGTCAAACACCTGGCTTTGCATCAGGGAGAGGCTGATTCCCTGACGGATGGATTCGATAAGACCGCCAGGATTCCAGTACACAGCACTGGCATTGTCAGCTACTGCGGTAAAGGCTCTTCCCATTGCCAGGGCCCGGGCATTCACGCCAAACCGCAAAAATTCGCCGGCCTGTCCGGCCCCTTGGGCAAACGCCTGGCCTGCCGGAAAAACACCCGCGAAAATGGTCACACTTAAAACAATGTCTCGGAATTTTGCCATCAACGCTCTACTTGATAACCGCAATTTTCCTCTTGTAGACCCTATTATCGAGCTGAATCACACAAATATAGCCGCCATTGGCCACAACTTCTCCGTTCTGGTTGCGGCCGTCCCAGAGGATCCGGTTGTACACCTCGCCCCTATTTCGGCGAAATTCGCGCACAAGATTTCCAAATAAATCGAAGATTTTCACCACAATATCTGTCTGGCCGTCCGTTTTCACAACAATCTCTGTTTTCTCCCGCAGAGGATTAAATGGATTCGGGTGATTGGTGATCTTCCCCACCGGATCGTAATCCGCCAGAATTTGCGCCGTAACAACGGAACTATAATTGCCGGCAAAATCCAGCACACGGGCATAAATTCTTTTTAGGCCATTTCCAGGGGAGAGTTCGAGGTCCGTTTGATCAGTAACCCTGGATGCACCCGGTGGATCAAAAATTGTGCGACTTTTTGTCCGGAACGTAGAGTCTTCCGTAACCTGGACTTCATGGATACTGCCCGTGTCCTGAGCCTGAACAACAACACTCACGTGCTGTTTATACGTAACCTCACGATTTCCCGGCGGTGTATACGCTTCAATGACCACCGATACTATCTGTGGTGCAACACGGTCGATGATAATTTGGGCCGAATCCACGGCCATTTGCCCCGCGGAGTTCCGGGCAGCGGCATATAGACGTCCCGTAAAAAACGATTTCTCGGAGGAAAAAATGTATTCTCCATGATATATCTCGGTAGGCGGAACGGGACTCCAGTCCGCAAACTGCCCCGGCACCGGTGAAATAGAAATTTCCTCATAAAAACCGGAAACCGGCCTTACTTTCAGAAGCACCCGATTGGATCCACTGTAGAGGGAATCCTGTGGATCAGCCGGATCATAAAGCGTCAGCTCAATCCGAAGAGCGCTGGAGTAAAAAATTCCATCACTCAAAGACGCACTCAGATTTCGGGCACTGTCCACTGCGGCAACCCAGCAAAAAATACGACCCTGCTGCAACCATTCTTTCTTGGCCACATAAGTGAAATGATAATACCCATTCTCGTAACGCACCCCGGCCGAAGAAAAGGGCACAAATGCCACGTTCTTCTGAAAAGAAGGATCTTGAGCCACGCGCACACCAAACAGCGCTCCAGGCGGCGCGTCGGAAGCGGTTAGAGAGATTTCAACCCGGAGATCGTCGGTCAAAGAACTATCTGCAGGACCAGCAATATCTACATCGGATAAGATCACACGCCCTAACACAGGTGCAGATTGATCCAGAACAACGCTCGCCGCAAAAGGCGGACTCCAGTTCCCGGCCGAATCCCGGACAGCCAGATAGACCCGTTTTATCCCCTCTCCCTGAGTGAGAGATAAGCCAAAAACCTTCTGATAGGGACGGAAAAAGCGGTTCTGGGGATCTTCCCAGGTCTCAAGCCAGGATAACGACTCGCTTGCCCCGAGAACCTGTCCTTGGATATCCACCTGATTTACATACCGGAAGGTGGTATCCCCGCCTGCATGAACCTGAAAAAGCTGGAACGCTCCAACCGTGGGTGGGGTCCGGTCTACCTGAATGGCTCCAGATATGACCTGGCTGGAGTCGGGTTCATTGGGCCCGATCAGGCGAATATAGATGGTCTGCCTGCCACTCTTTCCGGCTATAGAATAATACACAAGCGCTGTCGAATCATTTACCGCTGTCCACCGATCGTAAACACTTACATCAGACTCGAACAGGCTGTCCGCCGAGACCAGGATTTTCTTCAGCACACCCCGGTAGGCTATTTCCACTCTTACAGAGTCATCATTGGTCCACCCCGGAAATGCAGCCATCCGTACATCCTGTGGATCGGTTGGATCTGCAATGCGAACGGTTACAGGCGAAACAACCTGAACAACCTCAACCTGTGCCTGGGCCACATCGCTGTAATTCCCCGCACGGTCTCTTACACGCACATAAAGCGTGTGAACCCCGTAAACAGGCGTCAGCGGAATCTGGAAGTTTCCGGAAAAAATCGCCCGATCCGGAAGATCGAACACGATTGTGCCGGCTGGATCGAATGCCTGGTTCTCGCTGAATTCGATGCGGTCCAGCGCACCGACCGCCGAAAAGGACGTATCGTCGTAGCAGGTCACAGCCACTTCCGGAGTAAAATGCGACACATAGGGTGCAAGGAACCCGAAAGACTTAATTTGGGGAAGTCGCCGGTCCAGATAAACTGTCCGGTTTACAGGATTGCTCCAGTTTCCCGCAGAGTCCCGGACGCTTACATGCAGAAGAATCGGTCCATCATCAGGCGTTTTCAGATGGTAAGAAATCGTATCCGCCATCCAGATGCCCGCAGGAATGAGAACGGAATCCTGGCTTTCTTCCTGAACCATAACCGCAAAAAGATCTCCGGAACTCACATTCAGCGAAAGCCGTATATCGCGACTGTTGAAATGGTCAAATGTTGTATCCTGAGGTCCAATAACCCGATAAGCCCGGATTCCTGACAGCACCGGAGCCGTCAAATCGAGCCGGATGCGTTCGGAAAGCACGGCTGTGGTATCGGAGAGTTCCGGACCAAACCCGCGAACAAAAAGCGTTTTCCAGCCCTCTTCCTGGGATAGGGCGAAAGTAACAAATACGGTCGTATCCGTCGCCGTAGCTCGGATTATTTGGAAGGGACGCTGAAAGCGTACTGAATTGGCAAAACTGGTCTGCTCGGATATTTCAAATGCCTGGAGTATTCCCCGGAAGGTGACCGCAACCCCAACCAGTGGATTGTCCGTATACGAGGGCGCGGCCCTGAAAAACGACCGAGTGGAATCGGTCAGATCAAAAACCTTCAGATTTACCAGGACGGCCTGAAAGGTTTTCAAAACAGAATCCTCGGCAGCAGTACTTACATTTCCGGCCCGGTCCCTCACCTGAATCTTTACAACATGCCATCCTTGCGCCGCGGGAAGATCTACCGAGATCGTATCGGAGAAGCTCTGCCCCTGAAGCGATGACCTGGCCACCTGCACATCATCCACCCAAATGTACAGAGAATCCAGGACACCATTGTCCGAAACGTGGACCGAAACCGGCACCTGATCCCGTGCCGTTGCCCGCGATAGAACCTGAAATCGATCCACCTGCGGAGCAATCGGATCATAAACAATTTGCTGACTTACAGGCAGAGAAAGATTGACGGCTTTATCCTTGGCAACCGCATAGAGCGTTTTTGCCCCTGCCGTTGTAGACAGGGTATAGACAACCGATTTATCCCCTGCCAGTGCGACTTCACAATACCGGTTTTTCACCAGGAGATTGTCTTCTGCAATGCAAATGGAATCTATGCCGGAAAAATAACCGTCTTTCGGTACATCTTCTATGCCGTACAGTTGCACCAGAACGGTTGGCAATTTGGTCCATCCCGGTTTGGCGGGATGTCCTGTAGTGTCGCCGTATTCTTGAACCTGCAAGCTATCCAACCGTGGAGGGGAAGAATCGACCAAGAGATAGGACACGTCCGTTTTGGGCTGGCCGTTGTTTTCCCAGTTGCCGGCGGAATCTTTTGCCAGCGAGTAAAATTCGTAGTAACCGTCTTTGTTCACGCTGATCTGAAATACCCCTTCTGCAGAAATCAGCGGAGTTAGCAGAAGCGTCCGAGCGAACAGAGAATCCCGATAAAGGTAAAAGGCGGCTCCCGGTTCCATTTTGTAACCGGTATACAGGCGAATTTCCCGCACTCCGCTCCCCAGAAAATTCTCTCTTCCCGCAAAAGAGTCACTGGCCGCATAAGAAACGGCAAATGTTTGCTGGTTTACGTAGCGATTCATCCCATTTTTCAGAAGCGAGCGCGGCTGGTGAGTGTCGAGAAAAATCTGGATTAACGCTTGGGCGGTATCCGGAGGAGCAGCAAAATTACCTTCACTCCCCGAAAAGGCGGAACCAGGGAGATGCACCGGGTTCCAGGCTGTATCCTGAGCTGCAAGGTAGAATTCGAAAGGCCCATCGCCAATGCCGGGAGGAACCTGGTAATAGACAGTATCAATGAGGGGCGTTGCGGGAGACGCAACCCTCCCGCCCGGATAGAGAACCTGGGCCACCGAATCCCAGGGAGCACTCACATTATGCCCCGGCCGCATGTAAAGGACAACCCGTTTCACGCTGCCGGAAACCGAATCCACTGCCGAAAAGGCCACCGGCACCGGGTTCCATCTGACAAATACGCGTTTGAGATTATCGAAAACAACAGGCGGGCGTGCATCTTGGGTGGAAGACACTATATTGGACAGCTGGCCGTTCATCAATACCCGGTATTCGTACGTTTTTCCGTGGAGGAGCCCGAAAAAGTCCTTGTAGTACTCCGACGGATCTCCCATTCCGGCGGCCGTGTCCCAGGTTGCACTACCCTGCAATCTGTAGATGAAAGTTTTGAGCCCGGTTACCTGATTGGAAAAAACGCGGTTCCACGTTCCCATTGTAACCTTTGGCTCAGGAAGCAGACGGATGGTATCCTGAGACCTGGCAGAAGCAAACACCCCTAACGTGAAAAGGAGCCCTGCAACATGCAGGGCCATTTTATTGAAAGAACACCGCATAGCTCAATTATACCGATTCGTCACTTGAGGAGCAAGCACTTTTTCATCTGCCGGAACTCTCCCGCACGGATCATGTACAGATAAACACCGGAAGCAACGGGTCTACCCTGCGCGTCCGTTCCATCCCAGATCACCTGATGTCGGCCAGGCGGAAGCTCCTGAGATAGAAGCCGCCGGACAATGCGGCCATTCAGATCCACCACCAGAATTTTGACCCGCACCGCTTTCGGCAGATCAAACGTAATTGTGGTCGAAGGATTGAACGGATTGGGATAGTTCTGGTACAGGGCAAATTCTGATGGCAGTTCGGCTTCCTCCTCCAGTCCGGCAATCGGGTTTTTGCTGGAACTTCCGGACACCGGCGCTAGCTCCATGAAATTGGACCAGCTGGATTCATATCGGTCCCCCTTCTGTGCCAGCATCCGGAAAAACCACCTGGACGCCGGATTGAACGCCCGGTTCAGCACGTAGCGGATCGTATCGGGATCAAAAGTGTGGGCATCCACAAATTCCCGCTGAGCCGGCGAATTGCGCAATTCGTCACTGAAATAGGATTTGTCACCCATCCAGACAATCAAATACCGGTCCGCTGCCGGCACTTTTGTCCAGGTTAGCTCAATTCTTCCCGTGGTATCCGCCCATGCAGCTGAAATAATCTGTGGCGCTTCAAAAAAGCGGAATTCCAGCGGTGGAATCTCCGTATTCCGGTTCCCCGCATAATCTTCAGGGAACAGCCGGAAGAACACAGGATGTTCAAAATAAAAGTCACTCAGTTCAAAGCGCCGAATAACAAATGTGGTATCTTCCGGGGAAATATCAGGATATTCATAAAGAAGCGAATCCTTCCCATTCTCCCGGCTTTCAATCTGCAGCACATACCGCCGCAGGCCACTCACCTGGTCGGTAGAGGGACTCCAATGAAAATAAAGATCCACCAGGGCAACCTCGGTAGTATCCTGAGTCGATTGGACCCGGAATCCAAACGGCACTGCAGTGGGTGGAGTTTGATCCAGAACCAATTCCTCCACTCCATCAATTTCAGCGGTGGAAGGATAGAGTGGACTATGTCCCCACCGATCAAATGCTTTAATTTTTACAAAGATGGATTTCCCCTCGTATAGATTGAATGAATCCGGGTCTAAAAGTCCTGTGAAATAAGTATAATAAAAATCATCCACATTTGTCAATTCACTTTTTCGCAGCACTTTCTTCCGCGTAAAGTATTTGTAACCCGGATCATTTCGGAATTCAGGATTATTCGCCAGATAAATTTCCAGTTTTTCCGCACCGCGGAAATCGCCACGGCCTGCTTCGCGCCTGATCCCACTCTCTTCATACACCCAGAACCACTCAACTCGCAATGAATCGCCGTCCCCCACCAGCGAAAAGTATTTCTTTCCGGTAACCGGATTCCGCGAATACAAATGATCCAGCACCGGAATAAAAGCACGGTCTACGTAATTACGGACCATACTGGTATCGTTCAGCACCCGGGCACTATCGTTCCCAGCCGGAACATACCTGGGCGGATCATTGGCCTTCTGTTCGTACGGAATAACCTGATAGACATACCGGGCATTGGGTTGCAAATTGGTCTGATCCATAAAACCGGATTGCTGAAATACCGTATCTTCCGTCCAGAACGTCCACTTTACCGTATCCGACTTCCCTGACTGCCAGCGGAACACCTCCACATAAGCGACCAGTTCTGTGGAATGGTCGTTCCAGAAAGGATGTTTCCAGTACTCTTCCCAAGAAACGTAGATGCCGGTGGTATCGAACGGCTGGTACTGGGTCAAGAGCGTATCCACAGCTGGAATAATGCTCCGCCCGGTATCAACCCGCCGCGGTATGCTCCAGGCCGACCCGCGAAATTCTCCAGAAACCAGCTCAATGGCTCTCACATATACGGAGTAGATGTTCCCTGGTTCAATGGGAACAGTGATATCCGTTCGGCCGATTACGGTTTCCTGCAGGAAAAACTGTGATGTATCCGGATCCACTTCGGCCAACCCTGCGAAGATGCGGATATCAAAGCGGAGAGAGTCTCGCGGAGCAATGCAACTGTCCGGATAGGACGGATAGGACCACGCAATTTGCAAACTATCCGCGAAAAAGTGAACTCGATTGACCAAAGGAGCCCGGTTCGAATAGCTGCTGGCAACAACGGCGCTGGTATCCGCCCGGTTGCCCAAGGCATCCACCGGGATGATGCGGTATTCATATTTCTGGAGAGCCCTCAAGGTCGAACCGGATGGCTGAACAAACCGGTCCACAAATTCTGTTTGATCGATCCGGCCAATTTCGGTCCATGTTGATGTTCCGGCTTCCCGACGGAAAAGGAGGTAACGCACGGGCAAACGATCTGCTGCGGCGGCCCAGTGAAGGTAAATGTCTCCTGCTGTTCCGGTATCAACCCGTGCCTCAAACAGAGCGGGCCTGGCGGGTGCTGCTGAGTCACGCCAGATTTCCAGGCGGTTTGATGGCAAACTTCGTGCTCCATCATCGAAAACAGCAACCGCATAAATACGGTTTACACCTTCCCGAACCGGTACATTCACCTGCAACTGGGCCGGGTCCAGAAGCAACGAGTCGCCGTTGACAAAGAGGACAAGCGTTTGCACGCCGGCTGGATCAAACCGGGTAAACTGCACCTGGATCTGACTTGATCGGGTATATAGCCTGCCATTAAATTCCGGGTACTGATCAGCAAAAACCAGAACCGGTGGGATGGGTAACCGCCCGCCCACTTCCCATCGGGTATCTTCCACTTCCCGGGCATTGCCAACATGATCAACGCCCACTACACGGTAGAAAACCTGCGCACTCGCGGGAACATCCGCAAAATCTTCCTCATACACATTGTCTCCAGATGCGGCTTGGACAGAATCAATGAGGGTCCACTCGCCGGTTTGGCCCAGCCGGCGGAAAACACGGTAATACCCTACTCCGCTAACAGAATCAATAGCAGCTTGCCAGTGGAGTCGGACATATCCCCCACCCTGCCGGGTGGAATCCTCAAACAAATACATCTGCAGGAAAGGAATGTCAGCGGGTGGCGCAGCATCTTGATACGCTCCCACCAGCCACCCCTGCTCATTTACGCGGGACCACTCGCTCACATTGCCTGCACGATCTTTGAACTGGGCCCTGAACTTGTAAAAATGGCTATGGACAAACCAGAAGGGATTGGCTCCGCCATTGGTAAAATCAAATGTATATGCCACCAAGCTATCGGACACATCATCGACCGATATCCATGGCGAAGACCAGGATTCAAAAAACTGCATCCCGGGTTGCCACTCATCCTCAAAAAATTTTGAGCTATCCCTTACCGCCTGAAACCGGACAGAGTCGGCACGAAAAAGTCCGGAAAACTGCGGTAGATATACGGGATTGTACACATAGACGGTATTTTCCAGCCCCCGCTTGTACCAGGTTTTGTGTCCATACCCCATCCCCTTCAGCTGCGGAGAGGTGTAATCACTTTCATAATCATATCCATAGCCCGTGTGCCAGTAAAAAACCGGTGGAGGGGGAGGCGTTGCATCAGGAATAAACGGACCAAATTCAATCCCTTCCCCCTCGTTCAGTCCGGCATCCAAGGCAGTAATTTTATAGAAATATTTCATCCCCTCAATCAAATCACCCGGGCTATCCCAGTAATGGAGCGGCGGTGTTTCATTTCCCTGAACCCATACCGTATCCAGAGCCACAAATGAAGAATCTTCGGCCCGCCGATGCACAACGTAACCCTTAACAAAGCTGGTAGCATCCGATACCGGTTCCCAGTAGAGATCTACTGTTTTGGCGGGACCTTCATGTCCGTAAGCGACGGTCACCGGGTCTGGAGGAAGCGCATCCTGAATACTATAAACAGTATCGGAATGCACCACAACGCTATCCTTCGTGAACCCGAGAATAAAATAGCCGTACTTTTTGCCGTGCTGTAAATTCTCAAATGTGTTGATGAATTCCACCAACGATGCCCTGTTGAGCTGGCGTGGAGCTGGCATTGATACATTGGTCTCTACATCCAGAATGTAAATCCATTGATCATACAATTTTCTGGAGGGTAGCCAGCGAAGGGTATTGGTCGTTCCGCCTGTATACTCTGGCTCAGGAAAAATCATGGGGCGAACGCGTAGCTCGTACACCAACGTATCTGCGACAATGGTACCATCCCTCCGGATCCCGCCCACGATGAGCGTGAAAGGATAAAACCCGCCATCATCCATTCCCGGAGTGAAGATGATTTTATCGTAAATGTAATTCCCAGGGCCGGGGAGGCGCCGCTCTCGCCAGAACTGAAAAAACGCAGGTCGGTTGGGTATGTGCATGAACAGCGTATCAAAATCACTATCGCTGAAATAGGCGTCGAAACGTACCCAGGCGGTATCCCCAATATCGATGGTCATGGGGAAAGGATGGCTGACATCAATCCAGATGGAATCCACTTGGGCAAAAGCAGCTCCAACCAGCAAAAATACAAAAACCAGCGGCAAAAGAATGCCAAACAGACGGAACGGGCGTATATCCATTTCCCCTCTCAAAAATTTCATCAACATTTTCCTACCCTCCTGAAAAGTAGAGAGCATCATTGCGTCTCACCCTGAGACAAGATTCTCTTTTCTGCTTCAAAATGATCCAAAACAAGGTAATTTTTTTAAGCGTACAGAAATAACCGCAAATAACATTCCACTTTTTGGCTGTCATCCGGAAATAGCACAAATCCGCTTTTCCCCAAAAAAACTTGACACCACACCCATTCTACACTATATTTAATCCGACCAAAATGGTCTTATTAATGTTAGATTGGGTCGGATTCAAATCAGGAGCCCTAATATGAGCGAAAAAGAAAATTGCCTGCGAATTGTCGATCTGCACGTACAGGTTAATGATAAGAAAATTTTGAAGGGTGTCAATTTAGAAATCAAGAAAGGCGAGATACACGCATTAATGGGCCCGAATGGATCAGGGAAGAGTACGTTGGCTGCAACGTTGATGGGACATCCTAACTACAAGATCACCAAAGGCGAGATCTGGCTGGATGGCCAGAACATCACGGATTTGAGTCCAGATGAAAGGGCCCGGATGGGATTGTTTCTGGCTTTTCAATACCCGAGCGAGGTGCCTGGCGTAACCGTAGCCAATTTTCTCCGCCTGGCGCTGAATGCTGTCCGGGGAAAAGATATTCCGGTTCTGGAATTTCACAAGCTCCTGCACGAAAAGATGAAAGAGCTAAAAATGGACCCCAGTTTTGCCAAACGTTACCTCAACGACGGATTCTCGGGCGGAGAAAAAAAGCGCAACGAAATCCTGCAAATGGCACTTCTTCAGCCCAAATATGCTATTCTTGACGAAACGGATTCTGGTCTGGACATCGATGCCCTGCGTATCGTTTCGGAGGGCGTTAACCGGCTGGTAGGACCGGACCTCGGCATCCTGATTATTACCCATTATCAGCGCATCCTCCATTATATTGAACCGCATTACGTTCATGTGCTGTATGACGGGAAAATTATCGAATCCGGTGGCAAGGAACTGGCCGATAAATTAGAAAAGACGGGTTACGACTTTATCCATTCTAATCGCTCTGAATCCGTACTTGAGGAGGCGCAAAATGGCTGAGCAGATCCCGGTCAACCTGGGCATTGACCATTATAAATACGGCTTTAAAGACCCTGAAAAGTACGTATTTAAGGCCAAAAAAGGCCTCTCGAAGGAGATCGTCGAAGAGATTTCCTACCTTAAAGGCGAACCCGAATGGATGCGGGATTTTCGTCTCCGAGCCCTGGAGATTTTCATGAAAAAACCCATGCCCACATGGGGTGTGGATTTGAGCACAATCGACTTCGATGACATCTATTACTACATCAAACCCACGGAAAAAAAAGGGCGAACGTGGGACGACCTTCCAGAAGACATCAAAAAAACCTTCGACCGCCTGGGAATTCCGGAAGCGGAACAGAAGTTCCTCGGGGGCGTAGGCGCTCAGTATGAATCGGAAGTGGTATACCACAGCCTTCGCAAAGACCTGGAAAAACAGGGCGTTATTTTCCTCGATACCGACACAGCCTTACGGGAATACCCGGAACTTTTCAAAAAGTATTTTGGGACCGTGGTTCCACCGGGAGACAACAAATTCGCAGCACTCAACAGCGCTGTGTGGAGCGGTGGCAGCTTTATTTACGTCCCGGAGGGTGTTCATGTGGACATCCCGCTGCAGGCTTATTTCCGGATCAACGCAAAAAACATGGGACAGTTCGAACGCACCCTCATTATCGCCGACAAAGGCAGTTATGTTCACTATGTTGAAGGCTGCACGGCCCCCATCTATTCGTCCGATTCGCTGCACGCTGCCGTGGTTGAAATCATCGTTCACGAAGGCGCCAGGGTGCGATATTCCACTGTGCAGAACTGGTCCATGAACGTCTACAATCTGGTGACCAAACGGGCCGTGGTCTACCGCGATGCCACCATGGAATGGGTGGACGGCAACCTTGGCAGTAAGGCCACCATGAAATATCCCGCCGTGTTCCTGATGGAGCCCGGCGCCCGCGGAGAAATCCTCTCCATCGCTTTTGCAGGAAAGGGCCAGCATCAGGATGCCGGCGCCAAGGTTATCCACTTTGCTCCGTACACCACGTCCCAGGTCATTTCGAAATCCATCAGTCAGGGTGGTGGACGGTCTTCCTACCGCGGCCTCTTGCAGGTCAAAGAGAATGCTCACCATGTCAAAGCTAGCGTCCGCTGTGACGCCTTGATCCTCGACGACACATCGCGGTCTGATACTTACCCGTACATGGACATCAAAGCAAAGGATGTAACAATCGGGCATGAGGCCACGGTGAGCAAAATTGGTGAAGAGCAGCTCTTCTACCTGATGAGCCGCGGGCTTGACGAAAATGAAGCCATGGCCCTGATTGTCCGCGGCTTTATTGAACCGGTGGTTAAGGAACTGCCTATGGAATACGCCGTCGAACTAAACCGGCTGATTGAACTGCAAATGGAGGGATCCATCGGCTAATGGAACATACAACACTCATATCGACCGATCTTTCGATCCCGGCACAACAGGTCCTGCATTTCTCGGAAGAGCGCGTAGAACCTGGCTGGCTGAGAACGCGGAGGGTGGAAGCCCTGGCATTGTTTGAAAAAACGGCTTGGCCAACGGGAAAGGAAGAGACCTGGCGGCACAGCAACGTGCGTACTTTTTTAAAGGCGCTGCAAATCCCGCAACAGGCCCGCATGCCGCAACAGGCCCGTTCAATCCGGCAATTCTCCCCAGCCATCCAAAATGCCGTTCTGCCCGAAGAAGAACGTAGCGCATTGCTCATTCTTTCCGGTAACCATTTTACATTCGTGGACATCCCGGGACGCATTTCAGAGAATGCCTTTCTCCTCACAGATCTGGCCTCTGCTCTGGATCGCCCTGAGGTAAAGGAACACCTTTTCCGCACAGAACCGCTTGCGGGGCTCTCGCGCTTTGAGTGGCTGCACCGGGCTTTCTGGAATACCGGCATCTTTCTCTACGTGTCGGACGGAACAGCGATAGAGAAACCGATCCAGATTCTTTTTGAAAACCGCTCCGATGGGGAAGTCCTGTTCCCGCATCTCCTTTTTGTCCTTGGAAAAGGCAGCCAGGCGAAAATTATTCTGGAATGGGTCTCGCCCGACGGTAAAACAGGACCGCTAAATCTCGGTGAGATCGAGGTATTCCTGGGGACCGACAGTGAACTGGAGCTGGCCAACCTCAACCGCTGGAACCACCAGTCTGCTGTCTACCAGACCCAGGTGGTTTCCCTTTCGCGGAACAGCCGGTTGCGCTGGCTGACCGCCTTTCTCGGGGGCGGCAATCTGATGATCAACCAGGAAATCCGGCTGTTGGAAGAACATTCCCAGGCCGAAATGCAGGGGCTCTACTACATTTCCGGGAATGAGCACGTTCACATGAACACATACCAAAACCATGTAGCAAACCGGACGCGGAGTAATCTCCTGTACAAAGGCATCCTGCAGGATACCGCCAGCGCTGTCTACCGCGGACTGATCAAGGTTCACCGCAGCGCCCAGCAGACGGACGCTTATCAGGCAAACCGGAACCTCATGCTGAGCAGTCAGGCACATGTAAACTCCATGCCCATCCTGGAGATTGAAGCCAATGATGTTCGTTGCACCCACGGGGCCACCATGGGCAAGATTGATGAAGATCAGGTCTTTTACCTTCAGAGCCGCGGGTTATCCCGCCATGAGGCAGAAAAACTGATTGTTGACGGATTCGTGGAAGAATTGATTCAGGCGCTGCCAGCGGAAGCCGTTCGGGAGCGCGTCCGTATGGAGCTGGAAAGAAAATATGAGGCGCGGGAACAGGGATGAAAAAGCGCCATTTTCTTTGCCGCGCTGACGAAATCCCAGAGAAAGGCCTCCGGGCCTTCGAAGTGGCGGGCAAAGCGATCGCCGTATGCCGGATTAATGGGGCTTTTTACGCCTTCGACGAAATCTGCACACACCAGGACGTTTCGCTGGCGGAAGGATGGCTGGAAGGGTTTACGATCGAATGTCCGATGCATGGAGCTCAATTTGATGTGCGCACCGGAGATGCACTGAGCCTTCCCGCCACAGAAAGCCTCGCTACCTACCCTGTGGTGGTGGAAGACGGAAAGCTGTTCGTTGAACTGGATCATGAAGCACAGGAGTGAGAAAAAGGCCGTGCAGGAACAGGAACTGGATGTGGAGCAAATCCGCAGGGACTTTCCCATTCTCATGCGGAAAATCCGGGGGAAACGCCTCGCGTATCTTGATAATGCCGCAACCACACAAAAACCCGCAAAAGTAATCGAAGCGATCGCAGAATATTACCGCCGGTACAACGCCAACATACACCGGGGGGCTTATCTGCTAAGTGAAGAAGCCACAGCCGCTTATGAAGAGGCTCACGCCAAAGTGGCCCGCTTTATTGGGGCCGAAGAGACCGCTTCTATTATTTTCACCCGCAATTGCACAGAGGCCATCAATCTGGTGGCATACAGCTGGGGCCGCACGTTTCTGAAACCGGGTGACCGCATCGTATTAACCCAGATGGAACATCATAGTAATCTAGTCCCCTGGCTCCAGCTGGCAAAGGAGAAAGGAATTGAAATTGCCTACTGGCCCATTGAAAAAGATGGCACACTGGATCTTGGCCGCTTGGATTCCCTTCTGGGAGACAAAACACGGCTGGTAAGCGTTACCCATGTCTCCAATGTTCTGGGAACGATCAATCCTGTTCGGGAGATTGCCGAACGGGCCCATCAGGCCGGGGCTGCCATTCTCATCGATGCAGCACAGAGTGTTCCACATTTTGCGGTTAACGTGCAAGAACTGAACTGCGATTTTCTGGCTTTTTCCGGCCATAAGATGCTGGGGCCCACCGGCATTGGTGTGTTGTATGCCAAGACCAAATGGCTGGAAAAAATGCCACCGTTTTTGAGTGGTGGGGATATGATCTCGGATGTCACCTTCGAAGAAGCCCGCTGGAACGAGCTTCCCTGGAAATTCGAAGCCGGTACACCCAATATCGCCGGAGGGATCGGCCTGGCCGCTGCAATTGACTACCTCAGTGCCATCGGGATGGAAGCAGTGTGGCGTCACGAGCAGCAGCTGGTGGAATATACCCTCGCCAGGCTGAAAGAAATGGAAGACATCCGCATTTTTGGACCACTTTCCATGCGAGGTGGGGTAATTTCCTTCGAATTGAAAGGAATTCATCCTCACGATCTTGCCACTTTCATGGACATGGAAGGTGTGGCGATCCGCGCAGGGCATCATTGCGCGCAACCACTGATGAGTATCCTTGGGGTACCGGCCACAGCTCGAGTAAGCTTTTACCTTTATAACAACAAAGAGGATGTGGATCAGTTTATTCAAGCTCTGAACAAGGCGAAGGAGTACTTCAAAAGATGATCTTGGACGATCTCTATCAGGAAATTATTCTGGATCACTATAAAAATCCGAGGAACCGGGGGAAATTAGAGAAACCGGACATTCACGAGCACCTCAAAAATCCCTTCTGCGGGGATGAAATTGATCTGGACGTCCGGCTGAACGAAAACAAAACCGCCATCGAAGAGATCCGCTTTTCCGGAAAGGGTTGCTCAATCAGTCAGGCCTCAGCCTCCATGCTGACCGAATTTTTAAAAGACAAACCGATTGAAGAGGCCCGGCGCCTGGTGGAGCTGTTCAAAAAAATGCTGCGGGGCGAGACTACACCGGAAGAGGAAGAGGAGCTGGGCGAATTGCAGGCCTTTAAGGGCGTCTCCAAATTCCCCGTCCGCATCAAATGTGCAACCCTGGTTTGGAACATCCTGGAACAGGGACTGAATGAATTTTCACGCCAGAATAGATCTTCGGAAACAGAGAGCAAAAAAACATAAACCAAAAACTGGAGGATGCACCATGGCGTATGAATGGAAATTTCGGCCAAGGCCTTACACGGACGAGGAGGCCAAGGAGCTGCTGAAGAACGTTGTCTCGCCAGAAACAACGGATTGGCACTACAACAAGCACCACAAAGGCTACGTGACGGCGCTGAACACCATTGAGAAGGCACTGGAAACTGCTGACCGGTCTGCTGCCAATGGAAACTACAGCGAGATCGGCGAGCTGAAACGGCGTTTTACCTGGAACCATTCCGGTGCACTTCTCCATGATATCTACTGGGACGTTCTCGGAGGGGATGGAGATCCCAATAAAGGTCCCGAAATCAAAGCTGCTATCGAAAAAGAATTCGGTTCATTTGAAGCCTGGAAAGAGGATTTCAGGGCTACAGCGTTTGCGGCCAAACTAAGCGGCTGGGGGCTGCTGGTGTACGATGCTCTTTACTCTCAGCGGCTCCTGAACGTGCTGGTAGACGAACACCAGTACGGCGCCATTTGGGGCGGCATTCCACTGATCGCCTGTGATGTTTTTGAGCATGCCTATTACCACAAAGATGGCCCGGGAAGGGCAAACTACATCGAAAATTTCCTCAACAATCTGCATTGGGGCCGAATTAACGAGCGCTACAAGAAGTTCGTGCTCGGAAAGTAAGTTTGCCCTATTTCCCGGAAGTACGCACATTGACATCAAACATTGGCAGGGCTGGGAATCCAACCAGATTTCCCGGCCCTTTTTCTTTGGGCTGTCATTCATTCAGCGAACCACAGAGAAAAGGAGGTTACGCATGGGACAGCTATACCGGGACATCACGTGGACGATGGGGGGCACGCCGCTGGTGCGGATCCGCCACATCATGGGCGATAAAGAGGCCACCGTTCTGGCGAAACTGGAATTTTTTAACCCGATGGCCAGCGTGAAGGACCGCATCGGAGTGGCCATGATCGAATCGGCCGAACGGGAGGGAAAGATCGGACCGGACACAGTTATTATTGAGCCAACTTCAGGAAACACGGGAATTGCCCTGGCCTTTGTGTGTGCGGCGAAGGGCTACCGCCTCATCTTAACCATGCCGGAACACATGAGCGAAGAACGCAAACGCCTTCTCCGGGCCATGGGCGCCGAGCTGGTTCTCACACCGAAAGAAAAAGGAATGCCCGGCGCCATCGAAAAAGCGCGCGAACTGCTCAGCGCTTTGCCCAATGCCTACATGCCGGACCAGTTCAACAACCCGGCCAATTCGGAAATCCATCGCCGTACCACAGCCGAAGAAATCTGGAAAGACACGGACGGAAATGCCGACATTCTGGTAGCCGGGGTTGGGACGGGTGGAACCATCACTGGCGTCGGCGAAGTGCTGAAATCACGGAAAAGAGATTTCCGGGTGGTAGCGGTGGAGCCTGCCGCCTCGCCTGTGCTCTCGGGAGGCGAACCGGGTCCGCACAAAATCCAGGGAATTGGCGCCGGCTTCGTTCCGGGCGTGCTCAATACCGAAATTATCGACGAGATTATTCAGGTCCGAGATGAAGATGCGATGGAAATGGCACGGAGGGCGGCCCGGCAGGAAGGGCTTTTTTGCGGGATTTCATCGGGAGCCGCTCTGTGGGCAGCCAAACAGGTGGCTCAGCGGAAAGAAAACCGGGGCAAAACGATCATCGTAGTGCTGCCTTCTTTTGGAGAGCGGTATTTGTCTACCGAACTTTATCAATCAGCCGGGAGGGACAACGATGGAGCATGATGATGCCATGCTGGGAATTTCAACTGATGAAATGATCCGGGAAATCATCGAATCGTACCGCCTCATTGGCGGCATTAACCGGATCGACCGGGAGGATTTACCCTCATCCAGAAATGTGATTCAGGCGCTGCGCCTGCTATTTGAAATCATCTTCCCGGGCTATTTCGGGGAAGAACAGCCCAGGAGGAGCGATATTTACTTTTTTGTTGGTTCCCGGTTGCAGCGGGTTTTCAGCATCCTAACGGCCGAAATCGAACGCAGCCTGAAATTCAAATGCAAAGAAAGCGGCTGCGACGATCTGGATTGCCGCAGCTGCTCGCGAGAAATCGTTTTCCGCCTGGTCGGCAAACTGCCGGAAATCCGCGAAATGCTCCGCAAAGATGTACAGGCCGCTTATGATGGGGACCCGGCCGCAAAAAGCATCGACGAGGTGATTCTCTGCTATCCTTTCACCATCGCCATCACCACTCACCGGATTGCCCACATCCTGTACCGGGAAGATGTTCCGCTGATCCCGAGGATTATGAGTGAATGGGCCCACAGCAAAACGGGGATCGACATTCACCCGGGAGCGCAAATTGGCGAGTATTTCTTTATCGATCACGGGACCGGTGTCGTGATCGGGGAAACAACGGTCATCGGCAACCGGGTAAAAATCTACCAGGGGGTCACCCTCGGGGCCCGCAGTTTTCCGAAAGACGAACTGGGCCGGGTCCGCAAAGGGGGGAAACGGCATCCCACTATTGAAGATGACGTGACCATCTATTCCGGAGCCACTATTCTGGGCGGTAACACGGTAATCGGCCGCGGGTCGGTAATTGGCGCCAATTCATGGATTACCAAATCGGTTCCGCCTTATTCAAAAGTCACCATTCGCATCAGCCACGCTGTTGACGAGCGTGCCAAAAAGGGGGCTATGGAAAAAGCCGTTTGATCCGTGCCTGAAGAGCGGGGCTTTCCGGTGGAAGGGCAACCACATAATCCGCGCCGGCTTTTACAGCCTCCCGCACCTTTGCTTCGGTCCACTTTTCGCCGGCGAGCCAGAGGGCAACGGAACGGCTGCGGACGGCCTGCCGCAGCTTGCCACAGATTTCGATGCCGGCATCCACGTTGCCGTCACCGTCAATGATGAGCACCCGCACCGGTTGCCCTTTCTGAAACAGTTCCAGCAACTGAGAGGCCTTGGCAACCTTCACCACAGCCGCTTTCTGTTTTTCAAACAGGGATTCCCAGTTGGCCACACGGGAAGACACCGGGATCACGGCAACTGCCGGCGTTTGCATTGCCTGTTCATCTTTTGAAGATTTCCCCTCAGGCTTTTCGGTTGAGCTTTCGGTGTATGTGTAGAAAATTTCGGCAGGGACCAGAAAACCGGGCTCGGCCTGCAGAGATTTTCCCCATTCAAAACGGAAAGGAAGAAAAACGTATTCCCTGTCTTCGGGAAAATCTGGCTGGTGGTCTTTCAGCAAGAATGTTTCACGGTGGCGGAAATGAAAAATATCGGCCATCTTTTCGCCGGCAGCGCGGTCAAAATAGCCAACCAGCTGATTCGCTACTTCCCGGAGTGCATCAAAAATGGTTTCATCCAAATCCTGCGAGGCAATTTTTTCCTGCAGCGCATCCTCTCCCAGCATGGCAAGAGAACCGCCCAGCATTATTCCATCTTTTCGTTCAAGAAAGATCCCTCCGGATTTCTTGCTGGTTGCGCCTTCAATGTCAAATTCGCTTAAAATCCCCTCCGGCGAAAATCGCGCCAGTACTTCCTTCAGTGCAACGGTGGACCAATCCGGAGTGGAGGAACGGACTTCCGTACCCAGAAGCATCCCCAGGTTTTTGGCCATCTCCTTAACTGCGTGAATTTGTAGATCAGAAATCCACCGTTTCGTTTTATCGTTCATAGCTAGACCGCCAGCTTTTGAATGGAAATCTGTATGAAAAAATTCCCCAGCTCGGACTCGAATTGCAACAGACGGGAGAATACCGTATCTGGCCGCCGTGAAAGGTTGAAATTATCGCCTTCCAGAACCGAAGGAATGGAGATCTGAATGAAATGCCCCTGTTCCTCACAGTGTTTCTTGATGTTTCCTGCAATCATATTGGCAATTTCGCCCAGGGCATCCCGAACTTCCTGCGTTACAGAGGGAAATGGCATCCCGAGCAATCGTTTCGCCAGTGTTAAAGCAAAGCTTCGGGAGCAAAAAAACGCCAGCAGCCCCGAAACGGTCCCCACAAAACCGATCATCGACACCAGAAACTTTCCGGTAAAAACAACCTCCTCTTCGATTGTTTGCACCGCATGAAAATTGACACCCAGAAATTCGGAAAAGATTTCCTTCACCACTTCGACCAGATGTTCCACGCGGATTGAACAGTGGTCGGAGGCTGTTCCGTCTGTCGCAGACACATCCAGTTCGCGCCGTTCTTCAGGCATGGTACACGTCCTCCAGCCTTTCTGCCAGCTTTTCTGGAGTAAACGGTTTTACCAGATATCCATCTGCACCCGCATTTAGAGCTTCGTGAACCATGTCTGAACCGGCTTCGGTTGTGATCATAATTACCTTCACCTTGCGATAGACAGGATGTTTCCTCAGTTCTCTAACAAAATTTAACCCATCCATATTCGGCATGTTGATGTCGCTGAATATGACGTCCACTTCCTTTTCTTGCAGGACTTTCAGCGCCTCGTACCCATCTCCAGCTTCATAAGTGGCTTCCAGGGGAATGCCTGCCTGCCGCAAATTGCGCATAATAATCTTGCGCATTACCGAAGAATCGTCCACGATCAGTACTTTATAGCCCATAACACCTCCACCTCATCTAGGTTTCGCCGAATACCATTTTGACCGACTTGCCAATTTCACGGAAACGTTCCATGACATCCAGCGAGAATTTCTCCCAGTCGCGGTTCATCTTATCCGGATATCGCTCTTTCAAGATCTGAAAGCTTTCTTCTTCCCGGATCGTTACCAGCATTTTTTCGTAAAGGCCATAATTCAACCCAAACAGACGGCTGAATAAATCTGCCAAATGCACAACCGACACAAGAATGGGGTCCTCCGGTGCTTTTCCTGGCTGATGATGATATTCAATAGCTTCCACCACAGCCTCTGGAAAATTCCATTGACGGGCAACTACCGCTCCCACTTCACAGTGAGTAATTTCCAGCACTTCTTTTTCAGCCTGATACAGCGACCACTGACGTTCTCTTGCAATCCCGTAAACAAGAGAAAACTCCTCAGGAAAATACTGCGCGAGCACCACTTCACCCAAATCATGTAACAAACCGGCAAGGTAATAGAGATCGTCCACAGGATAGCGCTGCTCGGGATCAAGCAAAACGGCAGCCTGGGCGCAGCCCAGCGCATGGGCCCAGAAGGTAGTGGCCGGCAGTGTGACATCCCGGAGAGGGAAAGCTTCCACAAGCAGTGTGGTCAGTACAATGTCGCGAATTCGCCTCAACCCCAAAAGTACGATGGCCTGTTTCAGGGTAACCACTTCACGAACCAACCCGAAATAGGGAGAATTGACAAAGCGCAGCACTTTCGACGCCAGCACCTGGTCCTGCATAATGACATCTGCCACCTCAGCGATGTCCGCATCCGGATCGGATGCCTCCTGCAAAATCCGGTGCAGGGAAGCCGGTACCGTCTTCAGCTCCGTTATGGTTGAGAGCCTTCCAAGGATGCCTGCCGGCGATGTCGATACGTTTCCGGAAGCCATCTTATTTAAACCTTCTTTTTGTAAATCATGCCTCCTGGTACATGAACCAGTTGAAATTTATCGGTAATACCATAAAGCGACTCCGAATGGCCCAGAAACAGGTACCCTGGATCCAGCAAGTTATTGTAAAAGTGCTCAATTACCTTTTTCTTGGAAGAAGTGTCAAAATAAATCAGCACATTCCTGCAAAAAATCACGTCAAATTTTTTCAGGAACACCATCTGAACATCATCCATTAGGTTTGCCACTTCAAACCGCACCATTCTTTTTAATTCGGGCGCAATATAGTATCCCCGCTCATTGCGGCTGAAGTAGCGGTTGCGGAATCTTGGGGGAATGTTGCGCATGGTGTATTCGGAATACTCTCCTGCAATGGCCTTCTCGATCATCTTTTCATTGATATCGGTTCCAAGAATTTCCAGTTTCCATTTTTTGTGTAGATCCGGATACCGGTCATGGATCAGCATGGCAATGGTGTACGGTTCTTCTCCGGAGGAACAACCAGCGCTCCAGATACGAATGGAATAGAAATTCAGTTGTTCCTTGTGCTTCATAATGTCGGGCAGAACGAGATCTACGAGGGCTTTTAACTGGGGCAAATTGCGGAAAAATGATGTTTCATTGATAGTAATTTCCTGAATTAGCTCGCGGAATTCCTTCTTTCCCTCCGGTTCCCGCTGCAAAAACTCAAAGTATTCCCGGAACGAGTTGAGTTTCAGCGCCTGCAAGCGCCGGGCAAAGCGCGTCTCAAAAAAATAGCGCTTGCTATCCGGGAAATACATCCCCGTTGTTCTGTAGATATAATCTCTCAGGCGGAGTACATCATCCATTCAGACAGCCATCCATAAAAGCTCAGTAGAGAATCCTTCCCCTTTCCCCTTGGCCCGAATACATGCGGGGACAACTTCCACTTTTGTAACTGTTTTTTTAATTTTTCGGCAGAAAGCTATTAAAAAATGAGTACTTAATACATGAAAAAAGCCCCGCAAATGTGCGGGGCTTTGCAGGCCTAAAAGGATTCCCAGTGGAGAACCTCTTGAAGGGGGCGTTTTGGTTTCCGGGGCTTCGGGTCATCGGGATATCCCAGAGAGATAAGTGCAATAAGCTTCATTTCCTCCGGGACGTTGAGCATATGGGCAATCCGCCTTGCGTAGGGTTTCTTGTCCCCGGCCACCCAGCAGGAACCCAGTCCAAGGGCAGTAGCGGCAAGCAACATGTTTTCGATGGCTGCACTGCCATCTTCCAGATAATATTTGGTGGCCCGGCAAAAAACAACAATACATACAGGGGCTTGGGCGATAAACCGCCCCGCCGTGCAGATTTGTGCCAGCTGCTGACGCATCCCGGCGTCTGTAACCACAACAAATTCCCACGGCTGAATGTTATTACCGCTCGGGGCTTGCCGCCCCGCATCCACAATTCGTTCCACGACTTCTTTCGGTACAGGATCCGGCCGGTATGACCGCACACTTTTCCTTGCCGCAATGGCCTCAAAAACGTCCATTCTTCTCCTCCACCTTACCGTTTCCCCTCAATAAACTCATGGACCAGTTCGACCTCCCTCTTGCTGCCTATAATCAGTGGCGTTCGCTCATTCAGGTCTGCAGGAACCTTTTCCAGGATCCGCTGCCTTCCGTCCGTGGCCGCTCCTCCCGCCTTTTCTACAAGAAAGGCCAGCGGATTCGCCTCATACAGCAGGCGAAGTTTGCCTTTGGGGTTCTTTCGATCCGGCGGATACAGAAAAATCCCCCCGTAAAGAAGGTTCCGATGAAAATCCGCCACCAGCGAACCGATATAGCGGAGGCTGTACGGCCGGTTGGTCTCAGGATCTTCCTGCGTTACATATTCAAAATACCGCTTCATCCAGTCTTCCCAGCGGTTGATGTATCCGGCGTTTACAGAAAGGATATTGCCGCGCTCGGGGATTTTCATGTTCTCATGTGAAAGAAGAAATTCTCCGATGCTGGGGTCAAACGTAAAGCCGTGAACCCCATTTCCCGTGGAATAAACAAACATGGTGCTGGAGCCGTAAAGGATATACCCTGCCGCAACCTGTTTGTAGCCGGGTTGTAAGCAATCTTCGAGGGTCCCGTCTTCTCCTTCGCTAACCCGCCGGAAAATGGAAAAAATGGTACCAATGCTTACATTCACATCAATATTCGATGATCCATCCAGAGGGTCAAACAGCAAAACGTACTTTCCTTTCTTATGGTAAGGAGGAATGGGGATAAGCCCGTTGCTCTCCTCCGAAGCCATAATACAGAGGTGACCTCCATGATCCAGTGCGTGGATAATGGTTTCATTGGCTATAACGTCCAGCTTTTTAACTTTTTCCCCAAAAATATTTTCATCTCCGGTAAACCCCAGCACATCGATGAGCCCGGCCTTATTTACGGACCGTGCCACAATTTTGGCAGCAATCGCCATATCAGACAGCAGTCCGGAAAACTCCCCCGTTGCCTCGGGATGAATGCGCTCCTGCTCCACAATAAAGCGGGAGAGCGTCATAATTCCCGATGTTGTACTCATTGCCACCTCCTTTTTTTATGAATAAGCTTGCGCCTCAACCGCGCCCCCAAAAAGCAACAGAATGATATTTCATACGTCCAGAAAAATTTCTGCTCCTGAATAGCCGGTATCCTTATTTGTTCCCGCGAAAAAGGTCAGCCCATATTCAGATATGATTTCGTCCGTCAAATTTTGTGCCAGTTTAATTTGAGGAAATCCGTGCGTAAAATCAAGCCCGAAATCCCCCCGTCTGTTTCAAATTGACACACGCAGGCGCCCAACACTTCATTCTCTAAGATCCCGACTTCGGTTTTACGCTTTACCCCATTCATTCAATCTGAAAACGGCCACACGAGCGCAATAATCTACCGGAAAATTCGCTTGAAAATAAAGCGGGCGTTGTCTAATTTGCCAATAAACCGGCATACGAAAATTTTCTTTCCAGAACAAAAGAAGGAAGAAAGGAGCCTATGGATATCCGAACCCACAAGAAAGCAGATCCGGACTGGGTGGGCCGCATACTGGAAACGGAGCCCGGCCGGTTTGCCCGGGTATCGCTGGTTACGCGCCCGGAAATGGTTGTGGACGAGAAAGGCCTGATTCACGGGGGGTTTACTTTTGGCCTGGGAGATTTTGCTGCGATGATCGCCGTTAATGAACCGAACGTGGTTCTGACAAGCGCACAGGCCCGCTTTCTGCGGCCCGTGCGGCTCGGCGACATTATGCTGGCTCTGGCCCGGGTGACGGAAAATCAGGACCGAAAATGGACCGTGGAAGTGGAAATTCGGGTCGCCGACCACGCCGTCTTTCAGGGTACCTTCTACTGTTATGTACCCGAAAAACATGTGTTAGATACTCACTGAAAGGAAGATCATGGGGCTGCGGATTTTTAGCATCACACTGGCCAGCCTGTTGATGCTGGGCTTTATTGATGCGTTCGTCAACTGGTATGGGCACTTTTTGAACCGCCGGCTTCCAATCCCGACAATGCGTCCACTTTTTATCCGCCTGATCTGGGTCATTCTTACCATCGTCTTTTGGCTGCATCTCTATTACCGGAAATTGCCTGAAAGCTTTGATTTTTCGCACTTTCTGTTCGTCGCCTTCATTTACAGCGTCAAAGGTTTGATTGCATCGTTTTTCTCGCGACCGGAGGCAAGATGACTATGGACCGTGATGAACTCCTGAGATACCTCGACGATTACCTGGAGGTAGGGAATTTTGACGACATGGCCCCCAATGGTCTGCAAATCGAGGGAAGGCCTGAAATCCAGAAAATCGTTGGCGGAGTGAGCATCAGCGAACGGCTGGTAAAAGAGGCCATTCAGCGCGAAGCAGATGCCGTTCTGGTACACCACGGACTTTTCTGGAAACGCGATCCTCACCCGTACCGGATCACCGGCATCAGAAAACGGCGAATTTCTCTGCTTCTAAAGGCAGATATGAATCTTATTGCCTATCACCTTCCTTTAGATGCACACCCGGAAGTGGGAAATAACATTCAGATCCTGAAAGGGCTCAACATTCCTGCCCTCGAGGCGATGGAGATCGGCTATGTTGGATATGCACGCAAGTACCTGGAGCTGGAAGATCTGGTCATTCGTCTGAATGATCTTCTAGACACAGAAGCACAGGTGTTCGCATTCGGAAAAGAACACGTAGAAAAAATTCTGGTTGTCAGCGGGAGCAGTTCGGCTGCCTGCGAAAAAGCCGCGGAGCTGGGGATCGATACGTTCATCGGAGGCGATATGCGGGAAGAACAGGTCCGCATTTGCGAAGAACTGGGGTTAAATTTTGTCGCGGCAGGGCACTACAACTCGGAAAAACTTGGGGTTCAAGCGCTCCTCACACATATTCAGGAAAAATTTGGCATTCAGACCGAATTCGTGGACATCCCAAACCCGGTGTAGCCTTTGCGCCAGGTGCAAGAGATTGCAGGGCCGGTAACATGCAAAAGGGCCACGGAAAAAGTTAAAGGAATCAGACACACCCCGGCCCACTGAAGGCACGCAATTTTTCCGTTCTTTTCTTTTGAAGGAGGGGACCATCATGAAAAAACAAACACAGCCTGAGGGGGACCTGAGCAAACTTGCTTCCAAAGAAGATCTGAAACTCGAAGACACCAAACTGAGCCACCAGATTGACGTCTTGAGGGAAAATCTCAGCACTGAACTGGAATCGTTGCGCACCCAGCTCCGCGAAATGCTGGCCCAGCGCCAGCATCAGGAAGAAAACATAAGCAAAATTCTCACCGACCTTGAGCAGATCGCAAAAACCCTGGAAAAGGTTGCGAAAGAACAGGAATTTACGGTGCGCATACTCAAACAGCAAGAAAACCAGCTAAATGAACACGCCGAAGCGATCCGGAAGATTGAAAATGAGCTGCAAAAATTCCGTACGGTTCTGCGTATTGACTGATCTTAGTACTTTTGCAGGCCACCCGTTTCCGGCGGACTCTTTGCTAGGGAGGCAGAGGAAAATACAGCCATGGCCGTTTCTTTTGCTCTGTTAGGCGCCGGAAAGCGGGCGCAGCAATACGTTTTGGCGCTAAAGAACTTACCGGGAGGAACCCTTTCTGCCATCTGTGGACAGACCCGCCCTCTGGCTGAGAATCTGGCACGCCGCAACGGGATTGCTGCCTATACCGACATCCGCCAGATGCTGACACGCGAAAAAGTCAACGCGGCAATTGTGGCCACCCCGGACTTCACGCATGGAACCTTGGTGCCAGACCTTCTGACAGCCGGTGTACACGTTCTTGTGGAAAAACCGCTGGCCATGACTTGGACCGAACTTCAGAAGGTGGAGGCGGCCCTCTCGCACCGTTCCGGATTGCTCCTGGTCCTGGCCAATCCCTACCTCTACTGTGTTTCGTTGCAGCAACTTCTTTCGTCGCTCAAAAAAGAAAAAAAAGATGCGCTGCTGTCCGTTGAAGCGGAATGGAATTTGCCGTTTTCTTATCCAGCCAGAGAGCTCCGGTGGAGTTACATGACATCGCCTATGTTTCATTTGCTTCCGCCCCTGATCGACTTTTCAATAGCAATCGCTGGTTCCTTTCCTCAGGCCGTTTTCGCCACAGGCTCAAAAGGCCGGCTTTTGCGTATTGGCATCAACACCGAAGATTGGGTGCTGGTTGTTCTCCGTTTTGCAAATGGGCCTGCAACTGTGCTCCGGGCCGGATGGACATATGCTGCAGGCCATCCTATGGCCCACCGGAAAAAACTTGCAGCGATCACCCACCGATCAGTTCTGGAGGTGGATCTTTTTCGGGATTGCCAGACAGAACCCTCCATTGAGGCCAGCCAGGAAAAAAACTACGAAGTTGTGCTTCTTCGGCACATGCTTGCAGATTTTATTGAAAAAATCGGGCACCCGAAAGATTATTACGAAACGGTTTACCGGACAGTGAAAAAAGCAAGGCTGCTGCTTGCCATAGCCGACGCACTGGAAAAAAGAAAATCGGTAACGTTGAATGCATGAAGACAGGAAACACATCCCCATCCGGACCTGTTTGGGCTGTCTGGAAAAGCAGGACAAATTCTCCATGCTGCGGATCGCGTACCGCCCGGGCGAATTTGTCCAGCCAGATCCGGAACAAAGGCACCCGGGAAGAGGTTTTTATTTATGTCCCGTGGAAACCTGTATCAACGAATTCTTCAAAAGGAAACGGTATCGCCGAATCCGTTTGAACTTAGCGGAAGCAGAAAAGGAAAAACTGAAAAAGGAATTGGCAGCGATGGCACATCCGGATAAAGTGTACTCGCTGGTGGGGCTGGCCCGGAAGGCCGGCATGCTTGCAGTGGGTCAGCATTCCGTGGAGCGGGCGCTGAAAATTCAGCAGGCCCGCCTTGTCCTCCTTGCGGAAGATGCGTCCCAAAATACCCGGAAAAAATTCACCGAATTGGCCGCCAAAAGGGGAATTCCCCTTCGCACTTACGGCAAAAAAACGGAGTGGGGCCACTGGATGAGCCGGGAGGAAACAGCCGTGCTGGCCATCCTGCACGATGGCTTCGCACGTGCTATCGAAACGGAAATCCTGAAAAAATCTTCTTCCTGAAAAACTCCCTCTTCAGCTTTTGTAACGCAGCAGGCGCATTCCATTAAAAATCACAAAGAGGCTGGTTCCCATATCAGCGATGACCGCCATCCACAGGGTAGCCATCCCCACCATGGCCAGCGCCAGAAATAGCCCCTTCATGCCAATTGCCAGAAAGATGTTCTCCCGGACTTTCGTGAGGGTCTTTCCTGCCAATTGCCGGAGAAACGGGAGTTTGCCAAGATCGTCCTTGAGCAGGGCAATATGAGCAATTTCCAGAGCCGTATCCGTGGCAGAGGCTCCCATCGAAATCCCCACACTGGCCGCTGCCAGTGCCGGCGCATCATTAATACCGTCTCCAACCATGGCTACCGAACCGAACTCCCTGCGCAGGGCATGAATCTTTTCCAGCTTCTGGTCCGGCATCAGCTCCGAATAGCAGACGTCCACACCTATTTTTCTTGCCACCGCCTCAGCCGTACGGTGATTGTCCCCGGTTAGCATTACAATGCGGTCAATCCCCAGGGAACGCATCTGCCGGATGGCCTCTTTCACCCGTGGGCGCACCGCGTCAGAAATTGCAAGAATTCCGAACAGGCGGTCCTCACTTCCTACAAGTACAGCCGTCTGATTTGCCTTCTCGATCTTCGCCAGGCGGGCATGTACCGAAGGATCACAGATCCGGCGTTCCTCGAAAAAGGCATGATTCCCGATGAAGATTCTGTCCCCATTCACCACGCCTTCAACCCCTTTACCCGGCAGAGCCCGAAACGCTGAACAGGCCCGGAGTTCCAATCCCTTCTCCCGCGCCGCCTCCACAACAGCGGTTGCCAGAGGGTGTTCCGAATTCAGCTCCACAGAAGCCGCCGTCTGTAGCACCTCACTTTCAGAAAGGTCATTCAGCGTTAGAATGTACTCGACCTTCGGCCTTCCGAACGTCAGCGTGCCGGTTTTATCCAGGGCCAGCACCCGTACCCGGGCAAAATCCTCCAGATAAATGCCCCCCTTTACCAGAATACCCTGGCGCATTGCACTTGTAAGGGCACTGACAAATGTTACCGGCGTGGCAATCACCAGGGCACACGGACAGGAAATAACGAGCAGCACCAAAGCCCGGTAGACCCAAGCGGCAAACGCCTGCCCCCAGAACAGCGGCGGCAGAACAGCCACCAGCACAGAGAATCCCACCACAATAGGCGTATAATAGGCGGCAAAACGGTCCACAAAGCGCTGGCTTCGTGCACGGCTGGCCTGGGCCTCCTGAACCAGATGGATGATCCGCTGGATGGTGGAATCGCTGTACGGCCGGCTTACACGAACAACCAGCGCGCCGTTTCCATTCAGAGAACCGGCAAACACCTCATCCCCAGCGGTTTTGCGCACCGGACGGCTCTCCCCGGTCACCGGAGCCTCATTAATACGGGACCGCCCCTCTACAATTTCCCCATCAAGTGGGATCCGTTCGCCCGGCCGTATTAAAATTTTCTGCCCAACGGAGATCTTTTCCACAGGCACTTCCAAAACCTGCCCGTCCTTCAGTAGGTTGGCTACCGGCGGCGATAAATCCATTAACTCACGGATTCCCCGCCGGGCCCTTTCCATACTCCGCTCCTCCAGATAATTGGCCAGGGCAAACAGAAAAACAACCATCCCCCCTTCCTGCCACTCTCCCAGCACCATGGCACCGATCACCGCAACTGTCATCAAAAAATTGATGCCCAGCCGCAAAGCACGCGCTTCCACCAGACCCTTCCGGGCGATGCGGTATCCTCCCAGCAAGATCCCACCCAGGATAAGCAGCCGCCCGGCAAACGGATAATGGACCCAGGAAATCAGCCCAATACCGGAAAGAACCAGCAACCCCGTTACCCACAGCAGGAGCCGTTGACGCCGGAGAACCCGGCCTGCGCCCGGCTCCACCTTCCGTGCCTGGCCCCCATCCAACACAGGAACCGCATCGAAACCGGCCTTCTTTATGGTTTCCACAATTTCATTCTCGGAGGTAGAATGGTACACCTGAACAATCTGCTCAATCAGGTTGAACCGTATGTCACGCACATCCTTCTTTTTGCGCAGGGCTCTCTCAATGGGTCCGGCCTCATCGGCACAGTCCATTCCCTGAACGCGGAAGGAACTCCAGCGCCAGCCGGGCCTCGCCAGACGGTACCCTGCCCGACTTATGCTGCGGGACAACTCTTTCTCCAGTTCTTGCGCGTTCCTTTCAAACCGAACTTTCAGTTCAGCCTGCACAAAATCCACCTTCACTTCACCAATTCCCGGCAGCTTTCGGAGCTGCTTTTCAATGGTGAGGGCACAGTCGGGACAATCCAGTCCCTCAATCCGATACACCTTCTCTTTCTGTTCCTCGGCCACCTGCTTTTCTCCCTGCCTGATTACTCAAAACCCTGCTGGCACACAGTCCAAACGTCCTGTAACAGACCATAGAGACCTCCCGGCGAATCCGGGATTTGCTTTAACGTATGGACAGGCAGAATTCTTTTGAAAACTCTCTCTGATAAGATCGGCGCATTCCAGAAACAACTCTATCCATTGCACATTTGAACACTTGTTCAAATATAAATGATAATCCGCCTCCTGTCAAGCGAAAATCCTCCATCTTCCCCGGGTTCCATTTTCGCGCATCTTTCAGAGATCAGAAAACCCGAAGGCGCTGCTTCTTTGAAAATCCGGGCACTTCATTTTCTCTGCACGGACGGGCATCCAGGATGGTCCGCCGTAATGGCATAAAATCCATGAGGCAAATACTTTGCGAGGTGTCCGGTTTAATCTTCGGGCAGGCGCGGTCAGGAGGGTTCTTCTGGCTTCTTCCGGAAAAACAACCCGGGTTGGGAACCGGATTCTAAGCCGAAGTGGATGGCGGCATCGGTTTACATTCTGCTCAGAAAAGCACGGATTTCCTGGCGGTACCGGTCAATTTGTCCTTCCTCGGCAAAGCTAAAATACGCGTTTTCGCCGATAATCAGGTGATCCAGAACATTCAGCTGCATCATTTCTCCGGCAATGACCAGCTCCTTTGTGATCCTGCGATCTTCTGGGCTGGGTTCCACCGATCCGGATGGATGATTGTGAGCGAACACTACGGCCGCTGCACCGATCCGGTATCCTTCCCCCAAGATTTCCCGTGGATAGACGGAACTGCTGGTTAGTGTCCCTTCACTGACAGTGGACTCTTTTAGAATCTGTTTGCGGGAATTGACAAAAATAGCCACAAAACGTTCCCGTTTTAGATCACGCATGCGCGGTAGCAAGTATGAAAAAACCTGCTGGGCAGAATACACTTCTCCCAGCGTTCGTTTCGGTTCCTGGAGAATTCGCTTCCCCAGCTCAATGGCCGCTTTAATCTGGGCAACTTTTGCCAGACTCAGCCCGCGGATGCGTGCCAGATCTTCCGCATCCCAAAGTTCCAGATGCCGCAGTCCTCCCAGTGACTGCAGGATGTTACGGGCAAGATCCACCGCGCTCATGCCGCGGACACCGGTCCGCAGCAAAATGGCAAGCAGTTCAGCGTTGCTCAGCTGCTCAGCTCCGTTACGGAAAAGTTTCTCTCTGGGACGTTCATCTTCAGGCCAGTTGGCAATGGCGTGTTCATACACTTTTTTCACCGTACTTCCCCCAGATTTGTGTTGGTCCATATTCCGGCGGGCGGCGGCCGACCGGTTTTCCCTCCGGGCAGCTCCGGCTATTCCTTAATCCGGTGGAGCGTAAGCATGTTGGTAGTTCCCCTTACTCCAATTGGCGCGCCAGAAACAATGACCACTACATCGCCAGGTTTGGCCCAGCCCTTTTCCTTCAGGCGGCCATCCACGCGGCGGATCATCTCGTCTATGTTGTCGATCATGGAAAGGACGTCTGGATGGACTCCCCAGTGGAGGATCAGCCGTCGCCGGATCTCTTCCGACAAGGTGAAAGCAATAATCTGGGTGGGTGGTCGATAGCGGGCGATCAGGCGCGCCGTAAATCCCGATTGGGTAAAGGCCACAATGGCTTTTGCTTTCAGCTCATAAGCGGCCCGGCAAGCCGCTTCACTAATTGCATCCGGAAAAGTACCAATCTTTTCCCGGTGCGGGTAATGGGCTGCATAATGCCGCAGGGTAGCCCGTTCTGCCTGAGTGATGATCCTTTCCATCATCCGGACCGATTCCACCGGGTAGTTGCCCACCGAGGTTTCACTGGAAAGCATAACCGCGTCGGTACCGTCAAAAATGGCATTTGCCACGTCTGACGCCTCCGCACGGGTTGGCCGCACGTTGTTTCGCATCGACTCCAGCATTTGAGTGGCCGTGATAACGGGTTTTCCTGCCGCGATACACCGCGTGATAATCTCTTTCTGGATGACCGGTACCTTTTCAGGCCCCAATTCCACGCCCAGGTCGCCGCGTGCTACCATGATCCCGTCTGCTACGCGGATGATGTCGTCAATGTTTTTCCAGGCCTGCGGCCGCTCGATTTTTGCAATAATAGGCTTTTCCGTCCCCATTTCCGCCATCCGTTTTCGCAAATCTTCCACATCGCTGGCAGACTGCACAAACGAAAGGGCCACAAAATCGATTCCCTGCTCCAGGCCAAACCGCAAATCTTCAATATCCTTCTCAGTTACACTGGAAACGCGCACATTGATTCCCGGGAGGTTCACCCCTTTATTGGAACTGAGCGGCCCTCCCACCAGCACCCGGCATACCAGATCTTCGCCACGGACCTCTTCTACTCTCAGGTCAATCAAGCCATCATCCAGCAAAATGTGATGGCCCCGTTTCAAATCCTCGTGCAGGTACGGATAGCGGATGGGAATGAGATGATCGTTGCCCTGAACCGGCCGGGATGTTACCGTTACTTTCTGTCCTTTCTTCAGCAGGATTCCGTAACTCCCAAACTCGCCAACGCGGATCTTGGGGCCTTGAAGGTCCTGAAGAATGGCGACGGGACGTCCCACCTTTTCGGCCGCGCCGCGGACCCGACGGATCAGTTCCGCATGTTTTTCATGGCTGCCGTGCGAAAAATTAAAGCGGGCAATGTCCATGCCCGCCTTAATCATGTCCTCAAGAATTTTCTCCGGTTTGGAAGCCGGACCAATGGTACAGATGATTTTCGTTCTTCGCATAAAGCCCTCTTATTGAATTCCCACAAGGTAGCCGAAACGCTTGCGGAATTCGTCCGGTGTCATTTTGGCGTATTCGGCCATTTTCTGGATCAGCTCCGGTCGGTCGAAATCTTCCCTCTCCAGCCGAATCATGTACTCCCGCGCTACACGATAGCTTTCGGTATGGATATCCACCATCCGTACGGCCATTTTCCCTGTTTTCGGATCCAGCAGCTCGTCAAACGGAATGGCACGCATGGCTCCACCGATGACGCAAACCAGTGCGCCATGAAGCTTTCTGTGTTCCGGTTCCTCGCTCAGCAAAAACTTCACCGCGCTGTACCCAAGATCTCTCACATACGAAAGATCAAAGGGAATAGGATCGGCCGAACGAAGCTCGTAACCCAGATCTTTCTGAACGATACGGATTTTTTCTCCCCGCTCAGCAAAACGCCGTTCAATCTCCCGCTTGATGAGTTTGCCCAGATCAATTTCGGAAAGCATGATATGGCCGTAGTCGTCATACTCAATTACCACACCCGGTACTTTTTTCAGATCTTCCAGGTCCAGCATTTCCGCAATGCCTTCGGCCACGATTACCACGCCGTCTTCGCGGCCAAGCGCCCGCCGCTTTAGCATACTGGCCTCGATAACGTCGCAGACCTCGTTGAGAGTAACCTTCTCTTTTTCAAATTCCTCGGCGATCACCACATTGGTCACACCCGCGGCCTTTCCAATACCCAGAGCCAGGTGACCCGCTTTCCGGCCCATTGCCACAATCAGATACCAGCGGTTGGTGGTACGGGAATCTTCCATCAGATTCCGTACAATCTGCACACCCACATGGCGGGCCGTTTGAAACCCAAACGTGGAAGTGTTCTCCGGTAGAGGGAGATCATTGTCGATGGTTTTGGGCACATGAGCAACGCGGATTTCTCCTGCGGCCGCATCACAGATGTTTTTGGCAGCGAAGGCGGTGTCGTCTCCGCCAATGGTGATTAGATAACCGATCCCGAGCTCTTTGAGAGTCCGGATTACATTGTCCATTTTCTCTTTGCTTTTGGTTGGATTTTCCCGGGAAGTCCGCAAAATTGAACCGCCGCGGAGATGGATGCGCGAAACATCGCGGATGTCCAGAGGACGGATGTGAGTGGCATCTCCCCGTGCCAACCAGCGGTACCCGTCGTAGATGCCTATTACTTCCAGTCCCTGATTTCTGGCTTCGATTGTAGCCGCACTGATCACCCCATTAATCCCCGGCGCCGGTCCACCACCTACCAGAATCCCCAATTTTCCGCCGTTCATCGCTCGACGCTCCTTTCCGTTGGTCAGTTCTCTCTGTCGTCCAAACGGGAATTTAAGGTCCGGGAATTTTGAGTTTAAGTATAGCACTTTATCCACGAAATATCAAGGCAAATCGGTTTTTCGGCAGGTATGGTTATTTTTCCATTCCCCTATGTGGTCCCGACGAAATGGCCAGAATCACCGAATACGGATCAGAGAGTCGCCTTCGGCGCGAAAAACCAGGGCACCCAGCCGATCTGTACGCAATACTTCGGCTCCCAGATCCTCCAACCGCTTTATTACCACAGGATGTGGATGGCCAAAGCGGTTCCACTTTCCCACCGATAGTACCGCCACGGCCGGTCTTACCTTCCGCAGAAAAGGAACCGAACTGGACGTAATGCTGCCGTGATGCCCGGCTTTAAGAACGGTGCTCTGCAACAATGTGTCCAGGGGCAGCAGGCTGCTTTCCGTGCGCACATCGGCGTCTCCGCACAGGAGCACACTCCACCCCTCACCCGTAAATTTTAGAACCAGGCTGCGGGAATTTTCATCCAGCGTGGAATCGGAAAACATAAATGAAAAAGGTGAGAATACCTGGTAGGCCAGATTTTCTAGAAGAACGCCTGCCGCACCAGCGCTCAGGGTATCGATTTCAACGCCCATAGAATCGCACAGCGGGTAGATATTGCAAAGGGAATCCCAGACGGTTTCTTGCGTCACATAAATTCTCTTCACCGGAAAATGAGTCAGAATGGCAGACACGCCTCCAGCGTGATCCGCATGAGGATGGGTCAGGAAAATCGCTTCTATCTGGCGGATATGCCTTCTTTTGAGGTAAGGGACGACCGTCCGGGCTCCCGCATCAAACCGGGACGACCGCGGTCCGGCGTCCACCAGAACGGCATTTCCGCCCTCGCGCAGAAACACTGTGGCATCCCCCTGGCCTACATCTAAGAAAGCAATCTTCAGGTGTCGGTCCGTTGCTACCCGTTGCCAGACCAGACCGTTCAGAAAAAGCAAAAGCGCAACAGCCATCCAGCCCCGCTTTCTGGCCATCCAGGCCTCCACAAACAGCCAGACGGCTCCACCAGCCAAAAGCCAGAACCAGAGTGGATAACCGGGCACCTGTAGCTGAATCCACCCGGATGATGCCAGCCGTTCCACCAGAGACAGCGTAGCTTCGCCGAATCCCATCACGGCGGCAGATACCCATCCAGCGGCCCAACCCGAAAATGCGCCCACAAGCAAAAGAACAAAACCGCAGATCACCCACATCTGCACCAGCGGCACGAAAACAAGATTCGAAAAGACCGCCGCCAGCGGAATCCGCTCGAAGTGCAAAGCCACAGGAACGAGGGTGCCCAATTGAGCCGCCACTGATACCAGAAGAAGCTCCCACGCCCAGCGTAGCGGCCGGAGCCCTGTCTTTGTCTGCCAACGCATCGGAACCGTCCAACTCCGGCGCATTTTAGGATAAAAATAGGCAATGGAAAAGACGGCCAGAAAGGAGAGCTGAAACCCTGCATCAAACAGATCAAAAGGCCGGAAGAGGAGAAGAATGGTGGCTGCAGCCGCCAGGATGTTAAAACGGTCCACCTCCCGCTGCAATCTCTTCCCCAGCAAATAGAGGAGGGCCATCAACGTGGCTCGAACGACAGGCGGATTAAATCCAGTTACCCCGGCGTAAAACGGGAGAACCACAAACAGGACGTTTTGCGCCGCATCCCGTTTCAGCCCAAACGCCCGACATAAAATCAGAACAAATGCAGCAACAAACCCCACATGAAGCCCGGAAACCGCAAGCAAATGCACGATACCCACAGCGGCAAATCCTTCCCGAATTTCCGGATCCAGTTCGCCGC
>Ga0209426_1000416_pt1 | contig 46797 bp, 45 predicted proteins | sample Deesub1362B_J571_FD_187697 | JGI IMG/M metagenome (GOLD analysis project Ga0209426, IMG submission 187697) | Deep oceanic, basalt-hosted subsurface ecosystem from Juan de Fuca Ridge flank, Pacific Ocean, CORK Borehole 1362B_J2.571 (SPAdes)... ...
GATTGACAGATTCAGAAATAGTTTGCAATGTTTGCTTTTTAAATTCAGGTGATGCCCCGGTAGCTCAGCTGGAAGAGCGGCTGACTTGTAATCAGCAGGTCGGGGGTTCAAATCCCCCTCGGGGCTTCAGCTAAAAAGTCCAAATCCCCCACCTCCTTTTACTGAAGTTTTTTCCTGGTTTTTCAGTGGCAGTGGCACTCTGCATTCGCGCAATGAAGTTGTACTAAAATACCACATGTTTTCAGCATGATTGTGTTGCATATTGTGGATTATGTATTGAAAATATATAATTCTTTCCCCACAGTTGCAGCGCTTTTTATACTTCCTCTTATCTCGTCTTTCGAGGTGGTTAAAGTGGAGAGGCAGTCGATAACGGTATCCTTGCCTCCAAAGCTTCTTGAGGCAGTTGACCGCTTGGTTGTCAAGGAGGGGTACAACAGCAGGTCTGACCTAATCAGGGAAGCGGTGCGTGCTCACATCAGGAGGAACTACGGCTCACTAGAAAAGGTGGCTGAAGAGGGGGTGTAAGTGATGGACTACACGGCTCTTGCTGAGCTTCAGGCGGCACTGAGGGATACCAACTTCGTAAGGACTCTGCAAGAGCTTTCCGAGCATGGAGAGGATCCAGACCGAACCTTCGCAATGCTACTCATAAAGGTCGCCGAACAGGAACTTGGGGTTTCTCTGAGGAGGTGTGTGCAGTGACCATCGGTGCCTTTGATAGCGGGCTGTACTGTCCTCATTGCTACGCAGCTCCGGCGCTTTTCATTCGCGTTGCAGATAAGAAGCACATGAAAGCCGAGTGCCCGATATGCGCAAGAGAGTACACCGTGGAACGCAGAGGGGACAGGTTTCAAATGGTGGTTGACATATCCACAGAGGAACTACTCGGAGCCAATGGTATGACCATACTGAGGCAGCTCGTGCGTGCTGGCAGGATTCGTGACGATACGGCAACCATAGATAAAGAGACGCGCAGGCAGATGTACAAGCTCGCCACACTTGGACTTGCCCGGTCCTTTGTGAGCGAGAACAAGGAGGAGGCGTTCTGGGAACCCACGCCTAAAGCGTTGGAGATGGTGAGGTGGTGCAGGTGAGCCTCGCTGATAGAATAATCGAGGCAATTCGTCAGGGGTATAACACGTACAGCAGCCTCTGCAAAGCGCTGGGCGATGTGCCCCCACATAGCATCAGGGCAACGGTGAGCAAGTTGGTTAAAAGAGGGCGCATTATCAGACCACGGAATGGTGTGTACATACTGGCTGAGGACAGTGCATCGCCTCCAGCAGCAAAGAAGTTGTGGGCCTTGCAGGAACTGTCCTCACTAACCACAGCGGACATGTGGGTACTTCACTCCATGGCATTATCTGGGACGAGTTCCCTGCAAGAACTTGTAGATGAGGTCGGAGAAAACGCCACTGACGCGGTCGGACGACTTGAGGAAAAAGGATTCATTAGTCTTGAAGGGGACAAAGTGTCCTTATCCCCCAAAGGAGCATACGTCGCTTCTTTTCTCTATACATACCTGTACATGATCCTGCGTTCACAAGACCAGCCAACGCTCAAGGACGCTCAGGCGGAGATGTACCGGCTTGCTGGCATTCTCGAGGCTGTGATGCTCAACAGAGAGGCGATCCTCAGCAGCATAGAGAGCCTGCGCGTTGCTGCGGAGAGTTTGAACAGGAACGTGGCGAAGCTTAGTAGGCTCGTGCCAAGAGAACCGGAACTTAGTCACTCTCAGTCTGCTTCTCCATCTCAATAGCTTTCTCCAGCAGGTAGCCTGTTTCGGCTTCCTTGTCCCTTGCAAGGGCGCTACGCAAGCTGATCAGTTCCTCTCTCATCTGTCTCTTCTCCTCTTCTGCGTGTGCGATCATCTCCCTGAGTTTGTGTATTTCTTCTTTCCGCTCCAACAACTCCACATGCAACTCCTTTAGCCTTTCCCTTGTCTTGCTAAGCTCACTCCTATGGTAAGTTACTGCGGAGATGTACGAGGCTCCGAGGGCTGCGAGGAGTAGTAGTAGCGCCGTAGGTTTGGTCTGAGTGTACAGGTACCCGGCTAACGCTGCGAGCAGAGTTGCAACCACCCAGTACATGTTCTCACCTCGGGAACAGGAACTTCGCCATCCTCGCGAATGGTTTGGCCTCGCCACCTATGGCATCGGCGAGGTTCATGACCACAGTGACCAAGAAGGCGATGTTTATCGCAGGCACTAGCAGCCAGGTGACGAACATCTGCGCCCACCAGTTAAATAGAGCTTCAATGAAGTCGTATAACAGCTTCTTTAAAATAATACCTGGAACATCTCCACCTTCTTTAACCAGCAATTTCGCAATCTCCTCGAGCACTTCCTTTGCAGCGTCAATATCCTTTGTTGACCAGAACCTTTTCAGAGCCTCTCCAAACTCTGGCGCAACTGGGAGAGAAAGAAACGGGGATGGGTCTTGATTCACCAGTTTAGATGTCTGCTCGAGGATGAGGATAACGGTGAAGGGGAATACAAACCACAGTGCTATGGCGACAGCTATCAAGAGCGAGCCTGCCTTCCTGGTCCATGGGAACACCCATAACACCACACCCAGTGGGAACAATGTGCTCATCGCGTAGTTGTGCCCGAACACTAAGAGAACCTTGTGCATAGATATTGCCGCGACGAATACGAAGACTGAATCGAGCAACTTGTCAATGAGCTTGGTAATAGGTTCAAAGAGGTCACCTACCTTCACCTTTACGACTAAAATATTTACTTCAAGTGCGGAGAGAACCTTTATTGTCTCATATAACAATAAAACCTTCTCGTAAGTTCTTATTGTTTCTTGGAGTTGTGTATCCAAGAAGCTATTCGCCCGCTGGTACACAAACCCGTCAACTCCGCTGACTCTGCCAAGCCACTGAACACCTCCGGCAAGGGAGAAGGATGCGACGAGGATAACGAGAAAGATGCTCATAAGTCTGGTGAGGTCCTCGTCTATCTCTTCACCTATTCCTTTAGATGCTTTGAAAAGGAATATGAGTATTGAGAGGATCAGCGCCAAGGTGCCCACGTAGAAAACGAGAGTGACCCACCAACCCTCAGGATATCTGCTCTCCTGTACCGCTCCAGCAACTGGCACGCCCACCGCTATGAGGAAGGTTAACACCACAACCGTAATCAAGTAGAGCGCTGAACCAGCGGCTGCTGCCTTACTCCTCCACCTCATACTCCGGTGAAGCAGCAGGAAGTATATAAACAGCAAACACCCTCACCGCGGTGATGAAGATCACAAACGTGGTTGTCTCGGCCAGAGTACCTCCACAGGATCTCAATAGTGCTGCAACAATGCTCTCCCGCAGCGGCTATCATGTCACCTGGGGAGGTCGGCGAAGCCTTGTGGTAAACTGCGACAATAGTGTGCGTGTTATTCTGATGAGTGGCGGCATCGTTGTGGGCACGGGTACTCCCCACAGGGATGAGGCAGAGGATGCAGTCAGGAAGGTTACGGCAGCGCTGGGTGTGCAACTCAGCTCGCTAAGGTTGGTCAATCTCACTGCGGTCTGCGACCTAGGGGAGAGTGTAAGCGAGGTGCCTCTCCAGGACCTAGCCGTGATGCTCCCTAGCTCTGAGCTCAGGCGCTCGAAGCCGCCGTGTGCACTTGTTTGGAAACCTGGCGTGGGGAGCGTGACTATGCTGATATTCTCCTCTGGGAGGGTGGTGCTCGTAGGTGCGAGGAACATGGAAGAAGTGGAGAGGGCAGTCTCTGCGCTAAAAGCCTTCCTTTTTTAGAAACTCCCCGCCCCTCCTTCACATGCATGAGAAGAGCATTGATCTGGACGAATTCGAGAAGATGCTCAGGCGCTGCGCTGGCGACAAGACGGCGCTTATAATCAAAAAGATAGAGGAGAAGAAGTTCGACGTGGACACCGTCTGGCTAGCGAAGACCATGCTTAAGCACGGCGTCAGCGAGGACAGTGTGTTCATGTTTCTGAGCGAACTGAAGCTCTCTGACAGGGAGATACAGCTTATCATGCGTTCCGCGCTTCGTGAACGGGGTGACAGAGATGTTCTGCTGAGGGTACGCAGTGACGACAGCCCGGGGGCAAGTATCAGCACGATGCCGCTCAGCGCTATGAAGAAGCTTGACGAGTTTGAGTGAGCTTTTTAGACATCCTCAACCTCCACGCAGCAGAGGTGTAAGAAATGCACATAACTGCAAACGGCGACACAAGGTTTGCAGAGGTGCTGGTGGAGGCCCTGCGGCGTTTGGACTTCGACTGCCGCTCAGAAAATGCGAGGGTTGTGATAAACAGTTGCCCGGCGAACCTCAGGCAGGAGGAGATTTTCCGCAGACTGGAGAGAGTGCTCCGCGCACATGAGGCGGTGAGTGCAGATGTGCGACTTACCAGAGAAACAGACGAAAACGTACCTGACGACCCTCTGCTTTGTGACCTCCTCGGACATGCGGAACGTCACGCAAACGGTGTGCCAGAGAGTTGCGTTATGTACGTAAGGGCTGCTACAGATCTCCCTGAGTCCCTTGTGCGCGCCCTTTACACCTTCCATATCTCTTCCGATGGCGAGGCAAAGACGAGGCTCGTGCGCGAACTCGCCAGCTTCCTGAGGTGATGCGGGGTGGCAATGAACGCAATGATGATTGCGTTAGTAGCAGTAGTGGTTATCTTCGGTGTCTCCTACCACGTTATAGTCTCCGCCAGCGATGCTACGCACGACAGGCTCCTTGCGGAACAGGCGAGAAAGCTCGCTGGTGCCTCGCAGTTGCTGAGCGGCGAAGGGAGCATGGTTAAGGTGGAGGTGAGCGTTCCCCGGAATGGCGTTCTTGAGATACTTCCCGGATACGTGAGCTTTCACGGGAAGGGTGCGAGCGCCTCGCTTGCCGCACGCACAAAATGTTCGCTGCTGCTGGAAGAGGGCAGCTATACCGTCACGCTGGGCTACGATACCTGCAGCTCCGATCCCGCACCGCTCTCCTCAGTCCTTAAGGCAAGCGAGGACTGGAGCGATGGCATGAGCGGCTGGTACTCGAGGTGGGCGTCGGCAGGTGTGACACCTGAACACTCGCGGAGCGGTGATAGTGCGCTTTTGGTTTCGGTCCCGTCACCCAAGCGTTGGGCTGGTGTTATCACCTCCTGGAGCAATCTTGTGCAGCTGAAGCCAAACACCGTCTACATAGCGGAAGTCTACGTCTACGTTCCTAGTTCTGTCAAGCTGCAGGGCAAGTGGGAGTTCCACCGGCATGTATATGACTATCTCAAGAGATGCAGCAAGAAGACATGCCACCACTATACAATCCTCGACGGGGATTATCGCTTCGATGACAGCATCGCGCGGGACCGCTGGGTGAGGAAGTGGATCAAGTTCAGGACGTGGAGCGACGCGGGCTGGTTTAGGGCCTTCTTTGTGACTTCATATCCCTATGGCTCTGGAACTGTATATTGGGACGACTTCTCAATTTGGGAGGTGTCATAGTTGGGTTCTTCTTACATACTCTTTGGTGCTATAGGGCTCGTCTTCGCGTTGGGTGTACTCGCTCTTCCCCTCAAGATACACAACGTATCAGCACAGAGTGAGGCGGCGCTGCTGGCGAGGAACGTTAACGACGCCGCGCGTAGCATTCTAGCGACGCCTGCGGGCGCTGATGCTTGGACAGAAATCAGGTTACCTGAAAGGCTCGGCGGCGAGAGGTACGCTGTGGCGTTCTGGAGCGGCAGGATGTGGATAGGCCTCGAGGATCAAAGGCTATTCAACTTCACTACCATCGTCTCCGACAGTGGATACATCTTCTATGGCGGGGATACTGTAAGATTGGAGAAGAGAGGCAACGCGGTCGTTGCCGAGAGATGATCTCTTTTTCGAGAAGCTTCTCTTTAAAAGGAACACACCATCGCGGTGATGTTTGTACTGCCGAGAAGATTCACGCTCGCCGAACCGCATACTCTCTTCCTCTCGAGCAGTGGTGACTTGATATCGAGCTTGCCGTCTGTGGTTTTCACCTCCCATGCGGAATCCGGCAGCATTTTTCTCGCATAATTGTATATATCGTCCTTCGCGGCGTTCAGGTACTCCTCCCTCCCTGTGGTGTAGTAGAAGCGTAGCAGGTCAATGACGCTGGTTTCTGGCGGTACGTCTGTGCTTGAAGCAGGGAGTGTGTCCAACGCGAGGATCAGTTGCTTGGCTTTAAACTCCTGAGTGAGCACCTGCTCTTCTGGGAGTGAGGTGTTCGTCATGCCCAGAACGAGCACCAGCAAGGCAATGAATGACGTCACCACCACGAGAAACACAATTTCAAGCACTCTCGCTGCCAACTACCAGTCACCTCCTGCCGAAGTCCACCGTTACTGCGACGTTGTCCACGCTGAGGCTACCCCACCAGCTGGGGTATGCCCTCTCGTAAAAGCGCACCTGCATGTTCTCGCTTATATACGGCGTAATATCCTTTACCACTTCGTGCCACTCTCCGTCAGGACGGCTCCCCCAGCAACGTGTCCCCCACCATGTCCTGCGGCAAATGTAGTAACCGCCGTCGAAGTAGTACCAGCGACCCTGGGAGATTATATATGCTCTCCAGTAAATATAGCTGGTACCGTAAGGAACGTAGCTCTGCACCACTGGCTGCCACGCGAAAAACAGAGAAGCCTTCCTCACAGTGCTGTTCTTGTAAATGCTGAAACTCTTGATTGTGTACGCCCAACCCCACCCACGGCTTTTGAGGTACAGGTATCCTGCATCTGCATATCCCTCCCCACGTTGCCAATAGCACCCTCTCCACCAGAGGCAGTACCAGCCGCTGCTGCCATCCTCAAAGTCGCTCCACACCACTCTGCGGGTGTATAGGTCCCTCACAATACGTTGCCCGTCCTTCCAGAGTTCCGCGTATGGTCCTGAGAGGCGTATACTGTACCCTTTCGGCAGAGGGGCATCGGCAGTAGGTGGCGGAGGCCTGTTAGCATCTGTCAGTTGCCGTGCTTCATGAACATAACTTTTGAACGCTCCCAGAGCACGTTCTTCGCTGTAATTCTCGTACCACTGCAGTCCCAGAACCGTAATGAAAGCGATCACAAAAAATACCACGACTATCGCCGCGCCCTGCCCTGCCATCTACCTCCTCCTCTTCCTTTCAGCATCAGCCACGCTGCGGTGAAGGCAATAGACAGGCTAAAGGCGGCAACAATAGCGTTCACACCGACGTAGATTTGGGCAAGGTATCCGAGGAGTGCGCACGCTCCGCTGGCGCTAAGTGCTACGAGCCACACCTGCTCATCACCTGCAAGGGCGCGGAGGTACGACTCGACCAGTGAGAAAGAACCGAAGGCAAGCAGGATACTGAGAATAGTGGCTGCGTCAATCATCCCTCCTCCCTCCTGAGATGCAGAGCTTCTCGGCAAGCCTCAGCGCCTCAACAGCTGCGCCCAGCTGCTCGGGGGTGGGTATATTTCTCTCGATCTCAGCCAACCTGCGCTTCACCGCGACGAGCTCGCCGTGAAGGACGCTGACCTCTTCCCTGACCGGGCAGCTGCGGCACTCTTCCTTCACTTTTCCAACCTCCTGAACCTCTCCTGTAGAGAGGTGAGGATGTCCTCTATCTCGGAAATCCTGCCCTCTATGAACCTGAACCTCTTTTCCATCTCCTCTCTGAGTTCCTGGATCTCCTTACCTTCTTCTATGTATGACATAGCTACCACCAGAAGCGAGGTGCAAAAAGAAGTATAAAAAGAAAAAGGAGACGCATCAGCGCCTGCGCACTTCAGTCTCTCCCTTCCTGCGCTTCAGTCTCCTGTAGGCGATCCCTGCCGTGAGCACCACCACCGTTAACACGATGACGGTGCCGAACACCCTGTTAGTCCATGTACTCTCTGGTGGCTCCTCCTCAACAGAAGGTACCTCCCCGGTTACATTGGGTAGTTCTTCTTCCTGTGGCTTCGTCTGTGGCAGCACGGGTTTCAGGGACCAGTCTTTAAAGTAGCTGATGTCGCTAAGTGCTATCTTCGCGTTCTCCCGTGAAACCACACCAGCGCTGTAACCCTTCAGCACGCTGAGCACCAACTCCATCTCGGCATCGCTCCTGCCGACGCTCGTCGCGAGGCTCAGATACTCCTGAACATTCTTCAGAGCTTCATCGGTGCTGCCTGCGCCTTCGAGAGCATCTCTTACTGCTGCGAGTGCTTCGTTCCTGAGCTCTTCTACCTCCTGGAATGGTTCGTTGACCTTCTGCTCCAGTATCTGCCTCACTGTGCTGTTAGCTGGCAGCGCCTCAAGCAACTCCTTTGCCCTGTCGTAATTGCCAGAGTCTATTGCGGCGATTATCTCCTGGTACTCTGGCAGGTGCCGTGCCATCAGAGCGATGTTTTGGTAGTTCTTTGTGTGTGGCCCGAAGTAGGCAACGTAGCCAGCGTAGAGGTCGTTCAGCGCCTTCGCGGTGGGAAGCCCAGTCAGGTTTGCCTCAGTGGCAAGCCTCCAGAGCAGCTTCTGCAAGCTGGGGTCGTAGCGGTCACTCTCCAAGCTGATTTTCACCAGCTCCTGCGCCGTCCTGAGCGACTTCTCCGCGTAGTACTGCTTCCACTTGTAGAGCGTTCGCTTGAGCTTGTTGTTGCTGCTGGCAACGCGCTCGATATCGGTGTCGCTGAGCGAGTACATCGCCTTCAGCACGCCAGATGTGCCTTTGCTGAGGTCGGCGACCGACGCTCCGGTGCGGTAGATCATCAGGTTGTCAGCTGCCACGAAGAGCTTCTCAGGGTCTTCTTGCTCAATTGCCTCTCTGTAGGCCCGCATGGCTTGGTGGATGGTCAGCGTTGGGAACTGCACCACAGTGTTCTTCGCCACACCCACTGGCTTCCTGACCTTCACAGTGCCCTCTAGAGTTTCATAGTCAAAGACCTTCTGGCGGTTTACGGTAATGTGATACTCCCCCGACGGCAGAGGCTCGACCCTAACTACATCGTCCACGCTGAGGGACACTCCGAACTTCGCTTCCATGAGTGCGCTGAAGCTGCCAGCGACGTGCACCCTGCGCACCTCAACAGGGCGCCATACAATCCAGATGGGTTCCGCTCTGGGTTCAAGACCGCGGTAGGTGTAGGATACCTCGCTTCCATTCACCGCGATGTTGGGGCTGTGCTCACTGTAGCTGACATTTCTCCGCGAGGATACGGTGTAGGATACGGTCGAGTTGTCCTTGCCTATCCACGGCAGATAGATACCGCCCTGCAACAGGGAGTACTCCTGCGTGAGGCTCAAGTAGTCCCTGGCATCATGGCTCTCCTTCAGTATCCTGTCTGGCACTGCGCCCTTCCCCAGAACCACCTGCGCGGCTTGGTAGGCGACTTTTTCGAGCACCGTCCTCGGCTCATTGGCAGATGCTGCGACGAAGCCTCTGCGCATCTCCGGGTTGACAAGCAACTCCCTTGCTATGGCTGCGAGCATGTCCTCCCGTGCGCGCGGGAGCAACTTCACCTGTATCCCCCTGAGCACGCAGTCGTCGGGTTCCGCAAGCACCTCCTCGCCGTCCTTGGTTGCGTAGACCTCAAGCACTTGGATGTCGTCAACGGTGAGCCTATCCTTCCTCAGTGCCTCCACCGGTACTGTGTATTTCACCCTGAGCGACTTCTCTTCGCCGGGGCTGTAGACGAGCTGAGCCGCCGTGTCGGTGACCTCCTCGCCGTACTCGTTATAGCTTGTCAAGTAGGGGCACGTCTCTGCTTCCGCTTCTTCAGTCTCGTTTGCAGCCGTTTCGTTGTCCTCCGACCAAGTGCAGGCAACCGTGACAGTTGCCTCGGCGGTAACGTTCTCTGGCAGGGGTTGGCCTCCAAGAAGAGTTGCGAGCGTTATAGCATCTTGCACCGCGCCCCGGTCGTCCCAGACGCTGAGAGCACTGCCATCAACGCGGAAGTAGCGCGGCACGTAGCCGTATGTGCTGTTTACCCTCTTGAGTGCCTCCGCGAGCCTGCTGTAACCCTCCAGATACCTCGTGTCATTGGTGTGCCTGTACGACGCAGCGAGCACTAAGAGCTTTGCCGCCGCATCGTCTGCAACGACAACCGCGGAGTCCACACGTTCTGGCACGAGTCCGTTAGGGAGTTGCTCTGCAAGTATCTGGTCCGCTTGCGCTATGGTGGGGAAGTACACAACGTAGCCGTCGGAACGTTCGGTGTACTCGCTGGCGTGTGTTGCAGGAAGGGAGATCGCTGCAACCACTGCTGCTAAAAGCAGTACCACCATTTTTCTCATCTACTATCACCCACCACGGAAGGCAAAAGAGAAGTATATAAAGGACAACGCGTTCTTGATGCACTCTTCACTGGAAAAATAGAAGCTTCTCTTTTCTCTGCGCCTTCTCGATGAAGATATCCAGAGGCTGGTAGCGGGGTATCCTCTTATCTGCAACTCTGTACCATTTCTCATCCTTCTCGATGCCAACAAAGTTACGTCCCTGCTTGACAGCCGCAACTCCTGTGGAGCCAGAGCCTGCAAACGGATCCAAGACTGTATCACCGCGGTAGCTCCACCACCTGATGATCTCTTCCAGTACCTTTACGGGCTTCTGCGTGGGGTGAACCCTTTCTCTGCCCTGCACCACAGGCGCCTCGATTACGTCGGTGTGGTGCCCCTCGCGCCAGTTGTAGTGGTATCTTTCCCCTCTTGTAGCGATCACAAGGTGTTCGAGCGATGTTGCCCACTGCTTTTTCCTTAATTGAGGCATGTGATTGAGTTTACGCCATGCAGCTAGATGACGCACTCTAAAACCGATATCCTGTAGAATACCCATCACCCTTCCCACTTGCTGGAAGGCAACGAAGGTTACAAAGACCGCATTCTCTTTGAGGCACTCCCCAGCAAGAGGTATCCACTCCTCTGGTTCTATGGTGTGATCGAATGTGAATTTTGGATCGTAGTACTTGTTGAACCTCCTACCCCTGACAATCGTAGTCGTGTGATTGCTTATATTATATGGCGGGTCAGTAAGCAGCAGGTCGGCGTGGAAACCTGACTTTGCTAAGCGTGGCAGTATTTCCCTACAGTCACCTCTGTACAATGTCACCTTCATCGCATTCGTGAAAAAAGAGAGGTATATATCGTTCCACTTCTGGAGAGTCAAAGCAGAATAAGCATCATGCCGCCTACTCCAAGCAGGAGCATGCCCGCGGCGACATACGTGAGCTTTGCGAAGAGCAGGTCGCGGTGTACCACATCCTCGCAGACCACTAGGAGGGGAAGGGAGAGCAACATACCCACGATCACTGTCGCGGTCACTGCGGAGAACGCATAGAGGGGTGCAACCTGAGCACCGAAAAGCATCTCAAGCATGTTGAAGCCGAGCACGTCGTTCCCCACCCCGCTCACGCGCTGCATGACATCTCCCAACTTCTTAAACACTATTACGCTCAGCATGCTTGTCAGAGGAAGCATGAAGAAGATGTACCTCACCGTGGTTTGGGCGTCTTCCAGTTTCGCCGACACCAACGTACGGTGGTCCTGCAAGCGGGACACATAGCGCTGAAGGGTACGTAGCGCCCCGGCGAGAGCCGTGCCAGCGTACCTCATCCTCCTGATCACGTCCGCAACCACAGCGAAGGTTCTCTCAGGAAGTTCGTCCTCGACGGTGCCCCTCACAAGTGCGCTCCGCAGGTGCAGTGCCGCGCCGGGGCGGCGAAGAGCGTTCTCCAATGGCATGAGCATGGCAACGTCAGAGGATACCTCCCTGAGCATCACTGGCAGTTCGTAGTACTCTCTCTTAAGCTTCGCCGTGTAAACCTCGGCACAGCGCCACAGGCGCGCGTACCACGTTAGCACGACCGCCCCAAGCACCGTGAGCAGGGGATGGACAACCGCAAGCGCCAACGCTGCAAGCGCTGCGGCGTTGTGCCACATGCGTGGAGCACTCCAGCTGGAGCATATTCTACTCAGCGCTCGCTGGGAGGGTGCCCGTTGCAGCACACCCAGGAAAGAGGGTAGATGAGCAGCTGCGTACAGCGCCGACAACGCGATGGAGCAGACAGATATCACCCCGACTGTCGCGAATGCCGCGTTAGGGCTGCTGCCCGCTACAGATAGCACTGGGGGCAGGAGAAGAAAGCTCGAGAAGGGTATGGAGATCGCTACCGTGGTTGCAATTCCTAGTTTCGAGGCAAATACCTCCTGCTCGTACTCGCTTAGCACTCTGAGTCCCGCCACTGCCTCGTCGAGTATGCGCCCGTGCTCTGCCCTTGGCTTCCTCAGCTCGCTGGCTAGGCTGCGTAGGGCGGTGTGCAGCTGTTCCGCATACACACGAAGCTCACTGGAAAGCTCCTCGAGCAGAGAGGGTACATCCGCAACTTGCCGCGCCACAAGGCGCGACCAACCGCGGCGGAACTCCTTCAGGCTCGTGCTACCACTGGCGCGGCGATACGCCTCTTCTAGGTTGGCGTGTTCCGCGGAGGTTAGGAAGTGGATGAGGAATGCAAGGGTGTCTTGGACTGCTGCCGCTCGCTTCACTCTGAACAGCGCCACTGGCACAAGCAGAGCTACCGCTCCCACAGTAGCGCCCAGCACCAGTGCTGCTACGAAAAGAGCAGGGGACCCCGCAAGTGCGCTGAGCAGCGCTGGTAACAGGGAGATACCGCCCAAGGTGACCACTCGCCCTTCGAGGTCGATTGGAAGGCCAAGCACCTCCTTGGGCGTGCTGAGCATTTCCAGCGAGGGGACGCCGCTCACTGGCGGGATCCTCTCCACGAGCCGTGCGTAACGCTCGGTGAGCCTCTCTAAAGTATCCTTCTCGCCTGCACGATCCACCTCTCAAACACCTCCTCGCGCTCGCTGCCCGAAAAGCCCTCCTCCGGGAAGGATGAAAAGAGCGCCTCCATTAGACTCGTGAAGAGTTCTGGCTCTGGAACACCCCATTCGAGCACCCTGTCATAGATGTCGCGGAAGAGCAGTATCAGCTCGCCGACACCATGGGCGTCGAGCCCGCTCAGCTCTCCCATGGTTGTGAGGAACGGCGACTCCCTCACGAAGTCCTCAGCATTGTGGTCGGTAATCTCTCCGACGCCTACGTATTCCCACTTCCTGCGGGAGTACTTCACAAGACTCTTTATCGCGTTCTCGTCTACAGGGTCCCTCTTGAACGGCAATACTTCTGTGAGTTCCCTTATCAAGCGGTGCTTCTTTGTTGAGCCTGGCTTCTGCACCGCGACTGCAACAGGTATCCACTTGATCACCCTGAGTACGGTTACCGGAAGCCTGAAGTCCACCTGCAGGCGCTGGACTATGCCTAGGGCGCTCTTAGCGTGCATCGTAGTCAGCACAGCGCTCTGTCCCGCCGCTGCCGCTGCGGTGAAGAACGGCCTCGCTTCGTCCTCAAACTTAATTTCGTTGAATATCCAGATTGCATCCCCATGTATCAGCGCTTGCTTCAGAGCCCTTGATATGGGTGCGCCCTGCATGGTCACCTCCTCGCTGGTGTGCACACGCATCTCACTTATCCTGAACCTGTGCTCGCTGAACCAGCTGTGTATTTCACGTGCAGTCAGAAAGGCAACCTTCCGCCTGCCGCGAGGTATCATGAAGATTGCTGCTTGAAGCAGCGTAGACTTACCGCTGCCTGGGCCGCCCCCTATGATCATGCCAGCGCCCAAGTTCATGCCTGCGGTGAGCAACGCCGCGAGTGTCGTGTCAAGGGCACCCCGTTCAACGAGATTGAGCACGTGCCAGGGCTTCTCTGGCCAGAGACGTATCGCGAAGTCGGGCCTCTTTGTGTAGTTCGCGGTGTACCCGAGAGCGCTGATTCTGCAGTTGTGTTCCTCCCAGAAGTGCGCGCTCAGCGGCGAGCTCTCCGATAATTCCTCGCTGGTGACGAGCCTGTAGCTGGTAGCGAGGGTTTCGAGGCCGCGACGGGTGAGCCTGAGGGTGCACTCCATGTCGCGGTCATAGGAGGATACCGTGACGATACCGTTCGGGTAGACGAAGATGTCTGTCAGGTGCTTCCTGTCGTAGAGCAGGAACTGCAGGTCGCCAAGCCCGCTGATGTATGCATCCAGAACCGGCTTCAGAAGGCTTCCAGTGGCGCCTGCCTCCTCGAGCACCCCCTCCACGACCTTCTCCGGAGGCTCTGCGGAGCTGACAATTGCGCGCATCACCCTGTTGAGAAGTTCCCTCTCGTCTGGGGAGAGCACTTCTACTGGCAATACCGGATCGTACCAGTACCTCCCGTGTTCGCGGAGTATCCTCACGGTGAAGCTTTGCCCGCCGGGTATCCGCACTAGATACTCCTCCACCAGCTCAGCGCCTTTGAGGGACACCTTTGTGAAAGATGAGACCACTGGTATGCGTGTAAAGTCCTCTACGCCAAGCTTCGCAGACAGGGCCATGAGGGGTTTGAGCACTCTGAGAGCGTCCAGAGTGCACTCCTCGCACTCAGGAAGACCGCCGCGCTGGGTGACTACCTCCTCCAGCAACCTCTTCCCGCTCTCCGCGTCGCCCTTCAGGAGCAGCGCAACCGCTTCACCCACAGCGCGCCGCCGCCTGTTGATACAGTCGCCGCAGCTAGGGGCACGCGCCCTGTAGAGGCGCGAGAGGTCTGCGCCTGCGATGGTAGAGGAGTACTCCCTGAGCCTCTCCACTGCCTCGGGGCGGAGGATATACACCGCAGATTGAGTCTCGACAACCGCCTCGCCGTGCCTCTCCACCTCTCCTAGCACGGTAGGAAACAGCTTTCTGAAGTCCAGAGAATCTGCCTTGATCATCTCAAGCACCTTTGAGGGAGAGGCGCTGGAACTTTTTATACATCCTGCTTTTCTGGTTGGTGATGATAGGTACGACAGAGCTTGTCATCATAGGCGGCGTGGTGTTGCTTCTCTTTGGAGGCAGCAAGATACCTGAACTTGCCAGAGCCGTTGGAAGGGCAAAGCGAGAGTTTGAGCGTGGAATGAGGGAGGGTATAGAAGAGGATGCTGGGAAGCGCTGAGGTGCTTGTGATTGCTGCGGTCATTGCCCTTGTCTTCGGCGCTGACACTCTTGCAAGGATCGCGAGGGAGGCGGGCAAGGTGAAAAGAGAAGTGGACGAGACCAGAAAAGAGCTGGAGGATCTGAAGAGATGAGCGCAGCAGACGCCGCCTCGGAGATCTGGAAGAGGATATTCTCTTTCCTCGCGTTTGTGGCAGTCACCTTGGCCTTCCTCACAGCGCTCTGGTACTTCTTCAGCTACGCAGACAAGGTGCTCGAGCAGAGAGACGCTAGGATACAGGCACAGCAGGCGCTTGCAGCTTGGTCGGGAACTGGCGGCGCCTCTGGTGCGATACGCTTAAGCGAGGTTTCGGCAGACGACTTGGAGCCGTGCACCGTCGCCAAGGTATACTACGCGAACGGAACGCTAGCGAAAGAGGTCCGCACCCCCTGCCCGTGATAGGTTTGTGACAAACTGAAGAGTTGCTCTTTTTATATATCAACTCCCTCCGCACAGCGGAGGTGATGAACAAATGAGGCTGAGGATAAGAGATCCGGGTGAGCTAGTAAGTGACAGGGAGGCAGCAGGCATAGGGAGGATGCTTTCAATCCTTGCCGTAGTTGCAATAGTGGTGCTGTTTGCGTACTACCTCTACGGCAAGGGTAAGACAGTCGCAGATGAAGCGACAACCAAGACTGTCCAGACCATCCAGAACATCAACCCATGAGTGCAGAAGCTCTCGGCACGGCGGCGGTGTTGCTGCTCCTTGCAGTGGGGGCAGTGCAGGACGTGCAGAGGGGCAGGATCTCGGTTATGCTGAACCGCTTGCTGTTGGCTGCAATTGCAGCGGCAGCACTAGCACTGCCCCTTCGCAGTGAACCTGCGGCAGTGATGGCTGCTAGGCTTGGTATGACAGCCGCTGCCTTCTTCCTCTTTCTTTTTTATGTCATTGGAGGTGCGGACGCCAAGTTCCTAATGCTCACTTTCTTGGCTTTACCCTTCCGCGACCCCCTTGCACCTATGGTACTTTTCTTGGTCGCTGTTGTGGTGTGGGCTGTGATACCCACCCGCGAGGGTCTGAAGATGTTCGACCCCAAGTTGCTTGCCCCGGTGGCGCTGCTCGCGCTGGTGGACTTCCGTGCGATGGTATTTGCTCTTGCCCTCTACCTTGCGTACATAAGGTACCTTGAGGGCTCCTTCATGCGTGAAAAGTTCCCCTTTCTGCACGCGCTTTTCGTCGCAGTGATCCTGTACCTCGCGATACCGCTACCTCAGGTCTTGGGGGTCTGATTCTACAAGAAAGAGATGCTTCTCCTTTTTCTTGCAAGCAGTCAGGCAAACCTGTCAGTATTGAGTTATTGGAACTCGACCATAAACAACACCATACATGCCATTCGCGGGACCTCACTATGTTGTCTCCTCCAAGAATCACATACTTCTTCCGCGTCCTGTTTTCGAGACGTGGTTCACCCGAGATTTACGAACTTCAGTCTTGAGTCTATAATTCTATACTCATCTTTTATTTTTCTAACCAATCCAAGTTTTTCAAGCAATCTAAGAGAATTCTCGTTAGGTGTCTCAATAGCGATTGTTGTGTAGTTCTTTAAAATTTGAAGAGAATCAATCACAAGTTTGGTTCCATACCCTTTCCTCCTAAATTGAGGACGTACATAAATTTGATTCAAAATTGGATATCCGTGGCAGATGTTGTGCATGTAGTATCCAATTGCTTCGCCGTTATCCCAGAGTATTCGAACGATACTCCAATTTCTAGGGGAATTGAAATACTTTATTTCCTGTTGTGCTTCTCGAACTAAAAGATAGGCTGTAATTTTGTCTCTCTGTGATGTCGCTGTTTTAATCCCATTTTCACCTTTTTTATAGAAGAAAGCATTTTCAGGTCTCCATTTCCCTCTATAAAAAATTCCTAATGATTTTGGTGGGTCATGCTTCGGACATAATAATTCTCTGAACGGCGAGGATGAATTGAAATTTTCATCGATAATTAGTATAGCCGCACCACATTCACACTTTATCGCATCAACTTCTTTTTCAACTTTAATAAAATCATTGATGCTAAAGTAAGTATCACATTTATAACATCGCGGACCTTTACCTGTGCCAATTAAACTGTACTTTTCTGCTCCGCATTGGGGGCATTTAAAGAATATTTCTCTAGTTTTGATGGTCTTCACATACTCCATTGTTATTCACCATTTACAAAATAATCAATGGGCTATGTTGTCTTGAAGTGATCGTACTTGGGTTCGAATATGTCTCCTTGACTTTTTAACTTTTCTATGCACTCCAACGTCCAATCTCTGCTTATTCCCTGCTTCTCTGCGAGTTCAAGAATTTCCAATTTCTTCGCGGTACCGTAGGTTTCTTCCAACTCTCTGATTATGTTCAGGATTGTGGCAATCCTGTCCCTCTGAGACTTGGTAACGCCCACGTAAATCTTGTCGATGTCGAACCTTCCCGTCTCCAAGTCCAAACCCACCTGCGATAAAGACTCTTTGATCAGAGCAACGGCTGCCATTGCGTCCTCTGCGGTTGCGGTGTTGCTTAGCCTCGCTCTAGCGCGGGCCTTTGTGAGCCTCACCGCCGCACGCAACTGCCTAACGGTAAGCGGTATCGGCATATCTTCAGCGCTCATGGCCCTCTCTCTGGCCTCGACGTAGAACTCCTCTATTATCTTCTTAGCTTCCTCCGAAAGCGTAGGCTTTACGTTCTTTCTCGCATAGGCGATGTACTTTCTGAGCAGTTCTGGAGGTATCACGTCTCCATCCTGCTGTTCCTGTCCCTCCTCACCCAGCACGTGTCTCGCCACTTCTCTGGTTATTGACAGGTCGTCTCTCACTAGGAAAATCAGGTCGAAGCGGGAGAGTATCGTCGGGGGTAAATTGATCTGCTCGGACAGCGGGCGGTACTCGTCGAATCGCCCGTACTTGGGGTTGGCGCAGGCCAGAACAGAACACCGTGCCGGAAACGTGCCCTTGACCCCTGCCTTTGCCACATCAACCACTCCCGCCTCCATGGGTGTGTGGAGCGCCTTCCTGTGTTCGGTGCTCAGTTTGTCGAATTCATCCAATACCAGAAGTCCACGGTCAGCCAGCACTACAGCACCGGCCTCGATGCTCCACGCACCTGTAGTTTCGTCTTTAACAGCAGCGACCGTGAGGCCAGCGCCGGTTGCGTTCTCACAGTCCACGTAAACCGAGCGGGAGAGGAGCCTGTTCTGGTGCACCCACCTCGCGGTGTCGCTCTTTCCCACCGACGGCTCGCCAACAATCAGAATATGTATTTCCCCCCGTATCCACCTGCCCCGGCTCTTGATCCTTGGAGATGAGAACAACTGGTAGAGGATTGCTTCCTTCACGGGACGCAGCCCGTAGATGTGCGGCGCTATGGAGGCAATGAGCCTGTCCACGACCTGCGGATCCCTCGCCAGTTCTCTAATCTTTCTGAGGTCCTCTGGTTCCATCTCCTCCTCAGATGGGTCGCTGTCCAGCCACTCGAAATATAGAGCCTCGAGGAAGGGTCTGCGTTCCCTGCTCTTCTTGGAGGTTGTACCCCTCACTATTCCGCAGACCTTTACCCTAGACCCGGGTGGGATGATCCTGGGCAGGTCGTCGCGCAGTACCACCTCTGCGACGCCAGGCATCGCCTCGCTCACCTCGGAGATGTCATCGATGATGTGGATCACCTGTACGCGCTCGTATGAACTTTCTTCCTGGTTCAGCCTGAAGGGGCCTTTCTTCTCGCAATGCTCACACAGATACGGTTCCTTTACGCATCTGAGGTCTTCAGGTTGGGGGATATGGTTCAGCTCGCCACAGCGCTGGCACTCGAATACACCAACCACCAGCCTCGAGAATGGGAAGCCCGCTCTGCTAACTATGCCCTCTAAACTCACCAGCTTGGCAAAGTAGCGAGGTTCGCCGATTTGCCTTGCTTCTATAACTTCAGGGACTCCTGAGACGCCGACATTTACAGACAGGGGAGCAATGCGCACATCCTCTCTGTCCTCGTCTGGTACCAGCAACTCCGCAGAGATATGATGACGTGCGGCTAGCCTGCCAGCGACTGCGCGAAGTTCCTGGAGTTCTCTGTCCGGATTTTCCAGCAGTCTGTCTGCGAGTTCGTAACTCAGTGCAGCCACATCGTCGAAGTCGATGATGAGGCGCTTCTTCTCTGGGAAGTACCTGCCTATTTCGGCGAGCCTCCTGCGGTACTTATCGCCTGCGAGGAGCAACTCCCACAGGGAGTCGTGGCCAGTAATATTTGCGATCTGTGTCGCCTTCAGAAGCCGCATTCTCAAGATGTCCTCCAGGGTCTCTGGCTTTTCCTCCGCCTTCTCTGCAATATCGCCGCAGGTAAGGGTACCATCGAGGCGTAACCTCAGAGCGCCGGCGTCGAGCATTAGGAGTACTGCCTTTCTTATTTCTTCCTCAGACTCTTCAGGGAACCTCTCAAGCAACTCGCCGAGAGGAACACTGCGATGTTTCCTTACGATACTGAGCACACGATCTCTGATACTTATGGAATCATCTGCACGCTGGTTCCTATTTTCATCGCTACCCTTAGGTACTTCGCTGGCAGAAAACGAGGGGGTTCTCTTTTCTTCCTCTACCTCTTCAGACCGAGACGTCTGACGGGTGAGTTCTGCAAAGACTTCCTTTACAACGTCCAGCGGCGCTTCGAGCGCCTCTGCGAGTTCTTCTGGCATGGTGTCTGGCTGGCGCCGCAACAGGCGGATTATACGGCGCCTCAGCTCCTCTTCTTTAATAGTCATGGTCACTCACCAGAAGTCCGTAAGGGTCTTCTTCTGCACACTGCCCCCGTTCTGAGCAGATCGGGCCGAGAGGTTGGGCTGGCTATTCTCGCAGAGAAGGTTCTTGGAAGTGAAGGAGTATTCTGTGGCAAGTGACTTTACTATCACTTCTTTAGCTTCAGCTGCGTCGTAATGAAACGCGGGGTATACGAACCAATCAACTCCTCTCCCACGGCCCTTTCTCCCTTTTCTGACGATATCGACAAATCCCAAGAGCTCTAGCTGCTTCAGGAGGTCTGAAAGTCTACGCTGTGAGAGTGTCTTCGCTCCTATTTGCTTGGCAACAAAGTTGAACTGGTGGTAGATGTTCGTGGGACTTTCGCCATCCATTTTATCGAGCACGCAGTAGAGTAAAATTCTCTGGCTTTCGCTTAGTCTTTCAATGCTCTGCCGGATGAACTCCTTCTCTATTTCTCCCTCTGCAATTCTCACATCTCCTTCCGTGACCTTCTCCGATCCCCTTCTTATGGCCACATCGGCTGCCATCGAGAGGAGGTTCAGAGCATATCTAGCATCTCCGTTCTTCCTTGCAGCCATGGCTGCGCAGAGCGGAATAACGCTTTCTTCGAGAACGGCCTCATAAAACGCCTGTTCTGCCCTGTGCAAGAGTATATTCTCCAGCTGACTGGCATCGTATGGAGGGAAAAAGATCTTTCTTGGGATGAATGAGGATGAGACCCTGATGTCTTGGATGAGACTCAAAACAGCAAGATTGTTTGAAATTGCCACTATAGAGGTGTTGGGATGACGAGAGAGGTGGTATAAAAGCCTTTCACCGTCTTTCACCAGCATTTTGTCAATTTCATCAAGGATCACTATAGTTATGCCTTCATCAATAGCTTTTTTAAGGGATTCCCAAGTCTCTACGAATCCAAGCCCTTTTAGAGGCACATCAAAGCCGCTTTCACGAGCCAGCTTTGCAGTAACCTGATACGCTGTTCCATCGGCCACGGTGTACAGTATCCTAGTATTTTCGGCCACCTCTGATAGCCGTTTTGCGACATACAGCACACAGGTGGTCTTGCCAGAACCTGGCACCCCGACCACAAGCAGATCAGGAGGTTTGCCCCCATCCAGTACATAACCGAGATAATGCTGCAGATCTTTTATTTCCTTATCTCTGCCCTGTAAAGTGTCTGGAACGTACTGGAGGTCGAGCACAGACCTGTTCCTGAAAATTCTTGGACGCTCAAATACTCCGTCCATTTGTACCACCCACACCCAGAAGAAAATGGAAGTATTTAAAAGAATCAATTTCAGCGATGTCTGAGAAGGTAGCAAGATTGCGACTAAATATTTTACAGCTGTATAGCTTCACTCCTAGAGAGGACACACACGAGATTGCGAATAAATCAGACACCCCTCTCCTAAATTTTGTTAACCGTATCGGCTCTTTAGGTCTAAGGTTCTGGACATCAGCTCTGGTTACCAAAGTAAAGAGAGAGCAGAGTTTGCATTGTAACATGAAGAAGGCTGCCTACTGTTAATCACGGTGAAAAAACAAAATAAAAAGTGAAAAATATAAAAAATTAAAAAATATTTTTCTTGCTTTACGTGTTAAACACTAATATTTGCCTCTCAAAAACCCTCTATAGAAGCGATTTATTCGCAATTAGGTTAGCATAATTTCTAAAATTGCGAATAATATAAAAAATTTATGTTGAGAAGATACTTCAGCGACAAAATTTCTTCAGCTGTGTTGATTTATTCGCAATTTCGTGTGTGTCACCCTTCCGGGACTGAAGTTTTATAGCCGTAAAATATTTAACCGCAATTATATCGGGGTTACCAAAATCCTGATACGCAGGTTACCAAAACTCAGGAGTTACGTTTCTGGGGGAAGTGGGAGAGAGGGGGTCCCCCTCTCTTTAGTTTGATACAATTGTTTCCAAAAGATCCCAAGTTTTAGGTCTTTTAAATACCTCTTTCTTTTTCCTATTCAAAGGTGGTGTGAATGAAGAATCTTACTCAAGGAGAGAGAAAATTCCTTAATTTTCTTGTTTCTAAAGCGTCAAATGGGATTTTGGAGGTATCTCTTCGCGAACTCGCCAGGGAACTCGGTATATCTCATCCTGCAATTTTAAAAAAGGTAAAAATTTTAACAGCCAAAGGCGCAATAAGTTACCAAAAAGGGAGGGGAAAAGTGCCATCACGTATAATTGTTAAGGATTCAGGGATTACTAATTTTTCAAATGTAAAAGATCTAGAGGTTACCAAAAGCACAGATGTGAAAGCTCCCAAGGTTACCAATTTTTCAGAGGTAAAAGTTACCAAAAGTCATAACATGAAGGTTACCAAAACTCAGGAATATACAGAAAGTACTAAAACAGAAGGTTACCAAAAAGAGGATACAAGGGTTACCAGAAGGACGGTTACCAAAACTTTAGATGCAAGGGAGAGGTCAAAAGGTGACTCTGGAGAAGCACCACACGACGAAGCGCGTAGTGCGGTAATCCGATGGCTCAAAATGGGCGGGCCGCCAGACGCTAGGGAGATAGCCGCAGCTGCGGATCTTCCGGTATCAGCGGTTGAGAGGGCGCTTGCTGAGATCCAGAGGTTGCCAGAGAGACTGAATCCCTCTGTGGGAATCACTTGCGCTTCTGCTGAGAGGGGTGATGTTTCAGCAGAGCCGGGGCAGACCACGCTAAGCGTTGCACTAGACCACATAGGTGATGCGGGAAGTATCAAGCCAAGAAAGCACGTGGCAGATGCAGAACCGCCTTCAGAGAAGACATCGCCAGTCTCCCCGATACAGGCATCGTTTTCCCAAGCCACCACCAAGGAAGCGCTGGCTTCTTCCCGCGAAGAGACAGCTAAGAGTGAGCCAGCACCGCGTTCTGATGATACCTCCGGGGAGGCAGGAGTACACTCCGCTTTAGCAACTATGCCCGTACAGCCTCCTCCACCGCCAGCAGTCAGAGTAGAAAATGAGAAGGTACTCGAAAGTTCTCACAACAAAGAACGTCTCAAAACACTCACCTACCACCTTAAGAAGCTGACTGAGAGCAATGGTGCAGCGCTCGAGACAGAGTTGCTGCACATCTACACAATGCAAGGATGGGGGAAGGCTGAACTGAGAGAGGATCTCGCTGCACTGCAGCGACAAGGCAAAGTAGAAAGCGTAGGGAGCAGGAGATGGCAGCTGAAATAACGAAAAAGCCCCTCGTCGCGATGCAAAGAGGTCTGTGACAGGTAGACCACATAGCTCTCTTAGATACACAGAGAGGTGCGCATAGAGAATCGCAACGGTCCAGCCTACTTATAACCAAAGGGGAAAAATAACAGGGATTAAGGCAGATGCAATCACATCTATGATATGTTAGTTTAGAATTGTCTCTATAATCCTGTCCACAATAAATTAACTTAATTTTTGTCTTTAAAGTCAATTTTTGAGCACATTCCTCTCGCAATACCTCTGAATATTAGGCATTTTTATCATTGGCTTGCACCTATACCCCCAATTTTGGACTTCTTATTATGTGCAATATTCCGCCTCCTTAACAAGCTCATAGGCTGTCTTTTTGTATCTGGAGGGTGGCATTTGTCCTACTCCGCTCTCCCCATTATAAGCTGAAAGTCCTCCTCAGGAATTTCCCTCATAGCTTTGCCCTGAATGTGCCCAGTCCAGCGACGCTTGTTTTTGATAAAGCTAAGCTCAGGTATCAGCGACTTGAAGTCAATCGGCTTCAAGAAGATTTTTATCGGGCTGAGCTTTATTCGCAGCGGGTAGGTCTCCTTTCTATCAGGAGGGGAGTTGAATATCCTACTAGCATTTCTGAACATTTCAGAATCAACCTCGTAGGCAGCCACTACGCTAGGTGGCACGATCTCCTTATCTTTCCTGTGGGACATTACGTAGATTAAGCACTTATCGCCTGGCTTCACTCTTGCTATAGTATTCCTGTGCCTCTCAGCCACTCCCCAGATATTTTTCTCTTTTATAACCTTCCAGTTTTCCTCTGTGGTTATGCAAAGCCAGAGGGTCATTAGTAACTGTTTTATAATTGGATGTATATTTATTTTTCGATGAAAATTATATATTCACTTTGGATAAAGTTACTTATTCTTCTCTATGGTGTAATCCCTGCTATTTTAATTGCGTTATTTTACTTAGGAAAACCTTACGAAGACTTTTTAATACTTAAAAATACAGATCCCACAATTCTATCCATTTTATTAAATCATTATTATCATAATTCAGAAAAACATCTAATAAATAATATTCAAGGGTATCTTCTGCTCATAAGTGTTAATTTAGCACAGTTAGCAACGTTGCATAGAGATTATAAGTGGTTTAAAGCCTGCTTAATTTTAGTTTTTGTGGTATTTCCGATTATAGGAAGTATAATATATGTTTATTTTTCAAATTCAAGCTTTAATACTCTAGGTTTTTCATTTATAAATTCCGAACTCATAGGATTTATTATTGCAGGAACTGCAAAGTTTTATAATAAGACGGTAAGTGGTTTTAAAAACCAATTTTTCCTTTTTATATACTTATCACTGTCGCTGCTAATTTACTTTTTTACGTATTTCGAATACATTAAAAAATATCTTTATTTGACAATATTCCCCATATCACTTTTATTTATTTCAATTGTATTTATTAAATCAAACTTCATTGAAATATTTCAGAAACTCATAGAAGGAGATAAAAATGCACGAATTAAGTTCTTTATGGCATTCATGTTTCAGCTCTTATTTATAACCCTCTTACCTGCAATTTTTCCTAAAGTGATTGTTTTAAATGGGCATCAGATAAATATTTATCTTCATTTTGTAGGACTAGTTTTTGGTCTGTATCTGGTATATTTTACCGACATTAAACTCCGATGAATTGAAAATTTATTATACAGATAACGCTAGCTTTAATATTTTAATAACAGAGTATGGATCGTTTCGTATCTGTTTAGAGTCGAATCTTAACACTTTCCATCCCAAGAGCTGTAGAAGGTTAGTAATTTCTCGATCATTTCTTGCAATCTCCCCCGTATGATACTTAATCCCATCAACATAAATAGCAATTTTTCTATCTCTATAAGCAAAGTCTGCTCTAGTAAAGGGCTTACTTTCATGATTAAGTATAACAACCTGAGCCTCTGGATCTGGTATTCCATTATCTCTTAGTAAATTGAGAAATCTTGCCTCTAGAGGTGACTCCACACTTCTCATCGTTATGTCAGCTTTTTTCTTTTCTGCTGTTCTTTCTTCTCTAGATTCTTCCAGTTCTTCTACTTTCTCAACTTCCGAGTCAAGCAAGGACTCCAAAAACTCTTTTATCACGTACTTGTCCAGAAGCATGTGGTCACGCTGATTGTAATAGTTTCTGAGGCACCTATAGCAGGCGGAATCGCACTCATGATTGTAGAGGATTTCGTAAGCTTTATCTATTATTTCTCTGAATCTTCGGATCGCTGCTTCCAGATACCCCACACCTCCAGGGATGTCCTCATAAAGCACTATCTCTCTACTCATCTGACCATTTTCGACTACGCTTCGAACAAAACCCTTAACTTCATTGTACTCAGTCTCCAGTACAATGGAAATTCCGGTTAGAAGGGTGTGCAGCAGGGTCTTTGAAAATACTTCCTGATCAGAACCCTCTGGGATATTTGGAGTGATAATCAGCGAATCAGCGCTCTTCCTGGCTATTAGGTCCACGCTCACTATATCCTCATCTGTGCCATCGCATCCCTTGTGTAGGTACTCCCAGGTAGCGTCATCCTCTTTCCACAGCCCGCACTTAATACAAATATTAAATCTGGATCCGTTTTCACCTGAGTTCGCAACTAGTATGGTGGAATTTCTCCGGTATTTCAGTTCAAGCTTGTCCGCCACTTTATACCTTTTTCCTTTAATACCTTCTGATACTAGATACTCATTTACCTCGAATCTCCTTGAAGACCTGAACTCTTCAGTGGAGCTTATCCTCTCTACCCTTCTTGCATAATATGTTATTGGCTCTAGGAACCTTCTCTTCTCAACTTCTGAACCACACTTGGGGCAATAGTTCTGATACGGGTCAAAGCTCACATAGCTGCAATCAGGATTAGTGCATCTCACATATCTTGTGTCCTCGCTTGTGGCAAAATCGATTACAGACCTCTTTTCTTGTGTCCCCACCCTGACGGTGAGATGCTTTCTTCTATCCACATAAACATAATTTCCTGGGGCAAACTCTCTGACAGCTATCTCGCTGTCCCTAAGAATAGGCTCAACCCTGTCATGGATATTTAGCTCGCTCTGTATTCCTGGGAAAGCATAACCTGGCAGGAAGCCGTGGTCTCTCAGGTATGAGAGAGTATATGCCAGATACTCGTCTGTTAGCATTTTTGACTGCTTATCAATGAAGAGTTGCAGATCTTTGCTCTCATTTAAACGCAACCCTTCAGTGTCTCTTTTTTTCAGTAAATACTGAATATTCCTCTCTAAAAAGTTCAGAGCTTCTATCAATGGAGCGAGAGTTTCCTCCAGTTCATCGAAGAAGCTGTCTATGACTTTTTTGATGTAGTCAATGCTCAGCCATTCTATCTTACCTCTCTGCACATCCTCTTTGAAAACCTGGAAAATCTCTTCAGCTATTTTATCCCTCCTCTCCCTCAGCTCCTCCTCCACCTCAGGGATTCTCTTAACTTTCCAAACATCACCTGTTTTTTCGACCATACCCTCCAAGAAAGCGGGAAGCTTTGAATTAAGCTTTTCAAGTATAAGGGACCTTATATGCCTTCTGATCACCCGCTCATTGTCAAGGTTGAAAAATGGGGGAATAATACCCCCTGAGATCATTTCCTTAGGTCTATCAAAGAAGTAAGAATCGTGCGGGGCACCTTTGGAATATGAGATTATTAGCGATTTACCCTCCCGTCTCCCTGCTCTACCCGCTCTCTGAGCATAGTTTGATGGCTGAGGTGGTATGTTCCTCATAATTGCTGTTACCAGCTCACCGATATCAACGCCAAGCTCAAGAGTAGGTGTGCACACCAAAACATTCTTTTTGCCCTCAGTGAACTCCCTCTCGTACTCCTCCCTCTGAAGAAGAGGTATCTGCCCGCTATGCTCCGCCACTTTAATAGTTATTGGCTCGTGGTTGGTATAGTGGTGGACGTAGAAGTTGCTCTCATCGACACTTGCTCTTTCTAATGTACCACTACACCTGTAGGTGGTGCATCTGCCGTTAATATTAACAGAGAGCACCCTTGTGCAGCTTGGGCACTGCCAGAACTCTTTAAGCGGGACAATCTCCATCACATCAGGATTAACCATAAATCCAGTTGCCACTCTTCTTCCAAGTTGCCTTTCTACTATGTAGCCTTCTTTGCTGAGCAGGTGCACAATGTCCCTGAAGAAGGAGTGATGGTCGTCTGTAATCTCGAGAAGTCTCTCGGCAATCATCTGGAAAGCGGTCTTTGGACCTCTTGAGTGGGTAATGAAGGCTCCTATTTTAAAGCTACCGGTCTCAACTGGAGAGAAAGAGAATGCAGAGGTCTTCCAGTGCGGCGGTAGGGCTATCCCCCACTTCTCGAGAGTTCTTTTATCTGGCCTTCGGATAAAGTAGTCGTATGCTACTGCACGCCTGAAGCGTAGCTCATCTAAGAACACTTTGAGGAATTTAAGAAGTGTATCTTTATCCAGAAGGTACCTGCTGGCAATTCTCTCGAATTCCGGTGATTCTGCGAGATCGTTTAGCCTTCCATACTCAATAGTCAGTAGCCCCAGCGCTTCGAGGGTAGCTCTTAGCTTTGGTGGTTTGGAGAACTCATCGTAGATAAGAAACTCTATTTTCTCTATCTCCTCCCGTTCCAGCATTCTTGTCTTTGGTCTTTCGAATATTCCGAGTTCTACCCCTCGATTCCACACCTCTTCAGCAGCCCTCCTAATAGACAAGGGAATGTCTCTGTCTTTTGCAACTTCATAAAGGAGCTGCCTGATTGTGAACTTGAGGTGCCTGTCCTCCATGTAGCCTGCCTGATGGGCTGTGTCCTGCCTGTTATCGGTAAAAATCAGAGTTTTCCTTTCCGGCTGCTCGAGATTAGAGAGCACTGCCGTGGTGATTATTGAGACATCTGCAGCATGTCCGCTTTTCAGGGGGGTTACTACTTCTCTGTTCCCATATCTTCCAAAGCAAGCTGGACACTGCAGAATCTTACCCCTCACATACAACACATCTTTAAACTCATGGTCGCAGTTAGTGCCTTTAGCATCTTTGCTTAGAGAAAGCAGTCCACACTTCGGGCAGAAGTATGCCCTCTCCACCTGTGTCCTTCCTCTTCCGTTGTCGTCCGCATACACCTGTTCAATGTTGTAAGTCAGGTGGACAGTATTTGGAGCAGACTCAAAGCTTGTGTTTGGTAGCAGATGCCCGGGGAACTCATCTTCATGCATCGTTTTCATGAAGTCTTGACCGCAACTTCTGCAGACTTCCAGGGGGTATGTTACTGAGCCACAGGATGTGCAGACCGCTTTTCCATCGTTGAAGATCTCCCCGCACTCAGGGTTAGAACACCTCACAAGCCCCTGAATTCCCCTGACAAAGATGTGTACCCTGGGCTTGTACCTTGATTTACCGTCTTTTTTGGCGAACATTCCGCACAGGAGGTAAGCCCTCACTTCCCTCTTGATATCTTTTAAAGAGGAGGTACTCCTTTCTTTTACCTCATCTTTAATCCTTTGAGCTATCTCTTCAAGAGTCATGGCTTCCTGAAGGAGCCACTTTTCAATGAGATGCGCAAGGTAGTTGTCCTTGAGTATGAAATAGGCTTCCTCCTCAGGTGGCACACCCCGCCTTGGTCTTCTATAGGTGAGCTTGTGGATCAGCTTTAGTATCTGGTCTGGCCTATCGGGGTCTGCTTCAAGGTCGCTCTCGGTCAGTCTTGGTGCAGGAGGCACGTATGGGCTTGCAGGTTCCTCTGGCTCAAAGTAGTCCTCCTCGACAATCGAATCTGAATCAAAAGGCTCGCCAAAGAGATCCTGAGCGAAATCAATGACTGCCTGCCTCTCACTCTCTGCTTGTGATTTAAGCGTGGCGCTTGTGCCTATGCATATCAGCCTGTCCTCACCAAACTTGCCGGTGTGCTCCTTCAGCCTCCTTATAAGGCAGGCAATTTCTGAGCCAAGGGCTCCTCTATAGGTGTGTATCTCGTCAAGCACAAGAAACTTCAGTAGCTTCTCTTTGAAGATTTTCTGGTCTTCCTTTCTAACTAAGAGGTATTCAAGCATGGAGTAGTTAGTGAGCAGGATATCAGGAGGGTTGTTTCTAATCTCCTCTCGTGACCACCTTTCTTCAGGTAGGGCGTCGTGAGGTCTCTGGCTCATAGCTTCTTGGGTTCTGGAGGTGTATATAGCAAAGCTTATTCTAGTTCCTTTTAACAGCCTCTTAAGCCTCTCGTACTGATCGTTGGCGAGGGCGTTCATGGGGTAAATTATCACTGCCTTAGTGCCGAGCTTATCTTTGTTTTTCATGCAGTACTCAATGATTGGTATCAAGAAGGCTTCTGTCTTACCGCTTCCAGTGCCGGTAGCAACTATTGTATTCTTGCCAGAAAGCACCCTCCTTATCGCCTTCTCTTGGTGAGAGTAGAGCCTCTCTATGCCATAGCCCTTGAAAATCTCTCCAACTTCAGCGGAGAGCAAACCTTCTTTTACAGCGTCATCAATAGGCTTGCCCATAACATAGTTTTTCTCTAGGGAGATGTAGGGACCCGCCCAAAGAAGGCGCTCCTCTTCAATTTTCTGGTCAAGCTTCCCTAAAAGGCTCGGGTTGGAAACTGGGAAGGTTGTGGTTATGTACATCTTGAATTCTCTTAGTGTATCATCGGCTACCTGAAAGGGCTTCATAAGCTTCCCCTCTTTTTATTGTGTTGACTTTAGTTTTTAAAAAAGTTACTGCTTGGTTAATAAAAAATGGATAAGTTATCCAAGTCAGTTGAAGCAAGTTGTTTCTGCTCTCTCATGAGTACAATTCAGCTTCTCGCTTCCATTCGATTACTATTTCATAAAATCTTCTTTTTAGTTCTCCAGAACGTTCTATTTTCAAAAAAGCTTTGGCATACGATTTAAATACTTTTTTAAATTCATATTTTAATGTGATACTTAACTGTGAAATATCAGAGCCTATTGATAATTCAATCCACTTTAGCAAAAAAATAAAAATTTGGTAGTACTGTTCTATAAACTCAGACATTTCATATTCAGTACCATCGAGAACTACAATCTTTTTTGATCCAGAATCATAAAAAATATTTGAATGAGATATTTTATTTCTCAAAAGTTTAGGTTTGCCACTTCCACTACCAAAAATTGAATCGTTTTCTTGTGGAATGCCAATTATGCCATGTAGTACTTTATTTATCGTTCCTGCTGTAGCATGGTCTTTTCCCTTTCTTTTTATTTTTAAAAAATATTTCACAGATCCATTATTATCATGTTTTTTATTTGATTTTAAATATCTATATAACTTCCTATCGACAATGTGCAAAATCAATTCATAAGTATTTACAAAAATCCACAAAAGAGTTGACATAAGAATACTTTCTGGCAATATTTTCTTATTTTTTTCTATATCATTCAGGACTTCTGTTATAAAATAAAGTGGTCCAGCAATTTCTAAGAAATCTTCGGCAGGTACTCTCGATATCGACACTAAAAATTTTAGTATTTTTTCGTCATCAGGTGAAATCGAATATTTTTGACTACTAATGTTATGTTCAATATTTTTCAACATTTCAATAAGATTTTCAATGTTTTTCATGTCTAAATATTCATCTACCTTTTCGGCACTTTTTTCCAGAAATTTACTAAATATTATAGGGTTACCTGTAGATAATGCTTTATTAAGCTCTACTATATATTGTTGTTGAAAAATTTTGGTGGGAAGCTTTATATAACCTTTCTTTAAGAGGTATTCTACTAATTTAGCCTCGCTCATAGTATATCAGCTCCTTAGCTTTCCCCAAGGTTGTATTAAATAGAAATTTTCTCAACTCTCTCAATTTTAATTATTTCATAAGGTACATTAATAAATTGCTGAAGGGTGGATTCTCAATTAGCAAAAACTTTATAGCCATTTCCAACATGAAATTTATCAATATGCCTGGCTTTGAACATGGATTTAATAGGGCTATAAGCGAAATAGTAGGTGGAATGGTTACAATGATCATTGTTATTAATATTGCCCAAAATATAAACCCATCATTGGTTATGATGTTTAAAATAGTTGGATTTCTTAGTTTAATCGGTTTAATAATGGCAATGCCATATTGGGGAACTTTTTACATGTTAGGATGGATTTATGCCATTGTAATCTTGTATCAAGCAGGTCTTGTTAATCTTTTAGAACTCTTCATATACGTCGGATTTCCATCGTTTGTTTTGTTTAAAAGGATAACACGTAGTTTTGATTTTTAAATATAGTTTTTGACAGAAAAATAAAAAAAGTTAAATATTTTCTAAAAATCTCCTAATAGCATAATAAACTATAGCATGGGTTGTCATAAGTGCGAGATTTGCATCTCCTCTATCAATACTTTTCCCAGTATGTGCCCCAGGTGCTATAAATCGCCATGTACCCTTAAAAATTTTCTCAAAGTGTTTTCCTATATCTTTATCACCAAAAAATTTCTTCCAATCTGGCACAGGACGTTCATTTCCTTTTTCATCTTTTTCTATCTTTTCAAATCCTTTATTTACAATTGCTTTTTTTACTTCTTCTAAAGCTCTTCTGCACTCAACAAGGGTATTTTTGTACTCACCTATTGAGAACTGTTTCCACGCATTGTTGAGGTGAGATACAGCATCCTTCAGCTCTTCTGGAGACTCAAGCTCCGGAACTTCCAATAGCCAGACCTTCTTATACTTTAGTTCTCTGAGGATTCTCTCCGTCCAGTCGCTTTTTGGGACTCTGCAGTTTAATTTGGGATTGGGAGGCATCCCAGCTAGAGATAAACTGTCTTGATACTTATGCATCACAACCCCCTGCAGTTCTAGCTGGAAGTTTACGTCATCCCCATTCCTCAGCTTTTCAATCTGTTCTAATTCATAGTGATTCAGATCAAGATTCAGCTGAATATGTACTTCACCAGTTGAGGGAATTTGAATAAATTGCCTATCAGAATACGCCCTACCTGCATAACCAGATGTTCTATTACCTATTACATTGACTTTGGCATGGACACCCAAAAAGTACAATTCGCCAGAGGGGATATGTATGGGATTAAGGCTGATATCAAAAGATATCTGTGGAGAGAATGACATTGAATTTGCATCAACACCTTCTACTCTCACTCCCCACCTAAAGGTCTGCTGTCCTATGTAAACCTCCATAGTTTCAGCCATTTGCAACACCCCTATCTATGCTGATATTCGCTACCAGGCATATTTAACAATTGTTGAGTGACTTGATACAAATACACTACTAAAACTCCCCCAACCTCTTAGTCCTTATAATCTTCCCATCCCTAGTAAACTGCACCTGCTCCACAAACTTCTTTAGAGGTCTTAGGGGTTTTTCTGTTCCCTTCTTATACTTGCTCAAGTCAAAGCTCTCAGGCGATTTCTTCTTTTCCTCGGCGATTATTTTTCCAAGCCTCTCGTACTCCTCCAAGCAAAGCCTCTTCGTCCTGAACTCGCCAAAAGCTTCTGTTTCTTTACGCCTGAGCACTGGGAAGGTGTCCAGGATGTAGGCGAACTCCACTCTTGTCAGCCCGTAGAGGTGTGCCACTAAAGCATCTATCTCAGCCCTGAGCTGTGCTCTTTTTGCTCCGTCTCTCTTCTCGTTGTTTATGTAAACCCAGTCCGCCACGCCATACTCAGGGGACCACTTCTCGCTCAACCTCTCCCAACCTTCAACTCTACTCGTTTTTCCGAGGGTGTTCCAGTAGGGCTGGTAGGTCTCCTCCCATAGCTCAGCAAATTCTTCATCCACACATATCAGGCGTGCTGCTCTCGGCACAATCTGGTCAAAGTACCAGTTGCCAGAGGTGAGGCGGGGGATTGGAAGCTGGTAGAGGTAGAACATGGTCAAATTTGTAGTAACTTTCTGTCTAATTACATAATCTACAATGTATGAATTAAAAATACTATTAAAGAAAAAGTGTTCAAATAAATCTTGAGCATTTATAGTAATGCTATTTAGAGAATGTCCACAGCCCGGTGATTTAAACGAAAATACAGGAAGAACACAAGAAACAAGGGTTCTTTCGTTTGTGTTGGATGCTATTGCTCTATATATTGATCGTGGAAATACAGGTACTCCTTTGTCAGCTAATCTGTTCAAAATAACTTCCTCACTAATCCAATACTGCGGCTTCTCATAAAACGCATCAAACTGCCAAATCATCTTGCCTTCATAAAGTGGCAGATAAACCTCCTTCTTTCCATTTCTCTCCACCAGCCACCTCAGCCCTTTCTCGTCTAAGGGCTTGGTTCCCATCTCCTTGAGCTTATCCAGAGTTACAAAGAGGTGAGAGTCGTTGGTCATGTGAAACTCTGTTGTGAACTTCACATTCCAGGGATAGTTCTCGTCACTCTCACCAAGCAGAGGCCAGTCATCATAAATCTTCTCCGCGAGGTCTATGTCCTCCTGCCTCTTGAACTCCATAATTGAGAGAGTGTCAGGCGAGAATCTCTCAATGAGTTTCCTGGATATCCTCAGACCATTCTCAGCAACCATAGGCAAAAGCCTGTCAAGCTCCTCAGCCTTCGGTGCAAAGCTACCCTGGAGCACCTCCCAGGGGTCAAGCTCCTCATCTCTAAGCTCTTCTGGTCTCGATCCGATGAAGAACCCTGCCCTGAAGCTGTAGTCTTCTTCCTGTTTCTCCTTCAGAGCCGAGAATAGAGTATATTTAAACCTGATATCTATTGAGGGGAATATCTTCATTCTGTTCTCTATTCCAATCAAATAAGATATTCTGGAGTTCTCAAGGAACATCCTCCTTAGCTCTGCGCACCCCTTATCTGTGTAAAGCCCTGAGGGAACAATAATTGACATCCTTCCCCGTTCTCTGATAAGCCAGAAGAACCTCTCAAGAAAGAGCTTGTACAGGTTTATATCTCCCTGGTATTGGTGAGGGTAATAACCAGAGTTTCTGAAATAATAGGATTGTCTCTCAATTTTGTCCTTATATTCCCTCCAGCTTTTCTTTATTGCAGGATTTGCCTCCATCAACTCTCTCATTACTCTTAACTTTTTCTGCTTGGTGTAGTCTCTAAAGTAAGGGTCGTAGTTGCTGAAGAACTCATCGCTGTTGGGCTTTACAATGTCCCAGGGCGGATTACCAACGACAGCATCAAACCCTCCCTCGGCGAAGACCTCTGGGAACTCCAGCTCCCAGTGGAAGAACTTGTACTCCTGAGCGAGCCTCTCCGCCTCCTCAATCATGGCATCAAAGCTCTCATTGCCCTTTCCATCTTCCAGAATGTACCTGAGAATCTCAATGTACTCGTCGGTGGTGGGGATCTTCTTGTCCGTAAACCAGAAGGAGCACCACAGGTCGTAAGCCCTTTTCAGCTTCAGGTAAAGCTTGCCTTCTTCAATCTCGCCCTTAACGAGCTGGGAGTAAAGCTCCTCCTTGAACTTGACAATGGACAGCGCCTCATCAGCCATATTGAGCTTCTGTCTCAGCTCAATTACATCCCTCATGTAGCTCAGCGGGTTTTCAAGCATTTTCCCTTCTGCTGTAAAGAAATACTTAACCTCCCTGCTTGCCTCCCTCACCCTCTTGTTGTGCCTTCTAAGCTCCCTGTCGCTGAAGAGCTCATCAGGGACGAACTTCACCCTCTCGTGGTCAGCACCTATCAGGCTGTTGCCGCATTTAAGTTTGTGATCGAGAAAAGTCAGAGGCTTGCCCTTCGCCATTGTTGTGAGCCACAGCGAAACCTTGGCAAGCTCCACTGCAAGGGGGTTCAAATCAACGCCGTATATGCAGTTCTCCACCACAAGCCTCTTGAATTCCGCCTCCTTTTCGCTGTCTATATCCTCCTCGGCAATCAGGCCCTCTCTGAGCAGAGCCTCTTTGTACTTCTCAGCAAGAAAGTTGACAGCAGCCACTAGGAAGGCACCGCTTCCCATGGCAGGGTCAAGGACCTTAATCTCCAGTATATCCTCTGAGCTCTTGCCATCGACCAAAGGCTCAAGAGCAGACCTCATCAGGAACTCAGTTATCTGCCTGGGAGTATAGTAGGTGCCTGTGCTCTTCCTCCTGCCGCCCCAGTAGCCCAGGTAGAACCTCCCTTCGGGGATCTCTTCAATTATTCTCTCCCCTCTCAGCCTGCTCTTGGGTACAGTCTGAAACTCCCCCTTTATCTTCACAACTACCAAGTCTTCCTCCGCAATCTTCGGCTCAAGCTCCAGCAGTCCTTCGTAAATAGAGCCGAGCTGCTCAATGCCAAGCTCCCTGTAGGATATAACCTCCCTTGTTCTTCCACGCCCTCCTGCGGTCAAGGTGAGGTCCCTGATTACCTCGGCCATAACACTGTCGCTCACCCTGCACCTGTTGAGCAGTGGAGTTGAAGACTCTGAGAAGAGCTTTCCATTATAGGCAGGCACGTGAAGCTCGCTACTCTCAAAGCCTTCGTTAATAAGCTTAAAAGTAGCCTTAAGCGACTCCCACAGGAAGTAGCTGTTAGGATGGAAGCTGTTTCTTGGGTCTGCCACAAGATCTCTCAAAAACTCAAGACTGTAGAAATTTCTGTACAGCGGGTTCCCAACGGGAAGCAGCTCAGTGCTCTCAGCATAGAGCAGAAAGAGAATTCTGTAAAGATAGACAAGAGACTCCTGATAGAGCTTCTCAAGGTCGAAGCCCTCGCTCTCAACAACATCCTTGTTGCTCTCATCCTCCAGGACCCCTCTTATGAACCTCTCCAAGGCTCTAAAGGCGCTCTCCCTGAGCTCGTCTCCCACTCTGATCGCATGCTTTCTGCTCTCCTCTTCCAGCACCTCGATAAGGCTCTTACCGCTCTCATCAGGCACAAAAGCCTCCTTTCTGAAAATAGCCCAGAACACCCTGAAAGAGTCCCTGTCCTCAAGCTCAAAGGTGCGCCACAGGTCAACCTCAAGGTAGGACCTATCCGAACTCAGGGGACTGTTTCTTATGAGCCTGATCACTTTCCCATTCGTAAGTATTCCATAGGGTGCCTTGGCGTAATAAAGTGCTCTCACGAGCTCTTTGTGGGGCGATCTTGCGAGTCCTTCAGCTGCATCCAAGCTCTCTCCAAACCTTAAAAATCTGAAGATTACAAGCGGCTTGTTGTTATATTTCTCAATAGCTGAGATTTTAATTTCACCCTTCTCTGTCTCTATGCTGTTTCTCCACAGTGGCGAGAAGCCCAGCTTTTGAAAGATGTGCTTAAGCCAAATATTCCACATCTCACTGAGCGAAGTCTTATCGCCAAGTGTTCCTCCATACCTGTCGAATCTGTACAGCAGCCACCTGTAAGCTTCGTTTACTGTGCTTTCACCAAGCTTTCCCTTCAGTGACCTTTCGTTTAAAATATTGCCCAAAAAGTAGTCTGAGAAGAATCCTCCAGCGTTTATTACGTTGGAGTAAACGGCAGGTTTTCTCAACTCAACGCCCCCCTAGGTATAATCATCGCCGCCGAGATAACCTCGGATGCCTTACCATTGCTCCGTCTAACACTTATTTCTCCGCTCTTCTCAAGGTCCCTGAGCCTCGCCTCAGCATTCTTTTTGAGGCTTTCAATTTCGCTGGTAATCCTTCTATTTCTCAGCTTTGCCTCCCTTACTTCTGACGGATCTGCTCCTAATAGGGTTGTCTGTATAGACCTTTTCTCCGCCTCTAACTCCTTAATCCTGGCCTCCACGTAATCTTCAATATCTCTCTTCTCTTCTTCCACCCTTAATGAGAGTGAGGCTGCTAATTCTTCAGCAAGCCTTGTAGCTATGTTCTCAATCGCATCAAAAGAGTGGTTCAGTGCAAGTTCCCATTTCTTCTCAAAGTTTTCCTTCAGAAATTCTGGTGGTGCATTTATTTTCAGGCTTTCGGCAGCAAGTGCGTTAGCGGCTGTGTATTCGTCCTCAACCTTATCCTCCTCGAGGTTAACAAAAATCGGTACAAGCCTCTCCTCCACAACCTTACCATAGCCATTCTGAAGCTTCACGAGGTGCACAAAAAGGATACCCAGAGGGAAGCCCTCAACCACCTTGTAGGTTACCCTGTAATCATTGACAGGGTGATATAGGAGCCTCCTGTACTCCCGCAGAACCGCGGAGATTAGTGGGTGAGTGAGTGTGAGAAATTCCACGCTCCCATCCCTGAGAGCGACCTTACGGCTAAAAGTTGCCTTCTCATATAAGCTCTCAACTCCAGAGTACCTTAAGTTCTGAGGAACCTCTATCCTGTAAATTTCTGGAACAATCTCCTCAATTCTACCACCATGCTTCCTGATCATGTGCTCTGTGAGCCCCTTTAGGTCAGTGAAGTCAGGAAGCTCTGTTCTGGTGGAATCTATTGTGCCTTTTACTTCTTTCTCCTCCTCTTTTGTGTGTCCAAAAAGTGCTAGAGTCCTTATTTCTTTATTATAAGTGGTTAGAATTTCCCTGATATATCCGTCAAGCTTCTTTTGAGCTTCTTCTACCTCCTCTTTTGTCTCTTTTCCCATTAACTCGTCAATCAGCTTGTCCTGCTTGAATATCCCTAGCACATCCGTCACTGAGCCTGTGTCCCTTTTTATATCTATAAGCTTGGTGATTAAGAGCTTAAGAATATCAGACTCGTAGCTGTCCACCAAATGGAGATTGTAGATCCTCACTCTCCTCTTCTGCCCCCATCTATCAACTCTGCCATTCCTTTGCTCCAGTCTGTTGGGGTTCCATGGGAGTTCGTTGTGTATTATTATTGAGCAGTTCTTCTGGAAGTTGAGCCCCTCGCTAGCCGCATCTGTGGCGATGAGAATCTTGCAATCAGGGCTGTTAAAGAACCTGTCAGCTTCCTTTCTCTGCCTTGAACTCATCATTCCATTAAGCAGCGCTATCTTCCCTTCGTAGCCATTCCGCGAGAGAAAGTCGTAAAGATACTTCTGGGTGTCTCTGTATTCTGTGAAAATAATGACTTTTTCGTTATCTTCGGTTTCTTCTCTCAAAATTTCGAGTATTTTATAAGCTTTAGAATCTCCGACTACTAATGCCTGCTCAACCATTCGGAGAATCTTCTCTAACCTCTTTTTCTCCCTCTCGATACCTTCAATGGATGTTTCCAGGGTGGTTCTGAGCACATCCGCTTCCACTTTTTCGATCTGTCTTTCTGTGAGACTCACCCCCTCAATGTAGCTTCTTTTCAGAGCGGTGTCCATCTGATATCTCAAATTTTCCAGGTTGCTAATTCTGTATTCGAGTGAGCGGCGAAGTGCCTCAAGGCTGCTCATGAGTCTCTTCTTTAAAATAACCATTGCGAAGGCTACCGACTGAGCTTCTTTTGTCTCTAATGCTTTCTTGTAGTATCTGTCGGCATACCGGGCAAGTTCTTTGTAAATCTTTTTCTCTAAGTCGGATTTGAATTCTACATCAATTATCCTAACCTCTGGCTCCTTAAACGTTCTATCTCCATTGTCCTCTACGATCTGGCTTTTAAGTCTCCTTACGAAGTATAACTTAGCATCTTTTGATAGCTCACCGTTCGGCCTTACGAGTCTTTCGTCCAGGAGCCTCAAAATACTGCGGAAGCTTTCAGGTCTTCCAGAGTGAGGCGTGGCGGTTAAGAGGATGAGTGATTCACACCTTTTTGAAATCTTCTCACCGAACCTTGCTCTATCGGTCTTGTTGTGGACGTAAGATAAATAATGTGCCTCGTCGACTATAACAACGTCCCACTTTACGTTTTCTATCTTCCTGAAAACATCTTCCCGCTTAATATAGTCAATAGATGTTATAATTCTGTCGTAAGCCTCCCAGGGGTTAATTCCTGTTTGGATTTGTGAGCTAATTTCTTTAATCCTGCTGCTGTCGAAAATCTCAAAGTCAAGGTTAAACTTATCCTTAAGCTCGTCCTGCCATTGCTCTTGAAGCGAAGCTGGTGTTACAATAAGAACCCTGTTTGCTTTGTTCCTGGCAATTAGCTCCATTAAAATAAGCCCGGCTTCTACAGTTTTTCCCAAACCAACATCGTCTGCAATCAAAATTCTTGGCTTTAGAAGCTTTTTTATTCTGATGAGGGGTATAAGCTGATACCTCTCGATTTTGATTCTGCTATTAAGGATGGATAATAGAAACTTGTTGGAATGAGTGAGTGAGTAATTAATCGCATCCACAAAGTATTTCCAGTATTCTGGGTTGGTGGGCACTGTGAACTTAAGTTGTGCAGAATCTAAAACCTTGATGTCCTCTAATGAAGCGATGCATGTTACTTTTTTGCCATTTAAAGGTCCTTCTTTTGCCTTTGCGACTAGTTTATAAGAGTTCCCCAGCTCTGAAACTTCCTCTACCTGCCAGGTTATCCCCCTCATCAAAATATTCTGCCCAACTTCTAGCATGCGCCGCCTCCAAATCAGAAGTTGATTATAAGGATTATAAAAGAATTATAATAAATTTACTATCCAACCCTCACAGTTTCTACCACTCTGTTTTGAGGTTGTAGATCCGCCCCCACATCTGATTCTTTTAAAAGCCAATACAGGGGGATGTCACTTTTCCAGCGCTCCTCCGCAAACAACAGATACAAAAAAAGAGCACCTTCTCTTTTCATGGCAAGCCACTACTGCCTCTCCTGTGGTGCCCCTGTCGCTAAGGGGAGGTTCCTCTGCGATACCTGTGAATCCTCACTTCTGGAGAAGCTCTGCAATGCGCAACGCTACAACATGAAGGGGTGAACCAATTTGACCAGTCCAGATTTAACTCTTGCTGATGCATGTCCCTCTCTCTTAGCAACTAGAGCGGAGCCCCGTTACACCACCGGCTCGTCCATACTCGACCCTATGCTGGGCGGGCTTGCTCCACAAAAAGCTTACCTGATAGAAGCTGAGGCAGCGCAGCTCGACGAGCTGGTATACCGCATGCTGGTTGAGTTCACAGGCAGGCACGCGCTCACCTCCTTGGTCGTTGAGTGCGGCTCCAGCTTCAACCCTTACCGCGTAGCAGAAATCGCAAGAGCGCATGGGTACAGCGCAGGCTTTGTGCTTGAGAATATCCTCATCGTGCGCCCCTTCACAGCATACCAGCTCAATACTCTCTTCTCTGAGAGACTGCCTGAGCTTGCGAGCAAGGCCGACGCCGTGATCTTCTCCCATTTAACCCACCTCTTCCGCGGCAGAGATGCGCCTTTAAGTGACGCGCTCATAATACTCGACGAAGCGCTGCGAGAGCTTTCTGCGCTGAGAAAAGAGAAGCTTCTCTTTATCACCGCCCGTACCGAAGATAAGGTGAAAAAGAGTGTTAAAGCGAAACTCGCAGGATTCGCTGACACCTGGCTCAGTTTCTCTCTTCGCGGGGGCGCAGCCAGGGTTAAGCTGCATAAAAGCCATGAAATTCCTCCTTGCGATGTGGAGGTGCCTTTAACTCAAGCCAACCAGTTGACCCTTGAGCAGTTCTTTGTGGGGTAATGGTATGGGCAGGGTTGTGCCGAGCTATCGCCAATGGCTAGAAAGCGAGCTGATGGAGCTTCAGAAGTTCCGCCGGGCTCTCAGAGGTAAGGACAGGGAAGCCTTCGACAAGGTAATAGAACTTGCACGCCGGCATGCGAGTGCTGCGAGCTACCTCGCCAGCGAGGACCCCTACAGAGCCTTCATGCTCGCCGTGCTTATCGAGCTCGTTAAGGAGATGGAGAGATGAGGGGCTGGGTGCTCGATGCATACCCTGCAGGCAGCAGCAAGATTAAGCTCTGGCTGAAGGAGGAAAGTGGCAGGGTGCGCAGCATAGAGGAAGAGTACTTGCCCTACTTTTACTTCAAAGCGGGTGATGAGGAAACCGTGGAGATGCTCGCCTCTCTGGATGGTGTTAAAATTGAAGCAGAGACGCTTGAGGAGCTTTCCGGAAGGCGTGAAGAAGTGCTGAAGGTAACTGTTCGCGGCTTCTCAATGTTCTTCGAGCTTGCGGAGAAACTCCTGCATAGGGGCAGATTTAAACACAACCTTCTTTACAACGTGGACATCCCCCTGACCACGCGCTTCTTCTTTGAGCGCCAGATACACCCACTGGTGAGGCTGGAGGTGGACAAAATCGGATACAGATTGCTTGAGGACCCGTATTCCCTGCGCTACTCTCTGCCGGAGCTGAGGGTTGCAAGGCTTGAGGTAGTGCCAGAAGGCGGGATGTACACCAGGCATGCCAGGATAAAAGAGGTGAGAATCGAAGCTGGCAGGGAGAAATTCACCCTCAGGGGTGGTGAGAGGCGGGTACTTGAGGAGCTTTCCTCGCTCGTTGCTGAACTTGACTCGGACATAATTCTCACCCAGCACGGCGATTCAAAGCTCTTCCCCTACCTGAATGCCCGCGTGGAGGAACTTGGCGTTGCCGATTTTTACTTGGGCAGGGAACCCGGCTTCCACGGCTTAGAGAAGGAGCGCTCCTACTTCAGCTACGGCAGAGTTTACTTCAAACCTGTGCCCTACATGCTCAATGGCAGGGTGCACATTGCCGCGAGGGATTCCTTCCACTTCTCTGAGGCTGGCTTGGAGGGTATAGTGGAGCTCTCGCGAATAGCGTGCATACCTCTGCAACGCGTAGCGCGGGTGACACCCGGGAATGTGATAACCACACTTCAACTGAAGTACTGCTATGAAAACGGGATACTCATCCCCTGGAAGAGGCAGCGCTGTGAGCGCGAGAAGAGCCTTCGCGATTTAATCCTCGCGGACCGTGGAGGCTTCATCTTTGAGCCCCGCGTTGGTCTTTATGATAATGTGGTGGAGCTGGACTTTGCCTCAATGTTCCCCAACATAATGTGCAGGCACAACATTTCCCCAGAGACCATTCTCTGCGACTGCTGCAAAGACTCGAGCATCCGCGTTCCTGAGCTGGGGTACCACATCTGCGAGCGGCGCTTTGGCATGGTCCCAGCAGTGGTTGGCATGTTGGTCGACCGCCGCCAGGCTTACAAGCGTGCGCTGAAGCGATGGAGAAGCAAGGCTCTGGACATGCGCCAGAAGGCACTCAAGTGGTTATTGGTCACAAGTTTCGGATACATGGGCTACCGCAACGCTCGCTTTGGAAGAATAGAGTGTCACGAGGCGATTACCGCCTTTGGTAGGGAGATTCTCCTTGAGGCAGCTTCCTTAGCCGAGCATCTCGGCTTCGAGGTGCTCCACGGCATCGTCGACTCGCTGTGGGTGAGGAAGGAAACCGAGCTCTGGGAGTTTGAAGAGCTTGCAAGTGCGATTGAGCAGGAGTTTGGCATACCCGTGGATGTGGAGGGCAGGTACAGGTGGATAGTTTTCCTGCCCAGCAGGGAGAAGCGCGTCGGCGTTATAAACCGCTACTATGGCTTGTTTGAGAACGGTGAGCTGAAGGTTCGTGGAATAGAGCTGAGGAGGAGCGATTTGCCGGAGCTTGTGAGGAAGGCGCAGCAGGCGATGCTCAGCGAGCTCTCCAGAGCTTCTAACGCAGAGGAGTTCTATGCGATGATACCAGAAGCAATAGACGTGCTTAAGGAGTTCATAGAAAGGACGCTTGCCGGCGATGTCAGCATAGAGGATTTGATGGTCACCGTGAGGGTATCCAGATCGTTCGAGGAGTACAGAACGAGAAGCTTAACCTACGCGGCGCTGCATCAGCTTAAGAAAGCGGGCATGCGCGTGCGCCCCGGCGAGCTCGTGCGCTTCCTGGTGAGGGATAATAAATCCAGGAAACTCGCGAACAGGGTCACGGTAGCAGAGCTGGCATCGCAGGTAGAGAGCTACGACCGCCAGTATTACGCTGAGCTTCTGCTTCGCGCCGGTGAGAGCCTGCTTCTACCCTTTGGATACGATAGAGATGTGCTCAGAGAACTTATCTTCGGAAGGGGGGAACAGAGGCTCATAGTGGAGTACGCTTCTTTGCCAGCATGAATGGTGCGTAACGATGATGTACAGCCTTCTTGCCAGCAACAGGTTGAAGGGTGAAATTGGCGAGCTGTTGGTGGCTTACATACTGCGGAAGAAGGGCTTCCTAGTTTATCGCCCCGAGAAGCTTCTCATGAAAATAAGGCGGCTGAAGCTGCCAGAGAGCTACGAGGTAGAGTTCCTCAGAGAGCACAGCAAAACCATGGACTTCTTTGCCATCTTCCCGGAAAGTAATACCATGGATTCAAGAGAGGTGGTGGTCCAGCTGTTCTCATGCTGCGGACTCAGAAGATACCTTGAGAGACCTCAGCATCAGGGTTTCGTGGTGGAGGTGAAATCAGGAAATGCAGAGCTATCTCCAAGGCAGAGAGGGATGCTTAAGCAGGCACAGAGACTTGGGTTTAAGGGCTTAATTGCACGTGTCCGTTATTTCGAGAATTACCGGGTAGACGTCTCTTTCAGGGTTTTAGACGGAGGGGAAAGATGATACGCCACAGCTTCATATTCCTCAGCGGGATTGGAGAGGGGCGAGAGAGGCGCCTCTGGGAGAGCGGCATTCTCAGCTGGGAGGACTTTCTGGAGAGGGAAAGGATAAATATTATACCGGAGAGAAGAAAGCCCCTCTTAGACATGGAGATAAAAGAAGCGAAGCTCAACCTTGAGCTTCGCATACCCCACTTCTTCGCCTACCGGATGCCCAGACGTGAGCACTGGCGGCTCTATGAGGAGTTCAGGCACAGCGCCTGCTTCCTAGACATCGAAACCACGGGATTGAGCCCCGCCGGAGGAGAGGTAACTCTGGTCGGAGTGTACGATGGCAGGGAGTACAAAGCTTTCATCAGAGGGATAAATCTAAACGAGGAGGTACTCGAAAGGGAACTCAAAAAATACTCTCTGCTGGTCACCTTCTACGGCTCTTGCTTTGACGTACCCTTTCTTAAAGCCCATTTCCCGAACATTGGCCTTGAAAAGCCTCACATCGACCTGTGCTTCGCATCAAGAAGACTGGGGTTGAGTGGTGGGTTGAAGAAGATTGAAGAGATGCTGGGGTTGCAAAGAGAAGAGGAGGTTAAAGGTATAGACGGCTTCGAGGCGGTTCGGCTGTGGAAGAGGTGGGAGAGGTGCGGTGATAGTGATGCGCTGGAAACACTGGTGGAGTACAACCGTACCGACGTAGTAAACTTGAAGCCGCTGGCTGAGTATGTTTATTCACATTTACAAATCAAGACATTGAGGAATCTAATCAGATAGGCGGAAGCGTGACAAAAGTTTTTTATATAACGAATAAACACTTAGCTTTGAAAATTACGTTGGGGGACTTATTATGAATGTCGGAATAATCATTCCGGTTGTATATAAGCCGTCAGATGATCCTCTTAATGCGATGCACCCAATTGAAGCTGATTTGAAGGCTCATCACGAGTACTATAGAAAGGTTGGAGCAGTTTACTGGGATATGAACGTTCTGCAAGGCTTAAGCAGTGAAGATGTCAGAAGGGAAAAGAATGTGAGATTTCCCACCTGCTGCTACTTTTACGACTCAAATCCTGACTCTGAAACATACAAAAAAGTCATATACAGAGCGGAAATTTTTGAGGCATACAAACTAGAAGAATTTAAAGACTTACTGGAGAAGAAACCAGATGAATGGTCTTTCATACCAAGTTGGAGAATGCAGTGCATTAAAGGCAGGTGGGATATTCCTCCTAAGGAGCATCCTGAGTGGGTTAAAGAAAAACACTATCCAAGCGACCTATGGATAAAGCTGAAGAACTTCGAGGAACTTAACCCACCACAAGATAAAAGCAGGTTTAGAAAATGGGATGGCGGGCGATTGAGAGGTGTGAGAGGGGCATACATTATTTGTCCATGAGATACATATTTAGAGTCTTTATTTCTTTGTTCGTTTGTACGCGATATAAACTCCATATAGCAGCGGAAAGATGAAAAACAGATATAAAACCGCCCATAATGACCCCATGAAGATGTCCCTTTCTCTCACTATATCCAGAACAATTGCCACTGTCACCGCCAGAAAGCCCACCACGGCATAAATCACAAGCCCCACGAACAGCTTGGCAAGCACAACGGCAAACACCCCTCTCATTATCTTATGGTCCTGAAAATCTGAGAGAAAGACTGCCGCCTTGACCCAGCAGGCAAAAGACCACAGCCAGAGCCAGCCGCTGACGAATTCAAATATTGCCGGGATTGAGGCTACTGCCATGAGCCTGAAAAGGTTCCAGAACCTCTCCCTTACCACTCTCTTTCTGTCGGGTGAAGGCCCTGTTATGAAATGCGCTATCATGTATATGATTGCTATTTCCAGAGGGAACTGAAAGAGAAAGCTAAGAAGGAGACTCACAATGGGGCTGCCCAGAATGTTCAGTTCCAGCATATCAGGCAGGGATCGGGAGTTATGTAAAGGGAGAATATTGCAATAGCTAACTTCATGTCGACATGCTCTAATGCTCTCCCGTACCCCACATCCCTCAGGAGGAGGATTTCAAGCACCGCTCTCGCGCTATCAGGAAATTTGAGCTGCACATCAATCCCAACCTCTCCCTGTTTTCTACCTACTAAAGCAAAGATATAAAGCTTCCCTTTTCAGCGAAGGTGCATTCTTTTTGTTTATCACCCTTCCCACACTTCCACATTAACTTCAATGCCCTTTTCGATGAGGGCATAAAGCCTCTTCCTGTACTTTTTGTACTCCTCATGCGTCATTAAAACTATGTGCTGAGCATCCGGATCCGTTGAGTGAAAGAGCCTTCCAACCCTCTGGCTGGACTGCCTTCTGCTACCGTAAAGGAAATCCACCTCTATGGTACAGCTCAGGTCAGGTAAGCTCAGACCCTCGTCTCCTACTCTGCTTATCACGAAGACATCGCTCTCCGCGGCGACCTTAACCCTGCTTCTGGTGGCGCCGTGTATGAAGGGCACACCGTATCTCTTTGAGATCTTCCTTCCGAGCTTGAGGGAGTCGCAGAAAATTGCAACCTTGCCCTTAATAACCTCCATCAGGATGTCGAGAACCTTCAGCTTGTCCTCTGTGAGGATAACCCTCACCTTCGGTCTGTTCACGATCTTAAGCTCATAAAACCTCTTCCAGTCGGTGCCAAGCGGGAATCCGCTGAGGGCGTATATGAACTCGCTCCTGCCGTCCTCCCTGTAAGGCGAGCCAGAGAGTGAGATGGAGTACCTTCTTTTTATGGCTGCTAGGGCAGAGAAGGTGTTCGCCGGGATGTGATGGCATTCGTCGTATATCACCAGCGCCCAGCTGTGCTTCCTCACCCACTCCTTCTTTCCGGCAAGGTAGGTAACTATGCATATTCTGCCGTAATCGGTGTCAATCACCCTTTCTGATGTAGTCGCCCTTTTTACAATTGGTTTGAGGTATTTGAGTATTCTTTTGAACCACTGCTCCGCCAGGGTGAGGCTGGGCACCACCACGAGCTTGTCTCCTTTAACGGCCCCGAGGGCATAGAGTCCAAACATCGACTTTCCGGCACCGTAGGGGTCGAAGACGCCCACGTGTCCGTACTTCAGGAACTTTTCCCAGTGCTCCCTCTGGTAGTCTCTCAGGGTGATTGCCTCGAAGCCTGTCAGGTCGTTGCGGTCCACCTCTCTTGGCGTGTAGGGGAGTATCCCCTCCTTCACCAGCGCGAGGATGAGGGGAAATTTCTTCCCCCTCAGCACGACTATCCCGCGCTTTGTCCTCCTCACCTTGTCCCTGTGCTTCTTCAAGAAGTCGTCGAGTTTCTCCTCTGGCTCTACAACTACTAAGTCTTCTTCGAGCCTCACCCTGTAGTCAGGTTCCTCAAAGTCCAGCTCATGCTTCAGCGGGTCTGGAATGTCAAATATCCACGGCATGTACCTATTGACTCTGAAGACGTTGTAGCTCTCCGTCTGATAGACGAGGGCACCCGGGTAGAGGTCAATGAACCTGGGTACAATCACCTCAAACTCGCTCTCGGAGACCTGCCTGATGAGGTAGGGCTTCCTCACGAAGTCTTCGATGTGTTCTTTTTTAAGTGGAGTCCACATTTCAAGGGAGAACGACTCTGCCAGAGTTC
>Ga0209426_1000417_pt1 | contig 46643 bp, 41 predicted proteins | sample Deesub1362B_J571_FD_187697 | JGI IMG/M metagenome (GOLD analysis project Ga0209426, IMG submission 187697) | Deep oceanic, basalt-hosted subsurface ecosystem from Juan de Fuca Ridge flank, Pacific Ocean, CORK Borehole 1362B_J2.571 (SPAdes)... ...
CTGAGCGGTGGTGCAAGGAGAACTTGGAGTTGTTAAAGCAGGTTGGGTATGATAAGCCTAATCCACCAAGCAGGATGGCATTCAAAAGGATGCTTGACTCTTTGGATCCGGCGATCATACAAAGAATAACTGCAAAGGTGAAGTATTTGAAGGGGGAGCTGAAAACACTATGGTTTTAGATTTTCGATGTATCTGACTCTTTCTTCAATTGACGGGTGCGTTTTAAACGGATATAGTGATAAGTAAAAAAGAAAACTCTCTAATTTAGGTGTGGGTCTGTAGCCAAGTGTATCGAGTTCATTCATTCGTTTTAAAGCATCCGAGAGCCAGTATTTGTACTCTTTCAGAACCTTAACTGCAAAGAGGTCAGCTCTTTTTTCTGAAAATCTACTTAATAAGGAAACAAAATATGCAATTAGTACTCTCCAAAAGAATACACTCAAGATATACGATATTAAGACGATGAAAGAGAACCCAGTTTCAATAAAACTGCGAATAACTAATAATCCATAAATAATCAAAGCTAATGGCACAAACAACTGGAAAAATAGCAAAATTGCTTGAGGTACTGAAAGATAAAAGTTCCTTCTATGCCCAATTTCGTGAAGAATTAGGGCAAATTGCTCATTAGCCTTAGTGTTTCTGAGAAGATCACCATAAACGACTACACCAAATATCCCTAAGCTTGCATTTACGATTCCTTTTTCCTCAGAAACACAAACCAAAGGTGGTTTTATATTAAATCTTTCAAATAACTCAAATAGCTCAGGAGCTTCTTCCTTGGATAGTCGTCTATTATGCAATTGAAGCTTACATGGTAAGTCCTTTAGGTGCTTTTTCAAAACCTTAAAGTTCCAGCAGCGGTCGCCAGGCATATTCAAAACTCCCTCAATGCTTCAAGCACCACATCCGCGTCATATCTCTTATAAACGTACCTCGTCCTCCCCCTCCCCTTCTTATCGAACACGAAGTCGATCAGCCTGAGCCTCTCAAGCTTGTTCAGGATCTCGTAAAATCGCTGGTAGCTCATTCCCACTTCCCTCTGGAAGAACCCGTATAAATCCCCGGCTGCAATCTCCTCATCGAGTAAGTAAACAATTTTGAGTACTTCTCTCTCATCTGAGTTGAGTGCTGCGAGAGACTTTGCAAGGAAGAGCTTCGCCCCTCCACTATACACTGCCTCAACGTCCTGTAGATCAACCTTCCTGCTTCCCCTCCTCTCTGCGTTGAGCCCGGCAGCCCTCAGGAGGTACATTCCGAGGCGTAGGTCTCCTGCCTCGCTGGCTAGTTCCACAACCCTCTCGAAAGCCCCATCACTGAAAGCCCCTGCTACGAACCCTTTCTCAACTCTCCACCTCAGAATGTCCCAGATCTCCTTGTTACCATAGAGGGAGTAATAGATGGCGCTGTAATGGAAGACTGCCCCTACCTCCGGGCTCAGGGAGAGGGGGAACTTAATGTCAGTTGCAGCAGCGACTATTCCGATCTTTACCCCGTACTCCTCGGGGGACTTGAGAAGTAGGTATAGGAGGTCGTTGACCACTCCAGTTGAGATGAAGTTAATGTCGTCGAGGACGACTATCAGCGGCCTGTCTAACCTCTCCATTATCTTCTCATACAATTTGATGTGGCTCAGCCCAGTTTGAGGGGCCTGATGATTGCAGACTTTCTCGAATATGCGGGCGAGGATCTTATAAATGGTTCCAATGGCCGGACACCTCAAGTACACCTTCTCAACATCTTCGCCAAGCTGAGAGAGGACATAGAGGATTGTAGATGTCTTGCCGGTTGCAGGAGGGCCAAGACAGAGGGTGTGAACCGGGCTGCTTCCCCTCAGTGCCGGCATAAGATTGGCTACGAGCTGGTTCATCTGCTGCTCTCTGTGGAGTAGCACATCTGGCAGGAAATCCAGGTCGAATACGAAGTCGTTCCTGAAAATGCTCTCATCCCATCTGAGCATCCTTTCTCAACTCCTCGATCAACTTCTTAAGCCTTACCATCTCCTCCTGCATCCTCATAAACTCAACCAAGAAGTCCGGCTTCGACATGTTCTTTATTGCTTCTGCCTTCTCGTTCTCCCACTCCTCTACTTCCTGAACTGCATCCTGCGTCAATGGCAGCCCGCAGCGGGAGCAGAAGCGGGATTTAGCGTCGTTGATGAATTCACACCTTAGGCACTGCCTTATTTCGAGATCCTTATCTGTGTTTTTTGACCTGACACCATAGAGGTCGAGGATTGCGTTCTCCACGTCCTGGTCGGCAAGATGGATGTAGACTTTGACCATCTTAGTTCCGGGAACCCAACCCATGTACTTCGCTCCGACGACTTCCGGAACCTGCTGCAGTAACCTTGTAGCCCTTGTGTGGCGGAAGAGGTGGGGGTAAATCCTCTTTTTGATAGATGCCCTTTTAGCTATTTTCTTGAGCTGCCACTGGAGGTCTTTATAGTCCATGGCTTGTAGGTACTTTTTCCCGCTAAGCTTAACCCAGAGAGGTGCTTCGAGGTCGTCTTTGAGTGGGTGATCTTTCAACCAAGCCGCCAAGTATTGCGCTGAAAAAACAACCCTTAACTTTCTCCTGTGCTTCTTGCTTGAGGTGTTTCGAAGTGAGAACCACACTATCGCACCATATTCATCAAAAATCACATCTTTGATTTTCATTGTTCCGATTTCGCCAGCTCTTGCTCCTGTCTCATATAGTAGAGAAAGTAATGCCCTATCTCTCGAATTAAAGCAGGCACCAAGCATGCGCCTGAACTCTTCTTCGGTTATCAAATCTGCTGGTGAGAGCTTGTTCTCGACATTTCCTACGGAGAACCAGTTGACGAGGTCATCTCTACCCCTCCACTTGAAGAACTTCTTGAGGGTCTTTTTGATCTCGAAAACTGAGCTGTCTGAGACCTTACCACCATTGCAGAGAAGCTGATAGTGGTTTATCGCCTTTCGTACGTCCATTTTATCGAATTCTGTAAGTCTCTTGTTTGCGACGCTCCTGATTTTTCTCAACCATATAAGGTATGTCCTGATCCGAAGCTCCGATAGTCCCTCTGCCAGTAGATCCTCAGCAAATTCGTGAGCGACATCGTAATCGTCCGGACATTCCTCTTTAAACTTCTGGAGAGCTCTGGAAAGCTTTTGATGAGAATGAAAATCCATATGCATCAACCTCCGCTGGTAGTTATAAAGCTGGACCCCTCGGTGGAAGTCATGATGAAATCCCTTTGAACGCTGCTGAAAATCGCTAAAATGCTCCTAAAACACTGTAGGGAACTGAACCCAAAGAGCGAGTGCCCGGAGCCGGATTTGAACCGGCGACTATGCGGTCTTCAGCCGCACGCTCTCCCAGACTGAGCTACCCGGGCTTTAACTATTCTTGTGACAAATTGAATTTAAGGTTTTCCGTTCGAGTTAGATTACCACTCCTCCTCAAAACCAAAAGTAAAAATTACGAAAAATTTTAATACTTTGATTAATCTGAATGATTCCAATGCTAAAATTGCAATCAACCAAAAGTGTTGGACAGTTCTATTATTTCGGTTTTAGCTTTAGCTTTGGCTTTTGGTTTTATTACTGAATTTGCTGTTTAAAGGGGTGGTTTATGTGGGTGTTATATGTGGTGCAATATCTAAAATAAAAAAATTAAATAAAAGGTGATTAATAATGCAGGGAAAAAAAAGACGACTGAACAGAATAATTAGAAAGGGCAGAACACTAATAGTACCTATGGATCACGGAATAACTTCAGGACCTATCCAAGGATTAGAAGAGCCAGATAGAATTATAGAAAAAATAAAAGGATATGTGGATGCGATAATCCTCCACAAAGGTATCGCCAAGCATTCGAGACTTATTGCGGGATTCGAAGGCGGTTTGATAATCCATCTAAGCGGGTCAACATCTCTTGGAGATCCCAACGATAAGAGACTTGTGTCATCTGTTGAGGGGGCGATAAGGCTTGGGGGGGACGCGGTTAGCGTTCATGTGAATGTTGGCAGCCCAACGGAAGGAAGACAGCTCGAAATTCTTGGAAGAGTATCAGAGGTGTGCGACTCTTGGGGAATTCCATTGCTCGCCATGATGTACCCGAGAGGTGAGGGGATAAACGAGAGAGATATACGAAATGTAAAACACGCTGTTAGAGTCGGTTACGAGCTTGGAGCTGATATAATAAAAACGAACTTTACGGGATCAATCGATAGCTTCATAGAAGTGACCGAAAATTGTCCGGTACCAATCGTAGTTGCTGGAGGTAGCAAGATATCCGATAAGGAGCTATTAGCAGAGGTGAAATCTGCAATCCTTGCAGGAGCATCGGGAGCAGCAATTGGTAGGAATGTTTTCCAGCATTCGAGACCAGATTTGATTGTTAAATCGCTGAACAAGATAATCCACGAGGATTTCGAGGTTGAATCCGCAGAGGAGATACTCTATGAAGGAGATGTGGTTGTTAACAGAAAGTGATGACTGGGAAGAGACGAAAACCCAAATAACGGACGCAATTGAGCTTGGTTTTTCGGGAGTTATCGCAAGTACGCACCACGATAAGATCAAAAAACTCGGAAAAATAAAAGTGTACTCAAAGAACTCAGATGAGATCTCATTTGTGGAGATCAGAAGTTCTGAAGATCAAAAAAAAGCAATAGAACAATCAAAGGAAAAAGAGTACCTCTTTCTGGAATTCAAAGACTGGAAAGTTATACCCCTCGAGAATTTAATAGCTATGAAGGGTGGAGCAAAACTGATAGTTAAAGCGAACTCATTGGAATTCGCAAAACTCTCCCTTGAAACCTTGGAAAAAGGTGCGGATGGAATTATAGTAGAGTACAAAAATAGAGAGTCGCTAAAGGAGTTTTCAGATCTAATTCAATCCACCCACCACTTAGAACTCGTTGAGGGAGAAATAGTGGAAGTCAAAGAGCTTGGTATGGGTGACAGGGTTTGCATAGATACTGTCACAATAATGGAGGTTGGAGAGGGGATGCTCGTTGGAAACCTTTCCAAATTCATGTTTCTCATTGCAAGCGAGAGCGAGGAAAGCGAGTATGTTGAATCAAGACCGTTCAGAGTTAATGCAGGAAGTGTCAATGCTTACCTCAAAGTCGGAGACAAGACGAGATACCTTTCCGAACTCAAGGCGGGAGATGAGGTGGAAATCGTTAGATTCGATGGTAGAGTTAGAAAGAGTTTCATCGGAAGAGTTAAAATTGAAAAGAGACCCATGCTGATGATCAAAGCAAAAGTAAATGATGAAGAGGGATCCATTATCTTACAGAATGCAGAAACAATAAAGTTGATGAGATTAGATGGAACTCACATCTCAGTTACATCACTTAAGAGAGGAGATAAGGTTCTTGTTTGGATGGATTCCGGAAAGGGTAGACACTTTGGAACAAAGGTTGAAGAGTTCATAATAGAGAGATAGGAGGAGTGGTATGATTCCCGTATATACAATAACATCGGAGAACTACAGCTGGACCGTTATGAAAAAATGCAGGATGATTGAAGCGAGATTGGACTGCCTCCCGGAAAATGTAGTGGAGAGACTGATCGAGATATACGACGGTGATATCATCTTCACATGCAGAAGGAGAGACGATGGTGGAAATTTTGAGGGAGATGAAGAGGAAAGACTGAGAATCCTCTCGAGATATGTCATGTACGCGGACTATATGGACATAGAACATGATGTTGGAGATGATTTCATTGATTCGGTTAAAAAGGCGGGAGTTAAGGTAATAGAATCCTACCACTCCTGTGAAAATCCCGGTTATGAGTACCTCCAAGACATAATCGAGAACAGAAGAGGAGACATCTTTAAGGTAGCGGTACCCGGAAAGAGCAAAGAGGATGTGAAGATGATCTTAAAACTGCATCTGGAGTATGAAAACCTAATAGCATTTCTAATCGGGAAGGAATTCTCATACACAAGAATTATTTCCGCTCTAATTGGATTCCCCATAATTTACTGCCATGACGGAAAGTCATCCGCACCGGGACAGTTGTCGGTAGAAGATGTTATCAGAATAAGGAAGGCAATCGGATCCGATTTTTGAGGTGGTTCGTTGAGACCATCGATTTTGATATACGGGGTTGGAGGAATGGGCAATCTCTTTAAAAGATTCTTCTCCCTCAGAGGATACTATGTAAAAGGGTACGACATCCTTCCAGAGAGATCGGAGATTGAAGAGGGAGAGATGAAGAACTTCAATGTCATATTTTTATGCATTCCCATGGAGGAAATTGGTTCCGCGATCAATCACATTAAAAGCAATGTTCCAAGTCGCGAGACCACGGAGAAAGGACCTCTTCTCGTGGATATCTCTTCCGTGAAAAGAGGAATACTGGATGTTTTAGATTACAGCGGATTTGACTACCTCAGCATACATCCGATGATGGCTCCAGACAGCGATATCGGGTTGTCAAACATTATTGTAGTCAGAGAATCCGGGAGAGAAGAAGAGAAAACTATCCTTAAGGAGATGGAAAATGCTGGAGCGGTTATAAGCAGAATACCTCCAGAGCTACACGATCTAAGGATGGCTGAGATTCAGGGAATATCCCACTTCATTCTGATAGGGATTGCAAACTTTCTCAAAGATAGAATTGATGATGAGGATTTGAGCTATTCCTCTCCCATATTCTATGCTCTCTACAAGCTCGCATCCAGAATAATAAATCAGGATTGGAGAATGTACCTAAGGATTCAAAAAAACTCCGAAGAACTCAGAGAGGAGTTTCTTAGAAGTCTTGAAAATCTCAACAACAGACTAAGGAATGAAAAAGAGTTTGAGACCATCTTCAGAGAACTTAGAGAAGTGTTCAGAGATCCCGATGGTAGTAACCTGATAATGGATTCATCAAGAGCAGGGAGGGTTCCAGAAGGTAAGATAGAGTTGTTACGAGGGTACATCCAGCTCATTGATTCATTAATACTCAGATTGATCGAAAAGAGAGTTTCAGCTGGAAGACAGATTGCCATCCACAAAAAAGAAACTGGAATGCCCATTGAGATTGCGGATGTAGAGGACATAAAGCTGAAAGAGTTGACTTCAAAATCCTCACTGAACAGAATGATCCTGAAGAGAATATTTCAGGACATAATGGAGCTGACAAAAGAAGAAGAGTATAAAATGCTTGGAATAAAGAATAGATTGGCTGTTCTTGGACCTATGGGTAGTTTCAGTGATGATGTGGCGGTAAAACTCACGCACTCGAGGGTGCCTTTGATTTACTGCTCCTCAGTTGATGAGATAATGAGGCTCGTTGAGAGAGACGAGAAAGTGTACGGACTGATCCCCATCGAGAATTCCGTTCACGGAACAGTACTGAAATCCATAGATGGCTTAATGAAGTATAATGTAGAGGTTTTTGCGGAAACAAAAATGGATATAGTTCATGTTCTTGCTGGAAAGAGGAAAATGAGCTTTGCCGAAATTAAGGTTCTATACTCTCACCCTCAAGCCATAGCCCAGTGTTCCGAATTCATAAACAACTATCTCCCTTTCGCGAAGGTCAGGTACACAACAAGCACATCAGATGCGATTTCAATGCTCGACGATTTCTCCGCTGCAATAGTCTCCGAAAGTGCGGTAGAAATATACAACCTTTTTATGCTTAAGAAAGGCATACAAGACAACCAAAACAACACAACAAGATTTTACATAATAAGAAAGAAAGGAATGCAAAAATTAGGGTGCGAATTAGATGGCAATACTACCTGCCTCTTTTTCGGTGTTGAAGACAAACCGGGAGCCCTAAAAAGAGTGCTTGAAGTTTTCTCTGACAAAAACATCAATTTAAGAAAACTCGAATCGAGACCGTCCGGAATTTCCTTAGGTAGCTATATTTTCTACTCAGAGGTTGAAAAAAGACTCACAGATGATGATCTGGGTGATTTAAAGGAAGTTACAACATTCTACAAGGTCGCTGGAGTTTTCAGAGAGGTGGAGAGACTGGAGTTATAGTTAAGGTTGTTAGTTTGTGTTCATAATGCACTATACCTATCCTGATGTGTGCTTAAACCACAACCCTTAAATTCACCCGGTGGACTCGCTTACTATGCCCGCTACAATTTCAACAGCATCTGCAAGCCTGTAGGAGGGTCGAGAGATAATGTCTGCATCGATAACATAAACCCTGCCCTCTTTAACCGCCTTTACACTCTTCAACCTCTCATCGCTGAGTACCCACTCGTAAACCACATCCTTATTTCCACCCATTCCACTGCCACTGCTGACGAGAATAACATCTGGATTGGCGGAGATTATATCTTCAAGGCTCACAACCCTCCACCCATCAAATTCAAAAACATTCTCTCCGTTTGCAATGGTTATGACCTCATCTATGAATGTGTTCTTACCGCTAACCCATACCGGATCGTGCCAGAGAATATGGGCAATTCTTACTTTCGGCTTATCTCCAACTTTCTCTCTTACACTCTTTATCTTCTCCAGCATCCTCTCTACAATTTTTTCAGCCTCACTTTGATGTCCTGTCGCTATGCCTATCAAGATTATATCTTCCATCACATCCTTGAGGGTCTTGGGATCAAATGCAATAACATCTATGTCAAATTTCCTGAGAGTCTCGATCGTTTCGATTCCATTCCCGTACACCGCTACAACGAGGTCTGGCTTCAAGGATATTACCTTCTCAACATTTATCGTTGAGTAGCCTCCAACACTAACTACCTCTCCACTCTTCTTTTTCTCCAGAACAACAGGCGGATAGTTGCAATAATCCGTTAAACCTACCACACTACCCCCCGCTCCGATAGCAAAAAGAATCTCGGTGTTGCTTGGAGCGAGAGAGACTATTCTCTGAGGATTTCCAGCTTGAATTCGGTAGCCTGTGTCATCGATTGGCTCAACATTGAGTATTTCCGTGAGGTTGAAATGAGATAGAATCTCATCCCGAGATTGAATACCTTGCAAGGATTGTAAGGAGGTTGGATGCGAAGTTTGTGAGGGTGGAGACTGAGTACACATCAGAAAAAGCATAGAGATCAGGATCAACCCCAATGCAAGTGATACAAGTTTGATGCGTTTCTTCATCTCCACTTCCACCTCCTCACACATGCGGTTGCTGTTAGTATCAGAACCCCGAGTACTATTGAGAACCCGGGGCTCTTTCTTTTCTCTTCAAGGGTGGGGGATTTAACGATGGGCTTGACGACAGATTCAACAGTTGGTGACTCTACAACACCAATGGGATTCGATAAATTCGTATGACCTTCATCCATAGTTTCCTCCACCGCCTTGCTCCCATCATCCTCCGCAAATACATTTGTGGGTTCATCACGCACAACGGTTTCAGATCTTTCAAGAACCTTAATCGGATGCGGTTTCCCGAGCAAAGCCATGATCGCTGTTACAGTCATGTACCCGGGATTAGATGTCTGAATTGAGGTGTAGTTAAAGTAACCTTCATCCGTCTGAAGGCTAAGTAAATGATCTACAACGCTTATATTATTCTTTCTCCATTCCATCGGATTTACGCCTACTGCAACCAGAGCCTGAATAGTCCAAGCATCACTTGCGGAGTTGCTCGCAGAGTTCCCGAAATACCTCATTCCTCCATCATCGTTCTGTCCCTTTTTAAGGTATTCAAGAGCTTTCAAAATTTGTTCGGAATCCTTAGGTTCGCCAACAGCAATCAAAGCTTGAATTGCCGACGCGGTATCATCAAAATCACTTTCCTCTCCAACAGCCCAAGAAAATCCACCATCTGGATTCTGTTGTAATTTTAACCATTCCGCGGATCTGCTAACATTTTCTCCACTCGCATGAAGGGCCATCATGCCCCATATCGTGGTGTAAATAAAGTCACCAATCTGTCCGTCACCCTTCATTTTCGCCTTCAACCTATCAACGAGATTTACCCCTCCGAAATTTCTCGGATCCTCTCCCGCATAAATGAGAGCGAGGATAGTTCTTGCATAGTCTGCGGTACCCATTTTGTCGATTTCATCACCAAGCTTGTCCCTGATATAATCTATAGGACTGTTTTCCTTCTTTTTCCAGTTGTGGGGGTCCTCTCCCGATGCAACAATTGCCATTATCGCCCAAGCGGTTTTTGAGATATCGCTCTCTTCTTCCGGATTTGAGAAACCTCCATCCTCGTTTTGCACAGCTTTAAGCCAGTTTAGAGCTGACTTAATTCTACCGTCGGATGTGTTCAGGGGAAAATCATTCCATTTTAGCGTTATAGCAAAGATGCTGAATGTTGAGGTTTTAGCTGAATAGTAGATGTAACTCTCATCTTCACTTACGATCTCTGTTGGTAGCTCAACCCAACTCCCGTTAAATTTCATCAATACTACTTCTTTATTTCCTATAATGTCTTTTGAAACCCTAAACTCAATTTCCGCTTCAACAGAAGTATTTGCTTTCAGTTCAAAGCATTTATAAAATGTGCCGTAAATCAACCCCGGAGGTGCATAACTTTCCGACAGAACAAGCTTGGCTGGTTCCTTGGATCTAAGTTTCAATTCCGTAACGGAAAGATTTTCGGTAAGATTCTCTGAAAACACCACTCTGACTACCCTCTCAGGCTCTATCACTATTGCACTCGTACTGCTCAATCGATCCAAGCGAATTTCATACTCTCCAACCGTTATGTTCTTGCTGATCGTTCTGTATATGTTGTCGTCATCAACAACCGTAAGGTTAACCGTGTATGTTCCGGGATGTTCGTAAACATGGGATGCTATCCTTCCCTCCCCATCGCTACCATCTCCGAATTCCCACAGATAGGATACGATTTCCCCGTCATCATACGAGTCCGATGCATCGAATACCACCTCCTCACCAACAACAGGATTGCTCGGAGTGAATTCGAAATCAGGATATGGTGGAATTTTTGAGAGCCAAACAACACTAACATAGACCTCGTAGTTGTAGCCAATAGTAATGTAAACCTTATACGGAGATGTGTCTGGAGAGTCGCTCATACCCCTTGAGAAGTACCATACTACCTCATCTCCCGGATACACCTTGTATTCCGTAGCTCCAGTTCCGGGCAAAGGTTCAGTGGGATAATTTACCCAGTACATCCATCCAGAGGTCTCACCCATATCACCCTTACAAACATTCTTCACACACTCGACGAAAATTCCCCACTCGGTGAGTTCCGGTGTGAGCGAGAACCTTTTAATTTCAGATGCTTTTTTCAGTGCTCCGAATGCAGTTCTCCAATTAATCTCATTTTCCAACACCTCGAAGGTTCCGTAAGGTAGGGTGTTTTTCTTGGTGCTTACACCATCACCTTGACACGCAGAAATCGTGAGGGTTTTGGTCACCTTCTCTTCACCCGCTATTGCGGTGATGTTGAGTACTCCTGTGACTCTCGGAATAAAAAGAGCGGGATTAGATGTGGAAGATTCCGAGAAGATGGGTGTTCCTGAGTTCATTCTGAAGATTACTATCGCTTCTATATCTGTTGTAACGGAAACCTGCTTATCCACGCATCCACCATCAACACTTAGTGTGAGAGCTGAGACTGGCAAAAGCGAGGCAGATATGATGAGGATAGAAATTAAAACAGCAGGCAAATGCTTGAGCATCAGCTCACCTCTGCGGTGACATATCCGAACACATGTATTGGACTGTTTGGATACTCCGAATACTTATACACCCCAGCGTAAAGTCTGTATGTTCCGGTCTTTGCGAGTTGGGGTACATGCACGAGCACCGGAATCGAAAGCTCTTCGCCAACCTCAAGATAGAATGTTGACAGTCCAGCCAAGCTCTCACCGCTGTCGTTAACACCACTCACAACCACGACATACCAATTGCTTTCTGTGGTTGTGATGTTGACCCAAGCGGTCAGATTTCCACCAATCTTCCCGTTAAGGACTTCAAAAGAGGATACTCCCGCAGGCTTCACCTCGGTGTTTATTTTCAAGAGGATAAGACAACTATCAAGGCTGGTTCCATCACCGTAGCAGTAGTAGATCGTTTTGTTTCCTGTGATGCTGTACGCATCAACACTAACAGATATCATGGCTTTGCTCTCGTTCCACACCGACCAGTAAATCCATTTTCCACCCACCTGGGTTGTTCCAAGACCCATTATTGAACTCACAAATAGCCCGGAGGATGTCTGCGGATCATACCAGCTATCATCGAGTGATATTTCGAAAAACACCTCACCGTCATAATCCTGAGTTGCGTAAAGTGCCCCCAATGCTGTCGCTCTTTCAACATTGTACGAGTTTCCATTGACATCCACGCTGAAATCCGTGGGAACCAAAGTCACATTGTACTCGAGAGTTCCGGACGAGTTGAAGCAATATACATAACCGCTATCCGCCCCAATGTAGAGCTTGTTGTTTGCGATGAAAGGGGACGACATTATGTTGTAGTAGCTTCCAGATGGGGGATTCAGTCTGTAGTACCACAACAAATCCCCTGTATTAGCGTTAACAGCATAGATCGTTCCTTGTGGTGTATTCGTTGCGAAATAAACAACTCCGTTTGCAACTGCGGGAGAAGAATCTATCTTTCCGTTTGCAGTGAAAGTCCACAACAAACTACCGTTTTCCGCATCAAAACAGTAGAGTTTGCCCTCCGCAGAACCTATGTAGATTTTGCCGTTTGCAACTGCGGGAGATGAGATCGTGCCGTTGAAATCAACACTCCATACCAGCTTTCCATCGACACCTACGGCGTAAAGTTTCTCATTCGTTGCAAGAAAGACCTTTCCGTATCCTACAGATGGTGTACTCGTTATATCTCCTTCAACGGGAAACTTCCAGCTTATTGTGCTGTTCTCATAGACGCTGAAAAGTGCATTACCGCTATCGTTGCCCGCAAAGAATATCCTCCCACCATAAGCGGTGGGAGAAGTGTAGTGAGAGATCTCACCACCCGTAGTGACTCTCCACTGAATGTCTCCATCCGTATTGAGCTTCCAGAGAGTCCCATTGGAAAATGTTAGCACATAAACAGAGGAGTTGTACACGAGCGGAGAGGATGAAACGCCCCACCACGATGGCGATGATTCAAGCAGAATCTCTTTTTCAATCGCACCGCTGGATGCGTTAACATAGTACACATGCCCGGAAAGATTGCCTACCACCAGAGTGTTACCGAATATAACTGCGGTTGAGGAGCCAGTTATTTTATTGTTTCTCCATTCAACCTCCCCCGTTTCAGCGTTCAAAGAGTATAGTCCGGGAGCCCAGTCTCCAAAACCGTACCAGTTCGTCACGAAAATGTGCCCGTTCCAGTATATTGGTGATGCTCCCACCAAACCACTGATGCTTTTTTTCCATGCTAAGACAGGTAAGACCTCTTTATCCGAAGTAAAATTCCCCGTTCTCTGTTCATCACCTTGAAAAGTATTTGCCTGTGCTAAACCGATTACAAAAATGAGTGCAACGATCACCAAACCCATCTTGGCGGTTTTCATTTTCATGATGTTATAACAGATGTGTAGTTTAAAAAGTTTTCCAATTTATTTGATTTAATGTAAATTTTTTTTGACTTACAAAATATCGCCATTTACTTAACATCACCATTTACCAAGACTTTCTTTGACCGCTTTGGCAACAGCCTTCCACAGCTTTCTACCTGCATCACTGGCTGGACCAGCATATTTGTGATACTTTCCCGTACCTTTGCAAAGAACTACCACCGCATCAGTACTTGTCCCAGTAAAATTGTATCCCGATTCAAGTAAAGCTTTAGATTTTGATTCCGTTGCAGTTATTATTGCATTAAGCATAGCTCCTCTGCTTAATCTGCATTCAAACACCGTTATGATATTTATAGTGCCGACACCTCTCCTGTCAACACGATCATTAGGGTTCTTGACCCCCGCGGTAACGAAAGCTGTAACCTCACCGCAAAATTCAACACTCAGCTTATCCATCGGAACGGATGTGAGTAAGCCAAAGTAAGATCTTAGCTTGTATCTTTGCTCGAACTTCCTCGCCACGCCCCTCAGGTAGGTGACCGGATCTCCTGAATGAAACTCATCACCAACAGTGTGGTTGAAAACATAGCTAACCTTTTTCCATCCACCGAGCAATCCCGTGCTGACTCCGAAAAAACTTCCCCTAACAATTAAGGTGTCATCCTCAACCCAGTAATCTTCGTATGGCATTAACAACATCCCCCTCTTCATACACTACGACAGCTTTTTCCAGTATCTCCGAGTAGATTCTCTCTGCCTCGCTTCCGGCGAAATTTCTTTGTTTGAAGTCGGTCTCGTGCACAACCACAAGTTTTCCACGGTTGCATGCGTACTTTGCAGCAAGTAAGTTCTTGAAGTTGCCTTTTCCAATGTTGAGGTTCGACAGCACAACCACATCAGCCATATCAATCATCCGTATGTTCGCTTCATGAGCAGAGTCGCTTATTTGTGAGAATGGTGCCTCATCAACCACCTCTCCGATTTCAGATATTACCTCCCAATCCGAGTCGAGAGCGTTTATTACACCTGCTGAGACTTTGTAACCCGCATCACTCAGCGCATACAGGATGCTCCTTCCACTACCTCCTCCGCATATCACATGCACTCTCTTATCCCCAGTCGATACCTTGAACTTTGGAACTATGTACACCCCCCTCCCGTGTCTCCTCACACTAACCTCTGCACCGAAAACATCCATTATGCTCTCTTCAGTAATTACCTCCTCAGCTCTTCCCGCATAGGCTATCTCTCCATCCTTTACCATCAAAATCTGGGTTGCAAATGATGATGCAAGGTTTATGTCATGGATTGCAACGATGGCGGATGCCCCGCTCTCAACCTTTTTTCTGATTATGTCCATGATCTCTATCTGGGCTGTTATGTCGAGGTGTGCGGTTGGTTCGTCGAGAAGCATGAGTTTTGGTTTTTGAGCGAAAATCCTTGCGAGCATGACCTTCTGCTTTTCCCCTCCACTCAACTCAGAAAAGCTTCTCGTTACAAGGTTTTCCAACCCCACCTCCCGAATAGCACTCATGGCAATATCGTAGTCCACATCGCTTGGCTTTTTTAAACCACCCATGTAGGGTGTCCTACCGAGGAGAACTATATCCAGAACCTTCAAATTCGTGTTGGGTGTTTCTTGAGGTAGGTAACCGAGCTTCTTTGCGGTTTCCTCCACACTACCCAATCCCTTACCATCAAGCATCACAACCCCTCTGAGAGGCTTAAGAATGCCAAAGATTGTTCGGAGTATCGTTGACTTCCCACTGCCGTTGGGTCCGAGCAATGCTATCATCTCTCCTTCCTTGACCTCGAATGTTACCTTTCTCAGTACTTCTCTGCTTCCGAGCCTAACAACGATGTTTTTAACTTTCAGCCTCATATCGACCTCCTCAATAGAAGGTAAAGAAAGAACGGTCCCCCGAGTATCGCGGTTATAGCTCCTATGGGCAACTCACCCGCAACAGAGATTCTCGCGATCACATCTATTGTGGGCATGAACGCAGTCGAGAGTAAAATCGTTGATGGTAGAAGGCGCTGATGCTCTTCTCCAACCATTATTCTAACCGTGTGAGGGATTATTATGCCCACAAACCCGATTACACCACTCACCGCAACGGTGGCCGAAGTCAGCAGTGCAACCACAGCAATGATCGACTTCCTATACCGCTCGATGTTTATGCCCACCGCAATCGCATGCTCATCCCCGAGAAGTAGCGCGTTTAGGTTCCACGAGGTTGCAAGCAAATATACAACACCTACGACCATAAAAGGGAGAGCAAAGTAAACTTCCTCCCACATAGGATTTGAGAAACTACCCATAAGCCAAAAAACTACTTTATGCATACTTTGAACTGAGAAGTAGATAAGAAGAGATGTAAGACCCGAAAAAAATGATGCTATGGCTACCCCTGCGAGAAGTATGGCGTAAGTCTGATCTCTGAACCTGCTTGAAGTTCCTATAGCGTACACAAGATACGATGTCAAGAGGGCAGAAAAAAACGCAAGCAATAATCTGCTTTGAATGGAGCCTATGCTTAGAGCAATAGATAGCGCCGCCCCAACACTTGCACCACTTGCAACACCGAGGATGTACGGTTCTGCAAGTGGATTTCTGAATAAAGCTTGCATTGCACATCCAGACGCGGATAGAGATGCCCCAGCAATCATCGCAAGCAGTAGTCTCGGCAATCTGTACCCAAAGACTATCTTACTTGTCGTATCGTCTGCAGTACCGCTTACGATCCTGAGGAGCTGATCAGCTCCAGAACTACCTACACCGAGAGCAACAACTACAACAATTAGGTTGATGACTATGAGTGCGGGGATCAGCGTTACAAGTCTCACGAATCAACTAAATTGGACAATAAATAAAACTTTTTTTAAATTTTTCCTTCCTGATGAGGATCACCTCGCATCCCGTAAAACATCATGAATCTCTTACATGCTCACGAATAACAGCATTTTTGGAGATTTTTGCATAATCACCGATAGCCATTATAAGCACCTCTTGAAAGAGGTACGCCATTAACTCAAATTCTCCACCCCCGTAGAAGCTTCCTTCCGACACCTGTGCGGAAAGATACTTCCACCCCTTCGCCTTCTCCAAACCTCCGGGAAGGGTTATTATGAGATCCGACATTTCACCTATCGTTGATTTTTGATACGATGTAATGGAGATCACCTTTGCATTCGCTTCTTTTGCCTTTTGAGCGATGAATACAGCTTCAGCTGTCTCACCAGATCCAGAAAAAACGATTAAAACATCTCCCTCTTCTATTTTCTCCCTTACTTCGTCTCCGAGCCACCATACTTTGTGTCCAAACTCTTTCTCAAAATGCTTAAGGCGGATTGCGAAGCATAAAGCCACCGCACCGCTTCTTCCAACCCCAAAGATGTGAATTGCTCTTCCATTTTTCAAAATATTAATGAACTCCTCCAGATCATCTCTCTGCTCGTTTAAAATTTCTGGAAAAGATAGAAGATACCTGACAAGCTCTTTGCTATTTCTGACAACCTTCTCCGAGAAATTCTCAGCCATACTGTATAGTAGGAGAAGGGAATATATGTAGTTATAGCTTACGAGGTAGCAGTGTGAAGTGAAGTGCAATAACGAGGGAGATGCAAAATGTGAATTCGAGAAAAGTAAAAAAATCCAACACCTCTGGAGCTTAGCACAACCATCCGCCAGAGTCTAAGCCTAATCCGAGCCTTTAGATCAATACCCTGTCCTTTATCTTCTGCCATATTTCAATGGCTTTTGCTCTGACATCTTCATCCATCTCAACAGCATCCGGCCAATCTCTTCCGTATCCCTCCTCCTTCCATTTTTTGGTCGCGTCAATGCCGAGCTTGCCCCCAAGATTTGGGAGGTATGTTGAGTGGTCTAATGAGTCGATCGGAGCGTTACTTATTAAAACAACATCTTTTGACGGGTCGAACCTACTCGTAACCGCCCAGATTACCTCTGACATGTTCTGCACATCCACATCATCATCCACAACGACTACGACCTTCGTCAAGGATAGCATACCTATGCCCCAGAGTGCGAACATAACCTTCTTAGCTTGCCCCGGGTATGTCTTCCTTATAGACACTATCGCAAGATTATGGAATGTTGCTTCAACAGGCAGATTTATGTCCACGATCTCCGGAAACAGCATCCTAAGTACGGGCAAAAATATCCTCTCAGTAGCCTTTCCGAGCCATGCGTCCTCCATGGGTGGCTTCCCAACAACCGTCGCGTGATATATCGGGTTCTCCCTATGTGTTATGGTGGTGACATGAAAAACGGGATACAGCTCAGGAGGAGTGTAGTAGCCGGTGTGATCTCCGAAAGGACCCTCCATTCTAAGCTCATCGGTTTTGACATACCCCTCAAGAACGATCTCAGCATTCGCAGGAACTTTCAAGTCAACTGTTTCACAATCAACAAGTTTAACCCTTTCCCTCCTTATGAAACCCGCAAACATAAACTCGTCAAGTCCCGCAGGAAGGGGAGCGGTTGCAGAGTACAGTATCGCTGGATCGACTCCAATCGCAACCGCAACTTCCAACTTCTCTTCAGCCTTCCTATAATGTTCTGCCCCATGCTTGTGTATCTGCCAGTGCATTCCAGTCGTCTTCTCGTCGAATACCTGTAGTCTATACATACCAGCATTCAACTCCCCGCTTTCTGGATCCTTGGTTATAACCACAGGGAAGGTTATAAACCTGCCCGCATCCTTAGGCCAACACTTCAAAATCGGAAACTTGAGCAGATTCGGGTTTGTTTCAATAACCTCCTTACATGCACCTTTTTTTACATTTTTGGGAATGAAGTCCATTGCGGATTTGAGAACCGATAGGCTTTTAATTCCATCAACAATACCTTTCGGCTTTATTTTAGTCATTGCAACCAATCTCTCCCCTATCTCTTCCAACCTCTCTACCTCAAGAGCCATTTTCATCCTTTTTTCCGTTCCAAAAGTGTTCATCAAAACAGGAATGTCGTACCCTTTTGGATTCTCAAAAAGCAATGCTTTTCCACCGGATTTAACAGCCTTTTCAGCTATTACAGTCATTTCAAGATTTGGATTGACTTCCTCTTCAATTCTGCAAAGTTCGTTTTCGTCCTCGAGTCTCTTTACGAACTCTCTCAAATCGCTATAGGGCATGGAAATACCACAATCTACTCGGTTAAAAACATTTTGTAATATTTGAAACTGAAGTTATGAGTAAAGATTTTATAACCAACAGGAGAACCAATCTCCCACCGAGGTGAGAATTTGAGGAATGTGAAGGTATTTGATACAACCCTCAGGGATGGGGAGCAAACACCCGGTGTTTCATTCCCACTAAACTACAAAATCCAGATTGCAAAGCAACTCGACAAGCTGGGTGTGGATATAATCGAGGCTGGATTTCCAGCTGCATCGAAGGGCGAGTTTAATGCGGTAAAAACAATAGTCGATCTCGAACTCTCCGCTGAGATATGCGGTCTTGCCAGAATTGTTGATTATGATATTAACTCAGCCTTAGATTCCGATGTTGATCTCGTTCACATCTTCATCTCCACATCAAAAATCCAGATAGACCATACAATAAAAAAGTCAAGAGAAGAGATAATTGAGGACTCGGTTAGAGCGGTAGAGTACATAAAGGATCACGGTAGAAGATGTATGTTCTCCGCCATGGATGCAACAAGAACTGAGATTGACTATCTCCTGAGAATATACAAAGCGGTTGAGGATGCAGGGGTGGACATAATTAATGTCCCAGATACCGTTGGGGTTGCTACACCGTTTAAGTTCTACGAGCTTATAAAAAAGCTTAGAGAGGAGATAAAGGTTCCGATAGATGTTCACTGCCACAACGACTTCGGTTTGGCAACCGCAAACACATATTCGGCGGTTCTTGCAGGGGCAGATGAGGTGCAGGTGACTGTCAACGGGATAGGAGAGAGAGCGGGAAATGCAAATCTTGCAGAAGTCGTCATGATCCTGAAAAGCATGGAAGGAATAGAGATGAATATTAAAACCGAGTACCTCGTCGAGACCTCGAAGCTCGTGGAGAGACTTACAGGCTTCAGAATTCCGCCAAATACACCGATCGTTGGAGAGAATGCCTTTAGCCATGAGAGCGGGATTCACGCACACGGTGTAATAAAAGAGTCCTCCACATTTGAACCGGGATTGATTACTCCTGAGATGGTGGGACACAAGAGGAGAATAGTTCTCGGAAAGCATGCGGGTAGGCATCAGATCAAGAAGATACTCGAAGACGCAGGATACTCGGTTTCAGAAGAGGATCTGACGAAAATATTTGAGAAGGTTAAGGAACTCGGAGATAGAGGTAAGAAAGTTACCGACCTCGATTTGTTTACAATTGCTGAGGTCATCATTGGAGAGTTGAAGAAGGAAGAGAAGGCAATTCTCGTAGACGAGATTACCGTCATGACTGGGAACAAGATTACGCCCACCGCGATAATAAATGCGGATGTTTTCAACGAGAGGAAAGTTAAATCAGCAATAGGAGTAGGTCCGGTAGACGCTGCACTGAAGGCTGTAACAGAGCTTGTTGGAGAGAGAATCAGAATTACGGAGTTCAAAATGGATGCAATAACCGGAGGAAGCGACGCTCTTGCTGAGGTTTATGTCACGGTGGAAGACGATACCGGAAGGCTGTTCACCGCGAGATCCGCGGGACCAGACATAGTTATGGCCTCAATCGATGCGGTCATAAACGCGGTAAACTACCTTATGATAAAGAGGAAGCTTGACGAAAGAAACAGAGATACAGAGGATTCATAAATTACATGAAGAGCGTGCTCTGAACAAAAACCAAGGCGGATACAATGACCTACGACGCACACTCTCACATACAGATGGAGGTTTTTGACAGAGACAGAGAGGAGGTCATACGGAGGGCTAAGTCGAGGAATGTTGAGGGCATACTCGTTTCGGGATACGACTCCCTTTCCAACCATAGAGCCCTTGATTTAGTTGACAAAGGCGTTAAAGGGATCTACATCACCCTCGGTCTGTCCCCCAACATGAGAAATGGAGAAGATGTGGGTTTCGTGGAAAGACAGATCATCGAGAACCAAGAAAGAATCTCTGCGGTAGGCGAAATAGGACTTGACAGGGTTAAAAGCTTACTCTCTCTTGAAAAACAAAAAGAGATCTTCAAGAGAATGTTAAATGTGGCCAAAGACATCGATAAACCCGTTGTCATCCACGCGAGATCTGCAGAGAACATTGCAATCGACATCCTCAAGAGATACGACTTGCCCGTTATGCTCCACTGCTTCACTGGAAGTCTTAAATCTCTCAAAAGAGCAGAAGATCTCGGATACACCATCTCGATCTCAACAATGGTTTGCTTTGTGGACAAAGTAGAAAGGATAGTGAAGGAAGCTAACGAGTCGAGCATCGTAGTCGAAAGTGATAGTCCTTTCCTATCACCAGTCAGAGGTAGAAATGAGCCCGCAAATATCATACATGCTGTAGAGGAGATATCAAGGATTAAGGAGGTCAAAAAAGAGGAAATCCTTAAGATCACAAAGACAAATACAGAAAAATTTTTTAGAATATAAGTTGAAGTCTACAATTCCGTCATAAATTTTTTAAGCTTTGTTGTGAAATTTAGTGCGGGAAGGTTGAGAGCAAATGGCAATAAAAAAATCATTGAGTTTCGGAAAACTCCAGAGGATTAAGAAATACATTTCCTCGAGAAAGGGTGATAGAAAGAGAGTAGGACTGCTTATAGACGGACCTAACATGCTCAGAAAAGAGTTCAACATCAATTTAAATGAAATAAGAGAGATTATAGAAGAATACGGGAGTATAAAAGTTGCAAGAGTTTTTTTGAACCAATACGCTGGAGACAAACTGGTTGAGGCTATAGAGAATCAAGGATTTGAGCCAATCATAACTTCAGGAGATGTGGATGTTAGAATGGCTGTCGAAGCGATGGAGATCATATACAACGATTCTATCGATGCTTTAGCCCTCGTAACAAGAGATGCGGACTTCAAAGCTGTTCTCAAGAAAGCAATGGAAATGGGTAAGGAAACGATTATAATAGGTGCAGAGCCGGGATTTTCAGCTGCACTCAAAAATTCAGCAGACATTGCGATAGTTCTAAATCAAGACGATTTTGAGGAGTTCGAAACCGAACAAGAGAGTGTGAAAGTAGAGGGAACGGAATAAATAATTCGTAACCCTACTCAAAATTTTAAGAAAAGGTCTGAGTTATCCATTCCCTTATCTCATCCCTGACCTTTCTGAATGCCTCAAGTTTTTCCTCCTCACCACCCTCGACCTTGCCTGGGTCTTCAAAATCCTTATGGATTATCTTCTTCCCCGGGAAAAAAGGGCATATCTCCCTTAAGGTGTCACAAACTGTAACAACATAATCGAACTCCCATCCTCTAAATTCATCTATACTTTTTGACCTCTGGGTGCTGATATCTATTCCTATCTCAGCCATTACTCTGATTGCGTAAGGATTTACCCCCTTTGGCTTCACTCCCGCACTGTAAACCTCAAATTTGTCCCCAAACATGGATCTCATCAGTCCTTCTGCCATCTGCGATCTCGCAGAATTCTCCGTACAGAGGAAGAGGATCTTCTTCGATCCAGCTTTTACCAATCCCACCACCCTCATTCGGTATGCTATATGGAGGTTAAAGGTTAAATGTTAAAATGTTAAAAGGTTAAATAACAAACATATAATTAAAAGTTATGAGCGTATTTTTGTTCGAGTTCATAACATGCGGGGGTGTCGCTTCGGAGGAGATAGCAGTTGAGGGACTCGGTATGTTTAAATCCCTTCTTAAAGGTTTCTCACAATTCACCGAGGTTAATTCCTTCGTTGATGAGAAGTTTAGAGAGTTGTTTCCCGAACTTCAGGCTGATAAGTTGTCAGATGTAGAAGATATCAAGAGAAAGGTTGAGGAGCTTGCAGATGAGTCGGAGTGCTTCGTGATCATCGCTCCAGAAGATGATGACCTGCTACTTGAGCTAACAGAAATTGCGGAAAGGCGAGCGGTAAACCTCGGGAGCAGGGCCGAAGGCATAAAAATTGCATCAAATAAATGGGAAACCTACAAGAGACTAAAAAATAAGGTTAACCTCCCTTTAACATCGAAGAAACCGCTTGAACCACCATTCCTGATCAAGCGGGAGAAATCATGTGGAGGTGAGGGGATCAGAGTCGTAAACGAAGAGGTAGATTCCATAGAGACTGGATACATCGCTCAAGAGATAGTTCAGGGAAAAGCACTCAGCGTTAGCCTGATTGCAGGTGATTCGATTGAGGTTCTGAGCATTAACGAGCAGATTATCAATAATTTCGCATACAGTGGGGCAGTTATTCCTGCAAAAATTGATGAAGAGGAGGTAACAGAATCCGCCATTAAGGCTGTGGAATGCATAAGGGGATTGCACGGATATGTGGGCGTGGATGTTGTTCTCGCAGAAGAGCCATACATAATCGAAATTAACGCCAGATTAACCACTCCATCAATCGCATTCGAAAAGGTTTACGGAATCAACTTAAGCAAGCTAATCTATGACAACACATTTGGTGTTAGTCGCCTATCGAACATGCGGAGAGGGATAAACTCGAGAACGGGAAAGAGGTTCATTTTAAAGAAGACCACAGGTATCGCAAAGAGATCGGAAGGCTTTGAAGAGATTGTAAGATTCGGAGATAGAGCTTTAATTTGTGGAGAGATTCAAACCTACTGATTGCAACTAACTCAACCAAATCCAAACCCAAATTTGGAGTTAAAAGCCTAAAATCTAAAACCACAAACCATTAATTGTAAACTCGAAATCATCCCCAAGAAATCTCTACCTGAATCAAAAATCTTAAATCTAAAATCTGAATTCATTATTTCCCATAGAAAGGTGAACATAATGGGTGTAATCGTTTCAGTAGTATTGCCCGCTTACAACGAGGCGAAATCTATTGAGAGGGCTGTGGAAGAAGTGCGAAAAGAGCTACTCTCCTATCTCGACGAAGGAGAATTCGAGATAATCATTGCAGAAGACGGTTCAACTGACGGAACAGACATGCTCGCAAGGAGACTCTCTGAGAGGTATCCAGAAGTACACCATCTCCACTCCGATGAGAGGCTCGGGAGAGGAAGAGCACTAAAAAATGCCTTCTCACTTGCAAGAGGAGATATACTCGTTTATTTGGATGTAGATCTTTCAACAGACTTAAAACACCTCAAAGAGTTAATCAGCAGTATAAAGGAGGAGGGATACGATTTCGCAACGGGAAGCAGATTAATGCAAGAGAGCAAAAGAGAGAGACCTTTCAAAAGAGATTTTGCATCAAAAGGTTATAACTTCCTCGTGAGACTTTTTCTGGGGTCCAAGCTTAAGGACCATCAATGCGGCTTTAAAGCGTTTAGAAAAAGTGCATTATTCAGCTTTATCGATGAGGTGAAAGACAATCACTGGTTCTGGGACACGGAAGTTATGGTACTTGCCCAAAAAAAAGGCTACAAGGTTAAAGAATTCCCAGTTAAATGGAAACAGAGTAGAGAGACGAAAGTCAGATTCGGAAAGGATGTCGTCTACATGTTTTCACAAATCCTAAGAATGTGGAGCAGAGAATCAAAAAAAAAGAGAAGTAGAAAGTACCTCGTAACCTCCGCCCTCATTTCCGTCGTCATCCTAATTGCATTGACATTTTACGCAGGATTTGCTTCGGTTATAAACACAATCCTGAGTGCAAACCCTATGATAATAGGATTGGCGAGCGTTATTTATGCTTCCTCCTTCCTGCTCAGAGGTTGGAGATACAAATACATAGTCAAACAGTTGAATTACGATGTGTCAACCGTCTTCTCCACTGAAAGTGTTGCAATAAGCCAAACTCTAAATGTAATAACGCCCGTTAGAATCGGAGACCTCGGAAGAGCGTATGTTTTCAATAAGAAGGATGTGCCGTATTCCACCTCCTTCAGTGGGTTGGCTGTTGAGAGGATATTCGATTTGATCTCCGTTCTCGTTTTAGCAATCTTGGCTATCGCCATAACTGGATCAAGCTTCATAAGGACTCCCATCTACGCCTTGATATTTCTAACTCTGATAATAATCGCATTAATTGCTCTATCGAGAATGCAGAACATTGTTGGAAAGATAGTCAGAGATGCCAACAGAATACTGAGAGCAAAAAGCTCCCCCGTGATATTCCTGTCATCGATCCTCCTCTGGATGTTCGACATAGTGGTTTGTTTCTTAGTCTTGAACTCGTTTGGCAGTTATCCCGATCTCTTCCTTTTAACGGTTATTGCGGTATCCGTAGGGAACATAACAAAAGTCCTCCCCATTACCCCCGGAGGCATAGGGACATACGAGGCTGTTTTAACAGGAGTTTTCTCCACCGCCATATCCCCAAGCTTAGCATTTTCCGTTGCATTCATAGATCACGCCATAAAGAACCTAATAACCCTCGTTCTCGGAATAATATCCTTAGCGGAATTGAAGATAAAGTTGAAAGAGATATCATGATGGGGATAGCATGCTCGGGATACTCATCTATCTGATCTCGGGAATTATCATCTCCCAAACAATTAGACAGGAATACTACATATCCAGATTTCTCTCAATTCTCCTGATCTGCTTGATCTCTTTCATACTATCCTTCATCTTCCCTTTTAAGGTTGTTTTTTATCTCACCTTTGCTACATTCCTCGGATACGGTTTCTGGAGCATGCATAAAAATGGCATAAATTTCGATTACATTTCCGAGGGAGTTTTTACAACATCTTTTCTATTCTTCCTGTTTCTGCGAAGTCTCTCTCCTTCAGCATTCGGAGCAGAAAAACTCATGGATGTGGCTTTTTTAAATTCCGTTCTCACCGCAGAGAGGTTTCCTCCACCCGATCCATTTTTTGCAGGAGGGGACCTGAGCTTCTACTACTACTTCGGGTATGTTGTCGGTTCTGCGATCACTCTGATGTCTCTTTCCACATTAGAGGTTGGATACAACATTGCCATCGCAAGTGTTCCCGCCTTTTTCATCATGCTCGGACAAGGAGTATTGAGAGAGCTACTGAAGGACTCTAAACACTCAAACACAGGAATTGTTCTTGGTACAGCTTTTATTACGATTTCTTCCAACCCATACTCTGCCTACGAGTTTTTTTCGGATATATTCCAGCTTAGAACCCCGGGATACTTGTATTACTGGAATGCATCCAGAGTTATAAGCGATCTGAAGTACGATAATGCGATTACAGAGTTTCCATACTTCAGCTTTATTCACGCGGATTTTCACGCCCATGTTGTTGCACTTCCAATAAAACTCCTCGCAATTGCCCTACTTTACAGGTACTTCAAAAAGGGAGAGAGCACACGGTACTTGGCTGTTATCTCTTTCATACTCTTCGCGGTGAACTCATGGGATATCGTTTTCATGCTCGCAATAGTTCTCGTTTCAATTTACAGATTTTACAGCCGGAGAGATGTAAACGAATTAAAAAGGGGATTTTTGATAGTTATCTCCGCATTGATTCCCTCTATGATCCTCTACACCTTCATGTCCTCCTCAGCAGGATTGCACTTTACATCAGAGAGAACCGATGTCTTTGAATTCCTCCTCCACTTCGGATTTATTTTCCTGTTTGTTTACCTTTATCTCCTCGATGAGGTGCTGAACTACAGAATTTCAGTTCCCGCTATGATTTTAGGAGGTGTAGCATACTTTGTCGCACCTGTTTTGCTTCTCACAACCCCATTATTGATACTATCCATTAAAAAATACACCAAAGGTGATTTTTACTCAACTCTGATGATAACCTCAGCCATCCTCATATCTGCGTGCGAGTTCATCTCGATCGAGTCGAGAATGAACACCATCTTCAAGTTCTATCTCATCGCATGGGTTCTCCTGAGCTTGCCTTCCGCCAAGTTCATAGCAGGCTCATTTAAGGGAAGGATGAAGTACCTAATCACAACCATACTCGTTCTCTCGCTGATATATCCCGTAGTTGCAACACCCATAAGACACTACGAAGCAAAATTCACCCTTGACAGCTCAATATTTATTAAAGAGAGAAGCAAAGGAGATTACGATGCCATAAAATTCCTGAAAGACAAAAGGAGTGTTATAGCAGAATCTTCAGAGGGTTGCTATACATACGGCGGAAGAATTTCAGCTTTCACAACTAACCAAGCTTTGATAACATGGCCCTGTCACGAAGTTCTGTGGAGGAGCAACTCCGAGGAGATAGTGGATAGAATGTCAGCCTTAAGAGTCATATACAAATCAAGCGATTGCAAACTGAAGAAGGAGATCGCAGAGAAGTACAAAATAAAATACATCGTATTCGGTGACGAGGAAAGGCTAAAATACAGTGTAAAAAAATTCAAATGCTTTAGACTCATATTCAAAAGCGGAAGCACAGAAGTTTACGATACAGGGATTGAATGATTGGCTAAAAATAACTAAATGAACTCATAAAGCCTTTTCTGAGACTTCAAATAAGCCGAGATCCTTTTTATTGATTTTCCACTTTTCTTTATCTCCAGCAAAGATTTTCCACTCCTCAAAAGGCTTGAAATCTTCTTTCCACAACCCGGAATCATCTCGTATTCAAGCATGAAATTCGTATCAGGAGGGTTTGCTGATTGCTCTATCAGCTTCTCCGCAACCAATACCTTCGGATCCTCCCTCAAATACCCTCCCTCCATTGCAAGTTTTATTGTCCCAGCATCAAACCCGTACAACCTCAGAAGAGCATCCATTCTGTAGAGATTTGCTATTCTTTTTTTATTTTCCCTCCTTCTTCCCTCCAAAGGCGTATTTTTAAGAGGTACGAATCCTGAAATGTAGAATCTCGAAACTCCGATCCTGTAAGCTCTCTCCATAATTTTCAGAATTTCCTCATCACTTTCCCCTAATCCCGCAATGATTTGAGTTGAACTCGATCTCACATATCCCCTTCTAATTTTTCTACGAACATAGGAGTTCATCTTCCTCAGTTTCCTAAGTATATCATTTTTATGGGTTTTTACACTACTTAACTCCCTCATCCTGCTTTCACATGTTGTTTCAAGGTTTATGCTCACTCTATTTGCTAAATCAACTGCTTCCTCGATTAAATCCTCCGAGCAACCGGGTACAACCTTCAGATGCAAATACCCTCTATGAAACTCTCTTATTCTTCTTCCAGTCTCCAAAATACTCTCCATAACACCATCTGGATCTGAAAATATTGCAGAACTTATGAAGGCTCCTGAAACCAATCCCCTCTCCTTCATCAACCGAAATGTTCTAACGATCTCACCCGGTGAGCAGGTTATGCCTTTTCTCCAAGCGTTTTGACAGTAAGAACAATCAAACTTGCAATCATTCGATAGCAGAACCTTGAAAAGACTGAGCTTTTTGCCGTTAACATTCGAGTTATAAACCAACCTTGAAGGATCAAATGTACACTTAGAGTAGCATATGTCGAATCTTCCAGCGGAGATCAGCCTCGCAATATCCGATTTCACAACAAATAGATGGCTTGAAATCTTCTTGGTTTTTTTGGGTGCAGTTAAAGTGGAAGATTGCAAAACCCCCTTGTTGTTGATCCATCAATCTCTGCGTCGAACATCGCTCCAAACTATGCTATATGCAATCCAATGACAACATTTAAATGATTAAAAATTATTATTAAGGTTGGTGGTGATTTGATGGAGTACCAGCTTATTTTGAAACACATCTTAGAGAGTGGAGTTAGATGGGCACCCAAGCAGGAAATCGTTTACAGGGATTTGGTAAGATATACATACTCAGACATGTACGAGAGAGTCCACAGATTAGCCAATGCTCTCGAAAACCTTGGGGTTAAGGAAGGAGACAAAGTTGCGGTTCTCGAATGGGATAGCCACAGATATCTGGAATGCTACTTTGCGATTCCCATGATGGGGGCGATACTGCACACTGTAAACATTAGGCTATCTCCAGAGGATATCATCTACACGATGAACCACGCGGAAGATGATGTGGTCTTGGTCTACAGCGATTTCGTTCCGTTAATGGAGTCCATAAAGGACAAACTAACCGTTAAGAAATTCATACTGCTGAAAGATGATGAATTCGAAACTGATTTAACGGATGTCGAATACGAAAGCATGCTCAATGATTCTGATGCAAAGTACGATTTTCCAGATCTCGATGAGAACACAACCGCGACGATGAGCTACACCACCGGAACTACAGGAAGGCCCAAAGGTGTGTTCTTCTCACATCGCCAGCTAACCCTCCACACCCTTGTAGGAGCTTTGAACTTCTCAGGATACGATGATGTCATCAACTTCACAACAAGAGATGTTTACATGCCCCTCACACCCATGTTCCATGTTCACGCTTGGGGAGTCCCATACATCGCAACACTCAGGGGTTGTAAACAGGTGTACCCCGGAAGATACGAACCTCAAATGCTATTCAAGCTTGTAATGGAGGAGAAGGTAACGATAAGCCACTGTGTACCAACCATACTGAACATGATTGTAAACGCGATTCCAGAAGGAATGAAGCTTCCGGGATGGAAGATGGTTATCGGTGGCTCACAGCTTCCGAAAGGTCTTGCAAAGAGAGCTGGAGAGAAGGGAATAATAACAGTCTCGGGATATGGCTTAAGTGAGACTTGTCCGCTTCTAACAACCGCAGGACTGAAACCGGAAGTTGCGGATGCGGACGATGAGACGAAATTCGACATCAGAGTGAAGGCGGGTCATCCAGTTCCCTTGGTGTACCTGAGGATAGTCGATGAGGATATGAACGATGTGCCGAGAGATGGTAAAAGCGTCGGTGAGATAGTCGCCAGAGCACCGTGGCTAACAAAAGCGTACTACAGAGATGAGGAGAAAACAAAGGAGTTGTGGAAAGGAGGATGGCTACACACCGGAGATATCGGGCTATTTGATGAGTATGGATACTTAGAGATAAGGGACAGGCTTAAAGATGTGATAAAGAGTGGTGGAGAGTGGATAAGCTCCCTCGCACTAGAAGACCTCATAAGCCTATATCCGGGAGTGCTCGAGGTTGCGGTTGTTGGAGTTCCAGATGAACAATGGGGTGAGAGACCCATCGCAATTGTTGTTCCGGAAAAAGGTAAAGAGATAAGCGAGGATGATATAAAAGACCATCTCATGAAGTTCGTTAACGAAGGAAAAATCACGAAGTGGTCTGTTCCAGACAGAATCGTTTTCCAAGACTCCTTACCGAAAACGAGTGTTGGGAAGATCGATAAGAAAGTCTTGAGAGAGCAATTCAAGGACTTTAAAGGATAGGTTCTGGATTGCAACACATCTGAAAAAACTTTACATTTTTCCAATTTTTTTGGGTTTTGTGGTTTTTACTTGTTTTTGCTCGCACAGCAAACATCAACTGACTCTTACACAATTAACTCTGTTATACAGCCATAGCAAACAACGAAGAGCTGTCGAATCAAAAAAATATTATACTCTTTAATCCGCCTGATTAATGGTGATACTATGACAAATGATGAACTGATGAAACTTTTGCAAAAGAAGAGTGCTGAGATAGATTCAACAAACAATATGGATGAAAAAGTGTTAAAATCTCTTTTTGAAAATAGATTGATGTCTATACTCGCCCCAAAGGATTTTGGTGGTGAAGATAGCTACATGTCCGCAGTAATGCACGCTGAAAGTCTTTCAAAAGTTAATGCTGGAGTTGCCCACTCAGTAGTAGTCCACAACATGGTTGTTGATGCGTTCAGACTTTTTGCAAATTCGGAGCAGAAGGATAGGTGGTTGAAAGACATTTGCAATAGGAAGGTTGCCACCCTCGCGATAACGGAGCCGGGCGGAGGTAGCGATGTCTCCTCTCTGAAAATGACTGCGGAAAGAGAGGGGGATGCATACATCCTGAACGGCAGAAAAACCCTCATAACAAATGCAGAATTTGCCAAGGTATTTTTAGTGCTTGCAAAAACTGGTGACAGGTTTTCAGCTTTCATTACCGGAAGGGATGGTGTTACCGTGAGAAAATTAAATCCCTCGGGCATGAGAGGTAGTGGTCTTTCATCAGTTAGTTTCGAGAATGTAGAGGTGGAGGAGGTGGATGTTCTTGGAGGTGTCGGAAACGGGTTGAGGGTCGCGCTCGGTACCCTTGCACCCAACAGAATACCTTTCTCCGCAATGGGGCTCGGAATAGCCAAAAGGTGTCTTGACCTTGCAGTCAAGTACGCTAAGGAGAGGGATGCCTTTGGCAGAAAGGTCGCGGACTTTCAGGGAATCCAGTGGATGCTTGCAGAGATGGCTACCGACATAGAGTTCCTCGACAGGATGGTAAAATACTCTGCATTAGTTGCGGACGGAAAAGAGAGTTCGAATATAGATGTAACAACACTCGGAGCAATGTGCAAGCTGAAGTCAGCGGAAATCGCGAAAAAATCCGCAGATATCGCTGTAGAAATATTCGGAGGGCATGGAATAATTTCGGGATCGCCCGTTGAGAGGGCAAGAAGAGATGCAAAACTCATAGACATAGCGGAAGGTACATCCGAGATAATGAAGGTTATAATCTCAAGAGCCCTGCTCAAATAATTAGTGATCGCCATGTCTGTGCCACCCAAGGAGTTCATAAGAAAAATAAAACCATTCTCATTCCTGAACGAGGCACAATTAGATACCATTGTCGGAGAACTCGATGTAGAGATGTACGAAAAGGGAAAAACAATTGTAAAAAAAGGTAAACACTCAGATTATGTTTACCTCGTCTTCTCAGGCACAGTAGGACTCTACGATGATGATACCCTCGTGGATACAGTTTCAAGAGGAGAGTTCTTCGGAATTCTCTCTGCAATCTCGGACAATCCCTTCTCCCTCTCCGCAATTGCAATGGATGACACAATATGCTACCTGATAAAGAAGAGAGCGTTCAAAAAGGTGTTTGAGGAGAACCCGAGGTTTTCATCATTCTTCAGCAGTTTCATCAACAGAAGGTTCAGATCGTTCTCAAATCTTCTCAGAGAGGCTGAAGGAGCAATACACGAGGAGATATACCTAATAAAGGTGAAAGAAATAATTAATAAGGAGCCGGTTGTTTGTTCCCCAGATGACTCCGTTATTGAGTCCGCAAGGATAATGATAGACAACAATGTAGGATCCATAGTGGTCGTAAATGAGAAAAGGGAGCCGATCGGCATAATAACCGACCATGATTTGAGAAAGATTTTTGTGAAAGGTCTCGGTTCTGCAAGAGTTGAAGAGATGATGGTGTCTCCGGTAATATCCGTGGAGGAAGACATGCCCGTTTTTGAGGCTTATCTGATGCTCCTCAACAAAGGATTGAATCACTTGGTTGTAACAAAAAACGGAAAAGTTACCGGGGTTATTACAAGCAAGGACATTTTAACCCTTTTCGAGCCAACCTCATCCCTTCTTTCACTCTATCGAAGTATCAGGAAATCTACAAGCGTGGATGAGCTTAAAAACCACCTTGAAGGAATAAGAAAAGCTGTTGCGGAACTGTCGATAAGGGGTGTGCATTTCTACGAGCTAAGCAGGATGATAACCTCCATCTACGATTCAACCGTGGTAAGGATAATAAAGATGATTGAAGGAAAATACGACCTTCCGAATTTTGTTTGGATACATATGGGGAGTTCCGGTAGAAAGGAGCAGATCATCGCTACCGATCAGGATAACTGCATAATCCACAGCGGAGATTCGAGAACGATTGTCGAGTTTGCAAGAGATGTTAACTCCGCCCTTGAAAAAGTTGGAATTCCGAAATGTCAGGCAAACTACATGGCTGAAAATCCAAAATGGAACCTCACACTTGAAGAGTGGAAGAACAACTTTAAAAAATGGTTCAGCTCTCTAACAGGAGAGAATATAAGATACCTGTCAGTCTTTCTCGACCTGAGACCGATTTACGGTGATCAGGAGCTTTACCTCGAGCTGATAGATTTCATAAAAAAGAATGTAAACAAACAAACGATCCGATTCTTGGCTTTGGATGCGACAGCAATAGAGCCACCTATCGGACTTTTCGGGTTGAAAGGTGTTGAAAAAGGTTTAGATATTAAGAAATTCGGAATATATCCCATAGCAAATGGTGTGAGGGTGCTCGCCCTCGACAGCGGGATAATAGACATAACCAACACGAAGGAAAGAATAGAAAAGCTAAGAGATATGGGTGTTTTGAGCGAGGAAAGAGCAAGTGATTTGCTAGAGAGCTATGAATTCCTTCAAGAGCTTAGATTGAGGCATCAATCCATGTCGTATTCTGCAGGAGTCAAAGGAGACAACATAATCCATGTGGAGGATATCGATAGGATAGATTCGTACATCCTAAAAGAGTCCTTCAAAATCATATCCTCCTTCCAGAAATACATCCGCGGTAAGTTCAGAATAGAGAGTTTATAGGTGATTTAATGAATGTTAGATCCGCAAAATTTTCAGTTGTGGATGTTGAGACGACCGGATTGAACATATTCAAAGACGAGATTATATCTGTCGCCATCGTTCCGATGCACGGAACGAAAATACTCGTTGGAGACAGCTTTCACACATACATCAAGCCCGAAAAATTCGATTTAAAATCCATGAGAATCCACGGAATTTCTCCGAACACCCTCGAAAACGCCCCTACCTTTGATTCTATTGCAAAAAAACTCCATGAAAAGATAAGGGATTCCATAATAGTGGGACATGCGGTGGAAATCGACTACGACTTTCTTAAGAAATCCTTCAAAAAATCAAAAATAAGCTTTAATCCAAAGAAGATAGATATAGCCCTTCTCGAGAAGTGGCTTTCAGACAGACTCGGAGATAGATGCACAGATTTAAGCTTAGACTCGCTGATAAAATCCTACAACCTCAGTTCAAGGTTTAGACACGATGCGTTAGCGGATGCATTTCTTACCGCTCAAATTTTTCAAATTCAACTGTTGAAGCTTTTGAAGTATGGAATGACCTCAGTTGATAGAATATTGTCTGCAATTGAATCTACAAAAATGTCGAGAATTGATTTCATTTTTTAGAAACATTAACGATTTAATATGCCTTAGGGGAAAAAAATAGAAAGATTTAAATTGATAATTATTTTTTGTTTCAATTGAGGTGATGTAATGCCATGGCCACCTAAGATATTTTGGGTTGGATTGATAATATACTACGGCTTTGTAGCGTTGTGCTGGATCGGTGAAGCAACAGCAGGGTGGAACCACATACCGGGTGCGGTGGAGATATACGCAGCACTACTGGGAACATGGATTGTGCCAGTGATTCTGTCGGTGATATACTTCTACTTCCCAGAAAAAGCGGAGGCGGAGGGGAGCTAAATGGTGGAAGCAGGACAGACAATTGATCCGGTTGTTGTTGGTATAACAGTGCTGTACTTCCTAGGTGTCATTGCAATCGGATGGTACTCAAGGGCTCGAATGAAAAGTGCCACCGACTACTATGTTGCAGGAAGGCAGATAGGGAGTGTCGTTAACGGTCTTGCATTGGAGTCAACATATCTGAGTCCCGCATCCATGCTCGGTTTACCCGCATATATTTTCATCCTTGGATATCCGTTCTGGTGGGCAATGTCAGCGATTATTGCTGGTATGCCTATTGCAACCTTATTAACCGCAGCAGCCATGAGAAAATACGGTCCCGTTAGTTTCGCAGATTACTATGCAGACAGATACAACGATCCAAACCTCAGATGGCTCGTAGGAATAATAGTCTGCTTTGGAGCAATTCTGTACATTACGCTGTCCATAGTCGGTATGGGTATATTCCTCCTCGCCATACTGAGGTTCCCGTATCTGTACGGTGTTATACTCGGAGCAATTATAGTCATGATCTATGTCGTCTTCGGAGGAATGATTGCAACAAGCTGGAACGCAGCGTTCCAAGCGGTGCTGATGACAATCGCAGCGGTTATTGCAGCGGTAGGTATAATAAACCACTTCGGTGGACTTGGAGGCTTCCACGAGGCGGTTCTAGCAAACAATCCGAAATTCTTCAACACACCCTCTGATCCCGAACCAAACCACATCCTCGCGGGAACATGGCTTGCGGTCATTGGATGGTTCTTCGTCTGGCATTACGGCTTCGCAACGATGCCCTACACAGTTGTCAGGTTCTTCACAGTCATGGACATGAAAACTGCGAGAAGGAGCATCTTCTGGTGCACACTGTTTGCAGGATTCTTCTACCTCGGTCTCGAGATCATTGGTGCGGGAGCAAAGGTTATGGTCGAGACAGCACACCCACTCGTTACATCCGGTGAGGTTAAAGCAAATGCTCTTGCTGTGCTGAAGTACTACGCAACAAAGTATGGTGTTGGTACGCCTCTTGACTATTCAATGGTTGCAGCGGTAGAAGCTCTCAAGAATCCATGGGTTCTTGGTATCCTCGCTGCAGGTGGTCTTGCTATAGCCATGTCAACCGCAGCAGGATGGGTTATGGTTGTCAATGTCATCGTAACAAGAGACTGGGCAGATATGCTGTTGAAGAGCAAGTTTGCCAAAGAGAACCCAGTTCTGATGGCGAGAATCGTCTCAGTTATCTTCTTAGCAATCGGTATGATAATAGCCATCAACCCACCCGGACTCGTTCTCGACCTGTCAGGATGGGCTTTCGTTGTGATAATCGCCGCTCTCGGTCCGAGCCTGATCCTCGGTCTGTGGTGGAAGGGTGCTACGAGAACCGCCACATGGGTTACCGCCATAGTGATGTTCGTGCTCCACCTCTTCGCATGGCTATATGCAAAGCTCTGGATGGATCCCAAGGGTCACCATGCGTTCTTCTTCCTGAACAAAGCACTTGGTCTCTCTAAGGCTGCAATCATAACTCCGCATCAGGTGTGGGCAATTCCAGTGGGATTCATACTGTTCATCGTGGTGTCTCTGCTTACCAAGAAGCCCGACGAAGAGGTTGTGCAGAAGTACTGTGTTGATCTAACCGAGAAACTGTAAAATCAATTTTTTAATTTTTTATTTTTGCCGTTTTTTAGTTTTGGTTTTTTAGTTTTGATTTTTACCCTTTTGATTGTCCTACCTCAATGGCCCAGATTCGTGTCCTTTCAGCTTTTTTATTACCCTCACATCGAGGACATACCGATAAACATACGGTGCATAATTTCCGCATTCCCTTACATTCTGAACCTTGACCACAACTCCGTTTTCTTTAAAAATCTGTTCCACCTTCATGGGTAGAATCGAATCCTTTTCCTCCCTCCCAGCAAAAGTGTAGTAATGTACATAGCCACCTTCCTTCACCTTACCCCCCACAAGGTCAACAAAATTCTCTGCGATGTACGGAGAGGGCATTATAACCCTATCGAACTCCCCCTCCAACCCGGGTACGATTTTCCTTACATCTCCCTCGTAAACCTTCACTATGTCCTCCACCCTGTTCATTCTAACATTCTTCTTGAAGTACTCCACAGCATGAGGATTTATTTCAACCCCTACTACCTCAGATGGGCTTGAGAGCTTTGCTATCACAATCGGATAGGGTCCAACCCCTGCAAACATTACCAGTACCCTCTCACCCTCCCTCACAAGCCTTGCAATTCTCTCTCTTTCTCCAGACAGCTTAACCGAGTAGTAAACCTTAGTCGGATCGACGAGAAACCTACAGCCATGCTCCTTCACAACCGTTTCCGTTTCACTTCCGTAAATTAACTCATACTTCGCTACCCTATAAACTCCTTCAACCTCACCAGTCTTTCTGAGGATTGTCTTTACACTCTTGTGTTTTTTTAAGATTGCAGACACTATGTGATCCTTGAGATGATACACCTCGTCCGGGATATCTATAATCACAACCTCCCCGATTATTTCAAAGCTTTTTCTTACAAGCTTAAGTTCCTCATCACTTATCCTTCCCCTCAGCTCATCTTTTATACTCACAGAGTTGAATACTACTTCCGTTATAAATTTTGTTTGGGTCAGGACAACAACACCATAGCTACCTCCGCAAATGCAAATAAAAACGATAAAAATTAATACAAAAATATAACACTGTAAACTCATGAAGATCCTGAACAACCTCAAAAGGGACTTTGCAATCCTGAAGGAAAGAAAGCCTTTGGTGCATCACATAACCAACTATGTCGCAATGAACGATTCTGCAAACGCGGTTCTTGCGATAGGTGCATCACCAATAATGGCTCATGCTCATTCAGAGTTGAACGAACTCGTTTCCTCCGCAAACTCACTGCTGATAAACATAGGCACTCTCGACGATTACTGGATTCAGAGCATGCACATAGCATGCAGAACTGCGGATAAAAAGATACCCATCCTCCTCGACCCAGTTGGGGCGGGAGCGACAAGACTCAGAACGATCATCGCTCTGCAAATTCTATCTGAATACAGTGTTTCAGCTGTTAAAGGAAACTACGGAGAGATGATGAGTTTGATGGGTGAAGAGAACGCTGTGAAAGGTGTTGATTCGCTAAGCCTGTCATTCGATGTTGTGGCTGGTGCTATGAGGGACTTCTCCGTCATCCACAACACGATAGCAATAGCAACCGGAGAAAGAGATATAATCTCGGATGGAAAAGACACATACATAATAAAGAATGGTACACCGAAACTCGGAAGCATAACCGCAAGCGGTTGCATGCTCGGTAGCGTTATCGCATCGTTCATGGCGGTGCAGAAGAACCCGCTAATTGCATCAATAGAGGGTGTTGCGGTATACAACATCGCTGGGGAAATGGCTGAGAGAGCGAGAGGTGTTGGTAGCTTCAGATCTGCACTGCTTGATGCTCTCTCTACGATTTCTGCAAAGGATGTGGAGGAGAGATTGAAAATAGAAAAACTTTGAAGTGTTGAATATGAAGGAGATTAGAAGCTATCTCGGAGTTTACTTTATAACGGACTCGGGATTTGGATACACTCACGAGGAGCTTGCAGAAATGGCTTTAAGGGCTGGAATAAAAATCATTCAATTCAGGGAGAAGAGGATGCCAACAAAATACATGTACGAGACCGCTAAGAAGATAAGGAAACTTACCGAAGACTACTCCGCCTTGTTCATAGTAAACGATAGGATTGATATTGCTCTCGCCGTACATGCGGATGGTGTCCATGTTGGACAGGAGGATATGCCCGCAGAAGCTGTGCGGGAGATTTCAAAGGAGATGATCGTGGGAGTTTCAGCAAAAAATGTTGATGAGGCGATTAGAGCGGAAAAAGATGGAGCGGATTACATAGGTGCTGGTCCGGTTTTCACAACAACAACAAAAGAGGATGCGGGAAAAGACATAGGACTGATAACTCTCGAGGAAATACTTAAATCCGTAAGAATTCCTGTGGTTGCAATTGGAGGAATAAACCACGACAATGCAGAGATGGTTCTAAAAACAGGTTGTGATGGAGTTGCGGTAATATCTGCTATCGCAAACAGTAAAAATCCGGAGAAAAGCGCAAGAGATTTGATTAAAATCGTCAAAAAGTATAGATAGGGCTCTTATACAATCATCTCCTACTCATCTTTACTCGTCAGCTTGGTCTTCCAGTACTCAATGCCCTCTTTGAACATCCTATTGGCTGTTTCAAAGTATACATCCGGTGGCATCAATGGCTTAGATATCTCCTCTACAAGCTCCTTCGGGATATTCCCTGTTTCAATCAATAGCTTACCTGCTTCTCGCAAGGAGTCAAGTACTCCGTTGACCAAATCAGGATAAAAGCTCATCAACGGCTTTAAAGCCTCACCGTGTGGTCGCAAAAGAGATGCGGTAAACTCCCGATTTATGTTTTTGCAGAAGGCTTTCACATGCTCTACCAATGGATCAAAATTATCCAGTTCGTAGAATCCGCAGTTGGATAGAAGGACAACTTTCCCTCCCCTAACATCCTCTCTCACAATATGCCTGAAATGATTCTCCCTCATCTCGAAAAATGGCTCAACCATCGGAATCAATCTGTCGAGCAAGTTTTTCATAATCCCCGTCATGCCATCTACATACACGGGAGTTGCCAAAACCCAGATCTCAGATTCCTTTAGCGAGGATATTATCTCTCTCACATCATCTCTATGGTAGCATTCTCCCGGATGCTTCAGCCAGCAGTAGAAACATCCTCTACACGGATTTATTTCAAGTTTTTTTAGGTAGAACACATGCACTTCTGCTCCTGCAGACTTCATACCGTCAACAAAAGGTTTCAATAGGATGGATGTGTTACTCTTCTCTTTTCTCGGACTTCCGTGAAGAACTGTAACTTTCATGCCCGCTTTACTTAGCTTGAACAGATATAGTTTTTGTTTTTTATCCTTCAACCATCCAACCGTTACAGATATAAATAACGAAAACAATTTTGGACATGTGCCTCTCAAAGAGGGAGAGGGAGTTCATTCGGGATTGGCTGAGCTATGTTAACGGAGAAATTACACTTCTCCAATTTGTTGACAAATGGAGAAGCGAAGGAAAAGACTGGAAAATCTACATGAGAGTTCTCAGACATAGGATTTCGAAGAAATACGACAAAATGCTTGAGGATTTGCTCCTGATGAAGGAGTTCTTAGAACTCGATGTCCATCCGTAGCAGATCCACGACAACAAAGAACACGAATAGTTTTAACTCGCGTGCGTTTTACTTATAACTATGATAAGGATTGATGGAAGTTACGGTGAGGGTGGCGGACAGATTTTGAGAAGCTCAATCGCACTCTCATGCATCACAGGAGAAGAGGTTGAAATTTCAAACATAAGGGCGAACCGTCCCAAGCCCGGGCTTGCACCCCAACACCTCAAAGGAATAGAGTCCGCAAAAACCCTAACATCCGCAGAAGTTGAGGGACTAACGCTCGGTTCAACGAAAGTCGTGTTCAAACCATCCACACCAGTATCAAAGGATGTCGAAATCGATATCGGAACCGCCGGAAGCGTTACACTTATTCTTCAATCCGTTCTGTTACCTTCCCTTCTCAAAGGATGTAAGTTCAAGATCAAGGGTGGTACGGATGTTAAATGGGCACCAACAGTAGATTACCTAAAGAATGTTACAATTCCAACCCTGTCAGAGCTTGGAGTTAGATGTGATATAAAAATAGTTAGAAGGGGTTACTATCCAAAAGGAGGAGGACTGATCGAGGTAAAAGCGGAAAAATCTTCTCTGCACGGAAGGGAGTTTACCTCGAAGGAGTGCAAGATCGTGAGGGGAATTAGCCACTGCTCAAATCTACCGAGAGATGTTGCTGAAAGACAGGCAAATTCTGCAAAAGAATTGATCGAGAAAGGGGGCTTTTCCGCTGAGATAAGTGTATCCTCCTTCAGAGGGTTCTCCACAGGAAGTGCAATAACACTCTGGGATACTTACAAGGGTGCATGTAGCATAGGTGAGAAGGGGAAGAGAGCTGAAGTCGTAGGTACTGAGTCTGCCAAAGAGATGTTAAGAGAACTAAACTCGGGTGCTTGTTTTGACAAACACCTTGCAGATCAGATAATGATTTTCTCAGCAGTAGCAGAAGGGAGAACAGCATATACAACTTCCGAGATCACCATGCACCAGAAATCCAATGCCTATGTTATAAAAAGGTTTTTTGGAGACATCGTAAGGTTCGAGGGGGGAAGGATTGAGATCGATGGAGTTGGGATTCTCTGAAGTTCAGGAGTTTCTTATACTTTCAACCAGCATCTATGCATTTAACCAACATCCAGAACAATGCTTATTCTGTCCTCCCACGCGTGAATCTCCTTAACCTTCTTCCCTATCTCAAATTTTACCCTCTCATTTATCCTTTCCGAAGCGGACACCCCAATTTTGTTGAATATAAAGCTTATTAGAAGAGAGCTGTTGTTAAACAGCAAAGATGCCAGGCCATTTTCCAGATATATCTCGAAATTCTCTCTGCCCATTAGGTTGTCGTACCCCCTTTTCATAAGCCACTCTCTAAACTCCCTGATGTCGAAACTAACCGACTTCATGTCATCACCTTCTCGTCGAACATCTCTAAAAATGTCCTGAGAACTTTGGTCGATTTGTATAATTCCTCGATCCAGACAAACTCGTTATCTCCATGTAAACCATCTCCTCTCGGTCCGTAGTAAAATGCGGGAACTCCGTACTTCCTTACATGCCTCGTATCTCCAACACCGAGACTACAGACCCCCGTTGGCTTCAATCCATTCGCTTTAATTGCCATTATTAACATATTCAATAGTGTTTTGTCCTTTTGCATGTCCACATCATCCACTCCAAAACCGAACGGCTTGAGCACTCCATTTACCTTGAATTCTGCACAGTCATGGGAGAGAATCTTCCTTATCTCATCCTGATGTATCCATGGCATGAACCTTATGTCCGCTGAAATGGTGCATTCCGGTGAGACGATGTTTCTCTTTATTCCACCCTGAATCATAGCAGGATTAAAAACTGCCTGTCCTACACCCCTTATCTCAAAATCCAATCCCAAATTCCTTATCATCTTCTCAAACTGATTGAAGTTTCCCTTCAAGCTCAAGAAATCCCCAACAACCCTCATTATATACTCTGATGCCTTGTATACCGCCCCTTCCACAGCAGGAGTTGTCGCGGTATGTCCGGATTTTCCTTTTATAAAGATGTCCGCGGAGACTACAGCAGATTGAATGATTCCAATCCTGTCACAACCAAACGGTTCACCTATCAAAACGTAATCCGCTTGCTCCCTCTCAAAAACATAACCCAACCCATTTACCCCTCCTACCTCTTCATCGGAGGAGAACACTAACTTCAAACCATATTCTGGCTCAAAATCCTGAATTGCCGATATTATCACTGCAACACATCCCTTTGCATCGCAGGCACCCCTCCCATAGAGCTTTCCATTAATGGTTACCGGGTTTAAAAGCGAGTCCGAGGATGGAACCGTATCTACATGTGAGTTGAGCATTAGCTCGGAACCCTTGGAGATGTAAACTATTAAGTTCGGCTTTCCTTCTTCTTTCTCGAGTATTTTTGTGTTGTAAATCGAAAAAAGAGTCTCAAGGTATTCTACAACATCGGTTGTGTCTCCGGGAGGGTTTCTTGAGTCTATCTTTATCAGCTCTTTCGTGAGTTCAACGGGATTCATGGAAAAAATAGAGAGTGGTTTAATTTAAGCTTTATTTTTGTTCTGGTATTATTTCCTACGAAATTTTCCAGTGCCTTTCCAATGCTTTTTAAGGTTTTCCAGAGTCTATACGACCGTTTTTCTGTGTTGCATCCAATCCGATCTTCTTACGCCCAAGCCCAATCAAGGTTTATCTGCTTCAACTTTTCCTTTGTTGGTACACCCTTATCATCCCAACCCCTCTCATCATAGTATTCGGCTTTCTGAATGTCTAAGTCCGGAACATTCCCTTCACTTCCACCTTCGAGAGGTTTCAGTATAATCGATGGAAGTCTATCGTGAGATGAGTCGATCCCGCACCTCAGATTAAACAACCTTTTCAGGTTGTACACCCTCTCTCCGATCTCGAACAGCTTTTTAGCATCGATATCGAATCCTGTAGCATGTCTAAGCAGGTTCGCCATCTGTGTTGGTTTTACCGGGATGAACGCACACATTGTTATGCAGTTGAAAAGTTCGGTGTAGTTCTGCATCCTCGCGGTAATTCTACCCTTACCCTCGCTTGCAAACCTGTCACCGCTCCAGATGTCGTATTCCTTAACCTTCAAACCCATCTCGATATTGTACATCTGATGAGGGAGGTGGCACGCCCCTCTGTTATGCATGGCGTATGCACTCGCCAAGCTTGCAAAAGCTCTTGGATCGTGCATGGGAATCTCGAGTCCCTTAACATTCGCAGATTCCTCTGAAAGGTTGAATTTTTCACCCAAGTACCTCGTCCCCTCTGCTAATTCTTTTCCCCTTCCCTTCCTAAAAGCAATTTCCTCCAGAACCCTCTTAACCTCCTCCGCATCACCCCACTTCAGTCCGAAATCATAAACGCCCCTCTCCGTTAGGTACATTGCAAAGGCAATTGTCACCCCTGCACTGATTGTGTCCATCCCAAGATCATTTGCAAGATAATTTATTTCGATCAGAGACCTTAGATCGTCAATAAGCTGAAGCGATCCAAAGCTCGCAATAGTTTCGTATTCTGGGCCGTGAATTAACCTTCCATCTATCTCCACCACCCTTCCACACCTAATTCGACAGCCGTAGCATCCATCATTCTTTTTCAGATAGGTCTCAGCCATCTTCGTTCCAGAGATGTTGCTCGCTTTATCGAATGTTCCCTGTGTGTAATACTTGGTGGGCAAATCACCAAACATCTCGGATGTCTCAACATAGCCCGATGTTCCAAGTTCCCTAAACATATTGCATGTAAAGTTCCCGTCAATTCTCCCGTTTAAAGCCTTAACCTCGTTTTCGAATTCCTTAGAGTTTGCAATCTCAATCTTTTTTCGCTCATCGTAAGTTACAGCAATACCTTTTAGCATTTTGGATCCCATGACCGCTCCCATGCCCGTTCTTCCCGCATGTCTCGAGTTATCCACATGGACGGATGCGTACTTAACAAGATTTTCTCCAGCCTGTCCTATGACTGCTGTGGAGATTCTTTTCTCCCCAACCTCTTTTTCTATTTCCTTCTGAGAGGAGTAGCATCCCTCACCCCACATTCCTTCTGCGGATCTTATCTCACCACCGGAAGGTGTTACCAAGAGATAAACCGGTTTATCAGCTTTCCCTTCAATGAGGATGCCGTCCCACCCCGCGAATTTCAGAAATGCAGACATTCTTCCACCCGAGTTCGATTCTCCCCATATCCCCGTTAGAGGAGATCTTGCGCAGAACTCAATCCTGCTTGTCGAAGGAGCTATTGTTCCGGAAAGCGGACCGTTGAAAATACCGAGAATGTTTTTCTCAGAGAGCGGGTCTGCATTGAAAACTTCCTTAGTGTATAAGTAGTAAATTCCAAACCCGCTTCCGCCGATGTATTCCTTAGCTATTTTTTCCTCCAACCTCAGCTCATCAACCTTTTTCTCGGTAAGGTTCACCCTTAAAATTCTTCCCGCATACGCGAACATACCACCACCTCTTAGTTGAGGGATTCTCCAGATCCACTTAAAACATCCAACCTCGATTCACCCCTCCAAAAACACCCAAGAATTAGAAATCCACATCCTTACCCTCAAAAGCGTATGTGAAGAGTTTTCTTACTTCCTCATCATTCGGAGCCTCAACAAGCGTTAAAATGGTATTATCGTAGCTCGCATTCTCTACGAGATTGTCCAGTTTATCGTAAAATTCGCTCTCCGGAATCCCAAGTTCCTTGAATAGGTCTCGATAATTTGTTGGTGATCCGATTTCAACAAGAAGGTTCTTCACCTTTGCTACAAGCTCATCTACCGCTTTCTCACCTTTTTCGTTTATTCCGAGATGGTAAGCAAGTTCCTCGTACTGTTCAAGAACGAACTTGGAGTAGAACTTGGTCGTGTAAGGGAGTGCTATACCACATGCAAAGCCGTGTGGGATGTGGAATATGCTACCCAAGGAGTGTCCGAGGGTATGGGACAGACCAGCTTGGGAGCTACCAATTGCAATTCCTGCGATCGTAGAAGCATTATGAACCTTTTCTACTGCCTCTAAGTCACTTCTATCTTTACATGCTCTTGGAAGATACCTGAATAGAAGCTTACACGCCTGAATGCACAAACCATCCGTAAAATCGTTTTTCCAAGAAGATACGAAAGCATCCATGGCATGTGATAGGGCGTCGAGTCCCGTAAAAACCGCAACCCTCAGGGGTAAATCTTTTACCATCTCCGGATCTACGATGGCATAATCAGCCATTATGTATGGGTGTATAGATGCGATTTTCCTGTTTTCTTCCTTCTTAGTCAAAACAATAGCATTAGATCCTTCACTACCGCTACCACTTGCGGTTGGGATTAAGATTAGCTTAGTACCTTTCTCCTCAAGCTCAGTCCAAGGAGATATTTCCTCTGGATCCACATCCGGGTTCTCATAAATAGCTCGAATGCCCTTGGCGGTATCAAGAGATGAGCCTCCGCCCACACCTATGATGATGTCCGGCTTAAACGACTTGGCTACACTCACCCCCTCCATGACAATCTCAAAGGAGGGGTCAGGCTCCACTCTATCATAGATCTCATATTCTACCTCTGCGGTTCTCAATCTTTCCAGAACCCTTTCCACAACTCCAGCCTTCACCAGATTCTCATCCGTCACTATTAACGCTCTGCCTTTCAGGCTTTCAAGAAACTCAAGAGAGTCGCTACCAAACACGATCTTAGGAGAGGAGAACCACCACATTTCCACCACTTCATTTATCCCTACTTACCACAACTACATCTCGGTCTCCACCTGCTTCGTGCATTCAACGAGCAGTTTCGCAGCCTTCGTGTATTTCATGACCTTTGCCATGTTTCCCTTCAGAACGAACTTCCTCGTTATAAGCCCTTTTATGGGATCGATCTCTCCGTCAAGCAATTTTTTCCAGCTTGAGAATTTTCCTCTAAACTCGAATTCAGGGTTTACCTCTGATGGATCGCTTACCACAAACCCTTTCCTTGCTTTGCCGTGATACAGATCTATATACACATACTTCGGCTCTTCAAGCTCTTCATCCGGTTCTATGACGAACAGAAAGTCTCCTTCCCAATCTTTTGCCGATTTTTCGTACTCCTCATTGGAGTTTATTGCCTTGATATACTCATCAACCCACTCCTGACTGAACAGCTTTGGCATCTCATCACCCCTCTAAAACCTTACATCCCTCTTAAAATTTGTAATGGAAAATATAAGTATTTTAACATTTTTTGGGAATTAAGGCTGAATCAGGATGACAAACCGAAAGGATGATCGAAGCAAGAAAACACAAATAGTTTTATTCAGATGTGCGAGCATCTGTCTATGGTTGAAGAACTGACAACATTTACCCCTTTTGAAATGGAGGGTTTGGTCGCGAGAAACAGGATAGTAAAATCCGCAACCGCTGAAGCTATGGCGGATGATATGGGTTTCGTCACAGATGACCTCATCGAATTCTACAAAAAGCTTGCAGAAGGTGGAGTCGGAACCATAATAACCGGATTCATGTATATCAGCGAGAAAGGTATAGCAATGAAGAGAATGACTGGCGTAAGCTCTGATGAGCACATTGATGGTTTGAAAAAGCTCGTTAAAGAAGTTAAACAGGCCTATAAAAAGAAGTGGGATGATGATGTTGTGTTCATTGCTCAGATCGTACACGCGGGAAGGCAAAATTACCCCTTTGGCGACCCCGTAGCTCCTTCTCCGATTCCAGAGGGTTTAACAGGTGTTAAACCGAGAGAGCTAACAAACGAGGAAGTATACCAGATAATAGATGACTTTGTCAAAGCAAGCTTAAGGATTGAAAAAGCAGGCTTTGATGGGGTTCAACTCCATTGCGCTCACGGTTATCTGCTCAGCCAGTTTATCTCCCCTTACACGAACAGGAGAAAGGATGAGTTTGGCAAACAGCGAGAAAAGATACTCATCGATATAATCGACGGAATAAAGGACAAAAGTGATTTTCCGGTTATGATAAAGATGAATGCTGTTGACTTCATACCCGGCGGACTTGAGATTGAGGATTCAGTAAGAATTGCTAAGTCGCTCGACAAAGCGGGATATACAGCCATAGAGGTGAGTGGGGGCATGTGGGAATCAGCCATATACATGAAATACAATGTCGTCTGCCAGAATGTAAAGAAGAGCGGGGAAGCCTACTTTGCCGAATACGCGAAGAAAATCAGAAGAGAGGTGAACATTCCTGTGATGATTGTGGGAGGGATTAGAAGCCTTAGAACCGCAGAAAATTTGTTGAAAAACTTAGAATTCGTTTCAATGGCAAGACCACTGATCAGAGACCCATACCTACCAGAGAAATGGATGAACCGCGAGACGCAGGAAAGTGATTGCCTGTCATGTAATAAATGCCTCCGAAACATATCTTCCCGAGAACTGAGGTGTTACGCCGATGAGAAGTGAGCAAAGGGGGGTCCAACCCTTCATATCGGAAACAAACTTTCTCGAAAACGAATTTACCCTTACACAAGAAAGCATGATTTAACTCGAGTTATCTCAAGACTTAGAGTTTGCAAGTCCAGAGTTTGTAAGTCCCCAACTAACCATAGGGTATAGCTCAAAAATTTAAGATGTAGCAAAGGTCTCTCGTAACCCTCCAACCAGCAAAGGTCTCTCGTAACCCTCCAACCAGCAAAGGTCTCTCGTAACCCTCCAACCAGCAAAGGTCTCTCGTAACCCTCCAACCAGCAAAGGTCTCTCG
>Ga0209426_1000418_pt1 | contig 46533 bp, 41 predicted proteins | sample Deesub1362B_J571_FD_187697 | JGI IMG/M metagenome (GOLD analysis project Ga0209426, IMG submission 187697) | Deep oceanic, basalt-hosted subsurface ecosystem from Juan de Fuca Ridge flank, Pacific Ocean, CORK Borehole 1362B_J2.571 (SPAdes)... ...
TAAAGACCTTTAGAATTCTGGCTACACGTTATCGAAATAGGCGTAAACGCATGGGTTTACGTCTGAATTTAATTGCTGCAATTTACAACATGGAGTTGGTTAAAAAATGATTTTTGCAAGAGGTCTAATATATTTTAAAATCAGCAAGCTCGTTCTTGTCACCATCTATACCATTTTTAGGAAAAAAGTATTGCTCTATATCATTTTTACCAATTTCTATTTTCTTATCTTTATCCTTAATTATGATTTTATCAAGTTGTAAAAAATTATTATTAGGTAAACTACCATCAGTACCAAAGAATTGTTTATTATTGAAATACTTATATTCACCTTTAAAAGTTTTATAAAGTTTAGGATCTAAAATAGCTTTTTTTGCATACACTTCTACTATTATATTTTTATCACTATAAACAGCTTTTTCTCTAGAATATTGAGATAGTTTAATAGAAGTGTAACCACCAAAACTATTTATTCTATTTTTATAGACAAATCCAGTTACACCATTACTTGCATTAACTAAACAAAAATTATTAGTCTCTTCATCCATCACACAAGAAACAATTTCATTATTATTTAATTTGGTTGTAACTTTCGAACTTAAACTTGAATTTTCCCTTACATTCACATACCCATCTTTATCTTGAATAAAACCAAAATCAGCATATGAAGCCTCAGTAGATCCAATCATGAAAGTGTTAAAAACTATAAATTTAAGATATTTAGTCATTTGGTATTAACTTTTATTAATAAGAAAATATTTTCAATATTACCAATTATTTATAAGCAGCAAAAAATTATATTAATTTATTACTGCTTATAATAATATATTTATATTAAAATATTTCTATTTTAAAAAATATGAATACATATCATTATTTTCAATTTTCGAAACAATCTTTTTATCACCCTTTCTCTTTTCAATAATATCTTTAATTAAAAAAGGTTTATTTTTATCAGGAATCAAGGAAAAAGAATATTGAATTGGGAAATTCTCATAATTAACTTTTCCAGTTGAAGTAAAATCTTCAGTTACTTTCTGAAAATCATATACCACTTGATAGGACTTATCATTTTTATTATATTTTATAGATGATAATTTTGTAAACTTCATTGAAGCATCATTTAAACTTTTTAATTTAACATTTATTGATAAAAATGATGGATTATATATTCCTAAATTTTTTTATTAAATATATATATATATATATATCACTTTTAAATTTTTTTGAATTATTATTTGACACAGGATTTGCATAACTTTCAATTGAAAAAATAGCAATATTATTATCATTATAAATAATACTAGTACCAATTGCTCCAACATCTGAAATAATAAAAGGAAGCTTATACTGATTTTTTCCTAATAGAATTTTTGGTTGATAGTTTATAAAGTAATAATCCTTTCCTTTTATCTCATTATTATTATTCAAAACTGGGTTTAGTAAAACTGTAACTTCGCCATATGGAACAGTAACGATATTTTTTTTCAAATCTACATTTTTGCTGACATCAGTATATATAAAGGAAGAATTTAAAACATTCTGATACCCTAATTTGATATATACAGGCTGATTTAGATTATTTTCTATATTAAACTCAGCATTAGCAACATTAATCCAAGCTAACATACCAATTAAAAATATTTTTCTTCTAAACATGCTATGCTCTTAATTTAGTAAAATACTATTTTTTAAATTTATAAATAATAATCTATTTGATTATTCTAATCTAGGTTTTCAAATTAAAGTTATCAAAGCGCAAAAGCTATTTTTTATAACCTAAATCATTTTGAAATTTATGATTGATAGTGGACCTAGTATGTATTTGAAGATTTAAAAATATTTGAAAAGCCCAACTTATATTGGGCTTTTACAAATTAATTTGCTTTTGTAGCAGGAAGAACCCCTATTGTCTCACATCCCAAAGTAGATGAAATACACTTTAAATTACTGTTAAAAATAGTTTTTATAGATTGAGTTTTTCCTGTTTTATAAGATTTTATATTTGCAAGATAAATATATTGCCCTTTTTTTGAATCATATGTTAACTGATCTCCTTGTAAGATATCGGTCGACTTACTTTTATCCTCACTATCTGAATTCAAAACTGGCACTTCAATAAATTTATTATTTATCAAATTATAAAAATATGCATTTGCAGTAAAATTTTTATATGGTTCTTTCACATAATCTATATTACAATTTTCTCGAATTCTGAAAGCCACAATATTTTTATCATTGTACAACAATGTAAAGTCAACATTAGATTTTAAAGGAACTTTACCTTCAAAAATATTATATACTTCTTTCCGATTTAAAATTTGAACTCCATACTTTTTTAAAGAATATTTAATCTCTTTTTTAGTTTTATTAATGTTACCAAAGTCTACTAATTTAATTTTCAAGTTAGGATTTATAACTGTATATTTATTATAAGAATCTATATATTCTATAGGTGAATTTATTTGGGTAGAATCTTGTAAATAATCATTCCACTCGCTATTTTCTTTTGCATAACAAATATTAAAAGAAACACTACAAGCTATCATCATTGCAAAAGAATTTAAAACTTTCATAAGTACCTCAAAATTAATATGGTAAATTTGCATTTATAAATGGGATTGGGTCAATTCTTCCATCTAACCCTACTCCTAATAAGGGAGCGCTTCTGGCTTCAAAATGAAGATGAGCACCTTTGGATATAGTGGTCATTTTATTAGCATTACCTGTTGCACCCGTTTTTCCAATTACTTCGCCAGTATCAACTGGATCACCTTTATCTACATCAATAACTGATAAATGAGCATAAAAGAAGTAGACATATTTATTTTTTGTAAGTTTAGTTTGAGCATATTTCTTTTGCTTTTCAGGTAAATCGTTTATATCAACCTTTAAGACAATTACTTTACCATATGCACCGCCAGTTGCCCCAGCAAATGCAATAACACCACCGCAGACTGCATATATTTTTGTACCTGGATTAGCTTGTAAATCAACACCCTGGTGATTCTTAGTACCATTATTTCTTACTTTACCAAATGTTGCACCTTTAGCATTCGCTAAACCTGCTGTTCTTAATTTGCAATCTGCTAAAGGATTATGCCACTTATTATCTCCTCCAACATTAATTGTTGGGGCTTGGGAAGTATTAATTCCAATTTTAGATTCAGATTTTTCAACAGTACTGACTTTTGTCGCTTGTTGATTATTAGTAGTAGTTGATATTTTAGGAGCAGGAGTGGAAATTGTTTGTCCTTTCAATAACTTTATAGTTTCATCCGTACTTAAGTTTATTCCAGAAGTCTTGCTCTTATCTACAACATATTGATAAATATTTATATGCCCATCAATATAATTTCTCAGCCATGCTCCATAAGCAGCTTTTGCATCACCTTTCTACCGGCTTAAAAAATCTGCAGCTTGCTTAGCGCCATTCTTTCCAAATTGAGTAAAAAGTAATTTGTGTGCACGTTCCTGACTTAAAGTGTTTAGTACAAAATTTTTACCTCCTGTAGCTCCTTCATGATGTAACAAATAAGCAAACTTAGCGATTGAACTTGGTTCTGTTAGTTTCTGATAGGGCAAACCAGACGATTTAAAATTACTAATTGCATAGGCTGCGGCAGCATCAATAGCCATTTCCGCATTAAATCTTAAATTTAATTTCTGCTCTTTAGTTAGTTTAGGATTATTCATTACATATTGCCCAACTAATGAACTTTTATCCTTACACATAGCTAACCATGTTTCATCTAAGAATTGGGTCAATCCTGCTGCAGTACTCGAGTTTGCTTTACTATTAGTATTCCATTCACCTGTCTTTTTTATTTTTGCTGCTTCAGCTTCAATAACAGCTGCTAAAGAGTGGGGGGTGAAACCATGTCTTTTAGCTGCGTTCACAATATAAGTTCGATATTTATTATTCACAGGTTTTAATAAAAAATTATCTTCTGTAAATTGTGCAGCAATTATGTGGGTACTATTACCATTATCAGTACGCTTTTGCTCTATTTTTTCTTCAGGTATTTTTGGTGGTGGTTGCTTATTTTTCAATTCATCTTTATTTGATGTAGTAGATATACTTTCAACTATAGGTTTTCCAATCCTTTTTAAATTATTCATAATCTGATTAACTGTTTCATTTAATATTCCATCTTTTGCATAATGTGAACCTTCTACTTTCATTTTTCTTGATGTTAATTTTAATACTTTTCGCCCTAATGGAAGCACTTTATGATCAGCAATTAAATCGAAAGTACCATTTAAGTTTTTAAAAAAAACTTTTAGTCCTTTCGAATGATCTTGAATGTTTATATCTTCAAAAATACTATTTTTTGTACTTCTAATAATTTTTTTCCATCAAACTCTAATTGAATGGTAGCTTTTGGTATAGGCTTAAAAGAAAGATCCATTAAAATAATTTTTAATTGGGTTTCAAAATTATTAGTGTTATTTACATCATTTTGTAAATAAATCTTTTGCCCAATTCTAAGATTATGAATCATTCTACCTGATAATGAATTAATTCTAGCTAACTCTTTTACTGAGGTATGATGCTTTTTTGAAATTCCCCAAAGAGTATCACCTGATTTAACAATATAAATTTTTGACATAAATTATACCTATTCTTCTAAGTTATTTTCTTCAGCTTGCATACCATGCTCACCTATTTCAAATTCTTCTTCATGTTCTTCTTCATAATTATCTTCATCATCAAATATACTTGACCAATCATCAAAGCCAATCAGAGCTTCATATCGTTTTGACTCATTCTGGAGAGATAAATTACTTTTCCCTCTTAAATCTGTTTTACCCTCCCAAATAATTTCTTTTTTGTCTGGTTCATACAGCTGTATTTTTGCATTTTCTATACCATTTCCAGCTAAACTAGCAAATAAAAAATCAACAGCATAAGGCCCATTTTTTGGCAACTCAGGAACCTCATATGAAACCTTGGCCCCACTCGTAAACAAATGCTGCCCAGCTTTACTTTCAAACTTACCGCCTGTTGTTGAAAATACGCCATTGGCATTAATTTTGAGCTGTGACCCACCTGCCGTTAATACAATTTCTTTTGGACTCGTAAGCTCGATTTTATCTTCAGTAGAAATAAGCTTAATCACCTTCTTCGCAATTGCTTCAATAGCATCATCTTGTGCTTGTAGTTCGAGCTTTCCTTTCGCTGCATAAGCACGCAAACCCTTTTGCGCAGCAAACAAACTGATTTTGTCTTGTGCGTGCCCAATAATATTTTTTTGTGCACTCAAATTAATTGAACCACTGGCACTTTCAGCAATATCTTGCGACGCTTGCAAAATAATATTTTCAGGCGTCGTCAAAGCAATGCCATTTGGCGATGCTAATAACATAAGCGCTTGTCTAAAAATTTTGCCTTGTTCTTGCTGTTTAGTATCGGAACTACTTTCTAAACCTTGGGTATAACCCTCCATAAAGCCTTGTAAAGAACTCAATGCTTTAGAAGGTGATACTTCCAATTTACTGCCTTTACTAAAAGTTCCGCATACACTCATCATGTCAAAGTCTTTAGTCTCGACATTCGCTAAGACTTTTCCGACCTCTTTAATACTCTCAAATGGATTTTTATGAATGCGATCTTTAATGCTTGCAAGCTTACCTTTAACGATGTCGGCACCATGTTCTTCAACGTTTTCGATGAACGCTTTTAAGTTTTCCACTGCATCTTTGGCATCGGTAAAGAAAGCATTAAATTCATCTACAACGCCTTTTGCATTTCCACCTAGTGCACCAATGTCTTGGATAAAGCCGCCACAGTCTTTTAAAGCGTGAATAGGGTCGTTATTAATGCCTTCTTTAAATAGGTTTACCGTACTATTTAATGCCTGTCCTGTGGTTTTTAGCTCAAGCGACTGGATAAATTTAGGTAAGCGATTAATCACATTCAAAGCATCAGTTTGTTGCTTAGCTGCAACTTCACTGAGCATTTTCATGCTTTCATAGCCTTGTGAAAGTAAAGATTGTGCTTGTGCAGCCTCTAAATGGTCTGCAATCGCCTGCTCTTGTGCATAGGTACTAATGAGCATGCCTTTACCCGCACGCACAGCTCCCCAAGCATCTGTTCTCAGCTCAAAGCCTTCACCTCGGCCTTGGCTCGTCTCTTGTTCTTTCGGATGGCTTAAGTTCCCTAAATTCAGCTGTGTTGCTGCATGGCTACTTTGGAGTTGGGTACTAATTTGTCCTGTTGTGTCATCAAAACGTAATTGGTTAAGGCCGCTCCCGTTTATTTCCTGACTGCGAATTCCACTCAGTTTTTTAGTTGCTGGAAGCTGACCTTTTACATCGAACTTGGTGGGTGAGCGCTGCGCTTCATGGATGCGCCCAGTCACAAATGGACGGTCGATATTGCCATCAAAAAAATCAATAACGACAACTTCACCGATACGAGGTAAGAAGCGAGCTCCATACCCCTCTCCCGCCCAAGGTGTTAACACATCCACCCATGCTGAATCGGTATCATTGTCATTACTGCCCGCACCGCCATCATGTCCGTGATCATCACTACGGGTAAACAGAAAGCGAACCTTGATACGCCCCCATTCATCTACATAAATAGTTTCCCCTTCTGGTCCAACAACTTTAGCGCGTTGTGGATAGGCGATTGGGCGATGCTGTAGAGGATCATATTCTGGTGTAATTTTGATTTGACGGCGAATCAATGTCAGTTCATTTGCCTGCCGCTCAGCCTCTTCATCTTCCAGTGCATGCCAACGACTTTGTTTTAATAATTGACGTACCTGTTGCTGTAAATCTTTCGGTAAATTATTTTGGTTGTAGAACGTTTTAGCAATAATCAAGAACTCTTGATCTACGACGTCATGCTGATTAATTTCTGGATGATCAATCAGGTTGAACCAATATCCTACTTGGCTGTCACGCACTGAACTATAAGCTTTAAAAAACTTGGCTTGAAAAGCATACCTGTCATTTAATATTTGATTTTGCTTTTCTAATTGGCTGTTACCTGAAGCTGTAGCTTGATCTTCACCTTTTAAATCCTGCATCCATGCTGGACTTACATGCCATGCTTGTTCAAGACCTAAACTGACTGAGTCAAAACTTGTAGAATGACTATGTGTGGTGATGACTGAACCAGCGCCTTCGTCTTGTGCTAAAGCATCAGGCTGCCAACGTTGCAAATGAACAGCAGTGGGTTGCAAACTTCGCACTGCGACAAAACCTGTAATACTGTCTTGGTATTCGGTTGCACTACTTCGATGATAGCGAATACTGCGTCGAGCTAAAGCTTGATATTGACTATTATCATCAATCAATCTTAGCTTTTGTGATTGAATCGATATGGAAAAATGCGGAACAAAAAGCTCTGCTTCATCAATGAGCCAGCTAATCCCTTCACTACGCCATAAGCGTGTAAGAAAATCATAATCAGATTCATTATGCTGCATCACAAATGGACGCACATCATAACTTTGCTTTAGTCCATTCAGATCAAGACTCAAACTTGCAGCAAATAATGGGCTTTTTTCTTGCCATTCTTTGAATAAAACTTCTGTAACTTCAACGATTGTTTTATTCATAAAAACACGACTATTGCGGCGTTTATGCCATAAGTTTGTCGCATCATTCAGAGTCAGTTTATATAGAGTTAAGGCACCATCACTTTGTCCATAGCACGCTTCAGTTACTATGCCAGTCATACGGAACAACTGTCCTGAATCTGTGACTTGATCCACAGCCAGTTGAACACCGATAAATTGTTTTAATGCAATATGAGCATTGGTAGAGAGGCAAATTAATTCCGCATGTAAGCCATCATTCAGTTGATGTTTTCCCTCGATACGCTGTAAAAAAACTTGGTTATTTAATTCTTCATTAGAAAATTGTACGTGTATTGCACGTTTTTGTGCATTTAGCCCTATTTTTTCTAATACATTAGATATATTAAAAAGCATTTTTTTATAATCATAGGATAAAGAAACGGCTGCACTTTACAAAAAACAGACCTATCTGTCTACAATTATGTTTTATTTTTAGCAAATCTTTACATTTTCGCTTATCAATAAAAAAAGAGCCTCTAAATTTCGGCTCTTTTTATTCAAAATGGTATTTTAAGCTTTAGTAGAATCATATTTTCTAAACAACTGCCACAAACAAATCAGCAGAATAAAACTAAAATATACCAAAGACCAAACAGGTAACGACTGACCTAAAAAAGTCCAATCGATCAAGGCACATTCACCAGAACCTGTTAGCACTTGCTGTAAAACCGTTTTCATCGGCAAAGCTTCTACCAAATAATCCAAACCAGGACCACAACTTGGCACTTGATCAGGTGGTAGATTCTGTAACCAAACATGACGTGCAGCAACACCCGCAGACCAACCAATTGATAAAGTCGCTAATAATGCATAAAAACGTTTGAAGCCATTCGAAATCGGATTATGAATGAACGCAATCAATGCGATAAATCCCATACCGATCAAACCAATACGTTGGAAAACACAAAGTGGACATGGCTCTAATCCTTGTACGTGTTCTAAATACAAGGCAAATGAGATACCAATAATACTGGTCAGAACAAGTAAAGCACTGACCAAACGGTAATTCCAACGCATGGGAAATCCTCTAAAAAATTTTTAACGGTATTTTGCAAGATATTGGCTAAAACTCATGTCGTTATCTTGTTCAAGTTCAGCCTGTTTTTGCAACGAAGTTTGTGCTAGCTCATCAAAATACTGTTTTCTTTCTTGGTTTAATACATGCTGATCATAATATTGCACATGTTGCTGAGCCATAACGCTGCCAAAACTCCATGTACCACCATGCTTCAAGGTATCTTCAATGACATGCGCTGAAAGCGTATTTTCAACATGTGCTAAGCGTTGTTGCATCACAACAATTGCGTCTTGATACAACTGTGTTTGATTCGCTTGATCGAGTAAAATCGCACATTGCTGAATAGTTGCCAAATGCTGCTGTGCCCAAGCTTGAAAAGTCATTGTTTTCTCACCAAGCTCAATCTTTACATCAGCTGCACGACCTCGATTCACAACCTCTGTTTGATTGCGATCAATCTGTTCTTGTTCATCTGCATACAACTCTGGACTATCACTCAGTAAACAATATAAAGCTAGACTTTCAAGAAAACCAGCAGCAATCTCATCAATACCGATTGAACTATACGGATTGACGTCAACAGCACGAAGTTCGACATAACCAACACCACGATTTTTCAACGCTTGTGATGGCGTTTCACCGGCCTGAGGAACTTGTTTTGGACGGACCAAACTATAGTATTCATTTTCGATCTGAAGCACATGATCATTAATTTGGATAGGTTCACCAGACTCATCGTCTAAGCCCAACGCACTAAACTCTGGATAAGGCGTATGTACTGCTTTCTGCAATCCATCCAAATAGTCATGCAGATCGTTATAATGAATGCCTAACTCTTTCTGTGCTGAGTTTTGGTATCCCAAACGCCCCATACGTAAAGCCGTAGCCTCTGGTAAATACAAAGTGCCTTTAACCAAAGGTTGTAAATGATGTTCACGACCTGTCAGGAAACAACGACAAACGGATGGACTCGCTCCTAATAAATACATCACCAAAGGAGTTAAACGAATGAAATTACGAATCAAGCCAAAATAACGATGGCTACGATAATCTTGAGCACTGAGTTGTTTTAATTCTTGATCGCTCTCTTGCTGTTGTAACTCAGCAAACAATTGATCAGGGAAAGATAAATTATAGTGCACCCCTGAAATCGTCTGCATACGGCGACCATAACGCACACCTAAACCACGGCGATAAAGCGTTTTAAAACGACCAATATTCGAGGTTCCGTACTGTGCTAATTGGATATTCTCTTCATTATCATCCAGCATACATGGCATCGACAGTGGCCATAAGCGCTCACCTTCTTCTAGGTGTTGATGCACCACGGTGTGAATATCTCGCAATTCATCTAATGCCGCAGCAATAGTAGATTGAGGAGTGGTAATAAACTCCATCAATGCTTCTGAATAATCCGTTGTAATATGAGGGTGCGTGAGTGCAGACCCTAAAGCTTTTGGATGATTTTTTTGTGATAAAAATCCATTGCTTTGCATTCTTAAACTTTCACGTTCTATGCCGCGTAACATCCCCTTCAATAGCGAAGCATCTACCCATGTTGGAATCACAGAGGAAGAAAATGTATTGGGTTGATTCATAATTTATATGCTCGCTTATTCAAGATCGGCCAACAAGATAAGTGTTAGCGACTTCGTTATTCTGCCAATTATAACGACAATTGTGATCTAGTCATCTGATTTAATTTGGCAATTTTTATCACAATCTTGTTACATAAGACACGCTGAATTTGTGATTTTATTAAAATAATCGATCTTTCATTTGGCACTTCTTCATGCAAGCACAAGACATTCTCGACTTTTGGTTTGATCCGAATCATCGTTCACTTTGGTTCGCGAAAAGTGATGCTTTTGACGATAAAATTCGCGAGCAATTTCAAATAATTCACCAGCAAGCAAGCCAAGCAGAACTTTGGTCTTGGCGCAAAACGCCAGAAGGTCGTTTGGCTGAAATCATTGTACTCGATCAATTCTCTCGTAATATCTACCGTGACCAAGCACAAGCATTTGCTTATGACAGTTTGGCATTGGCACTGGCACAGGAAGCGATTAGCTTACAACTTGATGCGCAATTGAGCCCTGAACAACGTTCTTTCTTATATATGCCGTTTATGCACAGTGAATCTAAATTGATGCATGAATATGCCCTCAAGCTTTTTCAACGCTTGGGGAATGAAATCAATCTGAGTTTTGAAAAGAAACATAAGATCATTATTGATCGTTTTGGCCGCTATCCACATCGAAATGAAATTTTAGGTAGAACATCAACGGCGGAAGAGTTGGAATTTTTAACCCAACCCAACAGTAGCTTTTAAGTCAGTTTTACAGACATTGAAATAGGAATTGCATATGAAAACTGTATTGAAATGCACCCCTCTCCTTGTCGCATTGGCATTTACAGGGTGCGCGACCATTCCACAACAACCCAAAACCTTTGACCAACTTGGTCAATTCACCGCTTATCCATTAAATAGCAAAACGTATCGTATTGGTTTTCAAGCAGGTCCAAATCTAAGTTATGGTACAGCTGAAGAAATTACCTTATTAAAAGCTGCTCAAACAACACTCAAAAATGGATACCGTTATTTTACGGTTGTGGATGACCCAAGTAATGCACGGAATAAAGCACCGCGTCAGGCTGTGATTTATCCATCGCCTAGCTATTATCCATATGGCTACTATCGTCGCCATCCAGGCTTTTGGCCCGATCCATTCTATGATATGCCACAAGTGGTCAATATTGATCCAATCCAAGTGTCGTATACTATCGAGTGTTTCAAGACTCAAGATCAATCTCCAGATGCTTTTGACGCGCAAATGATTTTGCAATCATTAGGATCAAAGTACGGATTGAGTCCATCAGGAGATGTGTTACAGCCCGCTGTGCCCACTCAAAACAAAAAGTGAATAAAGGATGACTAAATGAATTCAGTCGAAGAAATCCACGTACCTAGCCTCCAGAGAAGTAAATACTTCGCCACGATGGCACTGATTATTGCGGTAGTGTCATGGATTGGCTTAATGGTCGCGGCGCATTTTTTTCCTGAATACAAATGGATCATCCATATATTTATGCTTGGTGCAGAAGCAGGTGTGGTTGGTGGTTTAGCAGACTGGTATGCGGTCACAGTACTATTTCGTAATCCTTTCGGCAAAATGCCTTTACCGAAATTACTCCGTGACCACACGGAAATTATTCCACGTAATAAAGCCCGTATTGCCGAATCGATGGGTCGCTTCGTCCAAGAAAACTTTTTATCACCGCAAATCGTAGAACGTAGTCTCAAAAATGCAGACATGAGTTTGGCAATTGGTGAATGGTTAGCCAATCCTAAAAACAATACGCAAGTGGTGCAGATGATTCAGCACACAGTGCCTAGAATTTTTGAATTTGTCAGCCAAGATCAAATTGCTCACTTTGTACAGAACAATAGTGTGCAATGGGTTCGTAGCACCAAAATCAACAAACTTGCCAGTGAAATGTTACGTGCTGTTTTAGATAATGATTTCCACCAAGATGTATTGCAACGTGGGCTTGATCTGGCACATGAATGGATGGTGTCTCATCCTGAAGAAGCACGAGACCTATCTCGTAAATTATTTCAAGAATTAGGCGTATGGAAGCTGGCAAAAGGTGCGAGCTGGATTGGAATTGATGTACAACAACGGACGATTGATTCACTGATCGAAAAAGTTGAATCGATGTTAGCTAACCCTGATCACCCATGGCGCCAAGATATTGAAGCCACAACACATACACTGATGTTACAACTTGCTGATAACGATAGCGAAGCCAGTCTACGTCTAAATAGTGGCAAGGATGCTTTGCTCGATAGTCCTCAGGTGCTCAATTTTATTAGTGGTGCTATCGCGATCCTGTGTGATGCAATTAAAACGGATTTAATGCAAGAAGATTCAGGTATCGCAACGAATTTAAGAACTGCGATTCAACAGCTTGGTATAAGCTTGATTCAAAATGAAAAAGTTCGTGAAGTTTTGAATGAAAAAATGGTCGGCTTAGCAACCAACTTCAGTGAACAATATAGCGATAAAATTATTCGTTATATCAGTGAGCGCATCCACGAGTGGGATTCTCGAGAAATGATCGCCAAAATCGAAAGCGAAGTGGGTGGCGATTTACATATGATCCGTGTGAATGGTGTGATTGTTGGCGCATTTATTGGTTTGGCACTTGGCGTCATTCGTGCAATTGTTGAAAACGTTTTATAAACGATAGAGCCATATACGGTAGAGTCTTTCGACTTTGCCGTCTTTTGCTCTAAGCACCCTGTGATTAGGGCTCATCCATCTTCCCAACAAAAACACATAAAGAGAAAGATCTCTTTTCCTGTCATTCATCAGCAAACCAACTGCTTACTTTCTTGATAATAGCGTGCCAAAGCTTCGGTATCTTGTTTTAAAAAGGCAGTTAAGTACGCTTTTACTTGAACCAATGACAGATGGCTAAAATGAATTCGCTCTTTTGCCTGAAATTGTACTAAACCAAAGATTTGTTTTTTAGCAACGACCACAGGAATATCTGTTTTTACCGTGAAGCTCAACTCTTGAGATGAGGCATAGGGATTTAAAACGATTTCGATGGTGTGTTCTGTATTACCATCTGTAATGGTAAAAGTCGGGCTTGCACCGTCGAGCTGCAACCAACGATTGAGTTGTTGTTTCCAACCCATTCTGTCAAATCGAGTTAATACCCCAATGGTATTTAATGCTCCACATTGTTCTACATCATTTAAATCAAGATGATGCGGATAGCGTATTTTTAGATCGAAATTGTCCATTGCTTAATGTCCTATTTCACAATTATTCGTATTTATTTTAATCTCTCGATATAAATTATATCGCTTAAATAATTAAATTAAAACACCATATGTAATTGAAAAATAATAATTTATTATACAAATTTAATTAAAAAATGACCAATTCTGTCACTATTGTTTTGATTAAGACACTATTCCACTATTTCTCTTGATATTTAGCACATTATTGAAGCAAGGAAGAGACGTAAATCTCTGTTCGCACCAGTTGCGACGATTTGGATATCTCATCCTTTTACCGATACAATCAACTCAAAACAAAACTTCAATTAGGTTAATCACCATGCTGCAACTTCAGTCAAAACTTCCAAGTCAAGGTGTGACCATTTTTAGTGTAATGACTGAACTCGCTCACAGGCTCAATGCCTTGAACCTATCACAAGGTTTTCCTGATTTTCCTGCCCCACCCGCTCTGTTAGAAGCACTTAGCCAAGCAACATTAGATGGCTATAACCAATACCCAGCAGGAGATGGTGTACTAGCTCTGCGCGAAGAGTTAGCACAACAATTTCTGCAACGTGATCAATTAAATTGCGACCCCATCACCGAAGTTACCATTACACCTGGTGCAACCATTGCCATTTTCTGTGCAATTCAAGCCTGTATCCACGCAGGTGATGAAGTTATTATTTTTGATCCAAGTTATGACAGTTATGCACCTGCGGTACAACTCGCAGGTGGTAAGTCGATTCATATTCATTTGGAAGCACCCTCATTTCAGGTAGATTGGCAAAGGGTTCAAGACAGCATCACTGCCAAAACTCGCATGATTATTGTCAATACACCACATAATCCTACAGGAGCAATTTGGTCAGAGCAGGACTGGCAACAACTGATTCAACTTATTGAAGATAAAAATATTGTTGTATTGTCTGATGAAGTTTATGAACATCTGGTCTTTGATGGGCAAAAACATTTTAGTGCTCTAAGTTTTCCCGAACTGCGTGAACGTAGTTATGTCATTGGTTCTTTCGGAAAGACCTATCATGTCACGGGTTGGAAAACAGGATATTGTGTTGCTGCACCAGAATTAATGCGTCTATTTCGACAGATTTATCAGTACGCAAATTTTTGTGGTACTACACCATGCCAAATCGCACTGGCTAATTATATGCAGCAGCATCCTGAGCATATTCAAGAACTTCCTCATTTCTACCAAGCAAAACGTGATCGTTTTAATGCTCAAATCCGAGACTCACATTTTAAATTTCTACCATCTCAGGGAACCTATTTCCAAAACCTAGACTATAGTGAAATTCGACCTGATCTGAATGATGTGGAGATGTGCCAATTCCTTGCAGAGCAACACAAAATTGTCGCTATCCCAATTTCCGTCTTTTATCAGCAGCCTCCTGAATCACTCAGACTCATTCGATTTTGTTTTGCTAAAACCGATATAACCTTGCAACGTGCGGGAGAAATCCTCGTACAGTGTTGATCAACAAAACATAAACTGAACTCAACCCAAGCTCGTGCTGCATATGTTATTTTGAAGAGATGATTTGCGTTTCCAATAGACGCGTAAAGGAGTTTAAATGACGCCACGCCAAACGTTGGTGATGCAACCCAATCTCTGGAAAACCTTTTTTGTTTTTCTTGTCCCGCTAATCGCCACAAATATTTTGCAGAATCTTTCAGGTACGATTAATACGATTTTTGTCGGTCAGATGATGGGCGTGGATGCGATTGCAGCCGTTTCTGTATTTTTCCCTATCCTGTTTTTTCTCTTGGCTTTTGTGATTGGAATTTCAGCAGGCACTACCGTATTAGTTGGGCAAGCATGGGGAGCACAAAATCTTGAAAAGGTTCGCTGTGTCATCGGCTCAACATTATTTATTACCCTGATTGGGGGCACCTTGATTGCCATTTTAGGTCTGGTATTTGCTGAGCAGATTTTAAATGTGTTGGGCACCGATCCTAAAGTCATGCATCTATCATTACCCTACGTTCAATGGATGCTGGTGGGTAGTCCGTTATTATTTGTTTATATTATTTATACCTCGATTTTACGGGGTGTTGGCGATAGCGTGACACCGCTAATTGCCTTGAGTTTAACCAGTTTAATTGGCTTGGTGGTTACACCTGTTTTATTAAAAGGCTATTTTGGTTTTCCTGAATTAGGCATTATCGCACCTGCAGTTGCCACCATCATGGGTTATGCGGCTGTACTCATTTTTCTAGCTTTCTACTTAAATTATAAAAATCATCCTCTTAAAATTGATCGTCAACTGCTTCGAAGTATTCGTCACGATCCAAGTTTAAGTAAGTTAATTTTAAAACTGGGTATTCCGACAGGCGTACAAATGGTCACCACGTCTTTGGCTGGCTTAGTGATTATTGGCTTAGTTAATCGTTATGGCGCACACGCAACTGCCGCATATGGCGCAGTCAATCAAGTTCTGAACTACATTCAATTCCCAGCCATGTCGATCTCCATAGCGGCATCAATCTTTGCAGCGCAAGCGATTGGGGCTGGAAAATCCGACTTATTGGCTAAAGTGACACGGACTGCCTTAGGCATGAATATCTTGTTTACAGGAACACTCATCACTTTGGCTTATCTATTTTCTAAGTATTTAATGGCGCTTTTTATCACCGATCATAGTGTGGTGGTATTAGGGCAACAGCTATTATTTATTGTGCTATGGTCAATTTTGTTTTTTGGAGCAAGCGCTATTTTTGCTTCAATCATGCGTGCCAGTGGCACAGTCAATGTCCCAATGATGATCAATATTTTGACCATCCTTCTGATCGAAGTGCCTTGTGCTTATTGGTTTAGTTCTATGTGGGGCTTAAATGGTATTTGGACGGCTTACGCGCTCGCCTTTGTATGTCTATGTATTTTTCAAGCAAGTTATTATCAATTTGTCTGGAAAAGACGTGATATTAAACGACTCATCTAATAAATAAAAAAGCCATTCAAATCTGAATGGCTTTTTGATCAAGCATATAAAGCTTAAAGCATCTTAGTTGCAAAAGCTGCAATACGTTGATAGCCCGTAGGGAATAGGCGTTGGAAAGAATCTAAAATTCGAGCATCTGTTCCAATCAACAAACGGCGTTTATCTTTTAATACCGCATTTAAAATTTGACGTGCAGCTTCTTCTGGTGGTGTACGCAAGAATTTATCAAACTGCTTGATTGATTTGCCTGGATCCATACCTAGGCTCTTTAAGCTGTCGTTCATTTTTGCAGCTTTGGCAATATTGGTACGAATACCACCTGGGTGTACGCAAAGTGAACTTACACCGCTCTTCTCAATATCAAGTTCTTGGCGTAATGACTCTGTGAAACCGCGTACCGCAAATTTTGTTGCGTTATAAGCAGATTGAGTTGGTTGTGATGTCAAACCAAAAATACTTGAGATATTGATGATGTGACCATCTTTAGTTTGTTTGATGAATGGAAGGAATTCTTTTGTTCCATACACCACACCCCAGAAGTTAATTCCGACGATCCACTCTAAATCTTCGTAGCTTGCACCTTCAACGGTAGAACCCAATGCAACTCCTGCATTGTTAAAGATCATATTGACACAACCATGATCTTGAACTGTTTCTTGTGCCCATTGTTTTACCGCTTCGCGATCAGAAACATCAAGCACTTTGGTTGTAACTGTAATTGGATTATCTTTCACAAGCTCAACAGTTTGTGCCAAGCCTTTTTCATTGATATCGCTCAATGACAAGTGACAACCTTGTTTAGCCAATAAAACTGCCAGTTGTTGTCCAATCCCAGAACCTGCACCTGTGATCGCTGCGACTTTATTTTTAAAGTTTTTCATTGCCTATCCTTTGTATTGCGAATGAATTGCACACATTTGAGTAGATCATGTGCAGTTTGAGTTATAACCAATATAATTTTGACAATACATATTGTCAATATAGTACAATATCACTTTAAGACAAATGGCAAGAATCAACATATTGCTTGTCATATTAGGTCTATTTACATTTCATGACCTAAGATCTTGGAACGAGACAAAGCATATTGCGTGGAATTTAGTTATGCTAGAGCCGCATAAAGCATCGACAATTGGTAAAAAATGTTATTGTCGAGAGTGTTAGGACTAAGATGTTTCCCCAAACTTCGTTATAAAATTTAACAAGGGGAATAATTTTGTCTACCTTTTGCAAGTTGTGGCATGGATGGTCATCCTCATGATTTTTGATCTGAAATGACAGTAATTCAATGCAAACTCGTCCGAGCCACACGATTTAAAGATTTTTTAGGGAACGGTTTTTCTAATGACGACTCAAGATCAGGCGACACGTAAAAAAAAGAATGTTGACGCGAAAGAACGCCAATTTAAAGGGCTTTCTTTGAGTGAGCGTAAAGAAGCGCGCCGAGAGAAACTGATTGAGGCGGGTATCGCCACTTATGGGACACAAGGTTTTTTCTCTGTCACTGTGAAAGATGTCTGTAATGAGGCAAAACTTACTGAACGCTATTTCTATGAATCTTTTAAGAAAAGTGAAGAGTTATTCCAAACCGTTTTCTTAAAAATGATTGGAAAAATGCAAACTTGCTTGACCCAAGCGGTCATCATGGCTGCCCCTGAACCTAAAAACATGGTAACTGCGGGTTTATCTGCATTGCTCACTGCGATTAAAGATGATCCGCGTATGGCACGTATCATTTATATTGATGCCATGCTCGTTCAAGACTTACATAACCAAGCCACCATTCAAGAAACATTAACGCAATTTGACCGCATTATTCAGGCTTTCGTCATGATCACGATGCCGAATGCCCTTCAAGGCAATGATGAAGTGTCGTTAATGGCTACAGGGCTGAATGGATACGTGACTCATATTATTATTCGTTGGGTCTCTGAAGGCTTTAAACAACCACTTGATGAAGTTCTTGCAGCCTGCTGTGCCGTGTTTTTATCCTTTATCGAAACCACATCACAAAAAAATTAAAATCTTTTTACAGTTTTGTTACAAAGCATATACTTAAATGATGATCCGATTAAACGAATGAATTCATTTGATTTATTAATCAGCAACCTGTCATCATTTGGTCATTGCTCTGCCCCACAATTGTCACAATTTATTGCTAAATTCGACTTTATTAACTCTTTTGCAATGATATTGTCATAATTAATCTTTGTAATAAGCCTGTCATAACAACAAAACGGTTCACCGTTACAGATATTAAGGGTATTGCGCTGTGAAAGATGACTATATTTTAATTGTCGATGATGAACTACCGATCCGCGAAATGATCCATACATCTTTGGATATGGCAGGCTTCCAATGTTTGCAAGCGGAAGATGCTAAACAAGCGCATCAGATTATTGTTGACCAGCGTCCTGCTCTTATTTTGCTGGATTGGATGCTACCGGGTGGTGTGAGTGGTGTCGATTTGTGCCGTCGCCTAAAACGCGATGAAAACTTAGCAGAAATTCCTGTGATCATGTTGACTGCACGCGGTGAAGAAGACCATAAAGTTCAAGGTCTTGATGCTGGTGCTGATGACTACATGACCAAACCATTTTCTACTCGTGAACTGGTTTCACGTATTAAAGCCGTGTTACGTCGTGCCAATGCTTTGAGCGGTGAAAAAGTTATTGATGCCAATGGCTTAATGCTTGATCCTGTCAGCCAGCGTGTGAGTTTTGGAAACAGCATCCTCGAGATGGGGCCAACTGAATATCGTTTGCTTGCTTTCTTTATGACTCACCCTGAACGTGCATATACACGTGCTCAATTACTTGACCAAGTTTGGGGCGGCAATGTATATATCGAAGACCGTACTATTGATGTACATATTCGTCGTTTGCGCAAAGTGTTAGAACCATTTGGTGTTGATCGTTTTGTTCAAACGGTACGTGGCACTGGTTATCGTTTTTCTACACGAGCTGACTTAGCAGCAGGTTAAAACCCTTTATGTATGAACCTTATCCCGTCCCTGAACTGGCACGTGAGCACCAACAATTTCGTTACAGCAGTTTGTGGACGTTTGCAAAACAAGATTTAAGACTGTTGATGTTTTTCTTATTGATTGCAAGCTTAATTGGATTTGGGGTTGGATACTTTTGGAGCTGTATCTTTGTTGCCTTTGTTGTTTTCTTTCTTTTGCAGCTCCGCTCGCTTTATCTAGTCAATGATTGGATTTCAAATCGTCCCTACGATATGCCACCTAATTTAAATGGCATTTGGGGCGCACTATTATTTAATGTCTACCGCGCACAACGCCAAGAACGAATCGTACAAGCTGAGATGGTGGGATTAATAGATCGTGCTCAGTCATCATTAGTTGCATTAGCTGAAGCGGTGGTTTTAATCGATGATCAGCATCAGATTGAATGGTGGAATCCTGCTGCTGAAAAGTTATTGGGAATTAATCCATTAGATCGTGGTCGCAATTTACTCTCTATTTTGCGTCAACCCAATTTCATTGAATATTTCAAAAATAGTGATCAAGCGCCAGATGGAATTCGTCTTCAAGCACAGATGGATGAAGAGCGTTATGTACAAGTTAAAATCACACGTTTTGGTGGGGAAAGCCGTCTCTTGGTTGCACATGACATTACTCGTATGCATAACCTTGAACAGATGCGTAAAGATTTCGTGGATAATATTTCCCACGAGCTACGCACGCCACTGACGGTATTGAGCGGATACCTTGAAACCTTTACCGATCAAGATGATATTACTCCACGTTGGAAACGTGCATTTACCCAGATGCAGTCGCAAACCAAACGTATGAATGCTTTGGTCAATGATTTATTACTATTATCCAATTTAGAGAATAATAAAAAAGTCGCTAAAAATCAGATTATTGATATGGCAAATCTGATGAATCAATTATTTGATGATGCACGTGCCTATAATCTCGATTATGGTCATACACTTAATTTAGATATTGATAGCCACTGTGATCTGATTGGTTCGGACATGGAAATTGCTAGTGCTTTCAGCAACTTAATTACCAATTCCATTAAATACACACCCAAAGGTGGAATTATTACCATTGGTTGGCACGAAGATGGCGATCATGCCTATTTTTCTGTCCAAGACAATGGTATTGGGATCAACCCTAAACACCTCCCTCGTCTCACGGAGCGTTTTTATCGGGTTGATAGCGCTCGCAGTCGTCAAACTGGCGGCACAGGTCTAGGTCTAGCGATCGTTAAGCATGTGCTGATGCAGCATGGTGCACATCTCGAAATCACCTCTAAAGAAAATGAAGGTTCTACATTTACAGCCGTGTTCCCGAAAGAACGCCTTTACCATATGATCTAAAATAGTTACAGGGAACTGCCAAGTTCCCTGATTTATGATGTTTTTCTATACTTTTAAATAATATAATAAGTTGTTGTTTCATTTCGCTATTTCTACACCTCATCTCGATGTAAAAACGACTTATGATTATTTCTTTAATTCGCAGCTTTGCGTTACTCCTCGGACTCATTACTGCTTTTCATATTCAAGCAAGCCCTTTTGATCCTCTAATTGGTACATGGAAAGTTGTCGATGAACGCACTGGTTCTTATGTGTCAGATATTGTGATTCGACGCAATTCTAAAACAGAACAATACAGTGCTGTCATCGTCAAAATGTATCCCTCTGCTAAAGAGGTCGCTCCGACTACTTGCACAAAATGTACAGGTGCTTTGAAAGATCAACCTATCGTCGGTATGGAAGTATTAACTAAGCTCAAAAAACTCAATCAAGATGAGGAATTTGGTCAAGGTGTCTGGATCAACCCTTATGATGGTCATAAATACAGTATTCAAGGACGTTTAAGCAAAACAGGTAAAATGCTAAATATCAGTGCCAAACATCCAAGTAATAATAGCTTTCGTGCTATGACATGGATTCGCTTATAAAAAATATACATCGCTTAATGTCATAGATAAAAACATGGGGGCTTTTATAAGTCCCCATTTTTATGTGCAATCATGATTGCTTGAATAGGCTTTGATTTAAATTAAAGCTTAGTCGTTGAAGGCAATGGTTTAGTTTCAAGCGAGTGACTTGGCAAGCCAAATAAATGATCAAAAAAGTAATTATAAACAAAGGTATAGCATGGAATAATGATCATTAAACTAAAATCTAATAAGAAGGCTTTGACTAAACTGATTTGCATCCACCAAGCAATCAATGGAATCAAAATAGTGACTAAGACTACTTGAAAACCGATAGCGTGCACGACACGTCTAAAAATGGTTCGTGTCTTAGAATGCTGTCGTTTTTCCCACCATTCAAAGGCATAGTTGTAAAAGAAATTTACGCTGACAGCGATCACCGCAATTAATAATGACAAAGGTCCAGTGTGACTGATTGTTGAGCCTGAAAGTACAGCCAAAATCATCGCACAAATCAAAAAACTGAGTACTTCATAGAAAAATACATAGGTCACTCTTCTTTTCATTCCTTGCATGACAGCACCTCAAAATCAACAAAACGTGGATTTTACGCGCTCTTTCTGATAAAAAAAGTTAATCGTGATCAGTTTTACTGACAAGCAAGGCAGAGATAAATATGAATAGTGAACAGCTGGAATTAATTCTTGAAGTGATTGATCGAGGCAATTTCTCTGCTGCAGCACGTGCTTTAAATCGAGTTCCTTCGGCTGTGAGTATGGCCATTGCGAATTTAGAAGCAGAATTGAATTTAAAATTATTTGAACGTAGCAAAAATTATTTAGAGCCTACCGAGATTGCCCTGTCTATTGAACCGCATGCACGATTAATTGTGACCAAATTGCGTCAACTTGAAATGCATCTCACCGAGCTTTCTATGGGATTGGAAACAAATCTTAAAATTGGCGTTGCGGCTGATATTAATCAAAAAATTGTATTGGCAGGCATCGAAGATTTAACGCATCGCTATCCGCTGTTAAATATCGAAATGCACTGCGCAGCACAGCAAGAACTCAAAGCACGCCTTAGAAATAATGAAATCGATCTGTATGTTGCTTATAGTTCATCTACGATTGATACCAATGAACGCTTCCGCTTATTGGGTGTTGAAAAATTTGTTGCTGCGATTTCCCCTAAAGAAGCACAACAGCTTCGGGCACAACATAAAAATGAGCTGACGATGTTATCTGAGCTTCGACAAATTATTGTGGCAAGTAAAAATTATCCTCTCCCTGACCCACGTATTTTGGTCTCAGATGCCTACTGGCATACAGATAATTTATCCATGGCGATTGGGATGGTGGAGCAAGGACTAGGCTGGGGTAATTTTCCGTTGTCCATCGTTCATGAGCATTTTGCTAAACAAAGTTTGGTTCGTTTGGAGTTTAGTGATACCACCAACGGACTAGATATGCCAATCCATGTGATATGGCCTAGTTATAAACCTCTCACTAAAACGCTTCAATTGCTGATAGAACTTTGGGCAACACAACAGTTTTAACGGAAAAGAAAAAAGCCCGACATCCTGTCGGGCTTTTTCGTATTCCTTTCACTAGATACAACTCCTGTCATATCTCACATCCTGATGCTCAAACTTATTATTATTGTTTTATGTTTTGGAACGTCCTGTTCCTGATGAGTTGATATTAGAGAATTTAACTTAGGCTGAAAATGGGACATTGACGTTAATCGGTGTAGGAAATGGCTTACACGGTTAGTTTTATGCTTGGCAAAATTATAAAAATCACACATAAAAATAGAATTGTTTCAAATCAATCCTTTTGATATTATTCAAATTTTCAGGTAGATATTTTTTATAAGTTAAAATAATATCTACTTATGTTTAATATAGATTTTTCGAACAGAAAAAATCAATACAAATAACTCAGAGATATTAAACATAAGGATTAGTATTATAAATTTATTCATCAGAAAACTAAATTTTATAATCCTACCGACTAAAACCACCTTCTTATTCCTAATTTAGACTAAGCAAGCATGATCGGAGTTACGATGAAAGCATTAAGAAAAAGAGATTTAAGTGACTTTCAGATCACAACTGAACATATTATTCTAAAGTTAGAAAATAAATCCAAAAAAACTCTAGAATATTTATTAGATACGTTGAATTATATTTATAGTGAAATAAAACTTTTAGAAAAAAACTTAGATAGCAATATTATTTTACTAACTTTAAAGCCAAAAATTGATTCTTTCTTAATAGGCAAAGATAAAGAATCAATTTACGAAATTATAAAAATAGCTATAAAACAATGGTTCGACATGGATATTGGTAATGCTTACTTACTACTAGATGCACCAAGTAAAATTTTAAAAAACAATAGAATTTATTTACCCTTACCAACCTGCTCTGAATTAAATTTTATTAGCCCTAATCTATATCACAAACATAAAAATTCCTTTTATGATCCAATTATTAGAATAATGAAAATAAATAAAATATTTATGGCTGAAATTAATTTTTATTACAAAAGACCTACACCCAAAAAAATATATGCCATGAATGGCAAAAAAGCAACTCTTGTTCAAAATCATGCAGAAAGAAAGAAATTAAGTCTATCTAAAGAGAATTATATCATGAATAATAAAATAACTAATATTCAAAGTGATATAGAGAAACATAAATCCAATGTAAATCTGCTTAATAAGGAAAATGAAATACAAAGCATAGTTAATGAAAAATGGATCAGTAGTCTGAATGAATGGAAAGCATATCTGAATAGTTTTAAAATGAGTAAAAACTCCGTTGATGTGGAGGCTGCTAAAGAAATAATTGAGGCTTTCCAAGAAGTTGATAGAAATAGATCTTCAAGTACAAAAAAATATCTTAAAGATTATTATCAACATGGAAGCATTGGTAAATTTGGGGTCCCGCAAGCAAAATGGCGTAATGGTACTTATGGTATTTCATCTAAAGAACCTGATTTTTTTAGTAGTCTAAGCAAAAATATATAGTCATTTTATAAATCAATCCTACATAAATATTTTATTAAAATTAAAAAAATAAGCAAACATAAAAAACCCTTTAAAATTTAAAGGGCTTTTTATAATTTTATCGATTAAATCGAATGACCTAAACGCTCACCCATCACCACAGTCGAGTTCGCTTTAAACTGCTCTTCCCATACCATTTTATCTTTTTCAAATAAAACCACAGCAGTAGAACCTAAGTAGAAACGACCTAACTCAGCACCTTTATCTAACTGCATTTGATGATGCTGTAATTCAACTTTACCTGAAGGTTTTACCTTACCTGTCGCAACAGTTTCAATCCCAGCCACAATCATCGCGCCAACTAAAACCACTGCCATGCGACCAAGTTCTGTATCAAACAAACATACCATGCGCTCATTACGCGCAAACAAACCTGGTACATTTTCAGCAGTCGTTTGATTAACTGAAAACAACTCACCTGGGATATATAAAGTTTCAGTCAATGTACCTGCAAATGGCATATGTACACGGTGATAATCTTTCGGTGATAAATAAACTGTTGCAAACTGACCATCTACAAATGGCTTCGCAAGTTGCGGATCACCAATCAATTTCTCTACAGAAAAACTTTGACCTTTGGCTTGGAAAATATCCCCTGCCTCAATCTTACCCAACTGAGAAATTGCACCATCTGCAGGACAAACAATACTATCCGCACGCTCGTCCACACCACGTACACCTTCCTTCAATGCACGGGTGAAGAACTCATTAAATGATTTATATTGATTCGGATTAGTCTGCTCAGCAATGCTCATGTCAATGCCGTATTTCGCTTTGAATGCCTGAATCACAGCAGTTTTTACCAAAACATTTTCACTGGCTGCCACTTTGCCGATGACACGGCTCAGTTGATGTTGAGGTACTAAGTTTTGTGCTTTGATAAAAAGTTGTTTTTTTAGGTCTGCTGAAAAACTCAAGATGGTGACTCCCCTGAAATAATAGGACTATCGAGGCGATTGCCCCATTCACTCCACGCACCATCGTAGGCTCTCACTTGCCAATTGAGTAATTTTGCCAAGATATACGCCAAACCCGAACGGTGATGTGACTGACAATACACCACCACAGGTTGTTGTAAATTAAAGCCTAATTGTTCCAAACGTTGTTGAGTGCGTTCAAGCGGGTGTAATTTTAGATGATTTTCACGATTTAGGGCAGTACTCCATTCAAAATGCAAAGCATTTGGGATGTGACCACCGCGTCGTGCAGCAAGACGTAAACCCGTATATTCATCTATGGTTCGGCAGTCCCAAAGTTGAATATTCTTATGATTGACTGCATTGAGGAGTTCATCATATTCAATACGATGCTGTTGTACGGCTTGCTCATCAATAGCAACCAACTCTGCAACAGGTTTGTATGGCTCAACTTCAGACGTGGTTGGCAAACCTGCACCTAACCAGCCGTGAATACCACCATTAATCAAACTGGTACGTGTGAAACCTAAGCAGTGTAAATTCCAAATCAAACGCCCTGCCCAAGCACCACCCTCGTCGTCATACACAACTACATGATGTTGCGGTGAAATATTTAATTTCTCAATCAGGGTTTTTAAACCACCGACATCTGGCAATACACCATTCGCTTGTTCATTCTGCGCAACTAAATATTTAGGTTGCAAATGAATGGCATGTGGAATGTGCAGTTGCTCATAAACCGAAGCTCGGCTTAGATCGATCACTCGAATCAACTCATGACCCAAGTATGGTACAAGTTGTTCAGGTTCAATCAATAAACCCAATTTAAAATCTGTGTCAGTCATTGTTATGGTGTCTTGTGATTACAGCATTGCATCAAATTTTAGCATAGCTCACTTTTTATCTTTGTCTGATTTTTCATATTCATTTAGCAGAAAAGAAGATATAGGAAAAAACCCAACGTTTTTAGATTTAAAGCATAGAATTTGCTGACAATTGCGAAAGTTAAGCCATATGAACCTGTCGAAAAAATTTACTGGGCACAGGCTGCATCCATGCCGCCTGTGTGGCTGCCTTGCACTGCATTCAAAGCGTTGCTTTGAAATTGCTCAGGATGTGCCGTCAGTTCAACAAAAAAATTGTTACTTTGGATCTCTCAAAAGTAAAGAGTACCTATTACAGATCTCTCATAACATTTGAGCGATTCCATAGCCGTACTAAATTTTGAGTATGAAAGAATAACTAGGCCTCTTCAATCTCAAACACCTGACGCAAATAGGCTAAAAACGTTTCATTATCGCTCATGGTCTTGCCTGAACTATCAGAAATTTTTGCTACCGATTGCCCATTACATTCCACCAGTTTTAAAACAATATTAAGCGGTGTCTGTCCCATGTCATTGGTGAGATTAGTTCCAATACCAAAACTAACCTGAAAGCGATCTTTAAAATATTGATGCAATAACCATGCTTTCTCTAAATTTAAACCATCACTAAAAGTTAACATTTTGGTCTTGGTATCTATTTTTAATTTGCGATAGTGCGCAAAGGCTTTATCACCCCATTCATAAGGATCACCACTATCATGGCGCAAACCATCAAATAATTTGGCAAAATACAGATCAAAATCTCGCAAGAAAGCATCCATCCCAACCACATCGGTCAATGCGATACCCAAATCCCCTCGATACTCTTGTACCCACGCTTCTAAAGCCGCTTTTTGGAAATTACGTAACCGAACATCCAATGCCTGAAAAGCCTGTAAAAACTCATGTGCCATGGTTCCGATCGGGCTAATGCCTAATTCTTTCGCTAACAGCACATTGCTGGTGCCACGAAAAACTTTGGGTGCAGCTGAGTGAAAGGTTTGAACTACATGTTTTTGCCATTCAAAACTATAACGTCGTCGTGTTCCAAAATCTGAGACTAAGAATGGAGGATCACTTTCTTGCTGTTGCTGAGCATAATCTTGTAGTTGAACCAGCTTCTGCTGTAAACGGCGCTCGCCTTCTACAAAAACGTCATCATTACGGATGCGTTGGAAATACAGCTCATTGACGATAGCTAAAACGAAAATCTCAAACATCATGGCTTGTACCATTGGACCTTCGATTCGAATATCGAGCCGACCTGCCTCATCCATACTGGCTTGGATAAAACGACGTTTAAGTTGAAATAACTCTAAGTAATCAACAAAATCACTTTTAATAAAACGCAAGGAACGTAAATACTGTAACTCATCATCGGTGAAACGCAGCTCACACAACAAATCAAGTTGATGGTTCAAATCATCCAAAATCTCAACTAGCGGATAAACCGTGTCATCTAAATTGCGACAACGAAATAAATAAACACTGTGAGTTTGCGGAAACTGGTGTAGCACGACTTGCAACATCGTGAATTTATACAAGTCCGTGTCGAGTAAAGATCGAATAATGGCAGGCATAAAGGATGGTTTTAACCAATTTTTATTAGATATCTGTTGTTATACAACCAAACGCTGGAGATTGAATAGTAGACTTTTGCTGCACGACTCATTTTTATCCTTTTGCTCTGCTAAAATTGCGCATCTCCTATCATCCAATTTTTAAAGTTATGCGTGCATTAATTCAGCGAGTTCTTGAAGCAAAAGTAGTTGTGGACGGACAAACGACGGGCGAGATTGAAAAAGGCTTATTGGTTTTTCTAGGCTTAGGGAAAGACGATACTTTAGAAAAGGGTCAGAAACTGATCGATAAGATTCTCAAATATAGAATCTTTGACGATGAAAATGGCAAGATGGGGTGGAATGTGAGTCAAGCCAGTGGCGGTATTTTATTGGTATCTCAATTTACCCTCATGGCACAAACTCAAAAAGGGTTACGACCAGACTTTGGACCTGCGATGCCACCTTCAGATGCCAAAGCACTCTACGAGCAATTGGTTGAATACGCACAACAGCAATTTGAAAATGTACAAACAGGTATTTTTGCTGCGGATATGAAAGTACATTTGGTGAATGATGGACCTGTGACTTTTAACCTTGAGATTGAATAAGTTTAGGCAATAAAAAACTCCCATCTAGGGAGTTTTTCTCAGGCTTGTTATTTACCTGTTTTTTCTTTAATAAACGCACGTGCTTGGCGAATTTTTTCTTTTACAGGTTTTGGTACTTTAGGTGGAATCAATTTCGCTGCTTGGTTGAACCAAACCAATAAGCTAAAGTCACCTTCCATTTTAATGCTACCGTCTTGCATACCTGTCATGAATGCTGTTGGGTCGCCTTTTACTAAAGTTTTTACGCCTTGCTCACTTGAAGCAAATTGCAAAATAAAATCCGCTTTTTCAGGATTGCCTGCAACTGTATCGATCTTACCGTGATTGACAATAATCTGACGCGCCATACCCAAATCTGTACCAATTTGAATACGAAATTCACGATCATGAACTAACTCAATAAACTTAGGGCTAGTACGTGCCAATTGCTTCATACGCAACGCCAAACCTGCCACCAACAAATCCAGTGGATCTGTACTTACATCAACGATAGGTAACTTAACCACAGGTAGAGAAGAAAGCTTCATGACAATTATGCCCACAGTATAATGATGAAAATTAAGACAACCCGTATCCTAGCACAATTGTGAAGAACTCTGTAAAAGCTTTGTTTCAGAAAGTGAATGTAAAAAAGGCGTGCTGAGCACGCCTTTGATGTGATTAGAATTATTATGTATTTATCGACTAGAACATTGTTGTTGGTCATCCTTATAAACAGGCGTGTGTTCAATATACTGGCGATTTGCCAGTTGTTTTTGTGCTTGTTTGTCTTCACGTAAAAGAATAAATGTCACCGTCACCATCGCAAGGCTGAGCGCTGTCAGATAACTATAAGCGACAGACATTTCGAACATGGTTTGCACACCAAAGCGTACCACTTCGAGCAGTCCCCAACTAATCATACCCGCCAACATAAAACCTAACCAACGACGATAAGGAGAGAAGAAAACAGCAATAACTGCGACAGCGATCAAGCCAAATCCAACCCACATGGTGAAATTCGCTGCTTCCATAGAAACCTCCGTCTTTAAAAGGATGTCTGAATCAACGTTCAGACCTTATATTGTTCTGTAATCTCTAACAGTACTTCGTGTTGCATTAACGTCTTTATGCATTATGGAGCGTTTTTTTTAGAAAAAAAGAGCTTAAAATTAACGATACGACACAAGATGTCGCAATATGCTTTTGTAATTACATTTTTTAAAAATCAAAATTCTGAAATTTCTATATAGCATCAATTACTGAGTGTCATTACAAAAAAATACGCTTAATTTTGACCTCAAAAAAACTTTTTTCTGAATTTTTTAATTGTAGGTTTTCTATACATTTAGACATAAATATGACGAAGTGATGACAGCCAATAAAATCAATAAAGCCACATGATCTGTGGCTTTATTTGAAGGCTGAAATCTACACTTATCTATGCTCGATTGAGGTCTTTATCATGCATACCTAAAAGATAAAGCACGCCATCTAAACCCACACTCGAAATTGCCTGATTAGCATTTTGACGAACTAGAGGTTTGGCACGGAATGCCACACCTAGTCCAGCGATTGACAGCATTGGTAAATCATTTGCGCCATCACCAACAGCCATCGCCTGCTCTAGTGAGATACCCATTTTATCAGCCAACTGGCGTAACAGCTCTGCCTTACGCGCACCATCAACAATCGCACCTTTCACTTCACCAGTGACAAGCCCATCTTGCACATCCAAAATATTGGCATGCACTTCATCAATGCCAAGTTTAGCTTGTAAATACTCTGCAAAATATTGGAAGCCACCTGAAAGAATTGCTGTCTTATAACCCAAGGCTTTCAACGTTGAAATTAAGCGCTCTGCACCTTCTGTCACAGTTAGACGCTCAGCAATTTTAGGCAGAACAGATGCATCTAAGCCTTTTAACAACGCAACACGTGCACGGAAACTTTGTTGGAAATCAAGCTCACCTTGCATTGCACGCTCTGTAATTTCAGCAACTTGCTCACCTACACCCGCTTCTAATGCAAGCTCATCAATCACTTCTTGCTCAATCAATGTAGAGTCCATATCAAAGCAAACCAAGCGACGATTACGGCGATAAGCATTATCTTCTTGTACGGCAACGTCGATGTTTAATTCACCTGATAAACTCAAACAAGCAGCACGCATTGCTTGTGCATCCAGCATTTGTCCACTTAAACCGAACTGAACGCAAGCGCGTCGTGGGAACTGGCTTTGTTCTTCTAGTTCTAAACGTCCTGATAAACGTGTTACCGTTTCTATGTTAAACCCTTGACCCGAAACAATTTGAGTCACAGCTTGCAAATGCGCAGCGGTCAGTTCAGGTGCAAGAGCCGTCACGATATAGCGTGTACGTCCGCCCTCACTCACCCATTGGTCATATTCTGCGTTGCTGATTGGTTTAAATCGCACAGTTAAGCCAATATCATGTGCTAAAATCAGAATCTCTTTCATTGCTAATGCTGTTGCAGTCTCGTTATCTGATGCAACAACGATCCCAAGGGTCAGTTGATTGTGAATAACCGCCTGACCGACATCGAGTATTTGCAAAGAATGTACGGAGAGTACCTGCATTAATCGAGTAAACTGATTCGGTTGATCTGGTCCTAAAAAGGATATAAGAATGATTTCTCGCATGAATTGACTCGTGTTAGAGCGACAACTATTGTAAGAATCATAACATAACCCATGAATCTATTTGCCTTGGAAGTTTAACTTGAATGCGCCTCGCCAAGGGCTATTTGCTAGCCTACTGATCGTTAGTTTTGCCTTGCATACCTTTTTATTGGTGATTGCAACGACTCATCAACTCAATGAAAACCGCGCCAGCCAAGGACAACTGATGACTAGTCAGTTAGTGGCAGATACTCTTTCTGAAATGGAACCCGCCAATACTGTTTCTTTAGCATTGGTTGCTAATCGCTATGCGACCAATCCAAGTGTTGCCTCAATCCGCATTTTGGATGCCAACAAACAAGTGTTAGCAACTAGCGGTATGGCTAAAACTCGTCAAGGCGAAGTATTTGTTCGTGATGCCTTACAGAATGAAAAGAAAGTGGGAACAGTCGAAATAACGCTGATACAACCAAGTATTGGTGAAATTTTACGCACACAGTGGTTAGCGATTCTATTGTCTCTCTTGATTCATGGATTAATTTGGTTAGGCTACCGTGCTATTGCACGCCCAACGCGAACCGAATATCTTGCTCGTATCAATCAAGAAAATCATCTCAAGCATGAAATTCAACGTTTAACTCAAGCTTTGGCATTAGAAAAACAGAATACGGTTACTTTGGTCGCTCAAGCACAACAACAAGCAAAAGTACAACCCAAAACGCGAGTTGAGAAAGTCAGCACTGAAACACCTCAAGTTGATCAGCATACATTGGCGCTTAACATCCAGTTTTATGATCCAAAACAACTTTTAAATAGTGTTAACCAATCCGTTTCATTGCCTTACTTTAAGCTTTGTCAGTTATTTTTGGATAAAAGTATCGATCTATGTGCTAAACATTATCAAATTGATCCATCTAAAATTTGTGTTGAACAAGAGTTTAATGCTGAAGGGGCAACCTTAAGTACTCAGTCAGATCAAACACATGCTTTAGAATGTCTTATGATGATTGGTGCTGTTTTCCAACTGCTCGCAGAAGTACTGTATAAACGTTATCGCGAAGACAAACGCTTTGCCTTGCAAACGCGTGGTTCTGTTGCTAGCCCTGTAGATGCCATGCAGCTCGACGCAATTGAAACTTCGAAACGCCTAACTCAACATTTACATGCAAAAGAAGCTGCCTTACATTTGAATCACGAGCAATTAAAAGCGATTCAACATAGCTATGAATTAGTTGCAATGCCAAACCCAAGTAATATCATGACACGTCATGCATTTATGATTAATGGTATGAATGAGGAGTGTGCAACTTTAGCTCAAAATCTGCGCACTGAAATTTTAATGGGTAAAAAGGCAAAAGTCTCATCTGAATCATCCAGCCTTTCGTAATTCACCTCGATAAAATATCCCCATTTTTTAAGTATAGAATGGGGTTTATTATTTGAATAACGATAAAGTTCATTCCATCAAAAAGTGCTTGATTTGCCTAAAACATCAACACACTCAAACTATATTCTTAAATCGATTCAGCGCAGCTTGAGTTAAAAATTATTGCAAAACAATGAAATTTTTAGAAAAAACAAAATATTTAGATCAATAAAAGCGTTTACTCAGCATGATGTATAAATTCGTCACGTGCGATAAGAAGCACAGGCGAAAAGTTTTAAAATGCGGTAAACTATGCCAAATTTATCGAATACTAATGCCTTAAAAGGCTGCTTAAAAGGTGAAAGCGAATGCCGCTGAGTCGTGTTGAAGAACTTGTCGCAGATATTCGTGCAGGCAAAATGGTTATCCTCATGGATGACGAAGATCGAGAAAATGAAGGTGACTTAGTCATCGCTGCTACCCATGTTCGTCCTGAAGACATTAACTTCATGATTACACATGCACGTGGTTTGGTCTGTCTGACATTAAGCCGCGAACGTTGTAAGCAACTCAACCTTCCGCTTATGGTTGATCAAAACGGCGCTCAACATGCCACGAACTTCACCCTTTCAATCGAAGCAGCCGAAGGCATCAGCACAGGTATCTCAGCAGCAGAACGTGCACATACTATTCGCACAGCTGTAGCTGCCCACGCTAAACCAAGCGATATTGTTCAACCTGGTCATATTTTTCCATTAATGGCTCAACCAGGTGGTGTCTTACATCGCGCAGGTCATACCGAAGCTGGATGTGACTTAACACGCTTAGCAGGTTTAGAGCCTGCTTCAGTGATCTGTGAAATTATCAATGAAGATGGCACTATGGCGCGCCGTCCTGATTTAGAAGTATTTGCAGAAAAGCATGGTCTCAAGATTGGTACGATTGCGGATTTAATTCACTACCGTATGACCAATGAGCAAACTGTTGAACGCTTATCTCAAGAAACCATTCAAACTGAATACGGGACTTTTGATCTTTATAAATACCGTGAAATCGGTAACCCAGACATTCATTTAGCTTTGGTAAAAGGTGAGCCGAAAGAAGGCGTGACCACTGTTCGTGTTCATGGATTCAATCCTGTTCGTGATCTTTTAAAGCTTAATAAAGCCGATGGTTCTCCAGCATGGAATCTTGATCTTGCAATGAAAACGATTGCTGCAAGTGACCGTGGTGTATTGGTTTGGATTGGACAAGATCACTTGGAAGATTTAGGTCATGCCATTCATCATTTGAACCAACCAAAGCCACTGAAATCAAATGCAGCTCTATCGCAGCAATATCAAACAATTGGTGTCGGTGCACAAATTTTACGTGATCTTGGTGTTGAGAAAATGAAGTTGTTGAGTTCTCCGCTTCGTTTCAATGCTTTATCAGGATTTCATTTAGAGGTGGTGGAATACATCACTGCCGATCAAATCACAGCAAAATAATCGAGGTTGCTATGGCAATTCGCCGAATTGAAGGTTTATTACATCTCGCAAGCGAAGGTCGTTATGCGATCTTAGTTGGTCGTTTCAATAGCTTCGTTGTAGAACATTTACTTGAAGGTGCGATCGACACATTAAAACGTCACGGCGTTGCAGAAGATGCGATCACCGTGATTCATGCACCAGGTGCATGGGAACTGCCGATCGTTGCGAAGAAATTAGCGGCTTCAAACAAATTTGATGCCATCATCGCTTTAGGTGCAGTAATTCGTGGTAGCACACCTCACTTTGACTTCGTTGCTGGTGAATGTGCTAAAGGTCTAGGTGTTGTAGCACTTGAAAGCTCAATGCCTGTGATCAACGGTGTTTTAACTACCGATAGCATCGAACAAGCGATTGAACGTTCAGGTACGAAAGCAGGTAATAAAGGTAGCGAAGCTGCACTTACTGCTATCGAAATGGTTAACTTATTAAAGGCAATTTAAAGCATGTCGCAAACACTTCAGGCCGCTTATGCAGCGAAACGCAAAGCACGTCGTTTTGCTGTACAAGGGATTTATGAATGGCAAATGAGTCAAAATCCTGTTCATGAAATTGAAGCACGTACACGTGTTGAAAATGCCATGCACAAGGTTGACCTCAACTACTACCATGAATTACTCACTCAAGTGGTTGCTCAACATGAAGCTTTAGATGAGTTACTCATTCCTGTACTTGACCGTGAGCTATCTGCACTTGATGGTGTAGAACTTGCAACCTTACGATTGGGCGCTTATGAATTACGAGATCACCTCGAAGTTCCTTATCGCGTTGTACTTGATGAAGCAATTGAGCTAGCAAAACACTTTGGTGGTGCAGACAGTCATAAATACATCAATGGTGTATTAGATCGTCTTTCTTCAAAGCTTCGTGAAGCCGAAAAACAACAAGCGAAATAATAGGCTTGATGTTTCATGGCTGAGTTTTCAATTATTGACCGTTACTTTAAACGAGCATCTCATCAGGATGTCAGTTTAGGTATTGGTGATGACTCAGCCATCCTCACCCCTCCTTCCTCGCAACAACTCGTCATTTGCACAGACACTCTAGTCGCTGGTCGCCATTTCCCTTTAGACACCTCAGCACATGCTGTGGGTTGGAAAAGTGTAGCCGTGAATTTATCAGATATCGCGGCAATGGGAGCTCAACCACACAGCATCTTGCTTGCACTCAGTTTACCAAGTGTAGATGAGGCATGGTTGGCTGAATTCAGTCGAGGACTCTTTGAATGTTGTGACCAATTCAATGTTGCATTAATCGGTGGAGATACTACGCAAAGCTCCCAATTAACGATTACAGTGACAGCGCTAGGTTGGATCGAACAAGGACAAGCAATTACGCGAGCTGGTGCGCAAATCGGTGACTATATATGCGTGAGTGGGCAAGTTGGTGATGCTGCGTATGGACTGCACCATTTAGGTCATGCACTACAACAACGTTTAGATTATCCAACACCACGTTGTCAGTTAGGTCAGCGACTGAAAGGTCGAGCGACCAGTATGATCGATGTCTCGGATGGTTTAGCACAAGACTTAGGACATATTCTGAAAGCTTCTAGCGTGGGTGCGACCTTATTTTTAGATCGTTTGCCAATAGATTCAGCACTAAAAGCATTAGACCAACAACAAGCTTGGCAATATGCGCTCGCTGGTGGGGATGACTACGAATTATGCTTTACAATATCACCGCAAAAATTCGAAGAACTATCGCGACATCAATCTGATGTACCGTTTACAATAATCGGCGAAATTACCCAACAAACTGGATTGTTATTTAAGTATATGGGCGAAGTTTACCCATTACATGTTCATGGATATCAACACTTTGCATAAACCCCCTATTCACTTTAGCCAAATGACTTGGTTTGACCGCTTTATTGTGTTCTGCGGTGTAGGATTTGGCTCTGGTCTCAGTCCCAAAGCCCCTGGTACTTTTGGGTCAGCATTTGCTCTTCTTTTCGTCCCCCTGTGGCTAATACTTGGCTTCAATGCCAGTGTTTTTGCAATCCTACTTATGTCGATTGCAGGCATTTATATTTGTGGCCACACTGCCAAAGTGATTAATGTCCATGATGATGGTCGTATCGTTTGGGATGAATTTGCTGGACAATCGATTACCTTTTTACCTCTGCTCTACTTACAGCAAATGAATTGGTTATGGGTCATTGCAGGTTTTGTCTTATTCCGTATCTTCGACATCTGGAAACCATTTCCAATTAATTGGGCTGACCAAAAAGTTTCTGGCGGCTTTGGTATTATGCTTGATGACCTGATTGCAGGACTTTGGGCTGCATTATGTATTTTTCTTATTCAATTTTATTTTTTGACCTAACACATTAATATTAGGGTTAATTATGTCAACAACCGTCATTATTCTAGCTGCAGGGAAAGGAACGCGAATGCGTTCAAAGCTTCCTAAAGTATTACAACCACTTGCAGGTCGTCCACTTTTGGGACACGTCATTGAAACCGCAAAAAAACTCAACGCCCAAAATATTATTACCATTTATGGGCATGGCGGTGAACTTGTTAAACAAAGCTTTGCACAAGAACAGATTGAATGGGTTGAACAAGCTGAGCAATTAGGTACTGGTCATGCTGTACAGATGACATTACCCGTTTTACCGCAAGATGGTATCTCACTTATTTTATATGGTGATGTGCCTTTAGTTCGACTCAGTACTCTTGAACAATTACTAGAAGCATCTAGCCAGTCGGGTATTGGGATGATCACACTCGATGTCGAAAATCCAACGGGCTATGGTCGTATCGTTCGTCAGGCTGGAAAAGTTCAAGCCATTGTTGAACATAAAGATGCCAATGAAGAACAACGTCAGATCCAAGAGATCAATACGGGGATCTACTGCGTTAGCAATGCAAAACTACACAAATGGCTACCAAAGCTGTCGAATAATAACGCACAAGGCGAATATTATCTTACCGATATCGTAGCGATGGCGGTTGCAGATGGTCTGGAAATCGCTTCCATTCAACCTGAACTTGCATTTGAAGTTGAAGGCGTAAATGATCGTCTACAACTCGCTACGTTGGAACGCCAATTTCAACAGCAACAAGCCAAAGAATTAATGCAACAAGGCGTTCACTTAATTGATCCAAATCGTTTTGATCTACGTGGCACATTAAAATGTGGGCAAGATGTTCAAATCGATGTGAATGTTATTATTGAAGGTCACTGTGAGCTCGGTGATAACGTACAACTTGGTGCAGGCTGTATCTTAAAGAACACGCGTATCGCAGCAGGCACTAAAGTTCAGGCTTATAGTATTTTTGAAAATGCAGTAGTAGGCGAAAATACTCAAATTGGTCCTTTTGCTCGTTTACGTCCAGGCGCAAATCTTGCAAATGATGTGCATATCGGTAACTTCGTAGAAGTTAAAAATTCTAATATTGGTGTAGGTTCTAAAGCCAATCATTTCACTTATCTTGGTGATGCTGATATTGGTGCGGATTGTAATATCGGTGCAGGTACGATTACTTGTAACTATGATGGCGCAAATAAGCATAGAACTATTATTGAAGATCATGTATTTATTGGCACCAATAATTCACTGGTTGCTCCGATCAAAATCGGTACTGGTGCTACAACTGGCGCTGGTTCAACCTTAACACGAGATGTGACTGACCATAGTTTGGCTGTCGAACGATCTAAACAGTTTGAAAAAGCAAATTATCAACGTCCCCAAAAGCTGAAAAAATAAGAGGATAAAATTATGTGTGGTATTGTTGGAGGCGTTGCTCAGCGTTGTGTAACTGATATTTTGATCGAAGGACTCAAGCGTCTTGAGTATCGTGGTTACGACTCTGCTGGCTTAGCATTACTCAATAATCAAAAAATTCTACGTGAGCGTCGCGTAGGAAAAGTAGCTAATCTTGCCGAAGCTGTTTCAGACCAACATTTAATGGGTAATATCGGAATTGCACACACACGTTGGGCAACTCATGGTAAACCAACTGAAAATAATGCACATCCACACGTTTCTGGAAATGTCGCTGTCGTACATAACGGTATTATTGAAAATTACCAAGAATTAAAAGACGATCTACAAGCCTTAGGTTATGTATTTACCTCTCAAACAGATACCGAAGTTGTTGCTCATCTCGTACATGATGCATTAAAACATACTGATAGCTTACTTGAAGCCGTACAAAAAGTTATTCCTCAACTGAAAGGTGCTTACGCTCTTGGGATTATTCATACTGAACATCCAGATGAATTAATCACTGTCCGTGAAGGTTCTCCTCTCGTGATTGGTGTGGGTATCGGTGAAAACTTTATCAGTTCAGATCAATTGGCTCTACTTCCAGTCACGAATCGCTTTGTTTATCTAGAAGAAGGCGATATTGCTCGCTTAACTCGTACGAGCATTGAAGTTTTTGCGCAAGGTGAAGCTGTTCAACGTCCAGTGAAAGAACTGGATGCTACGGTTAGCAACGCATCTAAAGGTGAATATAAGCACTTCATGCTCAAAGAAATTTATGAGCAGCCAGAAGCGATCCAGCAAACCATTTCTCAAGCCTTAAATGGCAATTATTTGCGTGAAGATTTTCTTCAATATGCCAATGCTGATTTTGCTAAAATCCAACAGGTACAAATTATTGCCTGTGGAACCAGCTATCACGCAGGCATGATTGCAAAATATTGGTTTGAACAATTAATCGGCGTACCTTGCCAAGTCGAAATTGCCAGCGAGTTCCGCTATCGTACGCCTGTCATTGTGGCAAATACGCTGTATATCTGTATTTCTCAATCTGGTGAAACGGCAGATACCCTAGCAGCTTTACGTGAAACCCAAAAACGCGCTAAAGCCAACACGATTGACATTAGCACGATGACGATTTGTAACGTTGCGACATCATCGATGGTTCGCGAAACAGATCATCATTTACTCACTCTTGCTGGCCCTGAAATTGGTGTTGCTTCAACTAAAGCATTTACCACGCAACTTGCTGCATTAATGTTACTGATTCTAAAAATCGGTCAAGTGAAGCAACGTCTCTCTGATGCCCAGTTAACAGAAATTACTGAAGCTTTATGGCATTGCCCGAAAGTAATTCTAGATACTTTGCAGCACAATACTTCGATTCTTCGTTTGTCTGCGTTATTTGTAGAAAAGAACCACTGTTTATTCCTTGGTCGTGGAACACACTTCCCAATCGCACTAGAAGGTGCTTTGAAGCTCAAAGAAATTTCATATATTCATGCTGAAGGTTATGCGGCAGGTGAACTCAAACATGGTCCATTGGCATTAGTTGACAATGAAATGCCTGTGGTGATTTTGGCACCAAATGATGACATGCTCGATAAATTAAAATCGAATATGGAAGAAGTACAAGCGCGTGGCGGCGAGCTTTTTGTTTTTGCTGATGAAAATAGCGGAATCCAAGAAAAAGATCGCCAACACGTAGTTCATATCCCAGCAGTCAATAAATGGTTAGCACCTATTGTTTACAGTATCCCTGTACAGCTTCTGTCATATCATGTCGCTGTATTGCGTGGTACTGATGTGGATCAGCCACGTAACCTTGCAAAAAGTGTAACAGTCGAATAATAAAAAATGGAAGAAAGGTTCGTCTTGTGTTTGGACAATATAGTTTTAAACTAAACATTAAAGTTCTAAACTGTAACAATATAGTTCTAAACTAGACATTAAAGTTGTAAACTAGCTAAACCCAGCTATACTGATTAAAAAGTAGGCTGGGTTTTTCTATGAGTAGAGCACCGAGATTCTTCACACAAGAACAAATTAGCAAAAGAATAAAAAGTGGTCGTGGACAAGGTATGGGAAAAGATTACCAACCATGGCTGACTATTCAGGATGTACCCTCTCGTGGGGTCTCTCATCGTATTTACTCTCATAAAACGCAAAGAGTTCATCATTTACTTTCTAATCTGGAACTGTATGTTTTTTTGATTTTAGATTGGTCTAGTTCTGTTCAGGATATTCGGGAACAATTTCCTTTGAATATAGATGACACAAAAGAAATTTGTTTAGAGCATGGTTTGAGACATCCCAGCATACAAGGTTCGGAACAGGTCATGACTTCCGATTTCCTGATTGATACAAATGATAAGAAAAAACCTCAATTCGTCATTCAGGTAAAACCATTAAAAGAACTCATCAAAGAAAGAACAATTGAAAAACTCGAAATTGAACGTCGATACTGGGAGGTTAAAGAAATCCCATGGAGTATTGTGACGGAACAAAATATTCCCACAACTGCCCGAAAAAATCTTGAATGGTTAAGTCCCTTTGTTACAGAATATTTAGAGCCTGATATCTGGGATAGCCTACATACCATTTCTTATTATTTTTCAAAAAAACCAGGGCTTTCTATCATTAAACTCTGTAAAGAGATTGATATTCAAGAAAGAACTACGGCTGGAACGACCCTACAATATTTAAGAACTCTTATAGCAAATCGTTTAATTAAGTTTGATATCCAACAGCCATTCCAGAAATTAAAAGGGTCTGACCTGGTGTTTGATTTAGAGGTGTCATATGTGGCAAATCAATGAGGTCGTTAAATTTGATGAAAGCCACTACCGGATTTTATTCTTTCAATCTGGCGAAATCATATGGATTCATATGGAGGAAACCAAAGGAGTTCCATCTTTAGTTCTTGAAGAACAACTTTCACAATGGATTGATGAAAAACGCTTATTTAGAAGTTCAGACCCTTTCGAATATCTTAAGTCTATAGAGCCACCCGTAAACTCAGTCGCTTTTGAAAAACGTGCTCAGGCTTACCGAATTATTGAACCAATCATATATGACACGGGCTGTTTTAGTGAAGAGATTAGAGCTAAACGGGTTCGTTTAGTAGAGCAGACAAATATTGCAACTAAGGCGACGATATACAAATACCTACGCCGCTATTGGCAAAGAGGCCAAATTCCAAATGCCTTATTGCCAGATTATAGAAATGCTGGTGCACCAGGAAAAACAAGAACCTTAGCTGGTTCTCAAAAATCTGGAGCAAAGCGTAAATTTGGTAATGGAACTGGTATTAAAATTACACCAGAAATTGAACGGCTCTTTCGATTAGTCGTTGAATCTGAATTATTAAATGACAAGAAAATCAATATCACATCGGCTCATCGACAATTTGAAGAACTTTTTGTCCAACATTACCCACATATAAAACAGGGAGATATTCCGACACGTAGACAGTTTGACCATTTCTACAAACGTGAATACGAACTTCCACAGAGAATAGAAGCCAGAACTCCTGTCTTGAGTTTCCAAAAAGATGTACGGCCATTAAGTGGAACTGCTACAGCTAATACCCTTGGGCCAGGTAGTCGTTATGAAATTGATGCAACTATTGCTGATATCTATTTAGTTGCTGATGATGATCGAAGCAAGATTCTAGGTCGTCCGATCCTATATGTAGTGGTTGACGTTTTTAGCAGAATGGTCGTGGGATTCTATATCGGATTTCATAATCCATCCTATGTTGTTGCTATGCAGGCGATTGTAAATGCTTGCAGTGATAAAGTCAGTTTATGCAAATTGCTTGGAATTGATATCGAGCCAGAACAATGGCCAACCCTAGGCTTGCCCGATGTCATCCTTGCTGACCGTGGTGAAATGATGAGTCATCAGGTCGAACGCTTAATCCAAGGCTATAATGTTCGTATTGAAAATGCGCCTGCTTATCGAGGGGATGCAAAAGGTATTGTTGAACGCTATTTTGGAACATTACAGGCAGAATTCAAACCTTATGCCCCTGGGGTAGTCAAAGGAAATCGTATTCAAAAACATGGTGAAAAAGATTACCGTCTTGAGGCGGTTGTACCTATTTCAGCCTTTGCCAAGATAATCATAAAGACCATACTTTATCGTAATCAGTATCATGTATTGGATACTTATGACAGAGATGCAGATTTCCCTCCAGACTTACCCTCAATTCCATTACATATATGGAACTGGGGAATCCAAAACCGTACAGGCCATCTTCGTACTGTAGATCCAGATACTTTACGGATCATGATACTACCTCGTAAAAAAGTTTCCATTTCCACTTCTGGTGTCAATTTATGGGGCCTGTATTACATTGGATCAGAGATACTTAGAGAAGGCTGGTTACATCGTAGTAAAGAAGTCACTCGCCCACAGGATCTCCAAGCTGCTTATGATCCAAGTTGTGTAGATAAGATATATTTATTCCCAAAACACGATAGTACGATCTATTGGGAATGTTCTTTATCAACCAAAAGTCGTCAATTTGCGGGTATGTCATTTTGGCAAGTGTGGGAGATACAAGATCAAGAAAAGAATCTACATGCAATTGAAAAAGATAACAGTAAAACTGCCCGTAGAGAGTTGGATCAATTTATTCGTGACACCATTGCTGAATCAAAAAAAATGGCGACCAACTCTGGTGTATCCAATCGCCAGCGTTTATCTGAAATTAAATCGAATAAAAAGTCTGTTCGTGAAAATGAGAAATTATCAAATACTTCCTTAAAAACTGATAAACACCCTAAAGATCAGGGAACAATTATTTCATTTAAGCCAAAACAAGATGAATCAAGCTATCCACAGTTCGTTCCAGGTCTTTTTGATGATGAGGATGATCAGTCATGACAAATCATATAATAAGAAATGCAGAATATCAGGACACTGGTGTTCATGCTTATAAAGATAACCCGTTCATTGAGGCTCTACCGCCTATTCAAGAACCTTTTGAAGATACAAAAAATCTTATCTCAAAAGTAACGCCTACTCTTGATGATCTAAAGCAAAAAAGAGTCATTCGTGCCCATAATATCCATCAGATCACAGGTTCTTTTTTTCAGCCTTTAGCAATGCATATGTTACTGAGTGAACGTATTTCTCTCATGATTCGTGGAGGATATGTTGGTCGTAATCCAAACACAGGAAAGTTGCAACAACACCTGCAAAATGGTTATGAAAGATTGCAAACACGTGATTTGAATGCCAAACGCTTTGATGAAACCGAATCAACTGCTCATAGCATGGCCATCATTGGCTGTTCAGGCAGTGGCAAGACGACCTCTTTACGAAGAATACTAGGGTCATATCCTCAAGTCATTTTTCACCCAGCATTAAATCGTCATCAGATCGTCTATTTAAAGATAGATTGCTCACATGATGGTTCACTTAAAGAACTTTGTCTCAATTTTTTTCGGGCGATTGATAAAATCATCGGTTCAAATTATGAGAAAAAGTATGGGATGAAAAGACATGGCGTAGAAACCATGCTTGCTCTCATGGCTCAAACAGCCAATATGTTTGCTTTAGGCCTGTTAGTCATCGATGAGATTCAACATTTAAGTCGGGCAAAGTCTGGTGGTTCAGAGAAAATGCTCAACTTCTTTGTCACTATGAGCAATACCATTGGTATTCCTGTACTTTTTGTGGGGACACCTAAAGCAAGAGACATCTTTGATCTTGATCTACGTTCCAGCCGACGTGCTGCTGGTCTAGGGTCTATCTTTTGGAACCCAATACCACAATACCTACCGGATCAGAAGAGTCAAAATCCTGAGTGGATAGCATTTACTAATACGCTTTGGAAGTTGCAGTATTTGCAGAAAAGAGACCCTATCTTAAGTGATGAGATTCGAGATACCTGGTTTGATTTGAGCCAAGGTATTCTCGATATTGTAGTAAAACTTTTTATTTTGGCCCAGTTACGTGCCCTCGCAACGGGAGCAGAAACGATTACTGTAGAGCTACTCAAGCGTGTTTATGAGGATGAACTGAAACTTGTACATCCTATGCTCAGCGCATTACGTTCAGGTATACCTGAAAGAATCGCTCAATTCTCAGATTTGGCTGTACCCGATATGGATAAGAAAATCATCCATCTTATTCAGAAAATCTCCGCATCTACGGTTGAATCCGAAGAAGACCGAGCCTTAAAACAGTTGAATAATGATGATCAACGACGTATCTACTTGATGCTAAAAGATGAGTTTCCGTCAGACTCCATCATCTTTGCCATTCAAAAAATTGTAGCGTTAAAACCCCAAATATCTAGACAACAGCTCTTGGCTGCTATTATTCAAGCAATGGAAACAGACAATACAACGTCACAAGTACCAGTAGTCAAAAAGAAAAACCAACGGATTAGCTTAAAACAATGGAATGAGCTGGAGGATACCGATCTTCGTCATGTTTTCTCAATGAACCCAACCAGCCCAGAAAGTATTTATACCCAATTAGACCATCAAGGTTTAATTCTGCAAATGTCAGACCTGTTGTCATAGTATGGGGTAAGAATCATGTGGAATTTTCCAACACCGCTTCCTGATGAGCTGATTTACAGTACCATCGCCCGTGCTGGATTACACCATGGCATTCAAAGTCCTAAACAGCTACTTGATGAGGTTTACCAAGATAGAAAAGTCGTTGCTACCATAGACTTACCCAGTCATTTAAATGCTATCGTACATTTATTAGAGCGAACTGGCTGTTTTACTTTAATAGACCTGATTTACAAACATACGATGTTTGGCTTATATGCACCTTTTGTTCAGGAATCCCATCGACAAAAAGCAATCATTTTAATGGCTGAGCAGGCATCTGGATCTATTCATCTTATGCTTGGTCTGAATGCTTCCAGAGTCCCCAACAACACCAAATTCCACTACTGTCCAATCTGCATACAGCAGCAACGAGAAACTTATGGAGAGTATTTCTGGAATCGGGCTTGGTTTCTACCCAATCTTTCAATCTGCCTGAAACACAATTGTTCACTTCTGTCTCAGGATTATATTCAACAACAGCATCGGCATCTTTTCTTGCCCTTATTACCAAATCAAACTCAAGACTCTGCTCATTCCTATTACAAGGAAGACTTCATATTAGGGCAAATGGCTGTAGATTTATTACAACTCGATCCTCAATCATCCCCAAGCTATGAACAATGGACTAGATTCTATCTGGAAATTGCTGATGCAAAGAATTTCCGTAGGGGGAATCATGTTTGTCATGATCAGACCTATGAGCAGGTGATTAATAAGTTTAATGATGTCTATCTCAAATCTAAGAATTTAGGGATTGATCCTGATCAAGATACGTCCTGGTTTAGATCGATTTTCAGAAAACATCGCAAAGCCTTTAGTTTCTTAGAACATTGTATTGTCTGGTCTTCATTTATACCCGAAATGTCACCTAAAGAAATTATGCAATATGTGGGTTCTATTTCAACAACCCCATATTTTGTAAAACGACCTATTTCTACTGAGAATGTTCCTCCTATAAAAATAAGAGAGATTAGACAAAAATGGCAAAATATCGTGCTACTTCATGGTGTAACGACTGGCCGTAATATTAAGTCAGGTCAGGCAATTTATATGTGGCTATATAGAAATGATCAAAATTGGCTACTGACCTTTAATTCAAGACATTTATCACAACCTCAAGTCCGAAAAAATAAAGTAAATTGGCTTATACGTGATTTTTCAATAACCAAAGAATTATTCAAAGTTTTATATCGTTCAAATGATGATTTAGCTTGTCCAAGAATGTCAAAAAATTGGTTTCTCAATCAGTTATCCAAAGGAAATTCCATTTCCAAACATTTGCACCAACTGCCTTTAAGTTCCAAATTTCTTTCAACTTATTCTGAAGATACAATGACTTATCAAATACGGAGAATTACCCATGCCATGATCAAGCTTGGTTATACCCAATCCAGTACTACAGATAGATGGCGGATATTACGACTTGCAGGATTAAGTAAAGAAAGAATTACTCAAGAAGCCCAAATTTTCCTAAATATGATTTGTGAGAAGAAGATTTATGCACATTAAACGCCTCCCTTTAGATACATTGATTACAGGTATAGGACGACTATTTAAATATGATGATAACCCCTGGTTTATTAATCTGTGGGGAGAATCCGAAGAATCTAAAGCAAAATATAACACCTCTTTTTCCCACATGCATTTGTTAGCCAAACGTCGCATTATCAACTCCACACAAAATGAGCATCGAAAGTCAGGCTTTTACCTAAAATTTAGATGTCCCCTACCAGCAGAGTGGATGTCTTTTGCCCAGTCTAAATCACAATTTCACTTTTTTGGGTTTGATGCTCTGGCAACGTTTTCAAATGAAGTTCAAACCGTTAAGCAAGTCCATATTCAATTGCCTCAGCTTGAGTTGGCAAGAGCTTTCTTCTTCCAGAATGCTTACCTAACTCGATCTGCGCTTGAGTTGAATGTGCTGGCAGAAGACTTTGACATTCAGAACAGGGCTGATCATTACTTGATTAATGTTCTTCCCTCATGTGAGGGTTCACTTGCACTTTCTCATTTCAATAAGCCTGGGTTTCGTCGATTTCTTGCATATTTACTCCTAAATAAAAACATAAGAGCTTCATACGAAAGCATCGCTCAACAGTGTCAGGCTTTTGAAAGGGCTTTGTTGCACAAAGATTTGAAATGCAAAGCGCCCCTAATTGAGCCAAATTTAAGGCGTAACTTGGGTAAGTGGTCGACCTAATTCCGTAAATCGGTTGAGGACTGCTACACGTGCATGAATTTCATTCACCTGACTAGGAAAGCTTCTTGCCATTAATTTATCGCCTAATAATTTGATGCAATGCATCTTGGTTTCCACCAAACTGCGGCGATGATAGCCTGACCATTTTTTCCATAATGTCCTGCCTAAACGTTTAACTGTTCGAAGTAATTCATTTCGCTCTAGCGAGCTACTCT
>Ga0209426_1000419_pt1 | contig 46494 bp, 38 predicted proteins | sample Deesub1362B_J571_FD_187697 | JGI IMG/M metagenome (GOLD analysis project Ga0209426, IMG submission 187697) | Deep oceanic, basalt-hosted subsurface ecosystem from Juan de Fuca Ridge flank, Pacific Ocean, CORK Borehole 1362B_J2.571 (SPAdes)... ...
CGGGCGCGCGGCGCAATAGCGCCGCGCGGTTCGCATAGACTGCCCCAGCCGCGTCGCGGAGCCTAAGAAGGCGCGCGATCGCGTCGCCGGCCTCGCGCATGAATCCCCCTTCAGTCGCCAGCCGTTAACCATAAAACAACGATCTCTCATGTGCCCCGGATCGGACACTGTCAAGGTCGCCGCCTCCATCGACCGGTGAAGACTTCACGACAAGAAAAGCGACTCGCCTGTCAGGGGAATTTCAATGACTTTGGAGGCCGTGCGCGCCGCGCCAAAGTCCCACTTATGTTGCGGCAAAGGTCGGGAACCCGACGGAAGATCTTATCCACCGCCGGGCCCTGTCACGCCAAAGTTCAAAAAGGATCCGGCGGAATCAGCGTCCCGTCGGCATATCCTTGAACGGAACGTCCTTATCGACGCGCACGTCGCCGGGAAGGCCCAGGACCCGTTCGGCGATGATGTTCTTGAGGATCTCGTCCGTGCCGCCGGCGATGCGCAGGCCCGGCGCCCACATCAGGCTCTGCTGGAAAGCGCCCTCCGCGGCGGCCGTGTCGGGATCGGACAGAATCCCGTACTGGTCTTCCATCTCGACGGCGTTGTTGGCCATGTCCTGCATCTGGTTGGCCGAGATGATCTTGCCGATCGAGCTCTCCGGTCCCGGCGTCTGACCGCGCGACAAAGCCGTCATGGTGCGGAACCGAGTGAACTTCAGCCCCTCGGACTGGACGTACCAGTCGGCCAGTTTCTCGCGGAACGACTGGTCCTTGATCGAGGGTCCGGCCGGGCCGGCCAGCTCGCGGGCCAGCTTCATGACATCGCGATAGTTGGGGCCGCTGGAACCGCCGACGGCCAGACGCTCGTTCATCAGCGTGACCAGGGCGACCTGCCACCCCTGCCCGACCTCGCCCAGGCGCTGGCTGTCCTTGACCCGTAGGTCGGTGAAATAGACCTCGTTGAACTCGCGCCCGCCCGACATCTGGTGGATCGGCCGGCATTCGACGGCCGGGTCCTTCATGTCGATCCAGAACATGGTCAGACCCTTGTGCTTGGGCACGTCGGGATCGGTCCGGGTCAGGAGAATGCCGTAGTCGCAGTAGTGGGCGCCGGTGGTCCAGACCTTCTGGCCATTGATCACCCACTCGTCGCCATCCTTCACGGCGCGGGTGCGCAGCGCGGCCACGTCCGAGCCCCCGGCGGGTTCGGAGAACAGCTGACACCAGATCTCCTCGCCCTTCACGGCGGGGGAGACGAAGCGCTTCTTGGTCTCGTCATTGGCGAAGGCCATGACCGTGGGCACGCACATGCCCAGGCCGATGGTGAAATAGCCGTAGCCGAGCCCGGCCTTGCCCTCTTCCTGGCCGAAGATCACCGACTGGATCGGCGTGCCGCCGCCCCCGCCGATGGCCGCGGGCCAGGTGATGCAGGCATAGCCGGCGGCGGCCTTGGTCGCCTGCCAGTCCTTGCCCGCCGCCATGTGCTCGGGCGTGTTGGGCTTGACGTCGCCCCACTTGGCGCGGTGCGCGGCGGCGTTCTCGGCGAGCCAGGCACGGGCCTTTTCGCGATAGGCGGCTTCTTCGGGAGAGTCGTTGAAATCCATGATGATGTTCTCCCTTAGGCCGCGTTCTTCTGTTCCAACTGGCTGACCAGCCGTTCCTTCCAGACCCGGGGCGCGCCGGCCACCAGGCTGAGCTGCCGCGAGCGGCGATAGTAGAGGTGACAATCGACGTCCCAGGTGAAGCCCATGCCGCCGTGCACCTGGATGTTCTCCTTGCTGGCGAACCAGAAGGCCTCGGACGCGGCGATGCGGGCGGCCGAGGCCGCGATCGGCAGCTCCGGCGCGTCGTCGTTCAGGGCCCAGGCGCCATAGTAGGCGTTGGAGCGGGCCACCTCGTTCTTGACGTACATGTCGGCCAGCTTGTGCTTGATCGCCTGATAGCCGGCGATGACGCGGCCGAAGGCGTAACGGCCCAGCGCGTAGTCCTTGGCCATCTCCAGGCAGCGGTCGGCGCCGCCCAGCTGTTCGAAGGCCAGCAGAACGGCGGCCCGGTCCAGGATCGCCTGGACGATATCGAAGCCAGCCCCAGCCTCGCCGACCCGATCGGCGGCGGCGCCGTCGAAGACGATCTTGGCCACGCCCCGGGTGGGATCCAGGCTCTTCAGCGTCTCGCGCTTGACCCCCGCGCCAGTCAGATCGACCAGGAACAGGCCAGGACGCCCGCCTTCGCTGGCCAGGACCAAGGCCATGCCGGCCACGTCGCCATCGGTGACGGGGATCTTGGTTCCCGTCAGCTTGCCGCCCTCGACCCGGCATTGCAGCGTGGCCGGCCCGACCACGCCCGGACCTTCCGAGGTCGCCAGGGCGCCGATCAGGTCGCCGGCGGCGATACGCGGCAGAACGGCGGCCTTCTGGGCTTCGGACCCGAAGGCCAGGATTCCCTCGGCCAGGCAGTAGACGGTGGACGCGAACGGGATCGGCGCGACGGCGCGGCCCAGCTCCTCGGCGATGGCGCACAGCTCGACGCGCCCCAGGCCCAGGCCGTTATATTGCTCGGGGATGCAGGCCCCCAGCCACCCCTGCTCGGCCACGCCCTTCCACAGCGCCGCGTCATACGAGCGGCCGGCGTCGTCCAGCACGCCCCGGACGACACCGACGTCGCAATGGGCGGCGAGGAACTTTCTGGCCTCGTCTTTCAGGAATTTCTGGTCGTCCGAATAGTCGAAATCCACGAGCATCCTCCCTGGGCCACGCTCTTTGGCGCGGCGCTTTCGAAAGCACACTGAACGACGTTCACGCGAAGGGAAAGATTGACCCGGCGTCAAGAATTTCAGGTTCTTATACGCCCTTCACACGCAGTCGGACGTTACCTAGCGGCATGGCCAAGACCGTCTTCCAGAAGAACCAAAGGGTGTGGGTCGAGAGCGTCGGCTGCTGGGCGACGATCGAGAAGATCGTGCCCATCTGGGCCAAGGGCTTCGACGAGCCGGTGCGCGTCACCTACGACGTGGGCCTGGGCCGCGAATTCCAGGCGGCCGAACTGAAAGCCGAGGACAAGGCCGACGGACGGGAAGGCGACGCCCTGTCGAACTGGCGCGTGCTGCGCGCCCGCAACAAGTGGCAGCAGGAGGGCGACTGCGCCCACCATCCCCATCCCGGCACCTATCCGGTGGTGGTCACCGACGCCAATGACTGGGGCGGCTGGCGCACGCCGGGGGCCGAGTACGACCGGGATCCCTACAAGATGGAATATCAGGCGCGACTAATCGCCAGCGCGCCGCGCCTGCACGCCATCGCCCGCGAGGTGCTGACCCTGGTGGCCGACCATCCCGAGGACGCGCCGCCGGCCTTGACCGCCCTGGCCCAGAAGATCGTGGCGATCGAGCGCTATCTGCAGGAAATGCCCGCGGCCGCGCCCGGAGCCTAAACGGTCGCGTCCGGTCGGGCTTTGAAATTGCCCTTCTTCCACGCCATCCACAGGACGAGCGCCGCCACCAGCGTGCCGACGATCATGCAGGGCAGCGACGCTTCCGGACCAAAGGCCCCGCCGCTCAGGAACTCCGGCGCGCCGGGCTTGGGCTCGGAAATGAAGAGACTGGGCGTGCGCGGCGTGCCCGAAACCGACGCGCCCCAAAGCCAGCCCTGGGTGAAGTTCCAGGCCGCGTGCAGGCCGACGGACATCCAGAGCCGGTTGCTCAGCAAGTAGAAGGCAGCCAGCAGAAAGCCAGCCTCGATCATGATCGCGATCGAAGACACCACGGTCGCGCCCGGATTGGCGAGATGCGCCGCGCCGAACAGCGCCGCCTGAGCGATCAGGGCGGGCCAGACGCCGAACGCGCGCATCAGCAGGCGCATCAGGATCGCCCGGAAGACCAGCTCCTCCATCATCCCCGACTGGATGGCGATGTTCAGCATCTGCCAGGGCGAGCCTCCGTGCGGACCGCTTATCCGATAGACCCCGATCAGGCACAGCGCGGCGATCACCAGCGCCATGATCAGCGCTCCCACCGCCGCGCCGACCAGCAGATCCAGCGGCGCGTCGGAAAGCTTCAGCTCCGGCGGCCAGCGCCCCTCGGCCAGCCTTACGGCGCCGGCGTAGACGGCGAACCCGGCCACGCACGCCGCCAGCACCTTCAGCGCGTCCAGCGGCGTCGATTTCGGCAGGAACTGGACGCCGCCATAGATCCCGGTGAACACCAGGAACAGCAACACCATCCAGCCAACCGACCGCAGCCAGCGCAGCGGTCCAGGATGCAGAAAGCGCCGATCGCCGATGTCGAGTCCGCCGATATCCGTGGCCAAGTTCGCCTCCCCTGCCCCTCGTCGATGTCGGAGCAACCCCTAATTCGCCCCTGGCCGTCAAGCGTCCCCTCGCGGAGGCCCGCCGACCGCATTAAGTAGGACGGATGCGCACCGACACCCCCCAGCCCGTTCGTCTGGCCGATTATCGCCCGTTCCCCTTCGCCATCGAGACGACCCGGCTCGTCTTCGACCTGCACCCGACGGCGACGAAGGTGACGGCCGAGCTGGCCATCCGCCGCGTCGGCGACGCGACCGAGCCCCTGGTGCTGGACGGCGAACGGCTGAAACTGCTGTCGATCGCCATCGACGGCCAGGCCTTGGGCGCCAACCAGTTCGTTGTCGACGCCGAACACCTGACGATCGCCGAAGTCCCCGACCGGTTCGTGCTGACGACCGAGGTCGAGATCGATCCGTCGTCGAACAAGGCCCTGACCGGCCTTTACATGTCGGGCGGACGCTTCTGCACCCAGTGCGAGGCCGAGGGCTTCCGCACCATCACCTACTTCCCCGATCGCCCGGACGTGCTGTCGCGCTACACCGTTCGGATCGAAGCCGATCGCAAGTTTCCGCACCTGTTGAGCAACGGCAATCCCGGCGCGTTCGGTCAGGTTGGGGAAACCCGCCACTTCCTGGAATGGACCGATCCCTTCCCCAAGCCCTGCTATCTGTTCGCCCTGGTCGCCGGCGACCTCGACGTTCTGGCCGACAAGTTCATCACGATGAGCGGCCGTGAAGTGGCGCTGCGCATCCTGGTCGATCCCGGCCAGGCCTCGCGCGCGGCCTACGCCCTCGACAGCCTGAAGCGCGCGATGAAGTGGGACGAGGACACGTTCGGCCGCGAATACGACCTCGATCTCTTCGCGATCGTGGCCGTCCGCGACTTCAATTTCGGGGCGATGGAGAACAAGGGGCTCAACATCTTCAACAGCGCCCTGCTGCTGGCCGACCCCGAAACCGCCACCGACCTCGACTATGAGCGGATCGAGGCGGTCGTCGCCCACGAGTATTTCCACAACTGGACCGGCAACCGCATCACTTGCCGCGACTGGTTCCAGCTGTGCCTGAAGGAAGGCTTCACGGTCTTCCGCGACCAAAGCTTCAGCGCCGATCAGCGTGGCGCGGCCGTGCAGCGCATCAAGGACGTCCGAGCGTTGCGCGCGAGGCAATTCGCCGAGGACGCCGGCCCCCTCGCCCATCCCGTGCGCCCGTCCAGCTATCTGAAGATCGACAACTTCTACACCGCGACCATCTATGAGAAGGGCGCGGAAATCATCCGGATGCTGAAGACGATCCTGGGCGAAGCGGCGTTCCGGAAGGGCAGCGATCTCTATTTCGACCGCCACGACGGCCAGGCCACCACGGTCGAAGCCTTCGTCGCGTGTTTCGCCGAGGCCTCGGGCCGAGACCTGACCGCGTTCTTCGATTGGTACGAGCAGGCCGGCACGCCGTCGGTGACCATCGACACCGACTATGACGCCGCGGCGAAGGCCCTGACCCTGACCCTGACCCAGTCGACCGCGCCCACGCCCGGCCAGCCGAACAAGAAGCCCTTGCCCATCCCCGTGGCGATCGGGCTTCTGTCGGCGGAGGGCGAGGTGCTGCGCGACACCGAGATCGTGCTGCTCGACCAGGCCCGCCAGACCGTGCGCTGGGAGGGCGTGGCCAGCGCCCCCGTGCTGTCGGCTCTGCGCGGCTTCTCGGCTCCGGTGAACCTGACGACCGACGCCCGGGCCTCGGACCGCTACGTGCTGTTCGCCGCCGATCCGGATCTCTTCAACCGCTGGGAGGCCGGCCAGACCCTGGCGCGCGACCTGATCCTGGCCCGCGCCGCCGGAACGCCGGACGAGGTGGGCGAGGAGCGCTATGCCGACGCGCTAGGCCGCGCCCTGGTCGACGACGCCGCGGAGCCGGCCTTCAAGGCGCTGCTGCTGGCCTTGCCGTCCGAACCGGACCTGGCCTTGATGTCCGACCCCGCCGATCCGGCGGCCTTGCACGAGGCCCGCGACACCCTGCGGACCCGCATCGCCGTGCATCTCGGCGACCTCCTGCGGCGCCTGCACGGCGAGATGCAGAGCGAGGGCGAATTCTCCGCCAGCGCCGAGGCCGCGGGTCGCCGCGCTCTGCGAAACGCCTGTATCGAGATCCTGGCGGCCGATCCGCGCGACGACAACCTGATGCGGATCGTCGGCCACTTCGAGGCCTCGCGGAACATGACCGACATGATTGGCGCCCTTTACCCGCTGGTCAGCATCGGCGGCGTCGCGCGGGAAAAGGCCCTGGCCAATTTCCACTTCGCCTGGCGGGCGGAGCCTCTGGTTCTGGACAAGTGGTTCGCCGTACAAGGCCGCGACCCGAACGAGGATGCGCTGGAACGGGTGATCGCCCTGACCTCGTATCCGGACTTCGAGCCGACCAACCCGAACCGTCTGCGCGCCTTGGTCGCGACCTTCGCCAACTTCAATCCGGCGCGGTTCCACGACCCCAGCGGCGCGGGCTACCGGTTCCTGGCGGATCAGATCCTGGCCGTGGACGCCTTCAACCCGACCACCGCCGCGCGCCTCGTCGACCCGCTGGGCGGCTGGCGACGCTACAAGCCGGAGTTGGGCCAACGGATGCGCGAGCAACTGGAACGCATCAAGGCCCATCCGGGGCTTTCCCGGAATGTCCTGGAATTGGTGGCCAAGGCGTTGGACCAGGACGATCCGCGCGGCGAATAACCGGTGGATCTCTTGCGACACATGGGCTCATCCGCGTGGAAATCGGCGGTTCGGCGGTGACGCGGCTAACGGCGGTACGATAGTTTACCCTATTCGGCGAAGTGACTCGCCGGGGGAACCACGGAGCCGTTGGGTTTGAAAAGGGGCATCGCGAGACTCGGGGGGCTGGCGAACGCCGGACCAGCCGCGCCCGCGGGCTCGCGCGCCAAGGCCCTGCGCCCGCCGTCCCAGACCTTCGTCCGCATCGCCATCCTGGCGGCGCTGCTGTTGCTGGCCGTCTACACCGCGTTCGGCGTTAAGCGCCTGGAGAACGAAGCCCAGGCGCGGCCGGGCGGCGCGCCTCTGGCGGCCAAGGCGCAACTGGTCGCCGGCCGCGTGGAGGCCAATCTGGCCGCCCAGCGCGCGGGCCTATCGGCGGCGGCCGACCTGATCAAGCGAGACCCGGGCGCGACCATGGACGCGGCGGAGACCGCCCTCCGCGCGGCGGGGGGCGAGGCGGCCGCCGTCGCGGTCGTCGGTCCCAGCGGCATTATCTCGGTCGCGGGCCGAGACGACGGGGCCGACTGGAAGGGCGCGGCGCAGGCGGCCGCGGCCTCGGGCCGCACGACCTGGACAGGCTCGGTGGGCGACACCGGCCGGCTCTATGTCGCCACCGCCGCCACGCTGGACCACGCCCGCGCCTTCGTGATCGCCAGCGGCGACGCCTCGCGCCTGGTGGCCCAACCCGACAAGGGCGATGGCGTCGCCCTCGCCCTGCCCGACGGCAAGCTGCTCGCCGGCCGGGGCCGCGCCGCCCAGGGCGCGAGCAATATCAAGGAAGCGTTCGCCATCTCGCCCGACGATGTCGCCGGCGGCCTGTCCGCCCTGCGCGGCCAGGCGTCGGACGGCGCGGGCCTCGACGTGGCCGTTCGACCGATCGGCGAGGGCGCGCTGCTGGCCCTGGCCGCCGCGCCGGCGCATGGCGGCGCCAATCTTGATGAACAGGTGATCGAGGGCGTCTTCAGCCTGCTGGCCCCGCTGGCCGCCGGCATCGCCCTGGCCTTGCTGCTGATGGTCCAGAGCCGCAAGGCCGAGGTCGCTCACCGGGAATTCGTCGACAGCGAGCAACGCTTCCGCCTGGCGGTGGAAGCCGCCCGCTGCGGCATCTGGGAATGGGATCTGAACGCCGACCAAGTCTATCTTTCGGACGTCACCGGCGTAATGTTCGGCTGGGGCGGCGGCGGCGTCGTCTCGGGCCAGGACCTGATCGACCGCATCTCGCTCGACCACCAGGAACGCGTCCGCAAGGCGCTGGCCAACGCGGCCACCTATGGGGCGTTCGACGTCTCGTTCCGCGTGCCCGCCGCCGAGCAGGGCGCCCGCTCGCTCTGGATCGACGCGCGGGGTCAGGGCTTCGGCAAGCCGGGCGCGGACGGACACAACCGCATCATCGGCGTCGCCCTGGACGTCACCGAGGAGCGCATCGCCCAGGCCCGCGCCCAGGCCGCCGAGAACCGTCTGCGCGACGCCATCGAAAGCGTGTCGGAAGCCTTCGTCCTGTGGGATCGGCAAGGCCGCCTGCTGATGTGCAACCGCAACTATCGCAGCGTCTTCTCGCTGGAGCCCAAGATCCTGAAGCCCGGCGCCGCCCGGGCCGAGGTCAACCGCTTCGCCGCCCTGGCCATCAAGCACGATTTCCCCGCGCCCGACGGTCAGCGGGGCGTGCGCGAGGCCGAGCTGATGGACGGCCGCTGGATCCAGATCAGCGAACGCCGCACGGCCGAGGGCGGTCTGGTGATGACCGCCGCCGACATCACCGCCATCAAGAACCAGGAAGAAGCCCGGCGCCTCAACGAGGAGCAACTGCAGAAGGCCGTCACCGGACTGGAACGCAGCCAGGAGCAGCTGGCCGAACTGGCCCGCAAGTACGAGACCGAGAAGGTCAAGGCCGAGAGCGCCAACAAGGCCAAGAGCGAGTTCCTGGCCAACATGTCCCACGAGCTGCGCACGCCGCTGAACGCCATCAACGGCTTCTCCGAGATCATGATGAACGAGATGTTCGGCCCGCTCGGCGACGCGCGCTACAAGGGCTACAGCCAGGACATCCACGCCTCGGGCCAGCACCTCCTGGCCCTGATCAACGACATTCTGGACATGTCAAAGATCGAGGCCGGCAAGATGAACCTCAAGTTCGAGCCGATGCATCTGGAGGACGTGGCCGAGGACGCCGTGCGCCTGGTCCGCAATCGCGCCGAGGCCGCGGGCTTGAAGCTGGTCGTCGACTTCCCGCCCCTGCCCGAGATCGAGGCCGATTACCGCGCCGTCAAGCAGGTACTGCTGAACCTGCTGTCGAACGCCATCAAGTTCACGCCGCGCGCCGGCAGCGTCACCGTCCGCGCGGAGATGCGCCGCGACCCGTTCCGCGACACCGTCAAGGTGTCGGTAACCGACACCGGCATCGGCATCGCCAAGGAAGACCTCGCGCGCCTGGCCAGGCCGTTCGAGCAGGTCGAGAGCCAGTTCTCCAAGACCACCCAGGGCACGGGGCTGGGCCTGGCTCTGACCAAGTCGCTGATCACGCTGCACGACGGCGTGCTGGACATGCACTCGACCCCCGGCGAGGGCACCACGGTCAGCTTCACGCTCCCTGTCCGCCAGAGCGAACAGAAGCCCGCGCGAGACTTCGTGGCGGCCTAAGCTGACCCGCGCGGAATATTACTTATACGTCATAGACTTAATTCGACGTCATGAAGCACTCGTAACGGGTGTCCGGCGCTGGCCCAGACTACACCTTCCTCAACGGATCGCCTGGAGCGCGTTAGGTTTAAGTGCGAGCGGTTAAACCGCTCGAACGCGCTCTCAATATTGGACTCTAGAGCCTGTCTGTCCGCTTCAAATGACTCCATTTGAAGCGGACAGGCTCTAGGGCGGTCGATCGAGAGAGGGACCTGATCATGAGCGCTATCGTCAATCGCATCGCCGCCATCGCCGCCCTGGCCCTGGCCGCCACGCCGATCGTCGGCCTGGCCAGCGCCCACGCCGCCGAGCCGGAACAGCCGGTGATCCGCATCCCGATCGGCGACTTGGACCTGTCGCGGCCGGCCGACGCGCGCGAATTCCAACGCCGAGCCGACCGCGCCGCCGTCCAGATGTGTTCAGAACGCGGGGTGCGGGGCCTGTCCTACCGCGCTTGCCTAATGGATTTCCGCGAGGACCTGCGCGCCGAGCTGAGCCCTCTCCAGGTCGCAGACCTGCGCGCCGCGCGCAAGGCCGAGCCGGCGGTCTTCGCCTGGCGCGGCTTCTGAGCGCTACAGTCCCCGCCTCAGCCACGCCGCCACGGCCCAGGCATGGGCGTCGTGGCGCAGGGCGACCACCGCGTCGCGCGGGTCAAGCCAGACCAGCCGATGGTCGTCCTCGACCTTCAGGGCCGGCTTTTCACCCAGCAGCTTGACGACATAGACGCCGCCGAAGTTCCGAACAGGCTGGCCGTCGGACTTCAGAAAGAGCTGGGAGACCGTCTCGATCAGGACGCCCGCCTCGACGACGAGACCCGTCTCCTCGCCGAACTCTCGCGCGACGGCCTGCCGTTCGGTCTCGTCGCCGTCCACCGCCCCGCCCGGCAGGTCGAAGTAAGGCGCCTTTCCCGGCTTGGTCACCTCCGCCAGGGCGATCTTGCCCTCGGCGTTCTCGGCGACGCCGAACGCGGCGGGACGGTCCTTGTAGATCGCCCCCGCGACGGGCGCGCCGAAAGCCAGCATTCCTAGTCCTTGCCGTAGAGGTCGAACCACGGATCGGCCTTGCCGGACTCAACGTCGGAAACGCTGATCTCGGGCCGATAGCCGATCGTACCCTTGGCGCTGGCGGTCCAGGCGTCGACCACCAAATCGCGCAGGGCCGCAGCGCCGGCGGCGATCCGCTCCTGGGTGAACGCCCGCCCTTGCGGATCGTTCTCGTTGAGCTTGCCGGCCTTTTCCAGCTGATACAGCGGCTCGACCTGCTTCCAGGTGGTGGTCAGATAGCCGACGACGCGGGTCTCGATCGAGCAGTCGCAGGCCTTGTAGGCCGGGACTAGGGCCTTGATCGCCTTCTCGTCGTCGACGGCCTTCGCCAGCGGTCCCTCGAACTGGAAGTGAATCTGGCGAGACTGCGTGTATCCGTTCGGGTTGGGATAGTCGCCCCAGCCGTTGTAGTGCACGCTCATGTGCAGCGGCTGGCTGGCGTCGCCGACATAGTGGGCCCAGACGCCCAGATCGCGGATCAGCAGCTCCTGGCGGCGCTTCAGGTCGGCCTTGTAGTAGGCCAGTTTCGTGGCGTCCTTCTCGGTCTTCACCACCGCGCTCAGGATCCGCCAGTAGGTGAAGTCCTTCACCAGCTGCTGGTAGCCGTCGATGATCGAATACGGCAGGTAGCCGGCCTTCCAGCTGTCGACGCCGACGGCTTGCAGCGCCTTCTCATAGTCGGCGCGGGTGGGCGGCAGGGTCGCCACCGTGAAGGCGGGACCGCCGAACATCCGGCCCTGGTCATCGATATCCAGGAAGTGGGCGGCGTCGCGATCGGTGTCGTGAAGCTTGCCCGAGCCCTTCCAGCGATCCGGCTCGCGAGCGTATTCGCCGATGGCCGCCACCGCGTCCGGCGTGCGCAGGAAGGCCGGCAGATCGGCCGGGAAACTCTCCGCGCCGACGACGCCGACGACGCGGTGGCCCGAGGCCCCCCAGGCGAAGGCCGAGGCGGCCGGCGCCGACAGGGCGGCGGCGAGAGCGAGCACTTTCAGGCTGGACGACAGTCGCAAGGGAAGAACTCCGAGGAATCAGATCATGCCGAGCGCGGTCTTGAGAGCCGCCCTCGCGCGTCACGCGGGTGTAAGGCGCCGGTGGCTTATCCGCCAGAGTCAGCCGCGCCCCGACCAGAACGGGGGTTTGTTGCAACGGTGTTTCCAGGCGGGTTCCGTCCGGAAAGCTTGCCGAACGGTAAAAATCGACGCTTCAAGGCTCCGCTTCAACAGGCTGAATCCACGCCGCTTTTTCGCTCGACGGGAGAAATCGTCCGGGAACGCATCGACTCCCAGGGTTGTCACAGGCCTGTGATCCGACTATCCAGACGGCCGCCCGACAGAATACGCCGATAAGAGGCCCCCCTCGATGCGACGCAAGCTCGCCGGAATTTTGGCCACCGCGGTCATCTCCGCGTTCGCCCTTCCCGCTCTCGCCCACGCCGCGCCCGGCGAGGATTCCGCCGCCGCGCCGGCCGCCCGGCAGGACCCGCTGGGCGATCTGATCGCCTCGGCCCTGGGCGGAGGCCTGCCGGGCACCGTCGAATGGAAGATGAGGGCCACCCTGTACCACGCCGGCGCGCGCGGCATCCGGGCCTTCGACTCGCTGGGCTGCAAGGTCGCGGCGATGCGCACCGTGGCCGTGGACCCCAAGGTCATTCCGCGCCGCACCGTGATTTTCATCAAGGAAACCGTCGGCCTCACCATGCCCGACGGCAGCAAGCACGACGGCTACTGGTACGCCTCCGACATCGGCGGCGCGGTCAAGGGCCAGACCCTGGACCTGTTCAGCGGCTTCGGCGCCGCCTCGATGCGCGCCCTGGGCGGCCTGGACCTTTCCAATCTGTCGGTGAGCAAGGTCGGCGAATTCAAGGGCTGCCCGCCGCAATAGGCGGCATCTTCGGTCTCTTGACTGGAATTGATCCTCGAACTCGGCTTGGATCCCCGTCTCTGGGGATGAGCATTCGGGGACCATTATGCGCAATCTGTCCGTCAGCGTCCTGGCCTTGCTTTCGGCCATGGTTCTTTCAACCAGCGCTGCTCGGGCTGATGACCTCCCCCGATTGAAGGCCCGCGCCGCCGTCGTTTCGATCACCCGCGACGATTGGGGAATCGCCCACGTCCACGGCAAGACCGACGCCGACGCGGTGTTCGGCATGGCCTACGCCCAGGCCGAGGACGACTTCAACCGCGTCGAGACCAACTTCATGACCTCGCTGGGCCGCACGGCCGAGGCGGAGGGCGAGAGCGCGATCTGGGCCGACCTGCGCCAGAAGCTGTTCATCGATCCCGTGGTGCTGAAGACCGACTACGCCAAGAGCCCGCCTTGGCTGAAGGCGCTGATGAACGCCTGGGCCGACGGCCTGAACTTCTATCTTGCGACGCACCCGGCGGTGAAGCCCAAGGTCATCACCCATTTCGAGCCCTGGATGGCGCTCAGCTTCTCGGAAGGCAGCATCGGCGGCGATATCGAGCGCGTGCCCCTGACCCAGCTGGAAGCCTTCTATGGCCGACGCCAGCTGGCCATGACCGCCGACGAGAAGGGCCTGCTGTTCAAGGAGCCGAAGGGCTCGAACGGCATCGCCATCGCCCCGAAGCTGACCGCGACCGGCCACGCCATGTTGCTGATCAATCCGCACACCAGCTTCTTCTTCCGCTCGGAGCTGCAGATGTCCAGCGACCAGGGTCTGAACGCCTATGGCGCGGTGACCTGGGGCCAGTTCTTCATCTACCAGGGCTTCAACGCCAAGGCCGGCTGGATGCACACGTCCAGCGGCGTCGACTCGGTCGACGAGTTCGCCGAGACGATCGGCGAGAAGGACGGCCAGCGCTTCTACAAGTACGGGTCCGAGCTGCGCCCCCTCAAGAGCCAGACGATCACCGTCCCCTACCGCGCCGCCGACGGGTCGATGGCCGCCAAGACCTTCACCGTGTTCAAGACCCACCACGGCCCGATCGTGCGCGAGGACGGCGGCAAGTGGATCGCCTTCGCCTTGATGAACAAGCCGGTGGCGGCGCTGGAGCAGTCGTTCCTGCGAACCAAGGCCGTCGACTACGCCGGCTTCATGAAGGTGGCGCAGCTGAAGGCCAATTCGTCCAACAACACCCTGTTCGCCGACAGCAAGGGCGAGATCGCCTATCTGCACCCGCAGTTCATCCCGCTGCGCGACGACCGCTTCGACTACACCAAGCCGGTGGACGGCGCCGATCCCGCGACCGACTGGAAGGGTCTGACGCCGCTGGACAAGGCCCCGCATGTGCTGAACCCGCCCAACGGCTGGGTCTTCAACACCAACAACTGGCCCTATACGGCCGCCGGTCCCTACAGCCCCAAGCAGGCCGATTTCCCGAAGTACATGGATACGGTCGGCGAGACGCCGCGCGGCGTCCACGCCCAGCTGGTGCTGAAGGACGCCAAGAACCTCACCCTGGGCGGCCTGATCGACAAGGCCTATGATCCGTACCTGACCGCCTTCGCTCGCCTGGTCCCGACGCTGGAAGCGGCCTATGCCGCCACGCCCGATAGCGACCCGCTGAAGGCCAGGGTCGCCGAGCAGGTCGCCGCGTTGAAGGCCTGGGACCGCAAGTGGTCGGCCAAGTCGACCGAGACCTCGCTGGCGGTGTTCTGGGGCGAGGCGATGTGGGCCAAGGCCGCGCCCGCCGCCAAGGCCGCGGGGCTGAACACCTACGACTACATGGCCGACAAGCTGACGCCGGCCGACAAGCTGGCCGCCCTGGCCGAGGCCTCCGACCGCCTGACCGCGGACTTCGGATCGTGGAAGACGCCCTGGGGCCAGATCAACCGCTTCCAGCGCAACGACGGGTCGATCGTGCAGACCTTCGACGACAACAAGCCCAGCATCCCGGTGCCGTTCACCTCGGCCCAATGGGGCTCGCTGGCCTCGTTCGGGGCCAAGCGTTATCCGGGGACCAAGAAGTACTACGGGACGCTCGGCAACAGCTTCGTGGCGGTCGTGGAGTTCGGCGACAAGGTCCGCGCCCGCGCGGTCTCGGCCGGCGGCGAGAGCGGCGACCCGGCCTCTCCGCACTTCAACGACCAGGCCCTGCGCTACAGCCTGGGCAATCTGCGCGACGTCTATTTCTATCCGGAAGACGTAAAGGCCCACGCGGTGAAGACCTACCGACCGGGGGAATGAATAGACTAGATGCTCCGCCGCATCGCGGCGGAGCCTTAACCCTAGATATCCCCGCCCACGTTCGGCGCGACGCCTGGGGCCCGCGCCACGTGGATGCCGCACTCGGTCTTTTCCTGACCCGCCCAGCGTCCCGCGCGGCCGTCGTCGGAGGGCTGGGTGCACGGCCAGCAGCCGATCGACGCATAGCCCTGGGCGACCAGCGGATGGGCCGGGAGGTCGTGCTCGGCGGCGTAGGCGTCCAACTCGACCTTGGTCCAGTTGGCCAGCGGGTTGAACTTCACCTTGCCGTCCGCGACCTCGACCACGGGCAGGCTCAGGCGGTCGCCGCCGTGGAAGCGCTTGCGACCGGTGACCCAGCCGTCGAAGCCCGCGAGCGCCCGGTCCAGCGGCAGCACCTTGCGGATGTGGCAGCAGTCGTCGACGCTCGTGCGCCACAGGTCCGCCTTCGGGTCCTGGATCGCCAGGTCCGCGAAGGCCGGGCGCAGGTCGCGCACGTCGCTGAGGCACAGCCGGGCGGCGAGGGTCTTGCGATAGTCCAGCGTCTGGCCAAACAGCATTCCGGTGTCGAGGAATAAGATCGGGATGCCCGGCGAGACCTGGGACGCCAGGTGCAGCAGCACCGCCGACTCGGCCCCGAACGACGAGACCAGGGCGAGGCGCGCGCCGAACCGCTCGTGCGCCGCGCGCAGCACGGTCAGCGGGTGGGCCTCTCGCAGTTCGGCGTCCAGCCGCGCCGCGAGGCCGGCGGCGCTGCCCCCGATCTGGTCGTAGGCCATCAGGACGCCCTTTCCTCGAAGGCCGTCGGCCGGGCGTCGGCCCCGCGCTGATAGACGTGGCGGAAGCGGCTGGCCGCTTTCGTCCAGGCCTCTGGCGTCGCGCCGTCGGCCGGCTCGAACGCGTCGAAGCCGCAGCGGACCATGAAGCCGGCCTGCTCGCGCAGCACGTCGCCGACGGCGCGGATCTGGCCCTGATAGCCGAACCGCTCACGCAGCAGACGGGCCGAGGTATAGGCGCGGCCGTCGCGATATTTCGGGAAGACCAGAGCCACCACCGCGATGCGCGGCAGGTCATAGGCCAGCCCCTCGACCTCCTCGTGCGACTCGACCCGCACGCCGACGCGGCGGCTGTTCGAGCTGAGCAAGGCGTCGCCCTCGGTCTCGAAGCGCGCCAGGGACAGGATCACGTCGCCCGTTTCCGGGATGGCGTCCTCGTCGGCGATCTGGGCGAAGCCGTCCTCGGTCCAACGGGCCTCGCCATCGACCAGTTCAATCAGCCTGGGCATAGACAGCCTCCTTGAAGGGCTCGAGGCCGACGCGGCGATAGGTGTCGAGGAAGCGCTCGCCGTCATCGCGGACGGACAGATAGGCCCCGACCAGTTGGTCGACCGCCGTGGCGACCTTGTCGGCCGGCAGGGCGGGGCCGAGGATCTTGCCGATCGAGGCGTCCTCCGCGCCCGAGCCGCCCAGCGACAGCTGATAGAATTCCTCGCCCTTCTTATCGACGCCCAGGATGCCGATGTGAGCGATGTGGTGGTGGCCGCAGGCGTTGATGCAGCCGCTGATCTTGATCTTCAGCTCCCCGATTGCCTCGGCGCGATCGGCGTCGGCGAACTGGCGGGCGATGTCCTGGGCGATCGGGATGGCGCGGGCGTTGGCCAGGGCGCAGTAGTCAAGGCCCGGACAGGCGATGATGTCGCTGATCAGATCGATGTTCGGCGTGGCCAGCCCCGCCGACTGGAGCGTCGCGAAGACCGTCGGCAGGTCGTCCAGCTTCACGTGCGGCAGGACCAGGTTCTGAACGTGGGTTACGCGCAGGTCCGACAGGCCATAGCGCTCGGCCAGATCCGCCACGACCTCCAACTGGTCGGCCGAAGCGTCGCCGGGCGTCTGGTCGGCGGCCTTTAGCGAGACCTCAACGATCGCATAGCCCGGCTGCTTGTGGGGCCGGATATTGTTGCGGACGAAACGGGCGAAGGCCGGATCGTTGGCCTTGGCCGTCTCGAAGGCTTCCGAGCGAGCCGGCAGGGTCTCGAAGGGCGTCTTGGCGAAGGCGAAGCGGATGCGGGCCAGTTCGGCGGCCGGCAGGTCGGCGCGGGCGGCGTCGATCTTGGCCCACTCCTCCTCGACCTGGCGCGCGAATTCCTCGGCGCCGAGGGCGGCGACCAGGATCTTGATCCGGGCCTTGTAGATATTGTCGCGGCGGCCATGGCGATTATAGACGCGCAGGACCGCTTCCAGATAGCTGAGCAGCCGGTCGGTCGGCAGGAACTCCTTGATGGTCGGGCCGACATAGGGCGTGCGCCCCTGCCCACCGCCGGCGATCACCTCGAAGCCCAGCTGACCGTCGCGGCCCTGCCGCAGCATCAGGCCGATGTCATGCACCTTGGCCGCCGTCCGGTCCTTGGCCGAGGCGGTGATGGCGATCTTGAACTTGCGCGGCAGGAACGAGAATTCCGGGTGCAGGGTCGACCACTGGCGGATGACCTCGGCCCAGACGCGCGGGTCGTCGACCTCTTCCGACGTCGCGCCCGCATAGGGATCCGAGGTGGTGTTGCGGATGCAGTTGCCGCTGGTCTGGATGGCGTGCAGGTCCACCTCGGCCAGCTGGTCCAGAATGTCCGGCGCGTCCTTCAGCTTGATCCAGTTGAACTGGATGTTCTGGCGCGTGGTGAAGTGGCCATAGCCCTTGTCGTAGTCGCGGGCGATCCGCGCCAGCCGCCGGGCCTGGGTCGGATTCAGCGAGCCATAAGGGATGGCCACCCGCAGCATGTAGGCATGCAGTTGCAGGTAGAGGCCGTTCATCAGGCGCAGCGGCTTGAACTGGTCCTCGGTCAGCTCGCCGGCCAGGCGGCGGGCGACCTGCCCTCGGAACTCGGCCGAACGGTCGGCCAGGAATTCCTTGTCGATGAGATCGTACTGGTACATGCCGCCTTACTTCCTGCGGATCAGGTCGACGCGGCCGGTCGAGCGGGCCGCGCCCGATGCGTGGCGCAGGGCCTCGACGACGTCGCCGCCCTCGGCCTGCTTGCCGTGCGTGGGTTCGTTGGTCGGGCCCAGGGCCCGGATGCGCTCGCGATAGCTGAGCGGGGCCCAGCGGCCGTCGGATGGCACGAGATCGATCGGATAGACGTCGACCACGACGGTCGGCTGGCCCTTGCCCGTGGCGACAGCGGCCTCGAGGTCGGCGGCGTGGTGATCGTCGAACAGCTGAGCGTCGCCGAAGCGGTCCACCCACTGGCCGGACTTCCAGAACACGACCTCGCCGTCGAGCAGGCGGTTGGCGGTGATCGCTTTCATTTGAACTCTCCTCCCCTGCGAAGCGGGGAAGGTGTCAGCTCGCCCCCGGGCGAGATGACGGAGGGGGCGCGCTCGGCGGCTAGCGCCCCCTCCACCGCTTCGCGGTCACCCTCCCCCGTCAACAGGGGAGGAGATTGAACTTGAGCCATGGCCATGGCCTCTCCGACCATCAGCAACGCGGGGCCTTTCACGTTCTGGGCGGCCTGCGCCAGGCCGGACAGCATGGTCAGGATCCGGCGCTCGTCGGCGCGGCTGGCGTTCTCGACGATCAGCGCCGGGGTCGATCCCGCGCGGCCGGCGGCCATGAGACGCTCGGCGATCAGGCCAGCCGTCGAGACGCCCATATAGACGACAACCGTCTGGTTCGGCCGGGCCAGGGCGCCCCAGTCCAGATCCGGCTCGCCGTGAGCGGCATGGCCCGTGACAAAGGTGACGGCCTGGGCGCCGCCGCGATGGGTCAGCGGCGCGCCGGCGCTGGCGCTGGCGGCCAGGGCGGCGGTGACGCCGGGAACCACATGGCACTCGACCCCGGCCTCGCGGCAGGCGGCCAGCTCCTCGCCGCCCCGGCCGAACAGGAACGGGTCGCCGCCCTTCAGGCGCACCACGTTCAGACCGTCCAGGGCCAGGGCCACGATCAGCTGGTTGATCCCGTCCTGCGGCAGGGTGTGGCGCGACTTGCGCTTGGCCACGTTGATGCGCCGGGCGCGGCTGGGCGCCAGGTCGAGAATCTCGTCCGAGACCAGGCCGTCATGCACGACGACATCGGCGCCGCGCAGGGCGTTGAAGGCCCGGAAGGTCAGCAGGTCCGGATCGCCCGGCCCTGCGCCGACCAGCCACACCGCGCCAAGCGCGCGGTTGGCGCGCGTCCCGCCCACCACGACGAGGCCAGGCTTGGCGTTCGCGACGTTTCGGATCGGCGAGCGGGCCATGCGGTTTAGAACCTCTATCAACGCGGTCGGAATAAACCCGTGAAACGCAAGGCGGGGTCGCCCCTGAAGACGACCCCGCTCAGCACGCCGACGAAAAGGGCCTATCCGTCAGCGAGCGCTTGCAAACTCGGCGCGAAGGGGCCAATTCGCAAACAAGGACTTCTGCCGGGGCGTTCAGTAAAACTATGGAAAGACCCAACGAGCGCCGTCGCCTGCCGCCGCTGAACGCCCTGCGCGCGTTCGAGGCCGCCGCGCGGCATCTGAACTTCAGCCGCGCCGCCGACGAGTTGTCGGTGACGCCGGGCGCCGTCAGCCAGCAGATCCAGAATCTGGAAGACTATGTCGGGGCGGCCCTGTTCAAGCGCACGCCCAAGGGCCTGCTGTTGACCGACGCGGCCCAGACCGCCCTGCCCGCCCTGCGCGAGGCTTTCGACCGTCTGGCCGAGGCCGCCAGCTTGCTCACCGCCGCCGTGGACGGTCGTCGCCTGACCCTGACCGCCGCGCCGTCGTTCGCCGCCAAGTGGCTGGTGCCGCGCCTGGGCAAGTTCGAACAGGCTCATCCGCAGGTCGATGTCTGGCTGTCGGCTGGCATGGAGGTCGTCGACTTCGCCACCGGCGAGGTCGACATGGCCATCCGCTATGGTTCGGGCCGCTATCCGGGCCTGGAGGTCATCCGCCTGCTGCAGGAGACCGTCGTCCCGGTCGCCAGCCCCGAATTGCTGGAGCAGAACGCCCTCGAACGCCCCGAGGACCTGGCCCACCACATCTTGCTGCACGACGGCTCGCCCGACGCCGACGACAGCTGCCCCGACTGGGCGATGTGGCTGGCCGCGCGCGGGATCAAGGGCGTCGACGGCGCCCGGGGACCGCGCTTCAACCAGTCCAGCCTGGTCATCGAAGCCGCCGCGAACGGCCGCGGCATCGCCTTGGCCAAGCGCACCCTGGCCCAGGCCGACCTCGACGCGGGACGCCTGGTCATTCCGTTCGAAGCCTCCACCGCCGTCGATTTCGCCTATTATGTCGTTCACCCGAAAGCCAAGGGCCGCCTGCCTCAGGTCAAGGCCTTCGTGAACTGGCTGCGCGCCGAGGCCGAGGCGCACGAGGCGGCGCTGCGGACCCTGGACAACGGCGCCGGAATTTAGGGGTCGGAGCACTGGTTTCCGTCATGGGAACCGGCTTAAAGGAGCCCATGAAAATCACGACTCTCAATGTCGACGAGCACTTGGCTCCCGCCGACTGCCGAACCATGGCCGATGTGCGCCAGGGCGTGGACGCCCTGGACCGGGCCCTGGTCCAACTCCTGACCGAGCGTCAGGGCTTCATGGACGCCGCCGCCCGCATCAAGGCCGACCGCTCCAAGGTCTTCGACCGCGCGCGGATCGAGGACGTGGTCGACAAGGTCAAGGCCGCCGCGCGCGCGTCGGGACTGTCGGAAGCGATCGCCGAACCGGTCTGGCGCACGCTGATCGACCGCTGCATCGCCTACGAATACGACAGCTGGGACAAGACGAAGGGCTGAGGCGAAGGCGCTTCCCGCGGCGCGGCGCCCAGACTTTCGCGCACCCAAACTCAACCTTAGTTTGAATGATATGTTTCGCGCCGGGCGGTCATGTCGGAACGGAAATCTGGTCTTACCATTCGTCAGACAAATGTGACGGAAGGCCCGGACCACTCCGCGCGCCTGGCCCGTCATGATCACCTATTTCGCCCACTAACAGGCCAGCCGATGGCCTTTGAGAGCGCGGCAAGACTGGATGATCGTCAATGTGAGCCCTAGATGGCCTTACCAGGTGGTCGCCACGCGGTGAAAACTGGCATTACCAATTTCTTGACAACCGCCCTAACCGGTCGGATAAATCCTCTCAAGGGCGCCAAGTCAGTGCGCCGGGGGAGGATTCCGATGAACCATGCACGCAACCGTTTCGCTCTTCGCACGGCGCTGATGGCGTCCTGCGCGGCCCTGTCGCTGGGCGCATCCGCCCAGGCCCAGACGACGGCGCCGACCGGCGCCGAGCAAAAGGCCGAACCCTCCACGGTCGACGCCGTGGTGGTAACCGGTTTCCGCCAAGCCTACGCCAACGCCATCTCGACCAAGCGCGAGACCCTGGAAATCTCGGACGGCATCTCGTCCGACGGCCTGGGCCGCTTTCCCGACCTGAACGTCGGCGAAGCTATCCAGCGCATCCCGGGCATCCAGATCAATCGCGAGGCCGACAGCCGCAACGCCACGATCAGCCTGCGCGGCCTGCCGGGCACCTTCGCGCGCACGACGCTGAACGGCGGCGCGTTCGCCGATCCGATCCTGAACGGCTCGACCCCGCTCGGCGCCTTTAACTCGGACATCTTCACGTCGATCAACGTCATCAAGTCGCCGATGTCCAACGACCTGGCCGGCGGGCTCTCGGGCAATATCGACCTGCGCATCGCCCCGGCCCTGCAGCGCAAGGACGGCGGCTTCGCCAAGGCCTCCTACGAGTATGACGACCTCGGCAAGCTGGGCAGCCCGCTGGCCTCGATGGGCTACAACAAGCACATCACCGACGACTTCGCGGTGTTCGGCGTCATCGGCTGGAAGGACGAGAAGTTCCGCCGCGATTCCATCACCGTGAACTCTTGGGGCAACAAGCTGGGCTCGATTCAGCTGGGCAACCAGAAAGTCCCTGGCCAGAACCCCGACTATGACGCGCTGGTCGCCCAGTATCCGGGCGGCGTCTACTATCCCAGCCAGACCCGACAGCTGGTGAAATACAACCGCGGGACCACCGTATCAGCCGCGACCGGCTTCGAATGGCGGATCAACGACAACTGGAAAGTCGGCGCCAATGGGTTCCTCACCAAGCGGAACCTGAAGGACGCCACCAACAACATTCTCTATATCGACGCCGGGCCGGGCAACGGGACCAACACGGCTCTGACCGCGACCTCGGCCGTCGCGCATATCACCAAGGTCGGCACGCCCTATATCGTGCATACCCCGAACGGCGACCGCGCCTACGTCAACAACTTCTCGGCCGAGAACATCAATACGTTCGACTCGGTCCGCTCCGAACCCGCCGACAACCAGACCTGGGCCATCAATCCGACGATCGAGTTCAAGAACGACGCCTGGAAGGCCACGGCCAATTTCACGGTGTCCAAAGCCAAGGCCCAGGCCAACCAGATCGAACTGGACATCGTCGAAAACCCCTACCGGAACCTCGGCCCGGCCGGGCTCAACGGCATCACCACCTCGGTGGCCCTGAACGGCACGGATCTGTCGAACTACACCGCCGTTCTGAACACCCCGCACGCCACCCACCTGCCGACCGGCGGCTTCGTGATCCCGTCCACGGCGACCGCCGCCACCCAGGCCGGCGCGGTGATGCCGGGCCAGGCGGCCACCGTCGCCGGCGACAAGTTCGGCGTCACCGGCACGAGCGGCAACGCCGACAACGTGCTGAACGCGGCCCAATTCGACTTGGAGCGCTCGATCAACACCGCGTTCATCACCTCGGTACAGATCGGCGCCCGCGCGGAGCACAATAAATACACCTCGACCGGTTCGCGAAACACCGCGCTGGGCGCCCAGACCCAGAACATCACGCCGGACATGGCCATGCCGCTGGGCTACGCCCGGGACTTCTTCGGCGGTCAGGCCGCCGGCGCGACGTCCAACTGGATGAACGTCGACATCAACCGGATCCTGAAGGCCATCACGCCGGTCAACACCAACCTGCGGACGGCGACCAATCCGAACGGCCTGCCCGACCAGTTCCTGCTCGGCGCGCCGGGCGTGTTCCTGACCCCTTACGGCGTGGTCAACAACTACACGGACGGCAACTACTGGAACAACAACTTCAGCAATCAGAACGACGTCCTGTCACTGTACGGCTCGGCGAAGTTCAAGACCGATCTGCTGTCGATCCCGGTCCGCGGCAGCGTCGGCGCGCGCTACGAGTCGACCAAGAACAAGATCGTCGCTCTGAACTGCGTGAACTGCGCCAGCACGCTCGCCGCCATCGCCGGCCCGATCAACCACGCGCTGAGCACCGCGACGACCAAGAACGACTACCACTACTGGCTGCCGTCGGCGATCGTCGTGGCCGACCTGCGCGACGACCTGGTGCTGCGCGCCGCCGCCTACCGCACCTATGTTCGTCCGCAGCCGCGCGACAACGCCCCGACCAGCTTCGTGCAGGTGCCGACCGACGTGAACCCGCCGACCGATCCGGTCTATACGGTCACGCTGGGCGCCACCAATCTCAAGCCCTACACCGCCGACTCCTACGATCTGTCGCTGGAATGGTACAATCGTCCCGGCGGGATGATCTCGCTGGCCGCCTATCGCAAGAAGATCGACGGCTATATCGGCCCGATCACCGATCAGTCGGCGCTCTGCCCCGCCAACGGCAAGCTTCCCGGCATCGATGTCGACCTGGGCACGCTGACCATAGACAACTCAGGCGGAACGCCGAAGTGCGTCAGCTCCAAGCAGTTCATCGGGGCGGGCGGCGTGCTGAAAAATGCTCAGGTCAATGTCAGCGGCAAGACCAACCAATCGCCGATGACCGTGACCGGCGTCGAGTTCAACGTTCAGCAGAACTTCGACTTCCTGCCGGGCTTCTGGAAGAATTTCGGCGGTGCGTTCAACTATTCGTATACGAAGATCGAGGGCAAGGACACGGCGGGTAACGCCATCACCCTGCCCAGCGTGTCCAAAAACAACATCAACCTCATCGGCTATTACGAGGCCAAGTGGGGCGGCGTCCGCCTGGTCTATAACTGGCGCGACAAGTACGACCTGGCCGCCGGCAACTCGTTCGTCGGCGACGCCCGCACCGTCAAGGCGCGCAGCCAGTTGGACGCCTCGGCCTCATACAAGATCACCGAACGCCTGACGGTCTCGGTCGACGCGTTCAACCTGACCGACGCCACCCGGTCCGAATACGAGAACGACCCCATGCTGCCGCGCCGCATCGACTATGACGGCCGGACCTATCAGGTCACGATGCGCGCCACCTTCTAGACCCGAACATACCGACCTCCCCTGCCAAGGGCCGGAGCAAGCGCTTCGGCCCTTCTTTTTCGGACGCCGGGCTTAACCCTGTTTGATCAGACACGCTTAAGGCCGGGCGGCCAGATTGCTGGCAGCCCCCAAAGGACGCCGCCGTGCAGCTCTCCGCCGCCAGTCCAGTGACCCGCTATGTCCCGGCGCCGGCCGGCGCCGCGAGCGATGCTTCGGCCAAGATCGCCGACCTGACCGCGCTGGCGGCGGCCCAGACCAACCAGAAGATGGCCGCGGCGGCCGGCGCGGCGCTCGGCCAAGCCACCAGCGATCTGGCCGGCGCGCTGGTCGACATCTCGGCCTGACGCCAGCCTATCCCTTCAGCGACCTCAGGGCCTGCTCGTGGGCGTAGGCGGCGATATCCATCAGCGCGGCGTCCAGGGCCGTCCTGACCGTCTCCAGCCCCTCCTCGCCGGCCTCGCAGCGTTCGCAGACCTCTCCCAAAGCGAAGGCCCCGACGCCCCGCGCGGCGCCCTTGACCGTGTGCACGGCGTCCCTCCAGCCGGGATGGCTCGGATCCAGCATCGGGGTCCACAGCGCGGCCTGTTCGCGGAACAGCGCCAGCACCTCGTCGACCAGGGCCGAATCCCCGGCCGCGAACCCTTCCAGATAGCCAAAATCCACGGCCCCGCTGATATCTCGTCTCGCCATGAAAAAAGCTCTTGCGCTCCCAAAATCATTGCGTATGTTCCGCGCCTCGCCGCCGGGGCTCGCAAGTGCTTCGGAAACGCGAATGGGTGTATAGCTCAGTTGGTAGAGCAGCTGACTCTTAATCAGCGGGTCCAAGGTTCGAATCCTTGTACACCCACCAAATTCTCTAAAGATTTCAATGCAATGTGAAACGAGGCCTCGGCCTCGGTTCGCCACGTGAGAGTTTGAACAAACTCTCACGTGAGAGTTTGCGCTTGCGGCGGCTGGCGATGTTCTATTTGCGTTCACGCCATGTCGGCGACCGTTCAAATCATCCCAAGTCGGATCACTTTCAGAGCCTGCCTCGACCTGGATTGGCGCGTCACAAGCTATTGCGCCAAGTGCGGCATGGGCCGGGCAATGGACCTGGCCATGGTCTGTGAAAGCCCGCTCGCGGCGCGGCCGATCGAGGCGCTCATGACGGCCGGCGCGATCCGCTGTCGCGACAAACGCACGCGGTGCGGCGGCGAGCCGGCGCACTTCCTGGTGGTCAGCTGGATGAAGGTTGGTCGCGAGCTCGACGTGGCGCGCTGGCGCGCCGAAATGATCAACGGACGACGGGTTGTCCGCCTTGAGCGGGCGCGGGAGGATTGACCGCCACCACGGCCTGGGCGGTCGAGCGTGGCGGGCGCAGGCCGTCATAGATCTGCACCGCCATCCAGCCGATCAGCGCGGCCAGCAGGCCGAAGGCGGCGTTGCGAACCATCCGCTGTTCGGCGCGGATGTCGCCCAGGGCGTTGTGGATATTGTTGTACCGTTCGGCGCACAACTCTTCGTGCCCCTGGATCTTCGCGAATGCGCCGGCCACGGTCTGTTTCTCGCTCAACCCTACCCCCTTGATCTCACACGCGGCCGGCGGCCGACTGCCTAGGCCTTGCCGTTCAGCTTCTCGACCGTTCGCATACCGCCAAGACCCAGCATCCCCAGCAGCAGGGTGATCAGCGTGCCATGTCGAGGTCGGGCAACTTCATGCCGAAGCCCACCAGGACCGGGTGGACCATGAACTGGAAGGCCAGGCCAGAACCGCACACCCAGCCGATGAACGGCCGCCAGCCCGACACGAAGAGGTTGGGATTGGCCGCCTCGGCCTGGTCGACGGCGAGTTGCCCCTTGGCCAGGTCAGTATCGGCCGCCAGCTGCGCCAGGTCGCCCTGCTGCTGCATCTTGAGCAGCTCCAGTTGCGCCGCCTGTTTGGCGGCCGGATCGGGAAGCACCCGATCCACGACTTTCAGGCCGATCGTCAGAAGGTCGGTGACGCCCATGTCAGTCTCTCCAGATAAAGCCGGCCTTGATCAGCCAGGCGCGCGCCTCGTCGAGGCCGATGAGGCCGCCGTTGACCTTGATGCGGGCGGCGCGGATGTCGTCTTCCTCGTTGGCCCGGATCGAGGCTTCGATATCGGCCAGCGGCTTTTCGCCCGGATCAGCGTCGACGATGGCGTTGCAGCCGCGCGACGCCCAATAGGCGCCGGCGACGTCGAACCCGATCTCGGGCCGCTTCATCAGGTCGGGCTGGGCGAGAAGAGGCTGACCGGTCAAGGCCTGGGCCTCGGCGTAATTGTCGCGGCCGGTGCTCATCAGCGGATTGCGTCCGCGATAGAGCCAGCCGTCGCCGGGCGCGGTGTTGCCCATACGACCGGCATAGACCTTGTTGGCCAGGGCTTGCGGATTGTTGGCGTAGGGTGCGGCCGCCGCCAGGGTCGGGAACCGCCCGGGCCACACCTTGGTCAACCGATCGGCCGAATAGCCCAGCGCCTCTTCGAACCGCGTCAGGCCCAGGCTCTCGACACAGACCTGGGCGATGAAATGACGCACACGGCGCGGCGTGTTGATCTCGTACTTCTCGCAAGCCGCCGCCAGGGGCCTCGCCAGCGCGCCGTAGTCGCAACGGCGATTGAGCTGCTGCAAGCGCAGCGCGGTGATTTCAGCGCTAGGGGACATTGAGGGCCGTGCCTCCCACATAGATCGAGCTGCCGACGTCGAGGCGGCCAGGCACCGAGCTGACGCCGCCGGAGCCGATGACGGCGCTGTTCGAGACGGCCAGGTATTTGGCGGCGAAAGAGCCGTTGTTGTTGTAGATCGTCGTCCCCGCGCCCGTGACGTTCAGGTGATCGGAGAAGGCCGACTGGCCATAGACGTGCAGCGTGCCCAGGCTGATCAGGTCGCTAGCCGCTTGCATATTGGCGCCCGCGTACACGCTGCCGCCGGCGGTGAGCGAACCCGAAAGCGTGATGTTCGTGGCGCCCGTAACCGCGCCGGCGAGCGCGAGACCCGCCGACGATTGCAGCGCGCCCGCGCTCGTCGCGATGACCTGGCCGCCGACCGAGAGCGAGCCTCCGGTGATCGTGACATTGCCGGTGAAGTTGTTGCCGCCAAAGCTGGCGCCATTGATCTGGAACCCTGTTGGAACGTTGACCACGCCGACGCTGTAGCCGCCGGTCGGCGCGCCCACCACGACCCCGCCGCTGACATCCAGGCGGCCGACCTGCGTTCCGACGCCGACCGAACCGATGGCGGCGCTGTTCGAGACGGCCAGGTACTTGCCGGCGAACGAGCCGTTGTTGTTGTAGATCGTCGTCCCCGCGCCCGTGACGTTCAGGTGATCGGCGAAGGCCGATTGGCCGGCGACATGCAGGGTCGCCAGGCTGATCAGGTCCGTGGTCGCCGTGACGCTGCCGCCGACGGTCAGGTTGCCGGTGATCGTCACGTCGCCGGTCAGAGTGCCCGCGCCGCCCACGGCGGTGTTGTTCACCTTGAAGCCGGTCGGGACATTGACGCTGCCGGCCTGGAAACCGCCGGTCGCGCCGGTCAGCAGGATGCCGTTGGTCACTTCCAGCTGTCCGGCGACCGAGCTGACGCCGCCGGGGCCGATGATGGCGCTGTTCGAGATCGACAGATACTTTCCGGCGAACGAGCCATTGTTCGCATAGATGGTGGTTCCCGCGCCCGGCAGGTTGATGTGGTCGGCGAAGGCCGATTGGCCGGAAACGTGCAGGGTGCCCAGGCTGATCAGGTCCGTGGTCGCCGTCGCGCTGCCGCCGACCGTGAGGTTGCCGGTGATCGTGACGTTGCCAGGGATCGTGCCGCCCGCCAGCGTATTGATCCCGGCGGGCAGACACCCGGCGATCACGGTGTTGACGATCGTCGCCAGGGCCATGGGCGAAACACCGTTGCCGGTGAGGTCGCAGCCGGACAGCAACATGCCGTCGGTGTTGGAGGCCACGCCATATTGCTGATAGGACCCGGCGCCCACCCCGCTCGTATCATAGGCGGTGATCCCGATCACCGAGCCGGCGTAGCCGTAGAAGTTGACGCCGTTGCGGCGTGTGGCGACGCCGCCCGCCCCATTGTTGATGTAGAACCCGCCCATCACCTGGCAACGCGGCCCACCGATGAAGACGCCGTCGCCCTTGTTGCCCTTGACCTGGCCGATGGCGATCCGGGTTGCGGTGTTGCGGTGCTCCGCGTCGGGGCCATTGCCGGTGACATAGACGCCGCACGCCGACGACGAGCCCCCCGCTTTGAAGCCGGACAGCTCGACCATCTCTAGGTCGATCACCGCGCCATTGCCGTGGGTGTCCAAATAGATGGAATGGTCCCCGCCTTCGCCGAAAAACCCGCCCTTGAGACGCGGCGAGTAGATCGGTCCGGCGTCGGTGCCGATGAACGCCGCGCCATAGCGCGTCGGCGCGTAGCCGGTGCACGCGGTCATGGTGCCGACGCTGATGCCTTTCGACAGGTTCGCGCCCGTCGCGATGCTCTCCCAGTGATAGCCATCGCGACCGGCCATGCCCTCGCTGCAGGACGTCAGGTACCATTGCAGTGGCGCCGATTGCGGAACGCCGGCGACCGAAGAGACCCCGTCGCTGATGAAGCTCCAGTTGTCGTGGATCGACGACGTCGCGTTGCAGAACGAGATCGCGCCGAAGAAGGCCCGGCCCATGTTCCAGTTGCGATAGTTCCCATAGGCGCGGACATCGACCGCATAGAACTGATCGCACCAATCGGTCGCCGCCGAGCCCTGCTGGATGCCGTCGCCGCCGGCCGTGGGGATCACCGAGTGCGTGGCGGTGAAGCCTTCGATCCGCGCCCCATAGATCCCGCCCAAGATCTTGACCACGGGCTGATTGGCCGTGGTGCAGGAAATGATGACGGCCTTCGAGCCCGCGCCCTTCAATACCTGGCCGTCGGTGATGACGATCGGCTGGCTGATGGCGTAGCCCAGCACGCCCGGGACCGCCAGCTTGGGTTTCGGCGGCACGTAGACCATGGCCTTGGCCGCCAGGGCCCGCGCGAACGCACCGTCATAATTGGTGTCGGTGACGTTGCCGCCGCTGTCGGTCAGCAGATAGTCGTTGACGTCGACGAGACCGGCGCCGGCGGTGCTGGAAAAGCGCGGATCATCGCCGGCCGCGACGGTCCCAGCGGTTGCGCCGACGTTGCGGGTCGCCGCCGATCCGAGGCCCAGGTTCTGGCGAGAGATCGCCTTGCTGGATAGCTCCGAAAGATTGTTGCTGGCCAGCAGGGCGCCTGTCGCGCCCCCGCCGCCACCGCCGCCGCCTCCCGAATGGGCGACTTGGTATTCCAGGCGTCGCAGCTCGCGTTGCAGGTCCTGGGTCTGGCGGGTCAGGCGATCGAGCGCGTACTCGACTTCCTGAGTGCGCAGGGTCTGGGCGGCGCCGAAAACCGAAGGCTGGTCCAGGGGCGTGACGCGGCGCAGGATCAATCGGTGACGCGCCGGGTCCCAGCCGCCGACCGGCAAGGCCCCGATCGTCAGGGTGACTTGACCGCCCACGTGCAGCGGATCGGTCCCGGCCAGGGTGTAGTCGATAGCCAGCTGAAGCGGCTCGTCCTCGACCCCGCCGGTTTCGATGATCACCGCCACGTCGCCGGGCTGGTGATAGGTGAAGATCGTGTCGAAAGGACCGGTCGCCGTCAGGGTCGGGATATAGATGCTTTCGCTATTCTCGACATTGATGGTCATGGCGGCCCCTGACGAACTCCAGGCCGTCAGGGTCGCCGCGCGCGAGGGGCGGGGGGGTTAGAGCTATGGCGCCTTTCGTCCCGCAGCGGCCGCCAGGTTGGGCGCGCGCGCGGGAACGGGCTGGCCCTCTGGCCACCACTGGTCTTGACCATATTCCTTTTCCAGGCGCTGGCGCTGGCGCTGGAAGGCCTCCTCGGCCTGGGGATCGACCAGGCGCTGGATCTGGTCGATGACGGCGCGATCCATGATCGCGCGCGACCACCAGAGGCTGGCCAACGCATTGTAGCGGCCCAGATAGCGCGCCAGGTCGCGGCCGGCGTGCGGATCCTCGCCCTTGATGGCCTGGTCGACATTGCCCCAGGTCAGGTCGTAGGTGTCGGACACGAACCCGGCCGCTGGACCGAACGCGGTCATGGCCGACGATTTACCGTTGCGGGCTTCGACGCTGAACAGGAAGTCCCCAAGGATGCCCTGCCCGCCGCCCTGGGCCGCCGCGGCCGCCCAGAAGCGATAGGCGGTCTTGCCCTCGTCCTTGGGATCGTCGCTCCAAGCCGGGCGCGGATCGTTGCCCTTGATGATGTCTTTGATCCATACCGCCAGAGCGCCGCTGATCGTCGAGCCCAGGATCATCGGCGCGGCCTGGATCGCCGCGCGCAGATGCCACGGAATACGACCGTCCTGCCCCGCCTGGGCCGCGCGCAGGATGAACTCTCGGCTCCAATTATAGGTCTGGGTCACGGTGAAACTGCGATAGCTCATCGCGCTGCGACGCAATTCGCCCTGCACCGTTCCCGGGCGGCTTTCGCCCATGAGCTGAGCTTGCGCCCAAAGGCTGGGCTCGGGCACGACGTTGCGCGTTTCGCGCTCGATCATTTCCGCCAGGCGCCAGCCCAGTTCCTCGTGGCCCGCCTTGGCCAGGGCCTGAGGCGAAATGAAGGCGATGCCGCGCCCATAGCGTTCCGGCTCGACCTGGCCGATCACCCGCCAGTCGGCCTCGTCGAAGCCTCGGGCTTGAAGGAGGGCGGCGAAGGCGCGCTCCTCGGCGTCCTTGCTTCCCGCCAGCTGCGCGATCGTCAGGCCACGCTTGTCGAACACGTGCCCCATGAACTCGTCCTGGAAGCCGCGCCGCGCGGCGGTCATGTTGGCGTTCAACAGAGCGGCCGTGTTCACCCATTGCGGCAATAGCCGGGCGACGGCGTTCGCGCCCTCCCATAGCTTGCCGCCCACGGTCTGCGATCGCAGATAGCGCTGCACCCCATCGCTGAACCGGGCGCGGGCGTTCTCGGCGATGAAGCCCGTTCGACGCGCGGCGGCGCGGGCCTCGGGGCTTAGAACCTGATCGGCATAGGCGCGAAAGTCGGGCATGGCCGAAAGGCCGGCGAAGGCCTTGGTCTGGGCGGCGACGATCGGGTTGCTAGCCACGTCGTTGACAACCGCGCTGCCCAGCTGGATGCCCGACAAAGCGCTTCGGCCCATCTGCCCGACGCGCGCGATATGGTTGTCGGGGCCATAGGGACCGCCCAACTCGCCCGTGAACAGGCGGTACATGGTCGAGGCGCTCTCGATATCGCCCTTGGCGTTCTTCAGCCAGTTTTGAGAGCGCCCGCCGCTGGACATCTCGATGTCGGCCATGCGCTGCGCGGCCCTGGCCAGCCACTGGAATTGATGATCGGGGTTCGGACCCAGCACCTGAAGGCGCGCGACGTCGCGCGCCATGCCGTCCAGGTGATGCATCATGGCCGCGTAGGGGTCGGCGCGGCCGAACTCGCGCTGATATGCCAGCCATTGATCAGCGTTCTTGAACACCAGGAACCGGCTTTCGGCGCGCTGGTTCGCCAGCTTGCCCTTGCCCAGGCTTTCGCCCATGTCGCGATCGACGGCGCCCAGGCTCACGATGGTGTCGTACACATCGCCCAACACGGCCCGCAGGCGCTTTTCGCCGAAAGGCAGGTCGGTGGCCGTGTCGATCATTCGGCCGGCGTCGAGACGCGGCAGGATGCTATCGGTCCAGGCCTGTTTGCCGGCGCGCTTCAAGGCCAATGGATCATGGCTTTGCGGCAGACCCCAGCGCTCCAGCTTGCCGATGTCGCCGCCGGCCGCGTTGAACAGCTTTCGCGCATGTTCGGCCGTATCGCCCCAGGCCTTGGCCAGGGCCTTGGCCGCGCCGTCGCCCGTCTCTTCGCCGAACGCCTCGCGAACCAGATTGTCCAGCAGGGCGCGGCCCTTGTAGGGCAGGCCCGTGCTGCTGTCGAAAGCTTCGGTCAGGTCGGCCATCATTGCCTGGAAGCCGCCCATCAAGGCCTGATAGCGGCCCTTGACCGACGGTCCCGCCGCGCCCGCCAGGCCGCCGCTGCCATCGACCAGCTCCTTCAGCCAGTCGGCGAATATTCCGCCGTTGCTGTATGGCCCTTCCTTGGGCGGCTCGCCACCGAACGTCCAGCCGCCCTTCGGCGGTTTGCCATTACCCCCGGCGTCGAGACGCACATTCTTGTAGCCCCGCGCCTCCAGGAAGGCCTTGGCGCTTTCCAGCGCCGAGGTCCGCGTGCGGATCATCAGCGCTCGCTGCACCTTTTCGCGAAGCGCCTTGCGCTCCAGCGCCGACATGGCCACGCGCGCGGCCTGGCGATCCGCCTCGATCGGGCCAAGGTCGCTCGACGCCTCGAACGCGCTGTCATAGGCGTCGCGCGTTTCGGCCGCCATGGCCTCGTCGATCTCGCCCTTGGCCAGGGCGTCGGCGATGCAGGAAGCGAAGGGCGTGGTCATAAAGCTCTCAGCAGCAGATGAAGCCGCGCGCTATGGCGACGCTCCAGGCATCTACAGCGCACCTCATGAGAAGCGCGTACTGATGAGGACGCGCCCACGCCAGGTCAGCGTGAGCGGTCCCAGTGCGCGCGTAGTTGACGGACGGCTTCACGAGGCCGTCAGGCGTTCGCGCAGCGCGTAGCCTTCCAGCGGCCACAGTTGCTTGATCGCGTCTTCGTAGGCAAAGCGCTTGCCCTTCTCGGCGTCGAAATTCTCGGGCGACGCCGGCGCTGATTTTCCGATAACGGTAAAACCGTTGTTCATCGTCAAAATACAGATCGTCAGCAGGTCGAGCGGGTGCGCTTCATGCTGTTCAGAACCGAGGATCACTTCGCCCGCCGTGAAATAGTCTTCACGTTCGATCTTGCTTTCCATTTCGGCCAGCGAAACACGTGGCGCGGTGGCGCGGGCAGCGGAATAGTCGTCAGTAGCTTTCAAGGTTTCCGACTTCACGGCTGTTCTCCTTCCGATAGGAGCCGCCATGCTCGTGCCACTGACACGGCGGGGGGGTTAGCCCGGCGCGCATTGCAGCAGCGCCTTATGGGCGCGTTCGTAGGTTCCGGCCTCGGGCAGGTCGTCGAAGAGGCCCGGCGCCGGCTCGTTTTCGAGCTTGGCGTCCTCGGGCTTGGCGGCCGCCAGGCCCTTGGCGCCCTCCCCGTTTGGATCGTCGAACGGCTCGACCAGGGCGCGGGCCGCCGGGCTGGGCGCTTGAGGGTCGATCGCCGCGCCGCGCGCCGCGTCCAGGTTCTCGCCCGCCTCGATCGCCTTGCGCACGCGCGCCAGCACGCCGCGCGCGGCGTCGCCCACCTTCTCGCCCTTGATCACCCGCGCGGCCGCCTCGGCCATGGCCTCGCCGATCGGGCCGGTTCGCATCGAGAGGCGCGCCGTCACGCCCATGGCCGCGCGATCGAGCGCCAGCTTGGCTTCGTTCGCGTCGCGCGCCAGCGCGTTGCCACCGGCCTCGATCGCGTCGGCGTGCTTGACCAACTGTCCATAAAGCCGCGCGTCCTTGGCCAGGCTGCGCTGGACGCTGGCCGCCACCTTGGCCCGCGCCATCATGGCCGACACCGCCGGATCGTGCCCGAAAAGGTCGGCGGTATCGCTCTGCGTCTTGACCCAATCGTCCTGCAGGGCCTCGGCGATCATGGCGCGTGCTTCGTCGCCGTTGGCCGGGTCCATGTCCTTGATCAGCCGCACCATGCCCGCGTGCAGGTCCGGCCGATTTCCCGCCATCAAGCCGATGTCGGCGCCATAGCGCTCGGGGATCACCTTGTTGACCACGGCTCCGAACGCCTCGTCCGAAAGGCGCGACAGGCCGCGCGCCTGGCCCATGAACTCGCCCGTCACCGGCAAGCTGCCGTCGTCCATGACCTTGGAGGCCGTGCGCAGGATCTTGGCCGCGTCGAGGATCGTGCCCGAGCCTTCGCGGATGTTCTTCAGCGCCGCCACCACCCGCACCTCGCCGGGCGTCCAGCCATCGGCCTCGCGAAAGGTGAAGCCCTCCATCGTGGCGTCGAAGCCCTTGGCGTCCATGCGCTGGGCGAGCGCCCGCCGCTGGTGGCCATCGGCGACGAGCTGGCGGCCGTCGCGGGTCTCATAGACGATGATCTTTCCGCTGCTGGTCGGATCCCACGCTTCGACGCCGCGCAGGCGGGCCGTGACGCCCTGCCCATCCGCATCGGCCTTGTACTGGAAAAGCTCGGGCGCCACGTCCAGGGTCTTGGGGTCGAAGCGTTGCGACCAGATGGTGCGGCCGCGATATTCCGCCTGGGCCGGGGCGCCGTCCGCCGGGCCGTTCGGGAACAGGCTTTCGACATCGCGCGAGGGCGTGAGCGGCGGGATGTCGCCGCGCTCGATCGCCGCGACGGCCTGGCCATAGTCCTCGCCGGGCAGGTCGCCCACGGCTTGATCCACCAAGCGGGCGCTGTCCAAACGCTGCGCCGCGCGCAAGGCCGGGGTCTCCGGGGCGGGAAGGAAGCGAGCGGCCGCTTTTCCCAGGCCGTGACCGATGGCCTCGAACGCGGCGCCGCCGACGCCGGCCGACGCGACGTCGAAGGCCATTTGGCCTGTCGTGGGCTTGGGTCCGCCATACTGGGCGTCGGCGACCTTGAGCGGCTGTTCGGCGGCCTCGACGGCGGCGTTGGTAATCCCCTGGCGGATGATGGCGCCCAGGAACGTCTTGCCCGAACCGCCGACGCCCATGGTCATCAGGTTTATCGGGTCCAGCATTCCACCGGCGACGTGACCCAGGAAGCCGCCCAGTCCGCCCTGCTGGGCGTCGTCGGCGGCGATGGCGTTCAGACGCGCGTCGCGCCGCTTGGCCAGCTCATCGCGCGTCGGGACGGCGCGCAAGGCCGGGTATTGCAGGCGAAGCTTGTCCAGCTGGGCTTCATAGGCGTTGTCGTCCAGCGTGGCGGCGGGGCGCAGGCCAAGATCCTCTTCGACCCGCGCGGTGTCGCCGCTGAAGTCGCCGCCGCTGTCGCCGGCGCTGCTGGTCACCGTCCGGTCGCCCGCCGCCATGAAGGCCGAACGCGGCAAGGTCTTTCCGGTGATGCGCTCGATGTCGCGATGCCGCGCCCATAGATCGGCCCGCGCGGCCTCTTCGCGCGCGCCAGGCGCGTAGACCTGCACTTCCGACGAGACGCCAGCCCGGAAGGCGGCGAAGAAATCGGTCGGGGCCTTCCACGCCTGGACCGGCGTTTCCTCGCGCGGGGTGACAGTGGCGGCGACGGCGAATTGGCTCACTGACCGGCCCCCAAGACAGCCTTGTTGCCCAGGGCTTGACCCAGCGCGCCCCGGTCGCGATCGAAATTGAACACGAAGGGCTGGCCGTTCTTGCGCACGGCGACCGCGCCCGACTTCGGATCGACCAGTTGATAGCGCCCGTTCGGCAACAGTTTCAGCGCCGCGCGGCTGATCTGGTTCGGCGACATCGGCTGACCGTTGGCGAAGTGCGGCCCCCAATCATATTGCGACCAGGTCTGACCGACGGTGCGCAGCGCATCGTCGACATAGTCGGGGTTCAGCCAGCGCGGCAGGATCGTCGGTCGGCCGGCGACGACCGCGCCGCCGCCATATTTGCGGCCGTCGACCTTCACGCCGCCAAGGGCGCGATGGGCGTAGTAGTCCGGCGTCTGCGCCACGCCCGAGGCGCGATCGGCGATCATCGCCGCCTCCGCGGCGTCCTGCGCCGCAACCGTGACTTCGGGGGTGCTGGAAAGCGCCGTTCGGTACTTGTCCAGCTCGGCGCGAATGGCATGGCTGTCCGACGTCGTCAGCTTTTCGCCCTTGCCCTTAAGCGACAGGCCGCGCGCCACATCCTGGGCGAACTTGGGCGAACCGCCCGCCGCCAGGTCCGCCGCGTGGATCCATACTTGCGCCGCGTCCCCCGCCGCCGGGCTGATTTCGCGCAGGAGCTGTTGGGCGCCGGCCGGCCCGATTGTCGAGCGCGCCGCCTGCGCCAGCTTGATCCCCACGGCGGGGTCTTGCTCGATTTGCTGGCCATAGAAGCTCTTTTCGGCGTTGGTCAGCATACGGGCCGGAACGCCGTATTCCCCCGCCAGGACGCGGCCCTGAGCGGCGCGCTGCGCCAGGTTCTGGCCCCAGGCCGCCAGCGCGTCGGGCGATCCCGAAAGCGGCGCGGCGGTATCCAGGGTGGACACCGCGATCAGCGCCGGACGGCTTTTGTCCCCGAGCGCGAAATTCAGCGGATCGGACGCGAAGCCCTCGGACGTGGCCAGGAAGTTGTTGATGCGCTCGGCGCGGCCCTTGACCTTGTCCAGCCGCCCCAACCAACCTTTCAGGTTCTTGGCCTGGGTTGGATCCGCCGCCAGCTTGCGATAGGCCGCTTCGCGCAAGGCCAGCATCTTGCCGACGTCGCCGCCCGACTGGGCTAACCACTGACGCGCGTTGTCCACCCCTTGGTTGACGGCCGCGTCGAAGGCCACCAGCGCGATGGCCGGCGGCAGGTGATCGGCTCCGATGGCGTCCCAATATCTCGACCGATAGCGGTTCATGGCCTGATGGCGTGTCAGGTTCGGAACGTTCAGGTCGGGATTGGCCGCCCGGTTGATGCCGAAACGCGAGGGACCGCGCCCGTTGTCGTTCGGCACCAGGACGCCGCCGCCCTCCTGATCGTCGATCACGAAATTCGCGGCGGCGACGAACCCCGGCGCCGCGCTGGCGTCGCCATCGAACTGCGATCCTGCGCTCGCCGCTTCCGCGGCGCGCTCGGTTCGCTGGATCTGCTCGATGAAGTTTTGCTTGACGTTCGGCTCCAGCGCCTTGTCCAGCTGCCCGCCGGCCAGGATCGCTTTGGCCATATCCAGCTGGCCGTTGTTGATCAGGCCCTGGACGCGACCTTGCGCCAGCCCATGCTGCATCTCGGCGTCCACGCGCGCCCGCAAGGCGGGGTCGCGGATCGTGCCGAGCACGTCGGGCAACAGCTTGACCGCGTTGTCGTAGCCGGCGGGATTGACCAGCAGGCCATTTTGCAGCGCGTCCAAGTTCGTCTTCACCGTTTGAAGGGTGACGGCGTCCTGGCCCTGGGTCTGCACCGCCATGGCCTTGCTGAACTCGCCATAACGATCGGCCGCCGACCGGTTTTCGAACCGGGCGCGCAAGGCGGGATCCTGCACGGTCTCGGCCACGGCCTTGGTCGCCGCGTCGAAGTCGGCGGTCGCGCCATCCGCATAGCCGGCCAGGCCCGCCGCGTCGGTCGGCCGCGCCTTCAGCGCGGTGTTATACTGGGTGTCGCGCGCGATGAGCAGGCTGGCCAGGGCGTTGTTCTCATCGCGGGCCTGCTGCTCGCGCATCGGCTCGGCGCGCTTGGCCGCCTCGGCCGCGCTGGCGCTGGCGCCGACCTGCGCGCGATAGCTGTCCATCTGCGCTTGCAGGGCCTTGCGGCGGATCGGATCGCTTTCCGCGTTCAGCAGGGGCAGGAAGGCGCGATCGGTCGCGTCCAGAACGCCTTGCGCAAGGCCGGGGGCCTTGCCGTCATAGCCGTCGATCGCCTGGCGCACGGCGGTGTCGTTGCTGGCGCGGAAGCTGGTGAGCTGTTCTTGCGCCCAGCGGCTGGCGTCTTCGGTCTTGCCGCGTTCGACCGCGGCCAATCCTTGGCCTAGGCCCTGCGCCAGGTCCTGCACGCCGCGCCCGACGACACTGGTGTCGACGGCGGCCGTGCTGACGCGATCGGCGCCGACGCGCGACTTGGGAAGCGTCGCCATCCTAGTAAGCTCCTCGCAGGTCGAAGCCGACGCTCTGGGCCTGCTGCAAACCCTGCGATTGCTGGGCCGCCAGGCGCGCGGTTCGCGTCGCATTCATGGCGCCCAGCGCCGTCGCGGCGCTGGCGCCGGCTTGAAGGAAGCCTGTCGCCAGGGAAAGCGTCCCCTGTTTGCGCGTCACGCGGGCCTGATAGTTCAGGTTGCGCCCCTCGACCGTGCCGGCATACAGGGCCGCGCGGGCGTTATAGACGCCGCTGGACGCCAGGTCCGACAAGGCGCCCAGAGCCGATCCCGTGATGCCCGCGCCGCCGGCCCCGGCGTCGACGGCCGCCGCGCCCGCCGCCCGGTCCGCCTGTTCCAGCGCCAGTTGCGCGTTGACGCCCGCCTCGGCGCGCGCCTGGTTGGCGCTGGCCTGCATGGCCTTGGCCTGGGCGCGGGCCGCCTTGAACGCGCCGATCCCACCCAGAATGTTGCCGATGGCGGAAACCCCCGCCATCACCGTGACCGGATCCACCTCAGCCCTCCCACACCATGTAGGCTTCGCCGACGTCGACGAACCCGATCCGTTTCAGCAGGCGCACGGCCTGGGGCGTTGGCGCCGGTACGGCCTGGATGGTCGGACGCCCGAACTCCCGCCTGGCCCAGAACAGCGCCGCATAGGCCGCCTGCACGGCAATGCGCCACTGGCGTGGCGTCAGGTCTGACATCAGCGCCCAAGCGCCCAAGCGCCGACCGCCCAGAAGCTCCAACCCGCCAATGCCCAGCACGCGATCGCCCAGATAGCCAGAGGTCAGCGTCCAGCGCGGTCCATCAGGCAGCACGCCCCCCTCTAAGGCGAACGCCTCGGCGAAATCGGCGCGAGGTTCAAAGCGACGCTCGTCATGCGCTTCATAGGGCTCGATGCGTATGGTCCTTGATCCTCGCCCCCAGGTGAGCATCTGGCCGCGCTGGCGGGCCGCCCAGGCCTCAGTCATTGACCACCTCGCGGGGCGACAGGGCCAAAAGGATCAGGTCGTATCCGCCGTCGATTTCGATCACCACGCGCGGGTCGCGATCCGTGCCGCCGGTGACGGGCAGGCTCTTGACCATGCGGCGATACGGGATCACCGCCAGGTCTTCGGGCCGGCGCTCGCCGAACGCCTCCAGCCTTTCGCGATCTTCCAGGCGCACACCCGCGCGGGCCATCACGCCCTTGGCGATGACGGTGATTTGCGTCACCCGCTGGCGCTTGCCCATCGTGGTCGCGAAGCCCGCCAGGTCGCCGGGCAGGCTCACATAGCGCGACAGGTATTCGAACCCCGCCACCATCTCGGTGAAGGTCACGCCCTCGGGAAGGCGCACGGAGCCGGCCACCACCTCGCGATTGCGATATTCGGCCCAACCGTCGACGCCGCCGACGCTGTTGGCGCCCATCAGGCACACATGTTCGCCGCTGGCGTGGTCCAGCCCGTCGACGCCGTTCGCCGCCGGGCCGCTATAGCGCTCCGCCGCGTCCAGGCGCAGACCCTCCTCGCGACGGCTCAAGGTCAGGATCGCGCGCTGCGCCGCGCCGTTCTTTTCGCGAACGACATGCAGCCACAAGGTCGATTGCGTGCGGCTGCGCGGCAGGGCGGCGATGTACTCGACCCGCCATCCGCCGCCCAGCTGGTGGCTGTTCCAGCCGACGACCTTCTGTTCGCGATTATAGACCAGGGAAGCCAGGCCGCCGTCCGCGAGGCGTGCCCACAGCACATAGTCCGGCTCGCCGGTCCAGGCGATTTCCTCAAGCCCGCGCGCGATGATGTGCGGCGCCAGGAAGCCGAGATCCGCGCCGACCTGGGTCAGGTCGGGCTGAACGATCAGCTCGCGTAGCCCTCCGCTCACGGTGATGTAGATCACGCCGCCGTCGCCGGCCTTCTGGGGTTGCGCCTCCGAGGCGCCATAGCCGGTCAGGCCGCGCGGCTTGGCCTTGTCCGGCGTCATCGGATCGTCCAGCGCGCCCCCCGAAAGCGTGCTGATCCCCGCGTGCGTTCCCGCCAGCAGGCGCGCGGTATCGAAGACCCACAACAGTTGCGCGCTGTCGGGCCCGACGAAATTGCGCACGGCGTCGTCGTCGACCACGCGCCCGGTTCCTAGCCCCGGCGTGAAGTCCGCCTGGTCGACGTTGAAGCCCGCCACGCGCGTGGCGTCGAACTTGTCGGGATCGCCGGCCCCGCCGCCGACCACCAGGCGCTCGTCGCGAAAATCGGGCCAGGCCGTGGGCCAGCCGCGATAGTCGGAATAGGCGGCCTCGGCCCAGACGCTGGTGGCGGGAAAGGCGGGGTTGGCGCCGGACGCCAGTTTGTGCTGGGCGTCGCCCGTGGTCGGCAGGGTGCGGATGACCGTTCCCATGGCGCTGAACGCGCCGATCACGTCGGTGATCTGGACGATGCCCGCGCCGTCGTGGACATATTCCCACAACTTCTTGCCGTCGCTGACCACGCCGCGCTCGTGCACGGGCGGCGTGTTGCCGGTCTTGGTCGTATTGCCCGGCGCGTCGGCGTCGCGATAGATCCGGCCGTTGCTGATCGCCAGCTCGTTGTCCTCGGGGTCCCAATCGGCGGTCCAGGTTTTCAGGCCGGGCGTGCCGGTCGCCGCGCGCAATCGGAACTGCGCCCCCACCATGCCCGGATCGAACAACGGCTTGGTCGCCGTCAGCGTGACGGCGCCGGTGATCCCGCTGGCCGAGATGGTGAAGTCACTGTCGGCGTTCTCCGCGCGCCAGGGGCCGTTGACGAACTCGTAAGGCGCCCAGTCCCAGGTCTGGCTGTCGATGTTGCGCCGCGCCAGGCGCATCGGCCGGCGGCCGTCGCGATGAAAGAACACGATGATGTCGCCGCTCTGGCGCCAGCGCAAACCGGGCAGGTCGGCCGCGCTATAGGGCGACGCGATCTCGATCGGCAGGCCCGTGCTGGTTTCCGTCACCAGGCTGTGATCGGCCCGGCGCACACGGAAATAGAGATGACCCAGCTCGAGACACAGACAGTCATCCACGGACCGCACGAACGGGATGGGTCGGCAGGGCAAGGCGCTGTAGGCCGGCGCGCCGACGTACCAGGTGCCCGGACGCCGCGCGAGCGGCCCCAGGGCCAGCCCCATGAAGTTCAGGCCCTGGGCCATGCCGTTGGCGTGCTGCTGCAAATCGGACAGCGCCCAGGCGTCCTCGCCGATCTCGCCGCTGTTCCAACGGTTCTTGAAGCCTGTCGCTCTCGCCATGCGCCTTTGTCGCGCGAGAACGGGACCGGGGGGGTTAGCCCGCGCTGGCTCTCAGTCGCGCGTAGCGATCGTCAACCAGCGGCGGTTGCCCGCCCTGCTGACTGCCCTCTTGTCCGATCGCCGCCAGCACCGCTTCGCGCGCGCGCTTTTCCAGCTTGGCTTCGCGATCCTCGTCGGCCGTGATCGCCAGGCAGGCCAGGGCCGCCAGACGCAAGGCGACCGCCGTGGCCAGGGCCTCGGGCAGAACGCTCCAGTCGATGCGGCGGATATAGCTGATCTTCAGCGCCCCGCCTTGCTCGGCGCGGATCACCCGCTGTTCGGCGCCGTCGACCACTTCGGAGCCCTGTTCCCAGCCGCCGGCGCAGTTGGCGACCTCGGTCAGGCGGATCGCGTCGTTGGGCAACAGATAGACGTAGGGATAACGCCAATCGCCCTCGATGGCGGCTTGCTCCAGAGTGGCGTGGCGCATCGCCACGGTCCAGTGGTGATCGCCCAGGACCAGGGTCAAGGCGCTGTCCACGAAGGTCAGCATCTTGCGGCCGGCGGAAAGCAGCTCCGATGGGTCCAGCGTCTCGACCGGATCTTGCCCCAGGAAGCCGAGGGCGCGGTTGAACACGTTGACCTTGCTGGGTTCGACCATGGCGGATCCTTGCCTTCAAACGTGACGCGGGGCGGACCCGGAAGGAGGCCCGCCCCGCTGATCGCTCGGTGTTCGCGAGGTTGAGAGCGACGCGGCGCGCCGAGCGAAGGGGGTTAGCGCTTCTGGCCGTGGATTTGCCAGGTCAGCGTACCGGTGGCGGCCGCACCGCCCACCTTGGCCAGCAGTTCGCACATCGGACCGACCGCGCGCGCGGCAGCGAGACTGGCGTAGCCGAGCTGTTTCCAGAGGGGCAGGAAGTAGTTGGCGATGTCGACCGACTTCAGCACCAGGGCGTTGCCGGCCGCGCCGGACGTGGCCTGGGCGTTGCAGAGCGCGGTCGGATAGGTGACGTCGCCGATACTGATCGTCGTGTTGGCGCCCAGGTTGTCGTACCAGAACTGGGCGCCCGTCGAAATGACGCTCTCCCAGGGCAGCACGGCCAGTTGCACCGTATCGTTGATCGCCGCGGCGTTCAGCTCGATCGTATCGCGAACGATCACATGATCGGTGCCGTTTTCGCAGGTGTGCGAGACCTGGCGCGGCGGGGCGGCTTGCTTGGGCGTGCCCACCAGCGCACCGAAATACTTGGTCATTGTCTTGGTCTCTCAAGGTTCCCGGCGCACCGGGCGGGCTTCAGGCCCGAACGGAGGGCGGCCGGGGCTCTAGGCCCCAGCCTGGAACGATCAGCCTTCCTTGGCGCGGATTTCGACTACGCCCAGGTCGTAGCGGCGAACCCCGCCGTGCTGGGCGCGATAGAAGGCCTGGGGCGTATCCGACTTGTCGTTGCGGACACGGATGCTGGCGTTCGTGATCGGACGAGCCTTGTAGATCACCGCCGGCTTGATCCAGGCGACGCAGCGGCGAATGGCCGGGCTTCCGGCGACGGTGAGCACGCGCTTCTTGGGCAGACGAATGAATTTGAAGCCCATGAACTCGTTAATCGTGCCGGCGACCAGGGCCTTGACGTCCGTGTAATACTGACTGGTCGTCGGCGTCGAACGCAGCAGGTCCGAACGCTGGGCCGAGGTCATGGCGACGTAACGGTCGCCCTCCAGCTCGCTTTCGTCCAGCAGCTCCGAGGCGAAGATCAGTTTGCCCACCGACATGCCGTAGTCCGCGCCGCCGGTAGGGACGGTTTCGTCCTGGTGGGCGTGGGTCACGTCGTTGGCGGCGATGACCTGACTGGCGGGGAACGCCACTGGCGTAGGCGGACTGTTTTCGTCGGCCTTTTCATAGGCCGGCCCCAGCAGGGCGCCCATGATACCGTCGTCGGTCTTGCGCCAGCGGCCGGCCATCAGAGCAGCCATGGTCGGGTTCGTCGGGTCCACCAGCTCGGCGGCCTTGTCGACATTGTCCAGCCACGCGCTGTCACGGAAGCCCGAGAACCAGCCGACGCGGCGGGTCTTGTCCAGGAACTTGTCCGGGGTGTCCGGCACGCGAGTGGTGTCGTCCTCAGGGTCCGATTGACCAACGTCGTCGGCGTTGAACATCGTACCCGGCGTGGCGTAGTTGAGCTCGCTCTCGACCGCATTGACCAGCTTGCTGTCGGTCTGCTGCGGCGAAAGGTTCAGGTTGGCGGTGAAGCCCGGGACGTACTGCGAAAGTTCGGTGTTCTCGGCCATGGCCGGATCCTCGCGCTGCGGCCACGCGCGCACGCGTGGCGTCGATCAATGGGGTTTTGATCGGCAGCACCGCCCGGATACCCGGATGCTTACCTGGGCGTTTCGCGCCCTGTCTCGTCGCCTCCTTTACCGGACCCTCAAAGCCGCGCTTCAAGGACCCCCCGGTTGTAGGCGAAGCCGGCGGCACAAGGCCGCCGACGACACTCTAGTTGGCTGAACTGATTTGCGTCTAGGGTCAAGCGGCCTTGCCGCTCTCGGCATCCAGCAGTTTCTTCCGCTCGGCCATGACGGCGTCGTGCTGGGGATGGTTGCGGTCGCGCAGCGCGACGCCCTTGACGCTATCGGCCTCCAGCGCCATTCGCGCGGCGCGCGCCTGATCCGGCGTCATCCCACGATCTTGGCGATTGTTTCCGGCGCCAGGCAGGTCGCCTTGCTCCGAGCGAAGATCGCAGACCTTGGCCAGAAGTTTTAGGAGCGTAGGGCTGCTGCCGAGCCCTTCGTTGTTCAGCGCCTCGATCGCGTCCTTGCCGCCCAGATCTTCGATCAGTTTCGTGATTTCCTGGTCGTAGATTTCAGTTTTGGCGCCCCAGACCTTCTTCACTTCGGCTCGGCAGGCCTCCGCGCGCGCCTTGGTGGCTTCTTCCTCGTCCTTCAGCGCCTGGGCGACCGCTTCGTTTAGCACCTCGATTGCTGACTCAACGACAGCCTTGCTAGCACCAGCGGCGTGAGCCTTCTCGACGAACTTGTCGATAAACGCCTTGTCAGCGTCCGTTGCGCCTTCCGCCAACTCGACGCCGTAGCCCTCGATCGTCTCGGGACGGCCGATCGCGGCGTAGATCTTGCCCCAGCCCTCGGCGTCTTCCGGCTTGTCGGGAATGGTCAGCAGGCGATTGGCGGGCACGCCCAGGCGCTTTTCGGCCGCCACCAACATACGGGCCACGTCCTCGGCGGACTTGGCCGTGTTAATGCCCTGATAGCCGCGAAGATCCTCCGCCCAGTCGGCGTAGAATGGCTTGTCAGAAGTCTGGCTCGTCGTGGTCGCCGTTCCCGTGGTGTCGGTGGTCGTCGTTTCCGTCGTCGTACTGCCGCTCGTGTCGGTCACTGTCGTCTCCTTCCAGCTCAGTGATCATGATGCCCAACGCCGCCCCCGTGGGATCCGGGCCGGCCAGGGCGAGGATTTCAAGCGCGAGGTCCGCGCGGCCGTCATGAAAGCCGGCGGCGCGCGTGCTCATTTCGGCCGGGCGCCCCTGCGCGACCTTGGCGCGCACCAGGATGTCCAACAGGACGATGGCTCCGCTGTCGGTTCCGAACACCGTGCGATAGTGGCGCTTCAGCGCCTCGGGATCGCCCTTGCGGACGACGTCTGCCACGCGGCCAGGGTCGAAGTTCAGCATGATCAGCCAGCCGCCCTGAACTCGCCGCACCAATCGGACGGCTCGACGCGAGGCCGGCCGGACGCGCCCACAAGGACGGTCGGCGGATACCGCCAGCATGTCATGCCGCGTTCGTGCCTATAGAAGTGACACCTCTCACAGGCCGGCGGAGCCTCCCCGGGGCGCGAAGAGGACGGCGGGGCCGACCTCGCTTTCCTGGTCATGCGGCGGCCCTTCCTGCCCCGTTTTGCATCTGGTCGGCCGATGTCAGCGATGCCGCGCCCTGCCCCGCGTCCCGCAACGCCTGGGCGGCCGTGGCGGCCGTTTCGACCTGCGCGGTCTGTTCTTGCTGAGCGGCGCGCGCGGCGCGGTCCTGCGCCACGAACTCGCGCGAGCGCAGCATTCCAGTCGGCGCAGCCATAGCGTCAGCCGCCGCTCGGAGCCCCTCTTCGACGGCGATGACCGCGATGGACGTCTGATCCAGGTCGCGCCCCATGGCCGCCAGTTGAAACAGTTGGCGTACCGTATCGACCTGACCTTGCTGCTGGGCGATGGCTAGCGGGCCAGCATAGTCCCAATCCACCGCGACGCCGCTCAGGGCGTCCGGCGGCGTGGGCAGCTGATCGGTCGCCACCATGGCTTCCAGCGTGCGATCGGCGGTAGCGCCCATGAGGTCACGATCGACGGACGGCACGAATGCGCTCATCGCCCGCAAGCGCAACTGGCGTCGCTCGACGATCTCTTCGGCTGTGACATTGCCGTTGTCGCGCAGCGTCATCCAGTCGGTGAGAAAGTTTTCCTCGATCCGCTTTTCCAGCATTTTCATGAAGTCAGCGCCGATACCGACATCGCCGCCGACGGGAAAATACTGAACCGCGTCCTTGACGCTCTGGAAGCCTAGGCCGCTCTCGTCATAGTAGTTTGGCGCGCCGGGTCGGCGGTCCATTTTCTTGGCGAATAGGCGCGACGGCAGCATCATGGGCGGATCTACGCGCAGCGCCACGCCGCGTTCGACGCTACGCTGCAGGTCATTCAACACCAGAGCGTCCGGCAGAGCATCCCAGGCCAGGCCCGTGCCGTAAACGCTGCCTTCCTCGACCTTCAGGCGGGGGACCGCATATGGGAAGCTTTCGTATCCACTCTCTTCTAGCACGGCGTCCTTAAAATCCGGCGCCATGACCACGCTGGCGAAGGGCTTATTGGTCGCCACCGCGCCCTGACGCCCGGAAGCCCGCGGCTCGACCGCGTGCAGCAGTTTGACGGGCGTCGCGGCCGTATTCTCGTCCGAGACCAGTTTGTGGATCTGTTCGACCTTGTCGGCCTCGGGATAGCGCTGCACCACGCGCCAGGCCGGCAGTGACCACCCGAAATAGAGCGTGTCCACCTCGCTGTCGTCATTCTCGCCAAACCAGCACGAGCGCAGCGGCCGGGCCTGATACTTCGGGCCGAAGCCGCGCTTCGTGCCCGTGTACAGCACCCCCGAGCCGAAGCCGCCCAGCTCCAGCGCCACCCGGCTGATGCCGCCAAAGAAGCCCGATTGGGGCAACATCATGCGGTCGAACACCGACCAACTCACACCGTCCAGATAATCCAGACTGGCGTCGTCCAGGTCGGTGGCGCGGCCGGCGGCGACCAGGCCCCGCGCGACGTTCGGTTTGATGAACGGCCGGGTCGGGTCGATCATGTATCCGACCAGCATCGCGGCGAACCGGCCGAGGCACTTCTGGGGCACACTTGTGGTC
>Ga0209426_1000420_pt1 | contig 46448 bp, 46 predicted proteins | sample Deesub1362B_J571_FD_187697 | JGI IMG/M metagenome (GOLD analysis project Ga0209426, IMG submission 187697) | Deep oceanic, basalt-hosted subsurface ecosystem from Juan de Fuca Ridge flank, Pacific Ocean, CORK Borehole 1362B_J2.571 (SPAdes)... ...
CTTCTTTTTTCGGATTTCTTCATTCAGTTCTTCTGCAGTTAACCACTTAACAACTTCTTTTTCAGGTTTTCGTCCCATGTAGCCATTTTGTAGTTATTGGTTAAAAATGTTTTGTCTAATACTCTAATTAACCATTTGAAGTAACCCCTTATTTCTCTGTTACTCCTGTATGCATATTCTTCCAGACCCACATAAGCCTCTCGGTATACCTGAACGAAGCTTCCAATATCATCTCCTGTGGCATTTCTTATCCTCACAAAGATATGTTTTTATGTTTGATTTTTAAATTTACGATGATGCTGGAGGAACTGCTGCGAGGATTAGTTGAAATTCAATCCTTATCCGGAAAAGAAAGACGTTTGAGGCTATTTCTTGAGGAGTATTTTCAGAAGAGAGGGCATGATTCCATAGTTCAGGAAGAAAACGATGTTGGAAATCTGATAGTCCATCCTGAGGCTTCTGTATGGATTATAACCCATATGGATACAGTCAGTATTAAAAGAGAATACGAATTTGATGGTACCTATGCTTACGGGACAGGTGTCTGCGACCCGAAAGGAGGTATTGCTGCAATTCTACATGCATTGAATAAGATAAAAAGACTCAATCTTGGACTCGCATTTCTTGCTGACGAGGAGGAGGGTGGAAAAGGCTCTGAGCTATTTATAAGAGAATTTTTTCCGGAAACTGCAATTGTTATAGAGCCCACGTCTCTTAAAATAGCAGACAGACATTATGGAAATCTGGAAATCCTTATAAAAGTGAGAGGTGAGCCATCGCACGGCTCCAAACCCGAATACGGAGATAATGCAATTGAGAGGGCATTTGAGCTGTTTAAGGAGCTAAAACAAATTCAAAATTTATCAGTTATTGAAATTGAAGGTGGTGGGAAAGAATATACCATCCCTGAAACATGCAAGATGAGAATTGATTTTTTACTGTCTCCGAATACAGATTTAAACAAGTTAAAAGATTCAATACTGCCTGTTTTGGAAAAATATGGGGATTATGAGATTCTGGAAGAGTCTGAAGGTTTCACGTCAAAAAAATTCTTTATTCTTGAGGATGCGATTGTCAGGGCTGGCATAGATTTGAGCTACACTGAGATGCTTTCGTGGACGGATGCAATCAATCTAAAAAAAGCTGGCTGTGAGGTTGTTGTCTGGGGCCCCGGTGAACTTCGGTACTGTCACACCCGCAACGAGAGAATAAAAATTGAGGAAATAATGAAAGCGAGTGATGTCATTGTTAATTTGAATGGCATCGTCTGAGACCTCAGAATATCCTAAAAATAAGTGTATTCATCTTTTTGCGACTGAATAAAGTAGAATAAATTTTTTTAAACCTTAATAAAGTGTTATAAAGCTTTTTAATTATGAAATAAAAAAGTATTCTTAAAAATTTAAAGTATTTGTAAGAAATAATGGGGTGTGCAGTAATTTGCGTGGGAGTTATGGGAATTATTGATAGCATTCATATAATATATAGATTAACATCATTAAAGAGAAAAAAAGATTTTAGGATTATAGATAATTCCCCTAATATCTCAGTAATAATTCCAGCATATAATGAGGAGACGCTAATCAAAGAATGTCTGAAATCAGTTATTAAGCAAGAATATGATGGAAAGATTGAAATCATTGTTGTTGATGATTGCTCAACTGATAAGACACCCGATATTGTAAGGAAATACGGTGTAAAACTAATATCTCATGAGAGAAATATGGGAAGGGCAAAAGCGCTGGAGAATGGTATGAGAGTGGCAAAAAACAATATTCTGGTCTGGCTGGATGCTGATACAATACTTGACAAGCACGCACTTAAAAATATTGTGAAGCACTTTGGCGATAACAGAGTAAAAGCGGTGTGCGGAAATGTCATCCCTTGGAATCGTAGCAAGCTCTGGAGTCTTATACAGCGGGAAGAATATGCTGTTCCATTCTATTTTATAAAGAATGCCCAGTCAAAACTGGGAAAAGTTTTGATTGCATCCGGTGCTTTTTCAGCTTTTGATCGTTCAATTTTGCTGGAAGTTGGTTGCAACAGTAAAACAGTTGCAGAAGACTTTGATGTCACAATGAAGATACATCGAAAAGGATACTCAGTGGCTTATGCAAGTGATGCAATTGCCTACACGTATGCTCCAGAAAGTGTCAATTCGCTATTTGGACAGAGGAGAAGGTGGGCGAGAGGCTTTGCAGAGGTAATGCTTAAGCATCGTTTAGTTAAATCTCTATGCATTGAAGAATTTTTCGCATTTATTGGTGGCTCAGTGAGACATTTAACTATGTGGCTCTGGTCAATACCTCTGTATCTTGCACTGGGCTGGCTTGGTATTGTTCTCTGGATTAGTTACACATTCATTTCAACCACAATATACTTGATGATCGCATCTTTCATGGCACGCAGGTTCATGCTCAGGACAGCATTAATTATTTCAGCTCTCGGGATGACTTTATTGTGGTGTGCTGAGTTATGGGGATGTATTCAGGGCATTCAGAAAAGAAATGATAAAGATCGCAGTTGGGAGCGAGCATCACGTCCCGACTCATATGCAAAAATAGAAAAGGTGAGATCTTGAATTGTGGAAAGGATAAAAAATTGGTTAAATTCGGAATTCTTTTAGTTCTACTGTTGAGCAGCGTAAATATTGCAAACGCTCATTTTGCTGATGAATTGAGAAGCGAGTCCCGGTTAAATCATTTTATAATCAACTCGCAATTTTTTGATGAGTACGGTATTAGATTTAAATATACTGGTAAGTTCTCAGAAACAACCCAGACAAAAGCGACGGCTTATATGGTGGTTGCTCTCTGTAATTTTTATAATAACACAAAAGATGAGCGATTTTTGGAGAAAGCTAAGATGCTGGGTAATGCTTTGGAGGCTTCCCTGTTCAGGGCAAAGGTTGGTGGTATTGACGTAACCCTAATTGCTCCAAAAATTGATACAACCACTGGTGAGCTTTTAAAAAGCGAGTCTTATACACAGGATATGTTACTATCTTCATGGGCGTTTACGATGCTGTATTCTGTCACAGATATACCGAAATACAAGCAAGATGCTGCGGAACTGTTATCTGCGGTGAGAACGATACAGGAAGTAATAAGTGAAAATCCAGATTCAACAGTACACGGGGCGCTACCCTGGCTCTGCTACAATTATACCGGTGGTGACACATATCTGGTTGACCCGGATATGGATTACAGGGTTGCATTTCCCCTCGTTAAAGCAATAACATCATACAACCAGTACATTGGCAGTGAGTATGCTACCATCCTCGATGACTGGAGCGAATTTTATCAAAAACAGTATTCAATCGGGAATACTTCATGTGGTATCTTACCTGCAGAATATCTTTCTGCCAGATCTTCAAATCAGTACTCACCTGAAAACTGGGATCAGATAGAGCGAGTTTGGGGTTGTGATGCTCCAACTTCTGAAGATGAGTTGATGTACCATGTAACAGGTATTTTTCTGATTAACCGGACAATAGGTAACGAATATTATAATACGATAATAAATCTTCCAATGGAAAACGATGTGATTTGTGGTGCATATTATCCAAATGGAACGATTGCGATGAGTGATGGAGAAATTGTTGGAAATGCATACCTTGCTCTCATAGCATACTACAACAAAGATTATGAAAAGATGTTAAATTTTCTGAGCCCGATACTTGTATACCAGAACACCAAGAAAGATGACAGCAATATGTACGGTGCGTGGGGCTGGAGTCCAAGGTATCCAGACCACATAGAGGGCGCAACCACAGCTCAAATCGCATACATATACAGCGAAATATTCAGTCTGCATGTAGATACAGATGATATCGTGCATCCACCAGTTGCTTACTTTCCAGACTCAGGGTCTGTGTTTGTTTTAGAAGGCATCTCATCGAGTGGGGAAGTTTCGATAGTTGCTGAGGATGGAAGATACGAATGCAGTGGTAAGGGAAAAATCGTGGACATCATAATACCGAAATCAAAAGAAACGACATCGCTGGCGATTTATGGAAATCCAGAGTATATACTCAAGGATATGAAGGAAGGCCAAAAAATAGACCAGCTGGGGAGTGTAGCTGAAGTAATCTCCAATGATGAATACATAGAGGTTATTGTGTATGCAGAAAATGAGAAGTATTCCTTCGGGGTTGAGCGGGTCGAAGAACAGACACACATTATAATAATTTCCGCAATTGTTGCAATTATGATTCTTATTTCCTTAGTACATCTAAAATGGAAAAAGTAAATACATTCAGCTCATTTCACGGATAATACTTAAAATTCACAACTTCTCTGTATTTTTCATGATTAGCTTCTCTTCTCAACCCCTTCAAAATGATTTCCAATGTTTTCAAAGCCCCGATTTTATTCAGAGGCTGGTTATTATTACCGCACTGATAGCTGTAGGTACACCTCGGGCAACCATCTATCCTTTCGCAATCACAGTTCTTCAAAACCTCATAAGAAATCTGAAGACCTCTTCCAAGTCTTTTAAACAGCAGCTTACTCAATCCTGAGCCACCGACAGTGCCATCATAAACAAAGATGTCTCCTTCAGGGGTAGAGATTCCACCAATCTGATTGCTACCTCCTCCTGTGAGTGCGTTGCTTGATTCAATCAATACATGTTCGAGTGCATGAAAAGTTCCTGCATAGTAATCCTCGTATTCAAGATATTCTGGGAAAGGTGCGGAGAAAAGGAAACCCTTTGTCGGAAAGGTATAGCTAACAGGTTTGATGTGATGAGCATTTTTCTTTTCTCCAGAAAACATATCTCTTTCAATATACCCGTAAACACTCAGTGTTATTTCAAGTGAACAGTAAACAGCATCTTTTACCTCTTCAATTCCTGTTATTCTGGGGACAGAGTTGTACAGGGGGCCAGTAATCTCTCTTCCATATTTGTATTCTTCAAGGAGAGCCTCCTTTGCATCGAGGTCGAGAGACAAACTCCTGTATCTTCTGCCATTGTGTATCAGTACACTGCCGGGAAATAGCTCTTTAATTGCAACGGGCAGAACTCTCTCCCCAACTGTCTGCCCATCTGATACCATTTTGATGGAATCAGCTATTCCACGCATGCTAAAGTTTTTAAGGAAGTTGCTGTTAGCTGGAAGGAGGTATCCTCTGTTCTCAAAAATAATTTTGCTGTCGATTAACCATTTTACAGTATTTTTCCATTCATCAAGCACTTCTTTTCTTGAAAGGGGTTTCTCCATACACATTGCAACAATCTGGAACTTCAGAACTTCCTCATTCATCTTCTCTATATAGCCAAAATTTTCCTCTTCAAGGTATTCTTCAGGATTTGACCTGTAATAAGTGCTGATTGAGTCATCTTCTCTTAAAAGCAGCACTCCAATGCTCTCCTGACCCATTCTACCAGCCCTACCTACTCTCTGTATAAAACCGGGATAGTTTATCAGCTCGGAAACAACAGCGTCAACATCTCCGATGTCCACTCCGAGCTCGAGTGTTGGCGTTGAGACAACCACATTTAGCTTTCCTTCTTTGAATTCCCTCTCAACTTCCTCTCTTACTTTGGTAGGTAAACCTGATTTGTGCACCCTTGCTCTTATACCCTCTCTGTTCAAAATCCAGCTTGCTGTCTCAACACTTTTATAACTGTTGCAGAACACGAGGGTCTTTCTCCCGGGAATTGACCTCAGAATGTCTTTAATAGCAGCATAAACACTCGGAGTGTACCGCATTATAAGATTCATAACTCCCTTGCGATGTTTACCATGTGCATGCTCGAATTTTCTCTCAAACAGCTCTTCTGCAAATTCTCTTGCATTTGATATCGTTGCAGATGCGCAAGCTATCTGAAAATCTGCCAGTCTGGAGAGTCTTTTGACAAGGTAGTGCATGTTTGAGCCAAAGAGTCCGTTGTAACAGTGTAATTCATCCACCACAATGATTTGAACATCACTTATTATTTCTCTGAAGGCATACGTGTTTCTCAGGTGATAGTCAATCATATCTGGATTTGACAGTATTATATTCGCTTTTCCGCTGAAAACAGCCCTTCTTTCCTCCTGTCCAGAATCTCCATCAAATCTTACAACATTTAGCCCGAATGAGGAGGCATATTTCTTTATCTTCGCATCCTGATCCCTTGCGAGAGCCTTGGTCGGATAGATTATCAGACCAGTGCCACATTCTGCAACTTTCTCAATAACAGGAATTATGAAAGCCTCAGTTTTTCCAAAGCCCGTAGGTGCTGTAATGACAACGTTTTTTCCTGCTCTTATCAGATCAATAGCTTTTTTCTGGAAATTGTACAGATGTGTTATTCCTGAATCTTTCAGAGCTTTTTGCAATGTCAATGGAAGTCCAATCTCATCAGCAGGCACTTCCGGATTCGGACTGTAGGGCTGAAAAACTCTGCAAAGGATTATCTCATCCTCTGTGTTAAACAAAGGTTTTAAGGATTCATTACTCCCTGAACTTTCAAAGAGCTTCAGATTCTTTTTTCTGAGGCTTTCTTTACCGCATACACACCTTCTTTTTATTTTTCCACATTCCTGACAGAATAAATCATCAATCATTTTCAGTCCAGAGAGGAAGGAGCATTATAAGTGTTACCACTGTTCCGAATCTGATTTTTCTGCACTGGTAAGTTCACTTTTTTGTGTTCTCTCTGTAACCGAGTCTGTGTATGAGCTCTTCCCTGACTCTCTCATCAGTTCTTTCGTCGTACGCGGTTGTGACAAGCCTCACTTCCTGAACAGCCGAACCCTCTTTGAGAAGTATCCTCAGATTGCCTTCCTGTTCTCATCTCCCTTAAAATCGAGTATTTTAATAATTTCTTCTCCTAGTCTTCTGTCATAGAAGAAATTAGGTGGCAATCAATTTATATAAGAAGTTTATTGAGATTTAATGAATGTCAATTTATGCATTCGCTGACATTGATGATGGAAGAGCTGTAAAAATAAATGCAAGTGTGAGATTCCCTTCAAGACAGGATGGAAATATATTCTTTGATAGTAGTCATCCCATAAACCTGAAATTTGGAGATGAGTTACCTGTTAAGGTTGAGGGACTCTACTCGGTTGTTGCTTTTAGACCAAGCCATATTTTGTTGTCCAGAGATGTTCTAGGTGGCAAATCACTTTATTACAACCCATTTACTCTGACCTTCTCGTCATTTAAAAGCTATTTCAGTGAACAGGCTGTTGAGCTTATGCCAGGCGAAACTGTAAAGATTGGATATGATAGTAGAATAATATCGAGATCAATCCACAACTTTGAGGAAGTATTCCCGGAGGAGACAAGAGATATTGAAGAACTGGTAGATACCATAAGAAAAGCTCTCAGCTCATTTGATCCAGGGTTCTCGTGTCTGGCTTTTTCCGGTGGCGTGGACTCGTCTCTTTTAGCTTCCCTTTATGATATTCCCCTCATAAGTGTTACTGCATCAAAACAGGAGGAAGAATGGGTCAAAAATGCTGCCAGAATGCTTGACAGAGATATTGAGATACTAAAATTTAAAGAGAGAGATGTGAGAGAAGCAATTCCCAGAGTCATTTCGGCTATCGAAACAGAAGATAAATTGCAGGTTTCAATTGCAATACCTGAATATTTTACTTTAAAATTTGCGAAAGAGCTGGGATACAGGAATGTTGTGTTTGGACAGGGTGCTGATGAACTTTTTGGAGGCTACAAACGCTACGAGGCAATGGATAAAAGAGAACTTGAATATGAATTACAGAAAGACATCATGAACATAGGCAGGGACAACTTGGTTAGAGACAGCAAACTCGCTTACAGCCTTGAGATGAATATAATGACACCCTATCTTCAATGGGATGTGATAAGAGCGGGGATAAACATCCCAGCTGATTCAAAAATAAGAAAAGCTAATGGCTCAATAGTCAGAAAATTCATTCTCAGGGAACTGGCATTAGAATATATCCCCAAGGAGATTGCATACCGGGATAAAAAAGCATTCCAGTACTCAACAAGAACATCAAGCATTCTCATGAAACTTGCAAGAAAGGAAGAAATGATGGTTCAGGAATATCTTGAGAAATTCAAATAACTTCTCCAATAAATTTTGCAAGCTCCAAAGCCTCTTTTTTATCTTTAATTATGGTTTTCGTTGAAACAATTTCATATTTGCCATGAGTTCCTGCCAGATGGCTGTCCACTTCATCAACAATCAGTACATCCAAAAACTCTCTATAACAATCAGCCACTCCTGTTGGCGAAACCTCAAACCCCTTTGCTCTCATAAGTTTTCCAGCAGGTCCACTGAATGCTTTTTTTCCGATTATGGGGGAAACTGCCAAGACCTTTTTATTCTTGAGTTTTTTATTAAATCCATTGACGGAAATAATTGGCATAATACTCGTTATCGGGTTACTGGGACCTATTACTACTGCATCACATTCATCAAGCACTATTTCCACTTCCTCTGTCATTCTCGCATTCTCAATTCCTGCAAATTTAACATCGACAACATCCGGTTCACCTCTGTGTTTAACCCAGAAATCCTGAAAGTGCATTTCACCCTGTGATGTTACAACAATAGACTCGATTTCTTCCTCACACATTGGCAGTATTCTCTCCGCTATCTCAAATCTATTTTTAAGCTCCTCAATTGCTTCTGTCAGCGAATATGCTTTTCTGAGCAGTTCACTTCTGATAATGTGGGTTGCTCTGTCTAAATCACCAATCATCAAGCCCTCGTCAAAACCAAGTTCTTTCAATCTGCTATATGTTTCAAAGGTATCTCCCTTGATCCCCCACCACTTTTCATCATCAATAACACCTGATAGAGAGTAAATAACCGAATCAATATCAGGACAGATTTTATTGCCAGAAACCCATATGTCCTCAGCTGTATTTACAATAATACTCAAATCAAAAATCTCTCTTAACCCCTGAAGAAGTTTTGGTGTCCCTGTTCCACCTGAAAGCACACAGAGCATGAATGTTCTGGAATTATTTTATTTATTTCCTTTTCCATTTTTCGAAATCACTGATTAAATCTGATTCTTCGAGGAGATCAAGAGAGACGATGTACTCATCCTCAACTTCTCTTTCCGTTCCTACTATAAGGTATTTTTTACCTCTGATAATTTCAATAACTCCTTTCGCCTCAATTTCTTCTCCCTTAAATCCCTGACCAGCATACGTATGTGTGAAGCAAAGTATTGCAGTAATTTCTCTGGATTTCACAGGATAATATGCGGGGTAATCGAAAACTAATGAATCGTCAAGAATTTTCCCTTTAAATGTCAAAATTCCAGTTTTTTTGCCTGATTCCTCAGGAACTTCTCTTTCAAGTTCGCTGTATCCCCTGACATAAAGCAAATCAAAGTAAGTATCGCCTATCAATGCTCTATGAAACTTTCTCCTCTCGTGAGAAAGGAAAATTGAATAGGGAATATTGACTTTCCTCTTTTTAAAAATAAAGTCCCATATTTCATCGTCTGGCTGTGATAATTTTCCCCCCGAAATACCTCTTTTTATTAATTCTCTTCCACGAAACCACCATTTCCCGTACATAACAAAATCAATGTCCGATTCCTCTTCCTCCAACCCGATCAATCTTGAACCGGTAACACCCATCTCTTCAAGTGGAATTGAGCTGAAGAAATCGACTATTTTAAAAATCTCTCCTGCTGGTTTCAACCTCTCCTCAGGTTTGAAAACCTCGTCGATTTCGCTCTGCGGAACAACAAAAATTCTACCATTAAAGTAATGCAGATTATTGTCTATTGCGTAATTCACCGCCTCTCTGTGCATCAGCTTTTTGAATCTTTTACCATCTTTCTTCCTCTCCCCCTTCTCATCTGGAACGTAACGCAAGAAGCATTTAACACCATTCTCGTTCCTGTAACCGATTACGGAAAAATAGTAATCTTCAATTCTGATAAAATCTCTCAGTCTAATCGGTTTCTCAATCATTACCATCTTTTTCTCTTTCTTCTTTTCTCCAGAACAGCGTATATTCTTTTGATGTTCTTAGATTTTGCTCTTCTGCCTGCTATATCAAGAATTTTTCCATCATCAAGCTTGATTTTTGTGATTTTACATCTGTTATTTGTTATTTCAAGAATCTCATCCACCTGAAACTCTGTCTCTCCGGGAACAGATATCTCAAATGGTATGGTTACTCTTCCTTTATGAACACTGATTTTAACATTCACCTCGCCAGTATCTCTCAGCCAGAGGGTTGCAACATCTTTTATTTCAGCCTTATCAACTCTTTTTCCATTTGCAAGCTCGATAGAAGTAACCTGACCGATTTTAAATCCCTCATCTACTTCAATTACAAGTTCATCTTTCACTTCAATCACTTCTGACTCCTTCAGGGTAATTTTTCCCACCTCAGAGCTCTCTCCCGAGCTTATTATTGCCCTTACTGTAACTTCTTTCTCTGGAAGATGATAAGAGACGTTTCCACATTCCTTACACCTGTAAAGGTGTTTCTCTCTTCTCAAAACCTCATGTGCTGTGTCATCCTCACAGGTTTCGCAGTAGTAGAATTCCATAATTCATTTCTTGATGGTGGATTGAAAGATTTAACTGATTCTCTGGATTTTTTATGTTACTTTGCAGATAGTTCAAAACCATATGGTGGCAAATTATTTTTACTCTTAAAACGAGAACTAAAAATAATGAGTCTTGAGGAAATAGAAATTCTGAAGGAAAGGGCACTTAAATTTTTAAAGAATGCGGAATACTTACTGCAGAATAAAGTACTTGATCTTGCAGCTTTTAACATCCAGCAATTTGTAGAATTATATCTGAAATATAAGTTATTTCTTCTCGTTGGAGATTACTCAAAGACTCATTCAATCAAAAGACTTCTTAAGGAAATTGGAAAAGCAAGCAATAAAGAAGCTATTTTGAGGGAATTTATGGAACAAAATATCGACAGAATATCGAATATAGAAAATGCGTATATTACATCGAGATACATACCTTCCGAATTTGAAATGAAAGAAGTTGAAAATATGTTCGAGTTGGGTAAAAAAATTGTGGAATTTGTTGATGAATTATGAAATTTACAGATGTTGTTCGGGAAGTTGCAAGTGGGGAAAGGAAATATTTTGAAAACTATCTTGAATATGCAGAGCTGATAAAAAAAATCGCAACAGATCTGTTGAGAGATGTGGAAGTCTATGTCTTTGGCTCAATTGTCGAGAAAAAACATACACCAGCAAGTGATATTGACATTATTATTGTATCTCAAAACATGCCCGAAAAACAGAGTGATAGGGCAAGAATAAGAGGTAAAATCCTCAAAAGTATTGACGTATTTGCTCCCTTTGAGATTCACCTTGTAAATTATAAAGAATTTGAATGGTATAAAAGATTCATTTCCAATAGAGTTAGAATTTAGAATTAACACCCAAACGATTCAGTAATTCAAGCAAAGAACTTGCAGCTTTTATGTTCAGCATATAATCATCCAGAGCATTGAGTATAGCACCTGTTTTTTCTGTTTCAGCCTCAATAATCAGTTTATTCCCGGCTGAATGGCATCTCGTCCAGCCCAAATCATCAGGTTTTAATGCTCTTGCAATAACATCTGAATCTTTCAAATCAAGTTCCAGTCTTGCAGATAGCTTCATTTTAATGCCTTCTTAAGTTTAATACTTTAACCCGCTGACGAGTCTGTCAACTTCCCGAATGAATTCCTCTACTTTCTCGGGATTGATGTTGGCTCCGGCAGCAACGCTGTGACCTCCGCCTCTCCCCCCGACTTTTTCTGCCGCTTCTCGCATTATATCGCTCAGGTTGACCTTTTCCGCTATTCTCAAGTTCGAGCGGGATGAAATTTTAGCCATGCCATTTTTCACGTTCACAACAATCAGAGGTTTATCTGAGAAGATGTATCGAGAGAGTACTGTTGCAATTGGGGACGTCATCCGGGCATCATCCATTATAATGTATCTTATAGCCTCACCCTCTTTTACATCTTCTCTCCTTTTGACAATCTCGTCGAGCAACTCGATCTGGTATTTTTTCCATAGTTCCATGCCTTTTTCTCTGTAAGTTTCATCTCGCATACATATTGAGAATCCTGTGCTGTATGCTGATGCCCTCCCACATGAATTTACGATTTCTGAGAGCATAACTGCATTTTTCAGCAATTCTTTCTTCAGAGTATACCTTCTGCCAACAAACTCCTCTATCACACCCTCGTACCCTCCGATTTCAAGAACTCTGAGAACTATGGCATTTGCAAGTCTGTGTACCTCTTCTTTCTCCAGTTCATCAATCTCTTTATCACCATCAATTTTGCATTTCTCGAGAAATTCTGAGAGTTCGTCCTCTTTCCCGTGAAAGTCAAGAAAAGGTTCGGTCGAGAGTGTCAGAATGTCTCTGACTCTTCCTGAAAATATATTCAGTCCTTTCTCTTCTTTAATGAAGCCTGTACTTATTCCTTCCCGGACTATCTCCGCATTCCCCCCGGTAATTTTCTGCTTGTCTCCAAGCAATCCCACCATTGCAAGGCCACAGAGGTCTGAGTTGTCTCCAACCTGATTTGCGATAATATATGCAACACCTGAGGCAGACAGCTCAAAGGTACCGTCAATACCTGCAAGGTGGGGGTTAACGTGAGCTAACTCCTTCCTTGGACTGATTTTTCCTGCAGGATAATGGTGGTCTGCTATTATGACATCCGATTCAACCTTCGATACAATGTCAGGTTGACCGCTTCCCATGTCCTGAAATATTACAAGCCCTGAATCAACCTCAACATCCTCAATTAAACCTTTGAGAAACGTAATGTGAAACTGTTTTCCTTTTCTGAGAAGCGAGGTAGCAATGATAGATGCTGCTGAAATTCCATCAGCATCATAGTGGGTGAAAATTCGCACAAAATCATGTTCGTCAATAAGATTTGCTGCTTTTTTAGCCTCAACTTTCAATACATCGAGCATAAATTGAGTTTTTCTGTGAATTAAAAAATTTACCGCTCAGAACTTCAGATATCGTAGTATTCCATCAATCTGTCAATGTCAACGTGATTCTTCACAAGTTCTTTCATTCTTTTAATCTTCGCCTCTCCCTTAATTCTCGCCTTACCGAATACTTCGTTCAGCCTTTCTATTGTCATCAGGGTATCTTCCTTTACAAGAATTATTGGTGTGCCCTTCTCTTCAGCCTTACCCAGTACGATTTTTGTAGGCTCAAGGTTCCCTGTCAGAAGCAGGCATTTTATATTCGGGACTTCCAGAGCGACAATCTGCATATCGGAGCGGTCTCCACCTGTTACCACGGCAGCGTTTCTTGCCTCCCTGAAGTACATCAGTGCAGATTGCGGAGACATTGCACCTATGAGAAACCTTTCAATAATCTCGTCCTTTCTTGGCTCAACGAGGAACTCCCCCTGCAAACCCTCCTTTATCTCGCTGACGTAAAGCCCGCTTAAAACCGGGTCTCGTGGTAGCATACCCAGAACTTCGAGGTTATTTTTTGAAAGAAGAGGAACTGCGATACTCTGAACATATGTCTTCTTATATCCCCCTATCTGATTGAAGATTATAGCTTTCAGCTTGTCTCCGAAAAGCTCTTTTGCAATGAGAATCTGATCAAGAACAAAATCTCTTGTATATTTGGCTACCATTAACACCTCAGGGTGGAGTAGAGCTGATATACTTACATCACACAGACCGATCGCTCTTCCTGCTTTATAATCTAACGCTCCTTCAATCAAGACTATGTCCTTATCTCTGGATACTTTTTCATAGGAATCAAGAACTCTCCTTTTCAATTCGAGCTGATTTGCTGAATTTATAAATTCGATATAGGGGCTATCCATCAGAATCGGACAGATATCTCCAATATCATCTCCTGTGTTCAAAACCTCTGCCGTGCTGTATGCATCCTCATCCACAAGTCTGTCCTCGATATATGACGTTCCGACCCCAAAAGGTTTAAAATAGCCCACTTTCAGCCCTTTTTTTCTGAATATCATTCCAAGAGCGATAATAATTCCACTTTTTCCAGAATATCCTTCTATGGATGAAACAAGAATACTTTTTGCCATAATTTACCTCCTCATCCCATTATTATTCTGAAATCTATCGCATAATAACCTTTCTCAAACACCTTAACCGGATTTATCTCCATCTCGAGTATTTCAGGAAATTCAATACTGAGTTGAGATATTCTGAGCAGAATTTCAACAATTGAGTCTATGTCAAGGCTTCTCTCTCCACGCACACCTCTGAGGATGTGATAAGCCTTAACACTTCTTATCATCTCAAATGCATCTTCTCTGCTGATAGGAGCAATTCTGAATGAGACATCCCTGAAAACCTCGACATAAATTCCACCCATTCCAAACATTAAAAGTGGTCCAAACTGAGGGTCTCTTTTCATTCCGACAATAACTTCTTTCCCATCTTTGACCATCTTCTGAACAAGCACACCGTCAATTCTCGCATTTGCTATGTTCTCAGCTCGCATTATGATATCAAAAAAAGATTTTCTGATCTCTTCCTTCCCAACATTTATTTTAACACATCCCACATCACTTTTGTGGATTATGTGAGGAGAAACAACCTTCATCGCAACTGGATACCCAATTTCCTCTGCCAGTTCCATGGCTTCTTCTGCTGTCCTCGCAAGACCGTAAGGTGCAGTCCTGATTCCGTATGACTCTATAATCTTAAGTGCGTCCTCTCCCACAACCTTGATTCTTCTCTTTTTAACTTCCTCTATTATTCTCGCAGGCGTCCTCCTGTCAACGTCAAAAAGCTGTATGGCTGCTCTTTTCTTCCTTCTCGATTCCTGATAGTATTTCACTGCTGATAAAGCTCTCATAGCTCTTACAGGATCAAAGAAGTTAACGATTCTGTGTTCCTTCAGCTTCTCTACTGAATTCAGCACATTTTTACCACCCATAAAACAGGCAACAACTGGTTTTCTCAGCTCAATTATGGAGTTTGCCGCTTCATCGAAATCAATCTGGGCAGTAGGGGTGAGAATTACAACAATTGCACCAACATCACTGTCTTCTGCAACAATACTGACTGTTTTTCTGAATCTTTCTGCATCTGAATCTCCAAGTACATCTACAGGATTGTAGACACTTGCCTCAGGTGGTAAGACCTTTTTGAGCTCTTCAACAGTTTTTCTATCAAAACTCGCAAGGTTAAGCCCGAAAGTATCAGTAGCATCAGCAGCCATTACACCCGGACCTCCAGAGTTTGTAACAATTGCAATTTTACCCTCAAACTCGTGAATCGAAGAAAGAATCTGGGAATAGTCAAAAAGCTCTTCTATGGAGTTTGCCTGAATAACTCTGGCTTGCTGGAAGGCTGCCTGAAATGCTGTATAACTACCTGCAAGACTTCCGGTATGGCTTGAAGCTGCTCTGGCACCAGCCTCTGTTCTTCCACTCTTCATCACAACTATTGGCTTGTCTTTTGAGACTCTTCTTGCTGTTTCGATAAATCTGCTGCCATCCTCTATACCTTCGAGGTAGAGCATAAGCACTTTTGTTTGTGTATCGCCTTCAAGCCATTCTACTAAGTCCGTCTCGTTTAAAACTGCTTTGTTGCCGAGGGAGACTATCTTGCTGAAACCGATATTTCTGGAGATTGCCCAGTCAATTATTGCTATTATGAATGCTCCTGATTGACTGAGAAAAGCAATTTCTCCTTTTGGAGGGACATCTTTTGAGAACGTGGCATTCAGATTCAGATGTGTGTTAATAATCCCGAGACAGTTTGGACCAATGAGGTTGATTCCGTAATCCCTGCAAATTTTAACAAGTTCAGATTCAAGTAATGCGCCCTCTCTTCCCGTCTCCTTAAAACCTGCTGATATAACCACTGTGTTCTTTATTCCCCTCTCACTGCACTGTTTCAGACATTCTATCACTGCCTTTGCCGGAACTGCAATTACAGCAAGGTCAACCTCTGGCAAATCAAGAATTGAAGGATAGCATTTAAATCCCAGAATATCGGTGTATGATGGATTCACCGGGTAAACATCACCTCTGAAACCGGAGATTATATTTTTCAAAAGAGTATTTCCCACCTTCCCTTCCTTTGGTGTTGCTCCCACAACAGCGACACTCTCAGGTTCAAAAAGCCTGTGCATTCATTTTTTTGTTGTTAAAGTAGTATATAAATTATATTACTTACTGTATAACCATGAACTATTATTAATCTGAAACATTAATTCAAAAATGGTTTTAAGCCTAAGAAAATTTCGTCAGTTAAATGAACCACACATACAGACATCGCTGGATTATTTTTGGAATTCTTGCGTCAATTTATTTCTTTGTTTATTTCCATCGCACATCCTCAGCAGTAATCGCCAAGGAACTTATGGCTGAATTTATGGTATCTGCAATTGCAATTGGTCTGATGTCTTCCCTCTACTTTTATCCCTATGCAGTGATGCAAATCCCTGTGGGAATACTCTCCGATACGCTCGGAACAAGAAAGACAGCAACATTTTTCACGTTCATTGCCTTCATCGGTGCAATTCTCTTTGGACTCTCGACAAATTTCTCAATGGCTCTTGTTGCAAGATTGCTTATGGGAATAGGAGTTTCTGGGGTCTACATTCCAACACTCAAGATACTTTCACGTTGGTTCAGAGAGAACGAGTTTGCGAGTCTGACAGGTGTTCTGCTTGCTGTTGGAAATTTTGGAGCAATCTCCTCTGCCTACCCGCTCGCAATGATGGTAATATTTTTTGGATGGAGGAGCTCATTTCTCATAATTGGAGCAATCTCGTTCATACTTGCAGTAATGTGCTGGTTTATTGTTAGAGATTCACCCACTTCAGCAGGACTGAATCCTGTTGTAAGAGAAATTGAAACTGTGAGAGTGGGAGTTGGAGATGGTGTTAAGCTGGTTTTAAAAAACAGATACTTCTGGCCTCTTGCAATCTGGTTCTTTTTTGAATACGGTGCTATAATGGGTTTTCAGGGATTGTGGGGAGGGCCCTTTTTAATCGAAGTATATGGACTAAACAAGGCTGAGGCTGGAGCAATACTGATGACTGTCGGGATAGGAATGATGATAGGAAGTCCCGTTATTGGCTTGCTCTCGGACAGGATTTTTAAAAGCCGAAAAAGGATACTTACAGGATTTACTTTTATTTATCTTGCAGCATGGGTTCCACTTGCAATAACGACCTCATCACTGAACATCCAGATGCTGTATATTCTGGCTTTCGCTCTTGGATTCTCGGGCAGTGTGCTTATAATAACGTTTACGTCTGTGAAAGAGCTTTTTCCACTCAAGATTACAGGCATTGCCACGAGCATGGTGAATATATTTCCGTTTATCGGGGGGGCTGTCTTCCAGACTTTTATGGGTTATTTGATGGATTGTGTGGGGAAGAAAGGGAATGTTTACCCTCCAGAGGCTTACTCTCTGGCTTTTAAGTTCTGTCTTCTTGCTGCTCTGATTTCGCTGGTATTTTCCTTTTTTACGAAAGAGACGTATAAAACGTGAATTGCTCATATTTCATCATCACTGCAGAACAGTTCGATTTATATTCGGGTTGTTGGAAAATATATAATGGAGGTCACCTCTCCAAAGATTACTTTGCAATCGAACCGGCGAACAAGCAGCTCTCAGAGACTCCACTCTGAGGGGTGACCTTCAATATTTATTCAGAAGAGGAAAATTGATAAAATAGAAACATTAAACAACATTTATGAGGGTTATTCTGAGTCGTAAAGGCTTTGATGTAAGGTATGGTGGCCATCCAAGCCCTGTTTTACCGGATAGCAGAATGATATCAATTCCTATTCCTTCGATTGAAGATGTCACAACCTACGAAGAATTGACCCTGAATTATGGAAAATACAGAACATATTACGACCTTATGAAGGAACTCTATCATGAAATACACCTGAAAGGCAGGCCGGAGAAACTAAAAAAGGATATGAAATGTCATCTGGATCCGGATATTTACAGGGATGTGGTGGAGAGACAGGAGTGCTGGAGACCTATTTTCGGGCAGACTGGTGCTGCACAATCCCATCTTCAGAATAAGGGTGTTGGAGAGGGAGACATCTTTCTTTTTTTCGGAACTTTTAGAAAGACAAAATTTTCTCACGGAAAATTGGTTTTTGACAGAAAAGATAAGGAAAAACACGTTATTTTTGGTTATCTGCAAATTGGAGAAATAATACCGCTGAATGAAGAGGGCAGTGTTCCAGAATGGATACGATACCATTCTCACGCAATCACCTACAGAGGAGCAAAAAACAACACGATTTACATCGCAAGAGACAGACTCTCATTTGACAGAGAATTGCCCGGAGCAGGTACTTTCATTTTTGACAGGAGCCTAATACTGACAAAGGAGGGATATACAAAATCCCGATGGGATTTACCGGGCTTTTTCAGAGGAGTGGGAATGTCCTACCACTCTGTGTTGAACTGGAAAAAAGATTACTTTCAATCCAGCCTCATCGGACAGGAATTTATAATAAAGGAGGATAACAGAGTTGAGGAATGGGCTAAAGAAATTATTTTAAAAAATGGCAAAAGAATGCAGAAAAGACTTGAAGACTACAGTTAAGCTTTTAAGGTTCAATTCCCATATCCGTTAACCTGAATTTACAGCTTTTCCCCTCTGCCTCAGACCTGTGCTTGATTAAAACAGCTTTCCTCTCTCTATTTATCTTCTCAATTCCAATTATGGTTTTTGACAGATGGTCCAAGCTGGGCCCACCGAGAGGTCTGTTCAACCCGGTCGTTATGTCCGTGAACATCTGATTTGTTATCACAATTGCAAGATTATGTTTCCTTGCAAGCCCCAGCAGAAATGTCAGCTGGAAGGTAAGCTCTCTTTTCATCTTTATCTGCCTGCCCTCATTCTCGAGTTCACTTCTGTAGAGGGATGTGAATGAATCAACAATTATCAGCTTAATTTCTTCTTTCTCGCAGAGTTTTGAGATGTCCTTTATCACGGAACTCTGCTGTTTGAAATCAAAAACGTCGTAAACAAGAACGTTATTCAGTAAAGACTTCTCACGAAATATCTGAGCAATTCTCTCTGCCGAAAGCCCTTCAGTATCGATAAACACGACTTTACCCTGTTTTGCTGTATTGTAGGCAAGCATCAAACATATCGAGGTTTTGCCTGTTCCGCTCTCACCGTAAATCTGTGTGATTGTGCCCGTCTCAACCCCACCATTCAGCAACCCATCAAAACATTTGCTACCTGATGAAAACCTTGTTATGTTTGCTTCCATTTTATTCACCAATCCTTTCGAGGATTTTTCTGTACACCACCACGAGAGGCATTTCAAGTGACTCAGCAATTCTTTTTACATCTTCAAATTCAGGCTTTAAAAGCAAACCTGACTTTTTAACTCTGACCTGAAACTTCTCCCCATGAATTTCAACGTCCACGCTCTTCAGTTCCCTCGGTGCAATCAGCCTGTGATATACAGGGTAAATTCTTACTCCAAGTGAGCCAGTCTCTGAAATAATCCTCTCAGCCACCTCCTCAGCCCTGAGAAAATCAGAAATTGCTCTCAGTATTATCCCGGGCCTGCCTTTCTTTCCGGTGACGGGCGTGGCTGAAACGTCAAGTGCTACTTCGCCAATCTTCTCAATCGCATGTGCAATAATCTCCCCACTTGTGTCGTCAATCAGAGTTTCAAGCAGAACAACACTGTCATGTGAAAGCGTCCTGCCGACAATCAGCCTGAGTACGTTCGGTAAGGACGTCTCTCTTGTGCCTGCTCCATAACTCACTCTCTCAACCTTAAAGGGATGCCTGTAAACCCCTTTACAGAAGTAGGATAGAATCGCTGCCGCTGTAGGTGTAAACAACTCACCCTCTCCCCCGAGAATAACTTCAAGACTGGAATTACTCAGAATTTCGAGTGTGGCAGGTGCAGGAACAGGATACTTTCCATGTTTAATCTCTATAAAACCCTCTCCGAGTCTCACAGGGGTGGAATAAAAGGAGTATCCATCATTTTTTAACCTTATAATTCCCTTGACCGCTGAAACAATATCAAAAATTGCGTCATCACTCCCAACCTCATGAAAAACTGAATCGCGGTAGTTCCTTCCATGGATTTTCCCCTCAGCCTTTGCAATAATAGTAAAAATATCTTTTGATGCTTTAATCACTTCTTCGTCCATTTTGGAATTTTCAATGATGTTTATTACTTCCTTATATGTTCTTTCTGTTCTCTCACTCTTAACTGTCAACTTTTTTGCCATTATTCCCTTTACCGATTCTTCTTCAACATCTATTTCAATCTTCAGAGAAAGTCTGTCGACAACATCAAGAAGATCATCCCGAGTGAGAGATATTCCTATCAAAGAACCCACTATCATGTCTCCTCCGGCGCCGTTAAAAACATCGAAGATTACAATCCTCATTGAACAACCAGAAGTTTTTTTATATGATTTATTTAAAATGTTATTGCACGAACTGTGCATAAACGTGATATAAGAGATAAGCCTAATAAAATGTATCGAGAAATTTTATTTAAGAGGTGATGAGATTGGAGATAACGCTTAAAGTGAATCAGGCTTACCCGAGCGACTCAGGTAGAGGAATAGCCCGGCTTGACCCGGATGCAATGTTAAAACTCCAGATATCCCCGGGTGATGTTATTGAGGTGGAAGGTAAGCGAAAAACGGTTGCAAAAGTCTGGAGAGCCCCAAAAAGAGATTGGGGGAGAGGAATAATAAGAGTTGACCGGTTTGTCAGAGAAAATACTGGCGTCAGCGTTGGAGATGGAGTTAAAGTTAGAAAGACTGAATATCAATCAGCAAGAACCGTCATCCTCGCCCCCTTAAGAAAAATGGATTTCAGAGTATATGGGATGGATATTGGCGATTATCTGAAGCATCAACTGTTAAAGAGACCTCTTGTAGAGGGAGACCTTGTACCTGTCATAGGTGCTCCTGCTCTGGCTGGATTTGGCAAATATGGTCAGAGTCAGGCGCTATTATTTGTTGCTGTAAAGACTGAACCAAAGGGTGTTGTCGTAATAGATGAATCCACCAAGGTGGTTTACAGAGACAGACCTGCAAAGGGATATGAGAGACTCGGTAAGGCAGGTGTTACCTATGAAGACATCGGCGGATTGAAGGAAGAATTGCAGAAAGTCCGCGAAATTATTGAGTTACCCCTAAAATATCCTGAATTATTCCAGAGACTTGGTATAGAGCCCCCAAAGGGTGTTCTTCTGCATGGGCCTCCGGGAACTGGTAAGACGTTGATAGCCAAAGCGGTAGCAAATGAGATAGGCGCATCTTTCTACACAATCAATGGTCCAGAGATTATGAGTAAGTTCTATGGAGAATCTGAACAGAGACTGAGGGAGATTTTTGAAGAGGCAAAGGAGAACTCACCATCTATCATCTTCATAGATGAAATTGATGCGGTTGCTCCGAGAAGAGATGAAGTGACTGGAGAGGTAGAGAGAAGAGTCGTTGCCCAGCTCCTCACTTTAATGGATGGGCTTGAAGAGAGAGGGCAGGTTGTTGTAATAGGTGCAACCAACAGGATTGATGCCGTAGACCCTGCGTTGAGGAGACCGGGTAGATTTGACAGAGAGATCGAGATTGGAGTGCCCGACAGAGAGGGCAGGTTTGAGGTTCTGCAGGTGCATACAAGAAACATGCCACTTGAACCGGAGTATTTGAAAGAACATGTCGTGGATTCGCTCAAAAGGATAAGGAGGTCACTCGGAGAAGAAAGCGACGAGGAAAACCTTGAGACAATAGATATCGTGGCTAAAAAAATTGAAAATGCTGATAATGGCGCTATGAAGGATATCATTGATACACTTCCCCACGACATCATCATCGAGCTTGAGAGGGAAATTGTAAAGTTCATGTTGAGAACAATTGCAGAGCAGACGCACGGTTTTGTCGGGGCAGATATAGAGTCTCTCTGTAAAGAAGCTGCAATGAAAGCACTCAGGAGGTATCTACCTCACATCGACCTGAACAATGAGGAAATACCGACAGAATTGCTTGATTCCATTAAAGTAACCATGGAAGATTTTAGAGAAGCTCTTAAGGGTATAGAACCTTCTGCTTTAAGAGAAGTACTTGTTGAGATTCCAATGGTTACATGGAATGATGTCGGTGGACTTGAAGATGTGAAGAGAGAGGTTGTTGAGGCAGTTGAATGGCCCTTACTTTTCCCTGAAAAATTCAGGAAGTTTGGAATTAAACCGCCAAGAGGAATTCTACTTTACGGACCACCGGGAACAGGCAAGACTCTTATTGCCAAGGCTGTTGCCAATGAGACACAGGCAAATTTCATCACAGTTAAGGGCAGCGAGCTGCTGAGCAAATGGCTGGGTGAGAGTGAGAAGGCAGTGAGAAAAATATTTCGGAAAGCCAGGCAGGTTGCTCCGTGTATAATATTCTTCGATGAGATTGATGCAATCGCTCAGATGAGAGGTATCGATGAAGGCAGCAGAGCAGTTGAGAGAGTTGTAAATCAACTGCTGACAGAGATTGACGGGCTTGAGGAGCTTGAAGGTGTTCTCGTAGTTGGAGCAACAAACCGACCGGATATACTCGATCCTGCGCTTCTGAGACCCGGTAGATTTGACAGGCTTGTTTTTGTCAGGCCCCCTGACAGAAAAAGCAGACGTGCAATTTTCAAAATACACACAAAAGGGATGCCTCTATCAGAAGATGTCGACCTTGACGAGCTGGCTGACTTAACAGAAGACTATGTGGGTGCGGACATCGAAGCTGTGTGCAGAGAATCAGTAATGCTTGCATTCAGAGAGAACATTGAAGTGGAGAGAATTGAGATGAGACACTTCATGGAAGCACTGAAGAAAATCAGGCCAAGTACAAATGAATCTATATTGAGCTTCTATGGAAGATTTGAGGAAAGAATACGCGCAGAGGCTGCCAAAGTATCTGCAAAGACGTATCTCGGTTACGGGTAAATTTTATTCCATTTTATTTTTGTTTTCTCAGAAAGTCACAGAGTTAACCAAAAAGTTAAATATTAGCTTATCAGATTCTCTTCTGGTGATGGCACATGTTATTCGCTAAATCCCTTAGTAAGAAGGTTGTCCTGCTTTCAGATGGGACAGTAGTCGGCTCTGTATATAATGTGACCATGGACTTGAAAACAGGTTCACTTGTTGATATTGTTATAAAGCCACAGAACGAGGTTCCTGAAATCGAGAAGCAGAATGGTCTGTATATCATTCCGTTCGAGAGTGTTAAATCGGTCAGCGATTATGTTGTCCTTGACAGGAGAAGACTGAAAATACGGATATGAGAGATTTCTTTTTCCCACCTCTTTTCTTACCATTTTTTATTTTATTTGTTTTGATGCCTTTTTTTCTCCTCATTTTTGTTTTTACAACTTCCCAGATATTTCAGTTCGTATTTGGCCTTACATATGAAGAAGCAGTCACTGTATTTCTGCTGATTATTATAGGGAGTTTGATGAATATCCCGCTTTACGAGAAAGAAGGCAGTGTGGTTGTTAGAAGGTATTCCTTCTTCGGAATTATCTATTCAAGAAGAGAAAGAAGCAAGATTACAGTTGCTGTTAATGTTGGCGGGTGTTTAATCCCTTCAATACTTGCAATCAAGCTTCTAATTGAATTCCCGGTTGGCCTATGGCTGTCGGGTTTTCTCATCTCATCTGCTATCATATACGCCTATGCGAGACCTGTTCAGGGAATTGGAATCGTTGTTCCGACATTTGTCCCACCGGTTATGGCAGCTTTAGTGAGCTACATCTCCATACTCTATTTTAATTACTCAATCCATGCTCTACCCAAACTATCTTTCTCCATCGGGGTGCTATCAGCTTTATTTGGCGCGGATATTTTGCATCTTAAAGATATCAGTAAAATCGGGAGCGGAGTAATGAGTATTGGTGGGGCAGGAACCTTTGATGGTATATTTCTAACAGGTGTCTTTGCCGTCGTTTTCTCAATTTTTCTGATTTAGTTCACACTTTAAGTATTTATAATGCTGTAACAGGATTTTACTGATGCTGAAAAGAATACTTAACGAACCAGCACTCTTGATGAAAGGAAGAACGAAGAGGCTCATAATCGCAGACCTACATATGGGCCTGCTAAGCTTTCCGGACAGAACTATTATAGAAAATGTTTCGAAGCTTGCGACAGAGGTAGACGAATTAATCATTGCAGGGGATGTTAAACACGATATAGGGATGAGAATCCGGGAAATTAAAGAAGTAGAGGAGCTTATAAAAAAGCTGAATGAAAATGGAATTGACAAATCCAGAATTACAATCGTTAAGGGAAATCATGACGGGGGAATTGATGAGGTGATAAAGACTGAAAGCTCAAGGGGGATAAGAATTGGTAACACTGGAGTCTTTCATGGTCATGCAATGCCGGATGATGATGTTCTGAGTTCAAAAACCCTCATTTTCGGTCACGCCCATCCTGCCATCTTCATAAAAGACAGTGTCGGTGGTGTTAAGGAGAGAGTGTGGCTGGAAGGAAATGTAGAGATTAATGGAGAAAACAAACAGGTTATTGTTCTTCCTGCTTTTAATGATGTATGTGCCTCAACATCCGTCAATCTTGAAAAACCTGTTGGAGTTTTTTTTAAATTGTGGAATTACTTTCAAGCAGAGGCTATTTTACTTGATGGAACTTTACTCGGGCAAATTGAACATCTCCGTTAGCAAGGAGAGTTAATCCACAGTTACTGTTGCTGGAGTAACTTTCTCCGGTTCAACCATTACCTATTGTTGGAAAACAGAATCCACCCTGTTCGCCACACTCCACCCGGCTTGGACAATCCTCACAGATGCGCATTTCAAGAACCATTTTCTTTTTTTCTTCCATCTCTTCAGGAGCTATATCCATAAGTATTTATTAAATCTAATTGTTTTAATCTTGCTTTTAATTTTGAATAAAAATGATTATTTTAATAAGCCTCAGAATTATTTATGAAATCCCTAAATAGCCCATAAAATAAACGCAAATCTTGGAATTCTAAAATATTCAATTAAATCGTCTTGCTTTGATCAAAACGAAAATTTTATAAACTAAAAGTATTAGTTTATCATTACCGGGTCATCCCCAACCCGATTGAGGTCCCTCTTCCTCAAGCATTTTCATTCACCTCTGTGAGGGGATGACCTGCCCAAAAAACGGGCTGAAATGTCCATGTATGAATTTCAGGCGAGCAGTATTGAGAAGATAGAGTAAAATTGAATACCATAAGTTCACTCATTTTACAGATGTCATCATTATTTTAATAAAGAATTTTAAATAGTAAAAAAATAAAGTGAATAATCATGTCTACTGTAAAGTACATATTATCTTTCATAGTATGTTTAATTGGATTTATTACTATCACATCCCTTATAACTGCGTTCAAGAATGATCTAACAAGGATGGCACCCATTTTCATTGCAATAACATTTTATTTCCCGGTTATGGTCATAGTCACTTTTGCCTACCGAATTCAAAGGTAGGTCTGTCAAATTTCAAAAATTTTCTTTCTATTGATTATAATTTCATATAATTAGTAAAAAATCTCTAATTATTCTTTGCCCATATAGTAATTTATTAATAAGATTCTGTTAAAATAGTGATGGGATAGGGTGAATATATGACCTCCTCGTCAATTTTTCCCCTATCCCCCTATTCGCAAAAAATATTAACAGATTTGCCTGAAGGCAATCATGCACCAGGTAAATATTTACATGGTGGGAACAGCCGGTTCTGGGAAGACCTATCTTATAAAGGGTTTCTCGAACTGGCTCGATTTTAAGAGGCTTGATAATATAACGGTTAATCTGGACCCGGGAGCTGAAAAATTGCCATATGTTCCTGATTTAGACATAAGAGAATGGTTTACTCTTGAGGATATAATCGAAACTTATTCTGTGGGACCCAACGGAGCCCAGATAATTGGAGCAGATTTAATCGGTACAAAAATTGATGAGATAAAGGATGAGATAGACTATCAGGATGCACAGTTTGTTTTACTCGATACTCCGGGTCAGATGGAATTATTCACTCTGAGACGGAGCAGTGAGATAATTATAGACTCTCTTGGTAATAAAAACAGCGTAATGGTATTCCTTTTCGATCCTGTGGTATCAAAAACACCATCAGGATTTCTTTCACTGCTGTTCATGTCCGCTTCAGCAATTTTCAGATTGAATATCCCACAGATAATGGTGCTTGCAAAATCAGACATTCTTGATGAGGATGAAATAAAGAGAGTTGTTGAATGGAGCGAAAATCCGGATAAGATTTATGATGCTCTGAAGATGCACGTGAAAAGAGGAATGAGTGATGATCTATTCCACCTCATGAAAGATTCCGGATTATTCAGACCCATTTTCCCTGTATCTGCCGTGGATGGAACGGGTATGGAAGACATCTATGATGGAATTCAGGAACTTTTTTTTGGAGGAGAAGATCTGGAGAGTATTCTTTATTGAGAATTGACTTAGATGGGGCTTTAGATTTTAATCCAATCCTGTCACTTCACTACACATCATTTCGAGGTTTTTTATGCATCTTATTATCCGGAATACGTTATCTTCCGCAACTTCACAGACATCAGGTTCTTCTATACCCATCGCTATTGCTCTGGCAAGTTCAATACAATTTTCATAACCACACCTGCCGCAGTTCTCCTGAGGAAGAATTAAAGCGATGTTTGCAGCTAAGCTCTCCAGATTGCTTGGACATTGACTCTCAGAACCATGTTCCTGAACATGATTGTATTCAGACTTGGAGTTGTCCTCGTTTAATCCTGTACTTCGTTTTCTCACACCAAATCTCATTTCAAAAGTGTATTTCAATTTTTCGGTTCACCAAAATTTATTGGAACCAGATGATAGGATAAGTTCAAATCAGACCAAGCATCGTGAGAGCTTCAATAACTCCCTCCCCATTTTCTTCAGAAAGTACAATATCTGCTTCTTTTTTAAGTGCATCATTGGAGTTAGCGACTGCGATTCCACAACCAGCAGTCCTTAACAGATCAATGTCATTCTCCGAGTCGCCGATAGCAGCGAAGTCTTTAACGTTAATTCCAAGTTTCTCTGATATGTATCTGAGAGCATTCCCTTTGCTAACTGAGGCATCAATGATGTGATATGCGAAACCGGAATCCACTATCTTAACCTGATTCATTCCTTCACTCTCCAGTATTCTCCTTGCTTCACCAGCTGAAAAGTTTCTTCTCATACATACTTCCGATTTTCTGTATTCCGCATCAAGAAATTCGATATCGAAGTATTTTTTAAGCAACTCGGCAGCTTTTAGGCATTTCTCCTTATCTCCGAGAACTGTATCTTCTCCATCGTAGCTGAACCTGATAACCCCCCCATTCTCGCAGATGGCAATATCCGAGACTCCAATTAGCTTGGCAGCAGTTCTTGCAAAACAGGAAATGTTTCCGGTTGCGAGAACAACGGGAATCTTTACTTTCCTTAATGTATCTACTGCCCTGCAGTTAAGACTTCTGTCCATGTATGTGAGAGTACCGTCGATATCAATTGCTATTCCCCGAGCTTTAAACATATGGTTTGATTCACTCAACAGTATAATAAACTTATTTCCTTGAGCTACTTCAAATGTAATTTTCGCCATTTTATTACAATCTGTTGCAGGAAGATAATTTTTGTGTCAGGGAAAAAGATGAATGCGAAATTATCAGAAAATAATTAATATCTCTTTGGGAACTTTTTCAAAGTGAACAATTGCGATGTTTGTGGAAAAAAAGAAGTGCTTCCTTATAAGTGTTCATACTGTGGTGGAACATTCTGCTCAGACCATAGACTCCCCGAACAGCATAACTGCTCATTTGATAAGGACTACTGGAATGTTCCCGTTAAAGTTAAGAAAGAAAAGAAGGCGCCGGTTAAAGTCCCGATATCTACTCCCAAACTCAATAAAAGTCAGTTTTCACTTCCTTTAAAGGGTATAACTGCATACGGCTACAATAATATAATTCTGGGAATCTGTACAGTATTGTTTTTTATGTCAATTATATTCAGGCCAGTTGAGTACTATCTCGCCCTTTTTCCGGGAAATGTTTTTATAATGCCATGGCAACTGGTTACGAGCATCTTTCTCCATTCAAGTTTCTCTCACTATCTTGTAAATATGATTGTACTGCTCTTTTTCGGGGGCGAGCTGGAAAGGAGAGTCGGAGGTAAAATTTACATTCAAATATTTCTGCTCTCTGGACTTTCAGGTAACCTGGCATACCTTGCTTTTGCATATTCAACAGGCCATCTTATTCCAGCTCTTGGTGCAAGCGGAGCAATATACGGGATAATGGGGACACTGGCGATTATTGCCCCTGAAATCCGGGTTCTGTTCTTCTTCTTCCTCCCCATGAGTATCAGAATGGCTATTTTGATATTTGCTGCATGGGATATCTTCATGTTACCATACAGTCTTCAGACAGGTATTGCCCACATCGCCCATCTTGCCGGGCTTTTTATCGGATTGTATTACGGAAAAAAGGTCAGAATTGTGAGAAAATGGCGAATGTGGTGAGAAAAGACATCAACAGACCTGTTTCTCTGTGGCACGAAAAAGAGTTATTTAACGGCACAGAGAACTGCCTGACCATAATCCTGAGGACAAAAGGTTGTTACTGGGACAGATGCCTGATGTGTGGATATTTGAGGGATGCTGACAGGAGGGTGGAAATCGAGAATCTGAAAAATCAACTGGATTTTGCGCTCAGCAGATACGACATGGATTTTGGGATACTGAAAATATTCACATCTGGCAGTTTTTTTGATGAAAGAGAAATTCCCGAGAAATTCAGGGAGTATGTTTATGAGAATATGTTAAATTCTGGATTCAGAAAACTCATTGTTGAGAGCAGACCTGAATTCATAAAAAAAGAAAAAATTAGCTTTCCTTCAAATTTAACACTCGAAGTCGGGATTGGACTTGAGACCGCTAATGATTTTATAAGAGAATACTGTATTAATAAGGGGTTTAAATTTGAGAATTATGTGAATGCAGTTTCAGTTTTGAAAGAGGAAAAGGCAGGAGTTAAGACATACCTTTTGCTCAAACCACCTTTTCTTTCGGAAAGGGAAGCTATCGAGGATATGATTGATTCAGCCCGGGCTATCGCGGATTACACTGATGTCGTCTCTCTCAACCTCATGAACATTCCATCGGGGACGTATTTAGAGAGATTATGGAAGTGGAAGCTTTACCGACCGCCATGGCTTTGGAGTGCTGTCAAAGTGCTTAAAGAAATCAGACAGATTGGGCTGGAGGTAATAAGTGACCCAATTGCTGCCGGAAAGAAGCGGGGTCCCCACAACTGTGGGAAATGTGACGAAAGCGTTGCAGAATCGATAAAAAATTTCTCTCTAAGCCAGAATATTGAAGAATTTGATGGATTGAGATGTGATTGCATTCATCTGTGGAGAAAAGTTCTGGAACTGGAGGATTTCTCGAGAATTCCTCTTGTGAGATAACTGTCATAACTTTATATTTTTGGAGCTGTCATGTTTTTGCGATAAACTTTAATCCTGTTTCATCTTAATGATTGCATGGGAAGAATTGAAGCGGGAAGTCTTTTTGGGACTGATGGTGTTAGAGGAGTTGCCAATGTAGAACTCACTGTTGAAATGGCTTTAAACCTCGGAAAAGTTATGGGAACACTCAGAAAGAGGGTGGCTGTTGCAATGGACGCTCGTTTATCGAGTCCAATGCTCAAAAATGCTGTCATTGCTGGTGTCACTTCCGCTGGAGGCGATGTTATAGATCTGGGTATAGCCCCAACACCCGGCTTACAGTACTATGTGAAAGCCAAACCGGAGGTAGAAGGAGGTATTGTTGTCACGGCAAGTCACAACCCAAAGGAATACAATGGAATAAAATTCATTCAGGATGATGGAAGGGAATTTACAAGGGAAATGGATGACGAGAGCGAGAATATATATAAAAGCAAGACATTTAACAGGGCAGACTGGAGTAGTGTGGGGCAGGTTTATTCTGATGAGTTCAGGAGGCTCTATCTGGATGAAATAAGAGCCAAGATTGATGAAGTAGCAATTCAGAAGAAAGATTTCAGAGTCGTTATAGACTGCGGTAATGGTGCAGGTTGCGAAACCTCTCCCCAGTTATTGAAGGAGCTCGGATGCGATGTCATAAGCATAAACTGCCACTTCGATGGAAGATTTCCTGTAAGAAATCCTGAGCCTGTTGAAGATAATGTAAGCATGCTCATGGAGGTTGTGAGAGCAAAATCCGCAAATCTTGGCATTGCTCACGATGGAGATGCAGACAGAGCGACTTTTGTGAATGAGAAGGGCGAATTTGTTGGCGAAGACATAATTCTCGCATTGATGGCAAAATATTACGTTGAGAAAAGTGGAGGTGGGAAATTTGTCACACCTGTCTCATCCTCACGATGCGTTGAGGATGCCGTAAAAGAAGCTGGAGGGGAGGTAGTCTACACTGCGGTGGGCTCACCAGTTGTTGCTGAAACAATGCTCAAAGTAAATGCTGTCTTTGGTGGAGAGGGTAATGGTGGATTGATTTTTCCGGAACATCTGCATGCGAGAGATGGTGCAATGTGTGCAGCCAAGATTCTCGAGCTGATGGCAGTTGAGGGGAAACCCATATCAGAACTTGTTAAAGTCGTTCCGAAATACTATACCCTCAAGACGAAGGTTCAGTGCAGGGACAGGATTCAACTTCTGAAAGGGCTGAAGGAAGAGTTCCCTGATGCAAATCTCATGGATGGTGCGAGAATTGATTATGAGGATGGATGGGTTCTTATCAGACCTTCAGGGACAGAACCAATTGCAAGAATTTTTGCTGAAGGGAAGACCGAAGATAAAGCAAAGGAATTGCTTGATATGGGTTTGAATGCAGTTAAAAAAATACTTTCATAGGAAGTCAAGAAGTGTTGTCTTTCTGTTCTTCTTAATCAGTGATGCTATTTTTTTAAAATCTTTCTCATAATCCTCTCTGAGCTGAGGACGGTAAAGAATTGCTGCCGGATGATAAATTGCAATTATTTTTGTACCATTCACTTCGTTAGCAACTCCTTTTACTCTGGAAATTCCCGGAAAATCGATTCCAAAAATATCGAAAATGAATGAAGCTGAGTGTCTCCCAAGGCAGACGATAACCTCGGGCTTTATCGCCTCAAGCTGTCTCAGCAGATAGGGTGTGCAGGCTTCAATCTCTTCGGGAAGGGGGTCACGGTTATCAGGAGGTCTGCATTTCAGAATATTGGTAATGAAAACATCTCTCCTCTCCAATCTCAGCACTTTCTCAATCATCTGAGTCAGTAATTTGCCAGCTGCACCAACAAAAGGCCTTCCCTGTAAATCCTCCTCTCTACCCGGTGCCTCACCAACAAAGACAATTCTGGAGTGAGAATTCCCCTCTCCCGGAACATATTTGTTGTTTGTCTCCCATAATGGACATTTTTTGCATGCAAGTATTTCGTCTCTTATTGTCTCAATGGATTCGTTCACGATTCTGCGACCATGTAACATCTAAAATATTTTCTGATCCCCAACTTCAGAATGCGCTGGACAGACTTATCGAAAAGAATTTGTATTCTGCAGCAGAACCTCGACCGGTGGGGATTGATGCACAATCTTAAACAACTTATTGAGGTGGCAAGAGGTGACAGACAGCCTGACCTGATTTTGAGTGGCAAAATCCTTTCGGTCTTTACAGGAGAGATAATTGAAAGTGATATTGCTGTTTACAGGGATATAATAGCGGGAATCGGAGAATACAGTGGGAATAAGGTTGAGGTTGATGGTATTGTTCTGCCCGGCTTAATGGATGCTCACATGCACATTGAGAGCACCCTCCTGACACCATCCGAGTTTGTTAAAGCAGTCCTTCCTCATGGAACAACTTCCGTTTTTATAGACCCTCATGAGATTGCCAACGTATCTGGTATCAGGGGTATAGAATATATTTACAAAGCAACCAGAAAACTACCTCTGAATTTTTTTCTCATGATTCCTTCCTGTGTCCCGGCGATAAAAGGTTTTGAGACATATGGGGCTGAAATTAGCGCAGATGACGTATCTGAAATTATGAAATGGGAAGGAGTTGCTGGACTTGCAGAAGTTATGAATTTCCCCGGAGTTGTCTCAGCAGACGAAGAAGTCCTGAAAAAGATAGAGGCTGCACGCGGAAAGATAATAGATGGGCATTCTCCCGGACTGACTGGAAATGCCCTCAATGCATACATATCTGCCGGGATAATGTCTGATCATGAATGCATTACCGCAGAGGAGTCAATTGAGAAAGTCAGGAGAGGAATGAAGGTGATGGTCAGAGAAGGCTCCGTTGCCCGAAATCTGAAAGATTTAATTGGCATTGTTAATGAACTTAACTCAGACAATTTCTTACTGGCTTCTGACGACTTACTTCCCGTGGATATGGAAAAAGGCCATATGAATTACAGGCTCAGGCTCTGTGTAGAGAGCGGAATTAAACCAGAGGTTGCGGTAAAAATGGCAACACTCAATACTGCCCGCTACTTCATGTTGAATGACCTTGGAGCAATTGCTCCGGGTTACAGGGCTGATATGGTAGTTGTTAATGATTTAAAGTCATTTGAGGTTAATACAGTTATCAAGGATGGGAAAATAGTCTGGGATGGGCATATAAGAGTGGATATAGAGTATTTTGAGCCTCCACGTGAGATAATGGAAAGCGTGAAAATACCGGAACTGGGTGAGGACGACCTTAGAATTCCTGTTAGGGGGGAGCTATGCAGAGTTATTGAGCTTATTCCACAACAAATCGTTACGAGAAAAGTGGAGATGAACCTTCCCGTCAAAAATGGATTTACGTCTCCAGATAAGGAACTGGACGTTGCAAAGATATCTGTGATTGACAGGCATGGTTCAGGCAAGCACATCGGACTCGGCTTCGTGAAGGGTTTTGGATTGAAAAAGGGGGCGATTGCAAGCAGTGTGGCACACGACTCACACAACTGCATATGTGTTGGGATGAATGATTCAGATATGCTTACTGCAATAAGGAGAATAGAGGAAATGCATGGTGGATTTGTTGTTGTTGATGGGGAGATAAAAGCAGAATTGCCTCTGCCTGTTGCAGGTTTAATCTCCAGCCTGAGTTATGAGGAGGTTAGAAGCAGGCTTGAAAAACTCTATGATGAAGCAAAGAAGCTTGGAGTTAAAATTGAACATCCATTTACAGCATTAAGCTTTCTTGCCCTTCCTGTAATCCCTGAATTGAAGATAACAGATTTCGGGCTTGTGGATGTGAATTCAATGAGTTTTGTTGAATTGTGGGTGACAGAATGAATCTCAAAGTTTTAATTGGCAGAGAAGAAATCAGGAAGAGAGTTAAGGAACTTGCAGAGGAAATAAGCAGAGATTACGAAGGCAAAGAACCGATTCTTGTGGGTATTCTCAATGGTGCAATAATTTTTCTTTCAGACCTAATAAGGGAATTGAAGGTTCCAATTGAAATCGACTTCGTCAAGATAAAGAGTTATGTTGGCATGGAGGGACAGGAGCCTGAGGTTAAACTTGATGTTGAACGGGATATTGAGGGAAAGCATCTGTTAATCGTGGAGGATATTATTGATACGGGTGTGACAATCTATTATCTCAAGCAGATGCTTATGCCAAGAAAACCCGCTTCTCTGAAAATCTGTGCTCTGCTTGATAAGCCTGAAAGGAGGAAAGTTGACATAAAAGCTGATTATGTTGGATTCAGCATCCCGGATAAGTTTGTGGTGGGTTATGGACTTGATATTAATGAGAGGTTCAGAGAATTGCCTGATATTTATTATGTTGAAGCTTGAATTTTTTAATGTTTTTGAATTGCTCTTACTTGGATGTATTGTCAATCTCATTTGTATCTACCGCTCCCTCCCTCGCAGCATTTTATAAGAAAAGTATATAGCCCGAGACATGAACACTATTTTAAGGAGCCATTCATGGAAAATAAGATATGTGATTACAGATTCACTAATGGGAAAATAATTAAGAACGAATCAGAGTTGCTTTTAAGCTCTTTCTCGCTGGATGGAGGCATATAACCGGAATGATTATTGCGCCTGAAATTGCCCTTCTAATACTTGAAAGTGTCCTTCTTGTAGTAACGATAATTCTTATCGTATACAGTATACGAGAGGGTAAGGAACGAGATAAGCTTGTTGAGGAGATGATTAAGACGACAAAGGTTCTCACAAGGCAGGAATACTTTAATCTGGTTATTTATTCTCTACAGAAGACTAAAAAAGAAGTTATAGGGTATATTACCGGAAGTTTTCCCGGTGAAATGGACAAGGTTGAGGAAATTGCGGGAAGTATTAAGAAACATAAGTAAAAAAGCGACAGTAAAGTATCTGATCCCTATGTCTATGGATAGATTGTATGTCGGCTATCTGTATACAAAGGCAGGGGCTGAGGTTTGCTACTATCCTCTGGTAAGCGATTTACGTTACACAGTAATAGACGATGAATTTGTAATCATAGGCGTGCCTGAAGAAAAAGGAAAAAGTGAGCCAACTAAAAAAGGTTATAATATACCATCTGAAGATCTTGGAAGATTACTGAAAGAACATTTCTATAGCTGCTGGAAAGATGGCATTAGCTATGAAGATTATATGAGAGAAACTTTGAATGAAACAAATGCTTCTCCAAGACAACTGGGACAAGAACTGCAGATAGATGAGAAAGAGATTGAAAGAATTTCACTGTATGAAGAGCCTATTTGAATAACCAAGCCTTTGAAGCGCTTAAATACGTGATTAAGACAATTATCTCCTGTGCCTCCTGAATAACATCAACCCCACAATGATAATGACTGCAACCAGAGTGAGAATCTCATTCGGTATATAGCTAAATTGAGACTGTGTACTCAGGTGTCGGGTGGACGCCATCCACAATAAGTCAAAAAGTTTTTAGTCTGAATTGGGTAACATATAATATCAAATGGCCTGGGTAGGGTAGCGGTCATCCTCAGGGACTGTGGATGGCGGTAATGCCAGCAGCAATCCCTGGAGCCGGGTTCGATTCCCGGTCCAGGCCCTCCCAATTCGATTTTTAGCCCCTGTCATGACTTTCAGACAGGTGTCGAGTAATTTAAGCTTTCTTTTTTGAATCAATTCATGAATATTGGTCTAGAGGATAAGAATTTAGTAAATACTGACATAGAAAAGATTCTGGACAGAAAGAACATAGAAAAATGGCTTGAGAGCATTCCAGAGGTTGCAAGGAAAAATGAGTCAACAGAGATTCTCGTTCTGGTTTATTTGGTCGAAATGTTAGGAGGGAATAAAGATGCCTGAATACAGCTTTATCCTCTCCACCAAACTTCTGAGAAGGATAACAAAGGCATGTGCAGTATTACTGAACGAAACAAGAATTGCACTGAATGATGAAGGAATTGCAATAAGGGCCGTTGATCCCGGAAATGTCTGCCTTGTGGATATATCGCTGAAAAAAGAAGAATTTGAAGCATATGAAGTCAAAAACTCAGTTATCGGAGTTGATGTTCAGAGACTTCACAGCTTCTCAAAAACAATCAGGGATAAGCTCGCTATCATAGAAGGAGACGAAAGAACACTCAAACTCAAAGCATCCAAAATCAGCTATTCTCTCTCCTTGATAGACCCATCCGTAATAAAGAAAGAGCCAAAACTACCTGTTCTTGACTTACCGGCAGTTACAGAAGTCACGGGAAACGAATTCAGGAACGCTATTACTATGGCAGACAAAATAACTGATTCCATAGCTTTTGAAGCCAATGACAGCTTCCACATGGTAGCAGAGGGCAACACAGACAACGTAATGGTTGACCTGTCAGAAAACTATGAAGGGGATGCCGAGGAGAGAACTGTAATTGGGGTTGAACTTCTGAAAGAGGTTGCGAAGGCAATAGAGAAGGATGACATTGTAAAGCTCGAAGTCGGCACTAACAAACCACTTAGAATCTCAATCGAAGAACGAACTGGTATCCACTTTGAATCTTACACATAATAATCGAATCAGATTGTCTCCGAGCTATAAAGTCTTCTCCAGTGTAATCGGAATAAACTGTCCAGTTTTCAATCAGAGTTGGATTTTAAGATTTTCCAACAGCCTGCCCCAAAATTTCTCAAATTGTAGTGCAGGCCTACTTTCATAATCAACGGCTACTTTAGGAATGTTTGAGACTATCTCCAGTTCAATATCTTCAACAGATGTTGAATAAACATTTAAAGTTGCATATTTCACCTTAATTATGTAACCAAATCCAGTCTTCTTTGCCTTAGCTCCGTACCAGTCTTCTAATTCCGAAATATCATCCATATGAGATATTTTAGATATCTGCAATAATCTTTTTACGAAACTTGGAATGAGGAAATATTGATACATATCAAAATAAAAGTGTGGAATAAATTCACCATGAGGGGGTAGGTCGGGGATTGGGTTTTATGGCAGGCAGATTATACATTGCGCCTCATCTATGTGAGGGAAAAGGGTTGAGTGTTGGAAAGTAGGAGTATTCTGAGGGAAATGCGCTTTAGTAGGCAATTAATTTTTTAGTGAGATGCTACAACTTGTTATAACTTATAAAAAACTTTAAAGCTACAGGCAAACACCTACAATAGATGATTGAGCAAACTTTCGCTCCGGCTATTATGGATAACAGTCCTAACCGGGAAGTTGTCAGAGTAATTAAAGACCAGCTGAAAAAAGCTAAGGAGGCCAAATTTGCAATTGGATACTTCTTTCTCAGCGGTTTTAACCTTGTTAAAGAGGATTTTCCGGTAAATCTCGACAAATCTCCTTTTTTGAAGATTGTAATGGGTAACGAGACTACATACCCAACAAAAGAGGAGCTTGTCGAGGGATTTAACTTGAGAGAACTTTTCAAACAGAGAATGATAGAGGAACTACAGAAAAAGAAGTTAAGCGAAGAACAACTAGAACTGCTAAAAAACTTAAGAGACTTTATTGCAAAAAATATAATTGATGTCAAGTTATTTGATAAATCAAGACTGCATGCTAAACTTTACCTTTTTCTTACAAGTCCTGATGAGAAATTTGGATCCCCAGGTACAGCCGTTCTTGGTTCATCTAATTTTACCGCTGAAGGCTTAACAAGAAATAAGGAACTGAATGTTGTCCTAACTTCAAGAGAGGAAGTTCTTTATCTTAATGATTGGTTTGAAAGTCTATGGAATGAAGCAATAGACTTCAATGAGGACTTAATAAAAGTAATAGAAGTTTCTGGAGTTTTACCAGAATCCCCATATCCGAAACTCGGTACTTTCGTTGATCCTGAGACTCTCTTCAAGTATCTCGTTTATAAGTGGACTGAAGGGAGAGTTTTGAACCTTATAGAGAAGGATATTTTAATGGAGTTCCAGCTTGTTGGTGTTATTAATACTATAAATATACTGAATTACTATCATGGAGCCATTTTGGCAGATTCAGTTGGATTGGGAAAGAGTTTCATGGCAGCAGCAATTATTCAGGAACTTTTGAATCGGAAGCATCCGCACTGGATACCAAAAGGCAAAGATTATCCGGCAGTAATGCTAATTCTTCCACCATCCATTATTTCCCAGTGGGAGGATCTGCTTGTTGGAAGAGCAGATGAAAGGGATTTAATGAGAATGGAGAGAGGTGAAAGAGCGAGAGTAAATTCAGAATTCTTTTTCAAAAACTGCTTCAAAAAATTGATTAAAGGGGATTATAACCACAAAATATACGAGATTTATGATGAGAGCGGGGAAAAATTGCTCGGAAGGATAGCTTTTCTATCTCTCGGTCTATTTCAAAATTACAGGGTGGACTTGAAAAATAGGATTATTAGCGAGGAATTGAGAAGAATATCTGAGGAGTACGATCTCTTTGTTATTGACGAAGCTCACAAATATCGAAACAAAAATACAAACCGCTGGAATTCAGCAAGAGCTTTACGAAGAAAATCCAACAATTTTCCAAATAAATTCATGCTTCTTACAGCCACACCTCTGAACAACACGATAGATGATCTCTACAATCTAATCAGGATATTCACTGATGACACGTTCTTTACATTCAAAATGAAAAACATACCTATAGACGAGCTGTTAAAACACTATAAGAAATTGAAGAAAGAATACGAAGAGAAAGAGGATGAGGGAATTAAAAAAGAGCTGAAAAAAGTCGCAACTGAAATCAAGAGAAAAGTACTCGATCAAATAATGGTTCTGAGAACCAGAAAATATATCTTAGAGCAGTTCAAGGATTTAAAAGTTGATGGGAAAGAGCTCGTTTTTAAAGATCCAAAACCGTATAGTCTCGATTGCTCTCCATTTTACACTAAGAAATTCAATGAGCTGATTAAGCTTATTTCAAAGAACATCGAAAGAATCAATTTCGAGCATACAAAACTGTATGGAGTAAGATATATTGTTTTTGAAGAGGACGAGGAAGAGGAGAGTTACAGGATTATTGAGATTTCCGACCTATTCAGGCTATTGCTTGGAAAGAGACTTGAAAGCGGAATATTTCCTTTTGAGACGACTTTAAGAAAAATTTACGAAAAAGAGAAGATATTCTACTCGATCTTCAAAAATCAAGTAGATGTTATAAAAAGCAGAGAAGAGCTAATAGAGACTATAAAAAAGGCTCTTGAGGAGGCAAAAATCAAGAAAGATCTCGAAGAGGTGACAGAAGAGTTCAATGCGGAAATTGAGAATGAATTAACATGGTTTGACAAGGTCATTAATTTACTCAAAGAATATGCTGAAGATTATAACTTGAAAGCAGAAGATAGCATGGAGCTGATACGAACAGGTCTGAAAATAGCATTACATAATCTCGAAAGTGACCTAAAGCTGATGGATGAGATATTTGAGAAACTGGATGAACTGAAAATTATAGAAAATGGCAATCTTAAAGACTTTGGAACCATCCCAAAAGAAGAAGACGAGATTATCGAGTCAAGGATATTCTGTTATAAGAATGATCCAAAGCTTGAAGCTCTAAAACAACTTATCGCAAATCCAAAATATAAGTCAGAGAAGCTGAATGAAATACCAACTCTTAATGGGAAAAAATTCATTGTATTTACCCAGTATAAGGATACCGCATACTATCTCTATCAAAATCTGCGAGATTGGATTGACAGAGAAATAGATCTACATCCCTGGCTTAAAGACAGTAAAACTGATAGAATAAAAATTGGGCTTGTTACTGGAGAGACTGACACAACAACAAAGATTAATTTCATCAAGAGATTTGCACCGATAGCAAATGCTGGAAAAGAGGAAGTAAGTAGACTGGGGGAGATAGAGATTCTTATTTCAACTGATGCACTAAGTGAGGGGGTAAATCTTCAAGATTCTGACGCTGTTGTCAACTTTGATTTACCATGGAACCCAATGATAATAGTTCAGAGGGTTGGCAGAGTCAATAGAATTGGTAATGAGAAGGATGTTTATGTTCTAAATTTTATACCTTCAAGAGAGATTGAGATTCTTGTTGGTATTCTTAACAAGCTCAGGGAGAAAATTGAGGATATAACGCTTGTTGTGGGCAAAGAATCCAAAATACTGAGTCCAGAGGAAGAGATCAGTGTCGAAACTTTCGGGGAAAGAATAAAGAAGATCTCAGAATTATCAATGACAGACCTTGAGGAGTTCGGCGTCTCTGAGGAGTTCAAGCAATGGGCGGGAGGTGATATTCCACAAGAGCAGATCGATGAATACAAGCTACTCAACATTATCCAGTATGAGCTGAATATAAGCAGAGAAGATTTTGAGGATGTTAGGAACTTAGATGGCCCACTCTATACTTATGTAAAATCCGGTAGTGACAAAATTTACAGCATTTATGAGTTCTGTAGAGGAGGTTACAGAGTAGATAAGAAAATAATCAGTATTGGAGGAGATGGGATTAGGCACGAATCGCCATTATCTCTTCTTGAACTCGTTAGATACAAACAAGTAAATCCAATGAAGATTACTTACGCAGCTGAAAAACTAAAGAAAGTTGAAAAGGAAGTTGAAAAGGAAGTTGAGCGACTGAAGAAAGAATACCAGCAGGAACAAAGGGGCTTCCTATACAATCTTTATAATGCGCTGATTCTGGAGAGAGATAGAGCCAAAGAACTTGAAAATTACAAGTCAGTTCTCAATATACTGCAATTACTGCCTTATTATCAGTATTCAAGAGATATTAAGTCCCTGCTTGTTGAGAGAAATCTCATTGAAGTGGATAAAAGCAATCATGTGAAGATCAGGGATGTCAAGGGAGTGGTAGATACATTATACAGCCACTTTTTGATGCTGGGTATGGCTGATATAAAGTCGCTGAAAGTCGAAAGAAGCCACTTAGGGTGGTTCTATGGCTATTAGTGTGGAAGAGCTGAGAAAAGAGATTAAAAAGAGACTTAAAAGGTATGATGGAGAAGAGATTGAGGTTGCAGGCAAAAAATATCCACTTTTCGTTTTTGAGAAAGATGAGGAAATAAATCTGTTTGAAGGTTTTCTGTTTGCTGAAGTTGATAGTAAAGGCGATTTCTCCAGCTTGGTTTCCTACCGCCCCCCTGTCAGTGGTTATGCTGGTAGAATTGGTATAATCTTTTACAGAAATGAGGAGCTGATAATTAAGGAATATAGGGCAGATAAGCAGATAAGGAAAACTATTGCGAAAGTCAACCAGCCTTTCTTGAAGAAGTTAAAGAAAGCTCTTGAAAATCCAAACAGTGAGAATATCAATGCTCTTCTCAGTAGATCAGATGTAATTGAAGAGTTCTACGTTCTATATAAGAAATGCAGGGATTATTTGCTTAGCAATATTACGGGTATTCCTGAAGAAGAGAAGAGGGAAGAATTTGTTGATAACTTTATGATGCAGATGCTAACTCTGTGGTATTTGCAAGAAAAGGGGTTTTTTAACAAAGACAGGAAGTACTTCATAACGAAGTTTAGTGAACTTAAGCAGAAAAAGTTGTTTGGTGGATTTGAAAGTTATTACGAATTTTTGAATCGCTTTTTTGAGCAAATAAGTGGGCACTTAGATGAACCTTATGTTGAGGATGATACCATTGGTAAATGCGTTGTTATTGGTCCTGCTGTCTTTTTGAATGGTGAAACCGATGAAGCTGTAAGCATTCCAGATAAATGCTTCTATAAAAAGGGTGTTACTGAAGATCTCATCAACTTAACACCAAAGGGCAAAAAGAAGATGATTTCAGAGAACGATATCGACTTTGATATACCTCTGCTTAACCTTTTTGAAAGCAGGGACTGGGTTGATGGAGATATTGATGAATATGTTCTCGGGTCTCTTTATGAGAAGCTTATCACATACATGGAGAGGAAGAAGCTTGGAGCATTTTACACTCCCGAGGAGATTACATCATATATTTGCAAGAACACAATTGAGCCTTATTTAGTTGATCGGATAAATGAGGAGTTTGAGAAGGAGTACAAAAGCGTTGATGAAGTAATCAATACAGGGATAAAAGAGGAGTTGACGAAGCTTTTTGATTTGCTTAAAGAGATAAAGATTCTGGACCCGGCTGTTGGTTCTGCTCACTTTTTGGAGAGTGCTATAAACGTGCTTGTGGAGATTTACAGGAAGTTGAGGGATAAGGCAGTAGAAGTAGGAATTAAGAAATTTGAAATTTGTGTGGCAAATGAGCAGGGCAGAATTGAGCCCTTAAACCTGCTTGAGATTCCTGAAAAGGAAGGACTGTTTGAAGTTTATGTCAAATTCTTCATAATTCTCTCAAGAAATATTTATGGTGTTGACATCAATCCTTCAGCGCTAAAGATTGCAAGAGCAAGGTTATTTCTGACGCTTGCAAGACACTTCAATGTTGATGCAAAAGTTTTCATAAGATTTCCCAATGTTCACTTCAATCTTAGGGTTGGTAACTCCCTTATTGGCTATGTTGAACTTGAAAAAGAAGAAAAAGGTCAGGTGTCCTTAGATTTCTTTGTAAAAGAAGGGGAAGCTGTTTACGTTGTTGAACGGATTAAAGTTGTTGGTGAGCTTGAGAGTTATCTTAATAAAATCTCAAAACCTTTAAAGATTGATGGAGATATTGTTAAAGAAACAAGAGAGCTTAATGAAATACTGTCTAAAAGGGAGATAAGCTGGGAAGATTTTGAAAAGGTTTTGTGGACAAAAGAGAAGTTAATCAGGATTTTAATTGCTTCTCTAAATTCACAGTTTGCCGTGCCATTGAACGAGTTGTTAAACGAAATTACTGAGATTTTCAGCAAGAAATTAGACGAGAGGTTTGCTGAGGAGCATGGGGTTAATCTTGATGATTTAAAGAGGATAAAGACTTTTCACTGGGTTTTGGAGTTTCCGGAGGTTTTGCTTAAGAAGGGCGGGTTTGATGCTGTTGTGGGGAATCCACCATTCATAAGGCAGGAAATGATCAACGAACCAAAAGAAATTTTAGAGCAGCTATATCCTGAGGTTTATAGCGGTACTTCAGACTATAGCGTATTCTTTGTTAAAAGAAGCTTTGATGTATTGGCCAAAGATGGATACCACTCTTTCATAATAACCAATAAATGGCTCACGAGGAAATACGGAGAAAAGTTGCGGTCCTTCCTCAAAGAGAATTTCCTGATAGAACAAGTTATTGATTTCGGAGACAACACGCCTTTTGTGGGCATTTCAAATTATGTTTTGATCTATGTGGTAAAGAATTCACTTTCACCAGAAAATAGTACCATATTCTATTGTGCGCCCGGAGATCCATCGGATATCCAAAGGGTTAGGGAAATAGGACATTTCGTGCTTCAAGAAAGCCTTGAAGGTGTGTGGACATTTGTCAGAGAGTGTGAAGAGGAGATTAAAAAGTGGATTGAAAAAGTGGGAAAACCTCTGGAAGAGTGGGATGTTAAGATATATCGAGGTATTACGACTGGACTTAATGAAGCGTTTATTATTGACCACGAAACGATGAAAAAACTTGTTGAAGAAGATAAAAAAAGCAGAGAAATCTTAAAACCTGTTATAACTGGAAAAGAGATTGAGAGATACTATTATGGATGGAAAAGTACTTGGTTAATCTTCACAAAGCACGGGACTAATATAGATAGATATTTAGCCATAAAAGCTTACCTATCCAAGTTTAAGGATAAATTAATGCCAAAACCCAAAGATTGGCAGGGTGAATGGAAGAGTCGAAAACCCGGTGACTATGAGTGGTTTGAAATTCAGGATTCAGTAGCATATCATTATGAATTCGAAAAACCGAAAATAATGTGGCAATGGACCTCTAAAGAGCCTGCCTACATATGGGATATTATGGGAATGTATGCACCAAACAATGTTTTCATTATGACAAATGCATCGAAGTACATTCTCGCTTTATTAAATTCAAAGCTGATTACATGGTACTTTGAGAAAATATCTCCGAAAGTAAGGGGGGGCACATTAATTTTTGCAAAAGCGTATATTGACCCGATACCTCTATTTGAGGCTCCCCAAAACGTTACTCAAGTATTAGAAGTACTTGCAGATTACATAACGTTTCTCAGCTCAACTAAAGACTTAAGAGAGTCTGAAAAAGACTTAATCAGCTTTATAGATGTTCAAGTGCTTGACACTCTTATTTACGAACTCTATTTCAAAGAGAAATTCATCGAAGACGGCAAAAAGGCCATCGAGGAAGCCAAAAACACTGAAAAAACAGAAAAAGAACCAATCTATCCACAGCATGAAAAAGGTCCCTTTTTAATCGACCTCGTTGCCAAATATCTCAAGCCAATTGACTACGACAGCTACGCAAAGCTTGCCTACTCAATTGAACCATTAAGCGAGAAAGAAAAGCAGAAAATGGAAGAAATGAAGGAAAAATACCTCAAAACAATAAAGGAAGTTATTGAAGCTATCAAGGCAGATAATGAAATTATGGGACTGATTGAGAGGATAAAACAGCATGAGTGGGTGAGGGTGATTGAAGGAGCGGAGAGTTGATAGTGAAGTCGAATATTCTCAGTGAATTTAAAGAGGACCCATTGCTTTCAATAATTGATTTTTTGACACGTTATTTTGGGGGTAAAAAGCAATTTTTACCGAATTCGGATGAATTGGAAAATAAGGGAGTAATAGAACTTTTAGAAAGGCTTAAAGGAAAATCAAAAAAGGAAACTCTAAGCAATTTATTGGAATGGCAGAACAGAAATATTATTTTTTGGACGGATAGAATGTATTATTCGTTAATTCTGTATTTATTATTGATTATTTCAGTATATTTTCTCCCAGTAAACGATGTTACAAAGAACATTCTGGCTTTTATTTTGGTTTTAATGGGGATAGTTAATTTTACTTTAATGCTTTCATACGGTATTACACTAATTGCAACGATTTTAATCTTCACATTGTGGGTATTTTCGGTAAATCCCTTACAGGCTCAGAAATTTTATCCAGTAGCTCAGCTTGTAATCCTTTCATTAATTTTTGGAGCCTTCTTAGCCCTTGTTGGCTACCTAACTTTAAAGTATTCTGCCTTGAAATCGAGAATTCCAGGCTTCGAATTGAAGGATACATTCAACGTTTCTCTCCAAGTTGATAAAATTCTCAAATACAGATTAGCTGTATGTAAGGATTATGCAAAACTTACAGCTGTGTTACTCCATAACTTATTCCCCAACAGCCAGATCTACTTTATTTCGATCCCTTGGCACGTTGCGACGGGTATTGAAGTTAACGGAAAGCTGTACTTTTTAGATCAAAAACTTCCTGTGTTGACGTTAGATAGCTGGCTAAGAGTTTGGAATAGAAAAACCGCCACAATTTATCAGTTGAAAGTTTTGGATTTAAAAAACAGGAAAAAATTGGTACTTGAGAAGCGAGGAATAGCGAAATTGGCAAATCATTCAATGTCTGTTAACACAGAGAAACTAACCGAGGAAGCCACTAAACAACTAAAAATAAACCGGACATCTCAAAAAGAGACTTCAGCCTCTAAAATCCCTTTTCTTAACTTTGTCAAGTGCTACGATGATGAAGAAATCGTCGTTTATTCCATGGCAAGAGCAATTAAGCTTAAACTTGAAAACGAACTGTGTTCCAATTTCGAAAATATCGAAAAAATAGAAATAAAACAAGATGAGGAAGATTTGATTGTATTTGCATACCTCATAAATAAATGTAGGTGAGCCGAAATGCACGAACTAACTCAAGATGAAGAGGAAATACGGGATGCGGAACTTCTAATTCTACTTATTCTTGGAATGGCAGGGGGAAAAATAAGTGTTCTACATCTCCATAAAATTTTCTTCTTTTTGTGGAAGTTTCATCCTGAAGTAAAAAAACTTGTTGACTTTGTCCCCCATTTAAAAGGTCCCTATTCTTTTGATCTCGATGACCTGATAAAAAATCCAACTTATATTAATGACTGCTGGAAGTATATTCCTCCTCTAAATAGCTCAGAAGCGGAAAAGGTAAAAGGTGGATATCTTAAGATAACTAAAAAAGGTAACGAAGTGTATAACAAGATTTTACATGGATTGACTGAGAAAGCAAAAGAGGACGAAGACGCATTAGCCTTGATTTCAGCAATAGAACTTATAGTTCCTTTATATACTCGCCTTGATTGGGATGAGCTTTTATTTTTACTCTACACCGACGAGACCAACAAGGAGTTTTCTGAGAAATCTGAATTGTCTAAGTCAATATTAAAAAACTCTGAAAAAATTGTAAGTAAGCTAATTAAAAAAGGCATCATCCCTGTAGAGAAGAGAGAATCCCTGATAGAGAGAGCTAGAAATGCTTGGTGGGTGAAATGACCACAAATTCGATAGCTATTGACAGCTCTTTTTATATTGCATTCATGTCGCCTAAAGAGATCAATGATATAGAAATTCTCATAGAAATTCTCAAAAGGTATGAATTTTTTATAGGAGAAATCGTATTGAAAGAAATCTCAGTAAAGCATGGAGATTTGCTCGAGAAAATAAAGATGCTCAAACTCATTATCATATTGGAAAGATACGACTATTCTGCCCTTCTGAGTGTAATCGGTGACAAGATATTCAAAAAAGGAGAATATGAATGTATGGCAATTGCATATTATCTATTCAAGAAAAACAAACTACATTCACTAATTATTGATGATGGCTCCGCAAGAGACTTTGTTGAAAACAACATTCCTTCATTGAATCCTTTTATGAAATACACCCTGCGGTTTATAGTGGATAGTCATTGTCTGGAACAAAAAATATCAAGAAAGAAAACTCTGATCATCTTGGATAAAGTGAAACGGGCAATACTTGACGGAAGCAGACCGTTTAATCTAACAGAAAAGAATATAGGTGTTATCGATCAACTTTTAAAAGAGGTGGATGAATGTCAAAAGTAGAACTCCACACTTCAGTGGAAGAGATAATTATAGTATTTGACATAACTTACTTAACCAAAATTCAAAAATTCCTTAACCCACTTCTCCGCAAAACTGATTCTCTGAGCTAGCTGGTAAAAACTACTGGAAATAATTCTCTTCAGTTCTTCTAATGA